>ENA-ORTF01004433-ORTF01004433.1-human-gut-metagenome-genome-assembly--contig:-NODE-4433-length-10681-cov-22.078016_pt1 | contig 10681 bp, 10 predicted proteins | sample MGYA00241908_ERZ509180 | MGnify/ENA primary metagenome ERZ509180 (study PRJEB26280, sample SAMEA2338814) | human gut metagenome | biome: human gut; feature: human-associated habitat; material: faeces... | reverse complement strand
GGGGGAGAGCCGAGGCCGGAATGGGGCGTGCGGTTCGTGCCCTGCCAGACCGTCGCGGGCCACTGTCTGCTGCCCGCCCTGCCCGCTGCGCTTTCCTGCGGCGGCAGGGCGCAGGAGGGCATCTATGCGGCCTTCTGCGATACGCCGCCCCCGCAGGGTGGCTGGACGGCCCTCGTCAGCGCAGAGACGGCGTCGCTGTTGGGGAAATGAGGATACGATGGGAGGAAATCTGCCTGTGTTTCAACGATTTGTAAAGTTTTTGCAGGGCCTTTGGGCCAGACTCAGCTGGACGGGCGGCGCGCACTACCTCAGCGGCGGGCCGGGGCTGCCCCCGCCCCTGACCCCGGAGGAGGAAAAAGACCTTCTGGCCCGGATGGCCGACGGCGACCCCGCCGCCCGGGATGCGCTGATCACCCACAATCTGCGGCTGGTGGTCTACCTTGCCAAGAAGTATGAGGGCAGCGGCGTCCCCTCGGAGGATATGGTGTCCATCGGGACGATCGGCCTCATCAAGGCCGTGAACACCTTCACCCCGGAGCGGAGCATCAAGCTGGCCACCTACGCCAGCCGCTGCATCGGTAACGAGATCCTGATGTACCTGCGCAAAAGCTCCAACCGTCGGCAGGAGGCCAGCATCGACGAGCCGCTGAACATCGACGGCGACGGCAACGAGCTGCTGCTGTCGGACGTGCTGAGCAGCGAGGAAAATCAGGTGGGCCAGCGCCTTGAGCAGGACGCCGAGCGGGCCAGCCTCCGCCGCTCGGTGGAGCAGCTCTCGCCCCGGGAGCGGCAGATCATGGAGCTGCGCTTCGGCCTGCTGGACGGCGTGGAGCGGACCCAGAAGGAGGTGGCCGATGCCATCGGCATCAGCCAGAGCTACATCTCCCGGCTGGAAAAGCGCATCATACGGCAGCTGAGGGAGCAGCTGGGGGAGTAGCCCTCTCAGGCGCTTTGCGCCAGCTCCCCCAAAGGGGGAGCCATTGGCAAGCCGGGTCACTTTCTGCTGACTGCTGGAAGTGCAATTTTGCACAAAAGACCGGGCCTTGCTATAGAGGCCAACAAAATTTGGAATGAATGTTACCCCGCCCCTGCGGCCATACTTCCGGTGAAACTAAGACACCGGAGGCTAGAGAGGATGTACAACAAGGTGGAACTGTGCGGTGTGAACACCGCCGAGCTGCCGATCCTGTCCGAGCAGGAGAAGCGCGACCTGCTCACCCGGGCGCGGGCAGGGGACAAGGCGGCCCGTCAAAGCATGATCGAGGGCAACCTGCGGCTGGTGCTCAGCGTCGTGCAGCGCTTTTCGCAGCGGGGCGAGAACATGGACGACCTCTTTCAGGTGGGGTGCATCGGCCTCATCAAGGCCATTGACAACTTCGACCCGGCCCAGCAGGTGCGGTTCTCCACCTACGGTGTGCCGATGATCATCGGCGAGATACGGCGATTCCTGCGGGACAACAACGCCCTGCGGGTGAGCCGCAGCCTCCGGGACACGGCCTACCGGGCCATGCAGTCCCGCGAGGAGCTGGAAAAGCAGCTGGGCCGTGAGCCGACCGTGGAGGAGATCGCCCAGAAGACCGGCCTGCCCCGCCGGGAGGTGTCGGCGGCGCTGGAATCGGTGGTGGAGCCGTTGAGCCTCGAGGAGCCGGTCTACGCCGACGGCGGGGATGCCGTCTACGTCATCGATCAGGTGCGCGACCCCGACGGCGAGGACAGCTGGATCAGCGGGCTGCAGTTCCGCCAGACTGTGGCGGGCCTCACCCCGCGGGAGAAGCGTATCATGGAGCTGCGGTATCTCAAGGGCAAGACGCAGATGGAGGTGGCGCAGGAGATCGGCATCAGTCAGGCGCAGGTGAGCCGTCTGGAAAAGGCGGCACTGGAGCAGTTCCACCAGCAGACATGACAAGAGCGGCGGTACACAGCGCACCGCCGCTTTTATCGCAATTTTCAAAAATAGTGCCTATCAAAACGGCATCTTTGCAATATGCAGTTTGCGGATGCTGCTTGTGCATTCAAAACGCAAACTGCTATATTATCGGGGCTTATGGTACTTCTCCCGGGTGGCCGCGCCGCCCCGCAGGTGGCGCTCGGCTTTGTTCCGGGCCAGCACCATCTGCACCTGCCGGAACAGCTCCGGCCCTACCGTCCGCAGCCGCACCGACACGTCCTTGTGGACGGTGGATTTGCTGCATCCGAAGGCCCGCGCCGCCGCCCGCACGGTGGCTCCATGCTCCACGATGTACTCTCCCAGCAGCAGCGCCCGCTGTTCCGGATCACCTTTCATGACTGCTCCCTCCCGCCAAAATGTGCTTGTTCCAGAATATGTGTCCGGCTGGTCCGATATGCTGCCGGGGGCTTGACTTTTGACGCAGAGCGGCTATACTGAAAGCGGACATGAAAACAGGGGCGCCGTGAGGCTGAGATCTGCTGTAGGCAGAGACCCTTGAACCTGATCCGGGTAATGCCGGCGTAGGTAGTTTGCGGAAAGGTCCCGATTTTCACAAACAGCCCGTGCGCCTGCCAGAAAAGCAGGTGCATTTTGTTTTTGTGTACTATTGTTATGAGAAGAGGAATCCTCATGTCGAAATCTTACTCCAAGACCCGGGTGCTGGTGGAGTGCGCGCTGATGATCGCCATCGGCACCGTGCTGTCCAACATCAAAATTTTCACCATGCCCAACGGCGGCAGCGTCACTCTGCTGAGTATGCTGCCCTTTGTGCTCGTCTCCTTCCGCCATGGCGTCAAGTGGGGTCTGTTCACCGGTCTGGTGAACGGCTGCCTGCAGATGCTTCTGGGCTTCTGGGCACCCCCGACGCCCACCTTCCTCTATTTCCTCGGCGAGATCCTGCTGGACTATCTGGTGGCGTTCATGGCGCTGGGCACGGCGGAGTTCTTTGCCCGCCCCTTCAAGAACCGGATGGTCGGCGTGGCCGTCGGTACGGCTGTTGCAGGCTTCCTGCGCTTTATGTGCAGCTTTTTGTCCGGCGTCCTCGTCTGGGGCAACCTGAATGAGGGCCTGAGCGCATGGACCTACAGCCTCGGGTACAATGCCAGCTACATGCTGCCGGAGACTCTCCTGACCGTGGTGGGTGCTGTGCTGCTCATCAAGGCGGCCCCCCAGATCTTCGACCGCCAGTATGCTAAGGCCTGAATGATACCAGAATAAGAGTCCCGCCGGAGACTGAAAAGCCCCGGCGGGATTTTTTTGCACGATTTTGAAAAAAGATGTTGACAACTGCTCTTTTGACTGGTATAATAAACCACGTCGTCAGGGACGACACACCAGCTCTGGGGGATTAGCTCAGCTGGGAGAGCGCTTGCATGGCATGCAAGAGGTCAGCGGTTCGATCCCGCTATTCTCCACCAAAAAAGCACTGTACTTCGCAGGAAGTACGGTGCTTTTCTTTTTGCTTTCTTAGAGGTTGCATCGAGAATCAGCCAAATGCCTGATTTTGCAGGCGCATGGACGGCAACCCCCAATTCTTGCTATTTCGTTGCTTTTGAAAATGCTTGTTCGATGTCCGACTGTTTTGCAGGTGGACGCATCACTCCCCCTCAATGTAAGGAGTGAGATCGAAGCTGTTTGAGAATCTTCGTGGTCTCCACTTTCACATAGGCATCATCAGGCACCTTGGGGAGATACTTCATCAGAAAATCAACATCCTGTTGGATTCGCCGGACGGCAGCTTCCAGTGCAGAATAGTTGATTCCGTAGAATAGAAATTCTGCTTGCTTTCATAATCTGCTAAAAGTACGCAAGTATGAAGGAAAAGCAAGAAATACGCAATGTACCCTCTTTTAAAAAGAGGGTACAAAGAAAGGAAATTCAAAAAACTGTAGTTTGAGTTATAAATACTGGATAAAGAATTTCTGCGCGGCCTGCACTCGTTCCTTTTCACCAGCCTCATGGGCGAAGCCCGGAAGGATCGTCAGCTCCGTATGGACGCCGTGCTCCTGGAAATTTTTCTGCAGGCTCTTCATACGGGCTACGCGGTTATCGCCATACGGGGAGTCGCCGATAAACTTGTTGTCGAGCTCGCCGACACTGATGAGGACGGGTACCTTCTTTACGGCTTCGAGGTCGACATCATAACCGAAGTAATCCTTGAAATCACGGATACCCCAGAAGTAGTCCTCGTCTGGATTCAGGAAGGTCGGACGGCCAGGTGCACCGATGGAGCAGGCCTTCAGACGATCAGGGTGAGCGAGCAGGAAGCGGTTTACGAACTGCCCGCCACCAGAGTGTCCGAACATGAAAAACTGATCTGTGTGAACGCCTGGATAGCGCTTCGCCATATCCTCGATCATATCGAGGAGAATCAGATCATAGCGGATGCCGTCGCAGGAGAGGAGCTTATAGCTGTTGAAGTCATCGCGCTGAATGAGTCCACCCGGGAACATAGGCGCAAGCACAGCCATATGATATTTGTCGGCGAGTTCCTTCGCCTGCTTGATGTACTCTTCGATTGCACAGCCGGTTCCATGGATGATGACGAGGAGAGAGTACTCATGCTCCTCTTCGTCGTAGTAGTAGTCTGGGAGATGCACCCAGTAGTGGAAACGCAGGTCGGTCGGACAGTGCCAGAGCATATTTAAGTAAGCATTGCCGAACAGGTTTTTCTGCTGCTCAAGCGTGAGATTCGTAGCCAAAGGATTCTGATTTGCCATATAGTACCTCCAGGATTACAGGAATTTACCGAAAATGAAGCTTGCGATGACGAGCATGATGGCACCACCGATTCTGGAAGAAATCTGAGCATAGGACATCAGCTCCATGCGGTGCGCAGCGCCGAGACACTGTACGTCGCCGGCACCACCGCCGTTTGCCATACAGAGTCCGGCAGTCAGCATTCCTTCTACAGGATAGAAGTGGAACAGCTTACCGACGATGAAGGTTCCGATCATCGCACCGATGACAGTCGCCATGATGATGACGATATACGCTGGGTTTGTGAAGACCTTCGCGTAGTCTGTGAGGTTCGTACCGATACCAACGGTAATCATCAGTGGGAAGGACATATACTTTACGAAGAATTGCTGCATGCCCCTTGCGCCGGCCTTCACGTTTTCCGGCAGGATATTCGTCATATTCAGAATCGCCATCAGGATGACCATGAAAGCGAAGGTATGAATACTGAAGCCGAGGTTTGCATGGTTGATGATGGAGATGTGCTTTGCGTAGAGGTTAGCTACATTGAAGCATACGACACCGAGTGCGAGACCGGTTGCGTAGTCGGCTGCGGTCGGCTTCACGTCACTGGACTTCGTGCTGACATTTTCTTCACTGACCATGAGACGACCATTACCCGTCATGGATGGCTTGATCTGGCCGAGCTTGTTCAGCAGTGCAGACATGAAAACGGCGCAGAGATTGCCAATGCTGATGATTGCAAAGGCAGATGCATACCAGGAGGAGGCATCACCGCCGGTTGCAGCAGCCCACATCTTGCTCATCGGTGTGATACCGGCACCATTGCCACCGCCCATGACCGGAATTGCATAGGTGGCGATCGCCTCGATTGCGCCGACGCCAGTGATGGCACCTACGAGACCAGCGAGGCCGAGTGCACCTGCAATACCTGCAAGAATCGTCGGGACGAATCCGGCGAAGGATTTGATGAGCATCTTACGATCAACCGAGAGCACAGAGCCGGTGATCAGGACGAGAATGTAGAGATCGAGGAAACCGGTGGAGCCGTTGAAGGTATTCAGGGCTTCCATCGAGCCTTCACCGATCAGGTGGAAGGTGTTCATCGCGCCGGCTACGAGGCAGGAGAAGAGCATGCCGCCGCCGAACCAGGTCTTCCAGACCGGGATATGGTCACCGACCCAGCCGAGCAGCGTGCCGATGATCATCGCGAAGGCGAGTGCGCCGACCATGTTGGTCAGCATCCAGTCATTGGCTGCCATCACCATCATCAGTATACTGAATATAAGGTACATCCACAGAGGGAACCCAAGGATCTTCGTTTCTTTTAACTTATTCACAGTCAATCCTCCCAAAAAGTGATACAGAATTTTTAAAGCACTTTTATTTGCCGGCAAATTTGATAAATGTATTGTACAAAAATGGGAATAATTGTGCAAGACTGTGACAATGGCGATTCTTCTATGGGACGATAACCATTTGGAATGGACATAGCGCCATAAAACAGAAAAAGAAGCACTCGCTCTGTACTGCAAATTGAATGACGAATGCTTCTCCTTTTTCTGTTATGAACCTGATTCCAAAATGTTATCGATTTTTAGCAGATGCGCTGATCATGTAGCGCCAGACGATTTCTGCAGAAGGGGATAAGTTGCGGCCCTTCTTTCGGGCGACGATGACATAACGATACAGAGTATCGCCTTTTATCGTGCCATAGACCGGGTTTTGACCAGTAGATGAATTACGAATCGTCGTGTGCGGCAACAGGGCGATGCCACAGCCGCTACAGGCAACGAGATATCGTGTGTCAACATAATCAATGCGCTGCGGATGAATCGGTGTGATGTGATATTTTCTGAAAAAAGATTTTTCGGCATCATACAGCCCCTGACCTGGCGTCGCCAGAATATATCGGAGCGACGGATTACGGAAACGGCTGATGTCGATTTCAACCGGATGCTCGAGTGAATTATCGGAGATATCTAGGTCCTCCAGAATCGGTGATTCCTGTGGAATGACAAATACGAGCGGATCCTCCTGTACTGGCATATACTCGATGTTTTCGGAGTGTACAGGTTCAGTATAGATGGCTAAGTCGATGGATTCGCTTTCCAGCTCTTCTTCGCACTGCTGAGAGTTGCGATTCAGGTAACTGAGATGTATCTCTGGATGTGTCATCATGAAAGGTGCTGCCTGAACAGCAGCGTAGGCGCCACCACGATGCGTTGTGGCAATCAGTACAGGCTCTGCTGGAATCTGATTAAACTGTCGAAGACTATCCATCATCTCGCTTTCGAGCTGCACATAGCGCCGAGCAAAATCGAGAAAAATTTCGCCCTGTGGTGTAACACTGATCGGGCTGTGCGTGCGGTCAAAAGGCGAAAAGCCCAACTCTTTTTCAAGCTTATTCAGCTGTTTGGTCAGTGCCGGTTGCGAGATAAACAGTCGCTTCGCCGCCTGGGTGATGTTTCTGTATTTTTCTACCTCGAGCACATAACGGAAAATACTTGTATCCATGTGGACCTCCGAAATCGATGTCTTAACGATAGTGTATCAGAATCAGAGCGAAAAATAATTAAAATTTCGGGTGATGCGCTGTTTCTGCAAAGCAATAAGGTCTAGCTTATCCATGCCGTTGAAAGAAAACAGCTATCGAAACTATAGATTCCAATTGCAAAAACATTGAAGAAAATGCCAAAAAAGAGACTCCGGATACTGAAATGAACCCCAAAAGTTAGACAAAAATGGGTCTTTCCCAAATTTTGTGTAAAGTCCAGACAGCTATAAAACAAGAGCGATTTTAATATGAGGCGAAAGACGGCGAAACCGGCTGTCGCCTTAACAATAACATAACGCCGGCAAGGGGGAATGTCAAGGGCGGCAGCGGCGTTCATTCCGGGCATGAGGCTGCCGGTGTCGTCGATGCGGATGGTGACAGGGTAGGTGGTGGTACCGCCGGTGGTGGTGCCGGCGGAGGAGATGCCGGCGGAGGAGATGCTGGTGACGACGCCCTCAAAGGTGCAGTCGTCGATGGCGTCGGCGGTGATCTCGGCCTCCTGGCCCACCTGAATGTCGAGAATGTCCAGCTCATCGACGTCCAGCGTCATCTCGAGGTAGCTCAAATCGTAGATGACGCACATGGTCTCGGTGGTGGAAGAACTGCTGCCCACGGTGTCGCCGACCTTCGACCTTTTTTGTCAAACCATTCATTTTTAACAGAAAGGCTCATACGGTCGAGCAGGATACCGTACAGTGTTTTGGCATCGGTTGACAGATCTTGAAACCGCTGCTCCTGAAAAAGAGCCTTTGGAATGCGGAAGAACGAAAATAGTTCTCCGGCCTGTCCGTAAAAGTAGTCAAGGGTCATACGGTTGTGTCAAGGGCTGAAAGCAACAATGAGATAAAAACATTGTATAAACCTCCGGTGAAAAAATTATTGAGGAATGAAAAAAGCGCAACTTCGATTTTTGGGGTCGAATTGCGCTATGTAATTTGAAATAGAAGGATATTGACTCGCTTTAGCGGCATGAATGACATGAAACATCTTGACAGCAGGTAAATCCGACTGTAGAATACGGCCAAATGAATTCTGTACCTAAATTGTTCTCATGCTACTATGCTGATTGTTGGACAGAAAATCACTTTTCAACCGAATTTGGCGTATTAACGCCAAATCACACCCATTCGCACACGCTTTTCTGGGGGTGCGTTTCAAGGTGGTTCGGGAGAGCGCTTGCATGGCATGCAAGAGGTCAGCGGTTCGATCCCGCTATTCTCCACCAAAAAAGCACTGTACTTCGCAGAAGTACGGTGCTTTTCTTTTTGTTGAAGCCGATGGGGACTGCATTGCTTTGCCTGCAGCGTTTTCGGCCCAGTGACACCCCGAAAAAAATATGCTGCCCCGGAGCAGACCGGGCAAAGCAAAGCCTCGGAAAGCTCTGGGGGCAGCATCTCTCATTTATGTTTATGGTTCGGTCAGGTGTGGGTGCAGAGATATTCCACCCACGCGTCATACCCGGCGGGCAGCAGATGGTAGCCGTCCGGCTGGGCGTATTCGGCGATCAGGTCGCCATTCTCGTCGGCCAGCGCCTCCCAGAGGTTCAGGAAGGTGCAGCCCTTTTCCAGTGCGATGGCCGAGAGGGCGTCGTTGATCTCACACAGGCGCTGTTTGTAGAGGCCGGGGGACTTCTGGCTCACTTCAGGCCGGACGGGGGTGATGGACTGGACGTAGATCTTCGTGTTGGGCAGCGCCTGCGAGATCATGTCCAGCATCAGCCGGTAGTAGGTGAGGAAGCTGGAATAGTCGTTGTCGGCGGTGAGCACATTGGTGCCCAGCAGGATGTAGAGCGCCCGGGGCTGCTGGGAGGCCAGCGCCTCCATCGGGATCTCCTTTTCGCCGTCGGCCCGGCGGCAGGTGGTGTTATTGACGACGGCGTTGGGGCCGACACCCTTGTAGGCGCAGAAATGGGCGTTGGGCAGGCCGGTGTCGTACAGCTGCATCCCCTGCGTCAGACTGTCACCCAAGAAGCTGACGTCCGAAAAGCTGCTCCGCTCCACGGCGGGGCTGGCGGTCTGGGCTGCAAGGCGGAAATCCATCGCGGTCATGCCGTTGTCGAGGGTCTGGACGTTGAGACGGCGGGCCGGAGTGTAGCTGATGGTGTTCCACTCGCTGCCGGTCAGCTCCTGCTGCAGGATGGTGGGGCCTTGCTGGGCGGTATTGGGGGACGGCTCACGGTGGAGACGCTTCCAGAGGATGCCCACAGCGGCCAGAAGCACCAAAAGGATGAGCAGCGCGGCGGTGATGAACACCCTGCGCCAGCGCCGGTGAAGGATGCGGCGGCGATATTCCTGATAATCTGCCATAATGTCCTCCTGTGGCGGAACGATAGCTTTCACCCCTATTATACAGCACCGCCCCGGCCCGTGCAACCCGTGAGGAAAAATTCCCATATTCAGGGGGCCTGCCCTTGCGTTTCCTATTATAAATATGATATACTAAAGTGAATCAAATATGATAGGGAGGCTTTCACGATGCCATTTACTCCGAAATTGACTTATAAAGGCAAGCCCCTCGTCCGCAAGGACAATGAGCTGTATTATGGCTGTATGACCGACCCGTATGTGCTTTATCTGCAGATCCAGTCCACCAAGACGGTGGGCGGCGTGGATGTGGCAGACAAGGTCCATCTGCAGCTGCTCTCTACCGATGAATCCAAGCCCCGTGAGGCCCGCGTGGCCCGTCAGACCACCAAGAACGGCCTGTACAATGCGCTGGACATCGGCAGCATCTGGCTGCAGAAGGCAAACGAGAACGTCTGAACCCAAATCGCAAGCTGCTGAAAGGGGCTGCCCCGCAAGAGCAGAGTTCCCATAAAACAGTATTTGCAAAAGTTCCCTAAATGGGGAAGATTTGGCGTGACTTCGGTCACGCCTTTTCTTTTGCTTCCAGTTCATCCAGAGGGATGTACCCCAGCCCATCGTACTTGATATGGATGTGCTGCACCCGCTTTCCGCTGGACTTATCCGGGGCATCCACATAGATAGCCGACACCAGTTCACGGAGAGCATAGGGAGTGAGTTCTTCAATATGAACGTACTTGTGCGCTTTCTGGACGAATTTTTCAATATTCTCGATTTGCTGTTCCTGTACTTCGATTTCCTGTTGGATAGAGAGGGATTCCTCTTCCAGCTGCTTCTGTTCGGCATCGTAGCTCTGGCTCATCATGTCGAAGCGGTCATCGCTCAGCTTTCCACTGGCGTTGTCCTCGTAGATTTTCATGAACAGCCGTTTGAGGTCTACAATCCGCTTCTCATTCCGGGCAAGCTGCTTCTTCAGGACGGTCAGCTTTTCGCTGCTTTCCACACGAAGCTGCTCCTCCATGACCTTGCGGAAGTAGTTTTCATGACGGAGAATGTAGTCCGTCACCCGCTGAACATGACTCAGCACACGTCCTTCCAGAACCTTTACCCGGATGAAATGTCCCTTGCACTTGCTCCCGTTCTTCTTGTGCAGAGAGCAATCAAAGAAGTCTT
>ENA-ORTF01004431-ORTF01004431.1-human-gut-metagenome-genome-assembly--contig:-NODE-4431-length-10687-cov-5.584462_pt1 | contig 10687 bp, 8 predicted proteins | sample MGYA00241908_ERZ509180 | MGnify/ENA primary metagenome ERZ509180 (study PRJEB26280, sample SAMEA2338814) | human gut metagenome | biome: human gut; feature: human-associated habitat; material: faeces... | reverse complement strand
TATATTATTTTCTGGTATTTCTTACCGAAATATGTTATAAAAGAAGTAAGAAAAACTACCGAAAATCAGATATTCCTGCTTTCGGTCCGAAATAAAGGAGGTATCTTTATGGCAAAACGTATTATCACCATCAATCGTATGTTTGGAAGCAACGGACGCCTTATCGGCAAGACTCTGGCTGAAAACCTGGACATCGGTTTTTATGATAAAGAACTGATCGACATGGCTGCCAAGAAAAACAATATCCCCTTCGACACCCTGGCAAAGGTAGACGAGAAAAAAGCCAGTCAGTGGGTATTTCCCGTTGACAGTGAGCTACAGTTTACAGATAATTTCTCTTTTGTACCAATGAACGATGTGCTCTATGATCTCCAGAGAAAGATCATCCTGTCCCTTCCGCAGAGAGAGGACTGCGTAATTGTCGGCCGCTGTGCGACCAATATCCTGAAGGATAAATCACTTAAACTTTTTATCCATGCACCTTTTGAGGAAAGAATTCAGAATGTGATACGCCGTACCGGCAGAGAAGAAGCCAGCGCACGGAAGCTGGTCAAAAAAATGGATAAAGAGAGAAAGGCTTACTATGAATACTTTACAGACAGCAAATGGCTGGATATGACACAGTATGATCTCTGTATTGACAGCAGCCGGTTTTCTATGGAGCAGATTATTGAGATTGTAAAGAGATGTCTTTAGGATTCTTTTTTTCTGAAAATTTTTTCTGAAAAATGTTTTTACGCTTTGGAAGCGTAAGTGAAACCGCAAGGGAGGGGAAGCACTCGTAGTTGCGAAAGGCCGTTTCCCCTCCCCTGCACCCCTTCCCTCAGGCCCCGCTATGAACCGTACGTTTTGATTATGTTACGTTGTTGACAGGGTGATGGATTCTGCGTTTGTTTAAAACGCCAGGCTGTGCCAATCTCATCGGCATAACACCTTTCAACAAGAAGACGTACCCTTCCCACCATTCCAACACATTGAGCAACACCAAAATATTTATTGACCAGACGCTATTCTTCCCACACCTCCAACTGCGGACGCTCAACTCATCAAAACGTAAGGACAGGACACCACGCGTCCGCTTCTACCTCTCCGGCTGAAACGTCAGCCGGGGAAGTGACAGTCCTCCGGGCTGCTACGGAGAAGGGGTGATGATGGTTAGGTTGCGGGAGACGGCGTTATTGCGGAAGGGCCCAGCTGTTTGAGCCGAAGGCGAGTTCTGGACCCTTCCGCAATGGTTTTAGCCGGCTCACGGAACCTTAGCAGCATCCCCCGACGGAGTCCGGCCCGGAGGACTGTCACTTCCCCGGCGTCCGTTCACCAATATACTCTTTCAAAAACTCATATATATCCCCCTCCAACGGCGGACACCCCTCCACATAATTCTGAAACTTACAGGTACAGTGTCCCACACCAAGCACTCCCGTCTTACCACGATACCCCTGCCCGATGCAGATCTTTTCATCCAGCTTCTCAAAAAGCCCCTCTTCCTTCAGCATCTCCAATGCCGGGATCAGATACCCGTAGCAGGCACTGCAGGATTCCACCTCCTCCACGGCATCTGCAAGCTCCACAACCTTTCTGGATACCGGCATCCTCTGATCCGCACCATCCTCCAGAAATCTGACATCTGCTTTTGAAATATCTGAACAGCCCACTCCAAGCTCACCTGCCAGCTTCACATAAGGAACCTCAGCTACCTCATAATGCATCATCTGACACACATATGCATCCACAAGAACCGGATCACAGGCAGCCATCACCCGGTTCATCACAACAGGATTTCCGCCATCTTCAAAATCCAGATCCCCGCAGATATTATCCACAACAATAAAGTCCTGCTGTATCCCCATATTCAGATGAGCAATGGGTTTATGAAGCCCCAGAGAATGAAACCGTCTCTTTTCCTTATTTGGAATCAACCCCTTCATATTCTTAAGGGCACAGGTGATTTTTGTCTGACAATGGCCTTTCAGAACCGGCACATTGATCAGAAAATCAAGCTCCTTTACCCGCTCACAGACATTCAGCTCCATTCCGCCGCAGTCCACAGAAATACCCTTATCCTTCTGCATATCCCAGAACGGCACCTGATACTCTTCCTCAAGCCTGTCAAAGCCACAGGTCTCAAAAGCCTCCCTTGTCTTATCTCCTACCCAGGATCCCTCCAGCATCACCATATCCCGGAAGCCATGCTCCTTCAGATACTCGATAATTCCTGCAACCACTTCCGGATGAGTCGTTGCACCCCAAGAAGCCTCTGAAGGAGAAACCAGATTCGGCTTGATCCCGATCTTTTTCTTTCTGTCCCCGATATGGGACTGAAGATCCGCTTTTTCCAGAAGCTCCTTTGTCATTCTTTTATATTCCGTACCACTGGTAATAAAAATCTGATTTTTATCCATAATTATCAAAATTCCTTTCTTTCTGCAATGTGAATGTTGATCCAGATCCACACCAAAGCCCTGCAAAGCTTTTATCATCAGATAAGCCAGACAAAACAGCCGACAAATACAGCATTCATCACAAGCATCACAATCATAAAAAATACCCTCTCTACCGGTTTCCCGATAAAAAGGATATTTTATCCGACACAGCAGTCTCGTATTATCTTTCGATCTTTGCCCCGTTCCACCATGGGAATTCTCGGTTCAGCCATTTTCCTGCAAGCTCACTCCATGGTTCACAGGCTCTTGCGATCCCTCTGCCGTTTTCGTTGGCAGTCAGCTCATTTGCCAGGCCGATCCCATGGGGTCCCTGCGGAAAAACATGATACTCCACTGGAATGCCCTTTTTATAGAGTGCCTGAACAAAGAGAAGTGTATTATCCAGCAGCACCGTCTGATCCTCAAAGGTATGCCAGATAAAGGTTCTGGGTGTATCTTCCGTAACCTGAAATTCCAGAGACATCCGATCTTTCAGCTCCTCATAACGATCTCCCAGAAGATTTCGAAAGCTTTCTTCATGACCAACTTCCCCTGAAGTGATCACCGGATAATTCAGGATCATGCCATTGGGACGGATCCTCTCGTTTTCCATTCCCGTGATCCCTGCAAGCTCCTCCGTATTCCAGAATACTCCCAGAGAAGCTGCCAGATGGCCTCCTGCCGAAAAACCGGACACAATGATCTTATTCTTTTCAATATGCCACTTATCGCTGTTCTCTCTGAGAAGAGCTACTGTTTTTGCCAGCTGACGGAGGGCCACCGGATATCTGGCAGGTGCCACACTGTAACGAAGCACCACTGCGTGATAGCCCATTCCCATAAACCGGACAGCAATGGCTTCTGCCTCTCTGTCTGAAGTCATGCCATAAGCTCCGCCCGGACAGATCACTATGACCGGACGCTTCTGCCCCGGATAGAGTTCTTCCGACTCCTGCCAGAAATAGGTCTCTATCCATGCCTCATTATAGTCCTTTGTTTTTTCTTCGATCACAATTCTATCGTTGATCATTCCGGTTTTCCCTTCTTCATTTCATTGCTTCTCTGATCGCTACAAGAAGTTCATCGTACTCTTCGTAAGCCAGAATTTCCGGATGATCTGCACGGATCTGTTCTGTACTGCGGAAAAGGAATCCTGCTTTGCTTGCCTGGATCATTCCGAGATCATTGTAGGAATCTCCGCTTGCGATAGTCTCAAATCCCATGGACTGCAGTGCCTTCACAGTTGTCAGCTTGGATTTCTCACAGCGCATCTTAAAGCCTGTGATCTCTCCGTTCTCTGCTACTTCCAGGGAATTACAGAAAAGTGTCGGCCGTCCAAGCTTCTCCATCAGCGGAGTTGCAAACTGTGTAAAGGTATCACTGATCAGTATCACCTGGGAAAAAGATCTCAGCTCATCCAGAAATTCCTTTGCTCCCGGAAGGGGATCGATCTTTGCAATAGTCTCCTGGATCTCTTTCAGTCCCAGACCATGTTCTTTCAGAATTCCAAGTCTCCAATTCATCAGCTTATCATAATCCGGCTCATCACGGGTTGTTCTCTTGAGCTCCGGGATTCCGCTTGCCTCTGCAAATGCGATCCAGATCTCCGGTACCAGTACACCTTCTACGTCCAGACATGTAATATACATCTTTCATATCCTCCTCTTGATCCAACTTACCGTTGATATTTCACAGAGTCTGACTCCTTCCGGCTGTCAGAACTCTTTAATCTTTTAGCGCTTTACCCTGATATTACCATATGCTCTCAAGGTCTGTAAACAGTTTTATTTTTTCTTCTTTTCCGATTCATAGATCTTCAGCTCTTTCAGTGCTTTTTCCCCAAGAGGATACAGCATGAAAATATTAAAGATCGTCATCAGGCCGATTCCTACATCTCCCAGATCCCATACAAATGTGTAAGCCGCGATCCCACCGATAAACAGCATCACCAGTGCCAGCACCTTATATCCTGTCTGTGAACCCCAGTTATCACCGAAAAGATAGGCCACATTGCCTCTTGCATAAAACAGGATTCCCAGGAATGTGGAAAAGCTGAACATAAACAGTGTTGCAGCAATAAAGATCACTCCAAACTGCCCCATATGATAATGCATGGCAGTCTGAAGAAGTTCCATTCCGGAAAGCCCCTGTACCAGATCTTCCGGGGCCAGAAGCATGATCATAGCTGTACAGCTGCAGATCACGATCGTATCCACAAATACACCCAGGGCCTGGACAAATCCGGCTTTTACCGGACTGTCACATTCTGCTGCCGCTGCTGCACAGGGAGCGGAGCCGCTTCCCGCCTCATTGGAAAAAAGGCCTCTTTTTACTCCGTTCATCAGCACGACGCCAAATCCGCCGGCAACAGCCTGACGAAATCCGAAAGCTTCTTCAAAAATCCGTTTAAATACTCCCGGCATACTTCCAAGATTTGTAAATATAATAAACAGCGTGATCACAAAATAAAGCACTGCCATCACCGGCACCAGAAGATCCAGAACTTTAACCGTTGCATTCTTCCGAAGCACGATCACAGCTGCGATCACTACCAGCACGATGGTAGTATACAGCGGCGGAATATCAAAAGCATTTTTGAAAGACGCCGTGACGGAATTGCTGATAACCTGACTGATTCCACACCAGCAGATCAGGCCGGAAATGGCAAACAGAACGGAAAGCAGAACCTTTTTTCGTTTTCTGCCCTGTTTTTCTTCCCAGTAGCGATGGATATAGTAGGCAGGACCGCCCCTGTAGCCACCATAAAGAGGATCCTTTTCTTTATAGAGCTGTGCCAGGGTTGCTTCGATAAAAGCAGTGGAGGAACCGATCAGCGCCGTGATCCACATCCAGAATACCGCTCCTGCACCTCCTGCCGAGATCGCAGCTACCACACCGACCAGGTTTCCCATTCCCACACGGGTAGCTGTAGACACGATCAGCGTCTGAAATGCTGAAAGATTATTTTTGTCACTTTTCTTTTCTGACAGGGCTCGTACCATATCCGGAAAAAGACGGATCGGCAGAAGCTTTGTCCTGATGGTAAAATAGATACCGGTCGGAATCAGAAGCAGGATCAGAAGTGAGATTCCCAGCGTACTTCCTCCCGGAAGCGGGATCTTTATCAAATCTCCCCACAGAAATGTATAGACCTTTTCGATCATTGTTACTATCATGTTACTGTTTCCTTTCCCCAATCACCCCATGTGATCGTTTTGTTCTCTTTTTCTGCCCGTTGTTTGTATTTATTTCTGCAACGTTTTAAACGGGCAAAGCGTGTCTTTCATTATAATAGCTTTCTGTTTGTATGTAAAGAAAAATCCCGAATCTTTCGATCCGGAATTTTTTTGTATTGGTAACTTTTCTGTTATTCGACAGATTTCTGATATCTGTCTATTTTTATGAGCATAGCTGCATTTTACTCTCAGCCAGCCAGGTGGAACATCTCGATCAGGAATATCCAGCTCATTCCATAGTATGTTATCACGGCTACAAGGTCATTCACCGTAGTGATCAGAGGACCCGAGGCTACTGCCGGGTCCACACCAACCTTTTTGAAAAACAGCGGTATGCAGGTTCCCACTGCACTAGATACCAGCATGGCCACCAGCAGGGATAATCCGATACAGCCGGATACCGCATAGGCAAATACGAGTGTTTTTCCTTTGAATAAGAAAATATACAATCCGATCAGTACAAAAGACAGAATACCGAGCAGACCACCGTTGCAAAGACCGATCCGCATTTCCTTCAGCACAAGCTCTGCTTTCTGTCTGCCCGTCAGCGTCTCATCCATCAGCACACGGATGGTTACAGCCAGGGACTGGGTTCCAACATTTCCTGCCATATCCAGGATCAGAGACTGAAAGCACATGATGATCGGCAGACAGGTAACTACTTTTTCAAACATTCCCACAACAGAAGATACCACCATACCAAGGCCCAGAAGAACGATCAGCCAGGGCATTCTTTTTTTCATGCTTTCAAAAAGAGGTTCTTTCAGATCTTCCTCTGCAGTCAGACCAGCCAGCTTTGCATAATCCTCTCCCATCTCATCGTCTACCAGATCGATGATCCCTGCGGATGTGATCACTCCAAGGAAACGATTGTCATCGTCCAGTACAGGAATGGAATCTTCAGAATAATCCTTCAGCCGTTCCATACAGTCGTCGATCTGCTCAGTACCATACACATATGGATAGGAAGTTACGATCAGCTCTTCCATAGGGTGGTCCTGTCTTGCTGTGATCAGATCCTTCAGATCCAGGGCTCCATAAAACTCCCCTCTGTCCGTCACTGCAAAGATCGTAGAAATATTATCATTATCTGCCGCCTGGGAAACCAGCTCACTCATGGCCTGCTTTACGGTCAGGTTTTCACGGATCACAATGCAGTTCATTGTCATTCTGCTTCCGATCTCATCCTCATCAAAGGAGCGGATCATTTCAATATCTTTCCGCACCTGTTCATCCAGAAGCTGGATCAGAAGCTTGCGTTTTTCTTTATCGATCTGCTTTAAAACATCTGCCAGGGCATCGGTTTCCATTTTGGAAAGAATGGCTGCCGCTTTTTTTACATCCATCTCTTCCAGATATTGTACAGTTTCTTCTTCCTCCAGATATTCAAAAACATCTGCCAACATACTGCTTTCCAGGATACGGTATAGTCTGCTGCGCTCCGCAGTGCTTAATTCTCTTAATACTTCCGCCAGATCGTTTTCGTGGAAATCCTGCAGCCTTTCACTTAAAACTGCCGGAGAAACACTGCTTCGGATCAGACTCAGAATATCTTTTGAAAAATCCTGATTTCTTTTTGTCATTTTCTCATCCTCCTCACATAGTTTCGCACAAAACACGCACACCAAAAACAGACATGTTAAAGCATGTCTATGTGCTGTTTGATTTTCGATTGTGTTTCCTTGGGATTTGAGTATAAAGCGAAATGAATTTATACATGATCGCCTTACTGTAAGATTCTCAGAATGAGAAGAATGAAAAAGATATCTATTATAATCCTGCTACAATTATAATGTAATAATATCGTACAGATTCTGATGGCACCGATACATCCTGTCAAATATATCCTTCTGATATACAGACATAATATTCTCACAGATATTCTGTACACTTAAAACAGAATGGAACAGTCTCATCTCGCTCTGTTCTTTCCATCTTTCACTCTGAGAGCTACAACTTCGCCCATGAGAATCACAACTGTCCATTCTGTTCACCTGCCTTTTTTCTTAAATTTTTTTATCAACCCGGCCATTATAACGTTCCCGGCCGGGTTTTGTCAACCGGATTTATGGTTAAATTTATTGTAAATCCGGGTAAAATTTTATGCTTCACAGAGGTGGATGTTTATGCAGCAGCATTTGCGTTAATCGTATCAATGATGTTTTTTCAAAAAGGATCAAATTAAAAAGTCCAACAACAAATGCTTCTGCACGGATCTTCAGCATTTACTGTCGGACTTTTATCCTTTTTATTCCTTTTTGAAATATATCACAATATCATATTGTAGAGCAAAAGATTATTCTGCGTGGTCTTTCAGGTACTCTGCACGCCCCTCTTCGTAGAGGTTATTTCCCTCGCTGTCAATGATGACTACAAGCGGCATGTCTTCCACATAAAGCTTGCGGAGTGCTTCTGCGCCCAGGTCTTCGTAAGCGATAAGCTCTGCTTTTTTGATGCATTTTGCAAGAAGTGCACCTGCACCGCCGATGGCTCCGAAATATACGCCGTCATATTTTTTCATTGCATCTACGACTTCCGGAAGGCGGGCACCTTTTCCGATCATTCCTCTGGCGCCTACGGACATCATAGTCGGTGCATAGGCATCCATACGGCCGCTGGTTGTAGGGCCTGCGGAGCCGATGACTTCGCCTGGTTTTGCCGGGGTCGGACCTACATAGTAAATGGTAGCATCTGTAGGGTCAAAAGGAATCTTTTCTCCTTTTGCAAGGGCCTCGCACATTCTCTTGTGACCTGCATCACGGGATGTATAGATAGTTCCTGTCAGTAAAACCTGGTCGCCTGCATGGAGAGTTCTTGCCAGCTCTCTTGTCAGAGGCAGTGTGATCTTTCTTCTTTCCATATTAAAGCACCTCCGTTTTATGACGTGTTACATGGCAGTTGATGTTAACTGCACATGGCATACCTGCGATATGAGTAGGCATAGTCTCAATGTTCAGACCGATAGCTGTGGTCTTTCCGCCAAAGCCCTGAGGTCCGATACCAAGCTTGTTGATCTTCTCCAGCATCTCTTTCTCAAGATCTGCATAGTAAGGATCCGGGTTCTCTGTATTCAGAGGACGCATCAGCGCTTTCTTTGCAAGAAGTGCACATTTGTCAAAAGTTCCTCCGATACCAACACCAACTACCATAGGCGGACATGGGTTCGGACCTGCAGTTTCTACAGCCTCAAGAATGAAATCCTTGATTCCCTGAAGGCCTGCAGATGGCTTGAACATACGGATCTGGCTCATATTCTCGCTTCCGAAGCCTTTTGGTCCTACAGTTACTTTCACCTGATCTCCAGGAACGATCTCTGTATAGATCATAGCCGGTGTATTATCACCTGTGTTTCCACGGCGTACCGGATCCTTGACAACGGATTTTCTCAGGTAACCTTTATCGTATCCGCGGCGTACACCTTCATTGATGGCATCATTTAAATCTCCGCCTGTAAAGTGGACATCCTGACCAATTTCAAGGAATACGCATGCCATTCCGGTATCCTGACAGATCGGAACATTCTCACTGTCTGCGATATCAAAATTCTCGATAATGTTATCAAGGACACCTTTTGCGATCTCACCGTCCTCGCAGGCACGGCAGGTTTTGATAGCATCCTTCACATCTTCCGGGAGATGTTCATTGGCTTCGATACAGAGTTTTTCGATAACCTCTGTAAGTCTGGTTACTTCGATTTCTCTCATAATAGACTCCTTTCGCTTATCTCATATGTTTTTATTATCATAACATATTGTTAACGTTCGTGGCGGGCATATTTCGGCAGAAGCATAGGAGATACGTCTCCTGTATCAACTCCTGCATTTTTCAGTTCCTCTTCATATTTTCTGATATGATCTAGATTCATGGTGCCAAGCTCTACCTCTTTGCATTTGGCAGCTGCTTTTTTACCTGCATTTCGTCCGAATACAATTACATCAAGAAGAGAGTTGCCCATCAGTCGGTTTCTTCCGTGGATTCCGCCTGCTGCCTCTCCTGCAACCAGAAGGTTCGGGATTTCTTTTGTAAAGCCGTCTCCGTTGATCTCAAGACCACCGTTCTGATAATGAAGGGTCGGGTAGATCACGATCGGGACTTTTCTCATATCAATGCCGTAGTTCATATACATACGGAACATGGCAGGGATCCTCTTTTCGATAGTTCCCTCACCGCCCAGGATCTCGATCATCGGAGTATCCAGCCATACACCTTTTCGTCCACCTGGAACTTCAACGCCACGGCCTTCCTCACACTCGCGGATAACACCGGAAGCATTTACGTCACGGGTTTCCAGCGGATGAATATAAGCTTCTCCGTTTGCATTTACAAGCTGTGCACCAACGGAACGAACCTTCTCTGTTACCAGGGCACCAAGGATCTGTGACGGATAGATCGCACCTGTTGGATGATACTGGATAGAATCCTGGTAAAGAAGGGAAGCGCCTGCTCTGTATCCAAGTACGAGTCCGTCAGCAGTTGCTCCGTAGTGATTGGAGGTCGGGAATCCCTGATAATGCATTCTTCCTGCACCACCGGTTGCAATTACAACTGTTTTTGCTCTTGCAACGGAATAGTCTCCGGTTTCCATGTTGAGAAGGACTGCACCGGCAGTCTGACCTTTTTCATCCTTCAGAAGTTCTACAGCGGAGGTAAATTCCACTACCGGGATCTTAAGATTTAAGACCTCATCACGGATAGTACGCATGATCTCTGATCCGGAATAATCCTTTGCAGCATGCATTCTCTTTCTGGAGGTACCGCCGCCATGTGTAGTGACCATGGTTCCGTCTTCTGCTTTATCAAACTCAACACCAAGGTCGTTGAGCCATTTGATCGCATCCGGGGCTTCCATTACCAGTCTTTTTACCAGCTCCGGTTTTGCTGCAAAATGTCCGCCTCCAAAGCAGTCCAGATAATGCTGTACCGGGGAATCATTTTCTTTATCTGCTGCCTGGATTCCGCCTTCTGCCATCATGGTGTTGGCATCACCGATACGAAGCTTTGTAACGATCATAACGTCTGCACCTGCAT
>ENA-ORTF01004420-ORTF01004420.1-human-gut-metagenome-genome-assembly--contig:-NODE-4420-length-10714-cov-2.766113_pt1 | contig 10714 bp, 10 predicted proteins | sample MGYA00241908_ERZ509180 | MGnify/ENA primary metagenome ERZ509180 (study PRJEB26280, sample SAMEA2338814) | human gut metagenome | biome: human gut; feature: human-associated habitat; material: faeces... | reverse complement strand
AGATCACAATTGTATCTATAAATACACCCAATGCCTGTATAAATCCTGCTTTTACAGGCGTATCACATTCTGCAGCCGCAGCTGCGCATGGTGCTGATCCCGAACCCGCTTCGTTGGAAAATAACCCTCTTTTTACACCATTCATAAGAACTGCTCCGAACCCTCCGGCTGCTGCCTGACGGATTCCAAACGCTTCCTGGATAATCCGCTCAAATACACCCGGAAGGCTTCGGATATTCAATAAGATAATGACTATCGTAATCACAAAATAGCAGACTGCCATGATTGGAACCAGAATATCCAACACCTTTACTGTGGCATTTTTTCGCAGTACGATCACTGCCGCAACGGCTACCAGAATCACTGTCGTAAAAATTGGCGGAATCCCAAATGCATTTTCAAAAGAAGATGCAACCGAATTACTGATCACCTGACTGATCCCGGCCCAGCAGATAAGCCCTGAGATTGCAAAGAGCACCGCAATACAGACATGTTTCTTTGTCTTTCCTGTCCGTCTCTCTACATAATGATGCATATAATATGCCGGACCTCCGCGGTAGCCTCCGTAAAGCGGATCTTTTTCTTTATAAAGCTGTGCAAGTGTTGCCTCGATAAACGCAGTTGAAGAACCGATAACTGCTGTGATCCACATCCAGAATACCGCACCGGCACCACCTGCGGAAACGGCAGCGACTACTCCTACCAGATTTCCCATTCCGACTCTTGTTGCAGTTGAGACGATCAGTGTCTGAAAAGTCGACAGACTGCCATCTTCCTTCTTTTTCCCGGTAAGTGCGCGAACCATATCGCCAAAAAGACGAACCGGCAAAAATCTTGTTCTGATCGTAAAATAGATTCCTGTGGGAATCAGCAAAATAATAAGCAGTGACACACCAAAAGAGGAGCCTCCCGGAAGTGGTATCCTTAAAAGATCTCCCCATAAAAATTGGTATACTGCCTGAATCCATGTAGTTAGCATTTCTCTTGTTTCCTTTTCTTTAAATTATTGTTCTCATTTATCTTATCACAAAGCTATTCTTTAAAATACAAAAAACACGGAAATATTCCGTGTTTTTTGTATTTACATCCTCTTTTTAGATTATTCTCCCCAGCGAAGTCCTTTTCCGGCTTCTACTGCCTTATCATAAATCACCTTTGCTGCCACCAGATCCTGCGCAGCAACTCCTACGGTTTCATATACGATAATTTCTTCGTCATTTTCACGTCCTTTGATCTTTCCATTGATCACATCTCCAAGACTTCCAAGCACATCCTCTTCTGTAATGATTCCCTCTGCAATCGGAATCAGAAGATCCCCCGTCTCTGAAAGCGCCGCCTCTTTTGAATCACAGATAATCTTAGATGCTCTCGGCAGAACAGCCGGATCCAGCTCATGCTTATGGGGCTCATAAGTACCTACGCAGCTGATGGTTGCACCGGCTTTTACCTTTGTTCCGTCAAATACCGGTTTTGCGGAAGGAGTCACTGTGATAATAAGATCTGCATCTTCGATACAGTCATCTGAATCCTTGGCCGGTATGATTTTTGCACCGTATTTAGCCAGTCCCTTCTGCATTTCTTCGGCAAATGCTTTGCATCTTTCTTCATTCAGGTCAAAGATCTTTACTTCTTCCAGCTTTCTTGCTGCGAGCATTGCCTCAAGTTGAGCTGCTGCCTGTCCCCCTGTACCGATCATTGCACCTTTTTTACATTCCTTTTTTCCAAGCAGATCAAATGCTGCACCGGAAGAGGCCCCCGTACGAAGCTGTGTCACATAAGTTCCATCCAGCATCGCGATCACATATCCCGTCTTTCCGTCGATCAGCATGGTCTGCGCCGGTGATGTCATCAGATTGTTATCGATATTGTGTGGAAAAATGTTGATCACCTTCATGGCTGCTGCATCTAATTCCGGAGCATAGGCCGGCATAAACAGAAATGCGCCGTCATATTTCCCATTGATGACTGTACGAAGCGGTGTATCTACCGTACCATCGACAACCATCTTAAATGCCTGCTTATCCGCTTCGATCACATCTTTCATTGTAATTACACTTTTAATATCCTCTTTTGAAAGCAATAACATACCCGTTCTCTCCTTATCCATACCAATACTTTTATTCGTGATGATATCCGTAGTCTGCATCCAGTGCCCATGGTTGCATTGCACCGCCTTCTTCTGCCGGTCTGCAGTTCTGTGCGTAAATATTTAAAACACCCTTCTGCTGCTTAAGCGGCGGACGTACCCAGGATTTTCTTCTTTCTGCTAAAATCTCATCGGATACGAGAAGATTGACGGTTCCCCCTGCAATGTCCATCTCAATTTCATCACCATTTTCGATCAAAGCGATCACACCGCCGTCATAAGCTTCCGGAGAAACATGTCCGACAATTGCTCCGTAGTTGAATCCGGAGAAACGCGCGTCTGTGATAAGCCCGACCTTTTTATCAAGTCCAAGTCCGATCAGCGCATCGATACTAAGCATCAGCTCTTTCATACCCGGTGCTCCTTTACAGCCTTCATAGCGGATAACAAGAATGTCCCCCGCAACAATCTCGCCTGCCATAATGGCTCTATATGCATCCTGATCGCATTCATACACTTTTGCCGCACCTTTGATGTATTTTACTTCTTCATATACTGCTGTCGGACGTACGATCGCCCCTGCCGGAGAAATATTTCCCCGCATGATTTTAAGTCCCGGTTCTTTTGCTACAGGATCTTCCAGCGAATGAATGACTTTATTTGGCGCGCTTTTCACAGAATCGAGGAGTTCACCCCAAGTTGTATCCCCGTAAATCGTCGGCGCATCGGTATGGATTTTACCGGCAAGCTGCTTCATGACCTGCTTTACACCGCCGGCATAATGAAAATCTACAACTGTATACGGTCCGCTTGGAATCACTGCATTGATGCAGTAAATTTCCTTCGCATACTTTTCAAAATCTGCCAGTGTAAGCTTGATACCAAGTTCATATGCGTATGCCAGGATATGCAGTACCGCATTGGTTGATCCTGCAACTGCCATATCAAACATGATCGCATTTTCCAGAACATCTTTGGTGATCAGATCTTTTGGTGTCTTTCCGGACCTGGCAAGCTGTACCATGTATTTTCCTGCTGTTCTTGCAGCACGAAGTCTTGCATTATCTGATGCCGGAATTGTAGATGTTCCCGGCATAACCAGGTTCAGCACCTCACCTAACATCTGCATCGTGTTCGCTGTTCCCATGGACGGGCAGGCACCGAATGACGGGCAGACGCTTTCTTCCATTTCAAATAACTCAGCTTCGGAAGCACCTGAGAATCTTGCCGCATCCAGATCTGCCTCTACAACTGTCTTCCCGCAGTAATTTCCGGCCTGCATTGATCCCCCGGTCACTACCAGGGCCGGAATATCCAGTCTGCATGCTGCCAGATAACATCCGGCAATGATCAGATCACAGGATGCCACACAGCAGATTGCATCGAAATTATGTATTCTGGATACAAATTCGATGGACATTGCCACGATATCTCTTCCTACCTGCTCATACTTCATCTCATCCGCACCATTTGCCACATTTCCGCAAGTAGCCGGGATTCCGAATTCTACCGGGATTCCTCCTGCTGCCCAGATTCCCTCTTTTACAGCTTCTGTCACCTGGCGAAGATGCGCAGTTCCGGGAGAACCTGCCATGTAAGAATTCGGTATTCCGATATGCGGTTTCTGACGGATATCTTCATCCGAATATCCCGCCGCCTTCATCATAACACGGCGGTGTGCCGCTTCTGTTCCGTTCCAGTAATTGTATCCCATTATTCTTCTCCTTTAATTCATGATACACTTAAACTCCTTTGAATTTCATTCCCCTGTTCTATGCTATTCCAGTTTCCGGTCATTGAAAAGTCTGTAAAACTAATATCAGACTTCACTTTTTCTTAATACATTGTTAACTCTTTGATTTGCGCTTATATTTTCATTTTTTCTTATGTTTGATTTTAAAAAAATTTATAATAAAATCCCACGGATATTGATTATCTTCCTTATATTAAGTAAGATAGTAAAAGAGCATTGTTTATCAACACCACGGGAGGTTTCATCATGTCTAAATACGATGTGATTCTTGATGTCTATGAGAATCAGAGCATCTCAAAAGCTGCTCAAAAACACAACTACACACAGTCAGCTGTCAGCCAGACTATCCGCAATTATGAAAAAGAGATTGGTCTTAAGCTGTTCAAGCGTTCAAAAAACGGAATGGAAGCACTTCCCGGAACAGAACCCATCTTTGAAGAACTTATGCATATCCGCTCCGCCAATACACGGATCGATCAGATCGTCTCAAATATCAACAATCTGGACAGTGGTTTTATCCGCATCGGAACGGTGCAGAGCATTGCCTATAACTGGCTCCCCGGAGTACTGAAAAATTTTTCTGCCGAATACCCGAATATCACCTTTCGGCTCTATGTTGACGGATTTCAGAACCTGACGGAAAAGCTTCGCAAAAAAGAACTGGACTGTATCTTTGTTTCGCAATATGTCGCAAAGGATTTCCAAAATCTGCCTGTCGGCACCGACGAACTGGTTCTGGTTACCTCCCTGGACCATCCTCTTGCCGATCAGCTGACGGTATCTTTTGCCGATATTGACGGACAGGATTTTGTTCTCTCCGCCGATGATTTTGATTATGAAACCGGAAAATTATTCCGATTAAACCATATCACGCCTAACGTAAGATTTCGGATCAATGAAGACTATACCGCGATTAAAATGGTGGAACAGGGCTTTGGCATCACTGTACTTCCCAAACTTCTGCTCCATAATATTCCATTCAACGTCTGTGTCCGTTCCTTTACCGAACACTTCCGCAGGAATCTGTCCGTAGCCTATCTGGATACACCTGAACTCTCTCCTGCACTTGATAAGTTTCTTACCTTTGTCACCAAATGGGCCAAAGAGTGTAAGTTGATCTGATTTCCTGTCACACACACAACGGTACAAAGTTCTTCTATGACTTTGTACCGTTTTGCGCGTAACTTTATTTTGTTTATTTTCTCAGACCATCTCTGAGCGCATCCAGATTATTTCTCTATAATTCCGTATTTATAACCACTTTCTTTCATTAATTCAAGGTATGGTTTCGGATCAAAATATTCCGGTGCATAGACCCCAGCTTTTTTCCAGATTCCTCTTCCGATCAGCTCCAGTGCAAGTGCTGCTCCAAATCCTGTCTGGGCGGTAACAGCCTGGGTTCCCCATCTTTCGATAGACTCCTGATTATCAAATGGCTGATACAGGAAGTATTCTTTTTCCTTTCCGTCTTTCTTTCCGATACACTGTACTCCGACCAGCATTTTTCCGGTCATCTCATCTCCGATATCTTTTGGCTGCGGTGCACAGGCTGCAACCACATCTCTTGGAACTACCTTCACATCCCCTACCTGTACCGGCTTGATACTGCGAAGTCCCAGCTTATCCAGCACCTTAAGTGCCGTGATCAGATTCTCATCAAGACTGATCTTGAAGGTTGCCTTTTTCAATCCATACTGGCTTAAGTAGCGTGCCATCGTCACAACTTCCTCATGCTCTACCTTTACCAGAGTATTTTTTCCTACTCCTTCCGGCATCTCATAGACTTCCTGCCCTGCAAATGCTTTTTCTACGATAAATCCGCCCTTCTCCTTATCATACTCAACATTCGGGTTCATTACCTCATCCAGCACGGTCCACACGTTGAATCCAAACATAATGTCATCCGGATCTGCACCCGGAACAGACAGATTTCCGCCATCTTTTACATGAACTTCTGTTATTTCATCCAAAAGCTCTGTCGCCGCGTATTTTGCAAATACATTTACAACACCCGGATCGATTCCCATACAGATCACAGCCATATTCCCCTGCTTTTTCCAGGCTTCATGACGGTCAAAATTGTATTTTGTCATCGGTTCAGTATAGCTGTTCTCAATACCAAGTCCGTAAGCCGGATTTTCCATCGGAACCGACCAGGTTCCCATGCTTCCGTAATCTGCACCCGTTTTAAATGCAGCGTCAAAAATCATATTACTTGCAAAAGGCGGTGCTGCATCCATCACAAAATCAATCTTATGCTCCCGGATCAGTTCTGCCATTTTCTCTGTATTTGTCGCATCGATCTTAGAAGCTTCAAAACGGGAATCCCCCTTCATCATACCGACAACTTCCTCTGCCCTTTTCAGATCATAGTCGCAGACCAGCACATATTTCAGCCATTCTCCCTTTTGGTCTCTCCACTGCATTACTTTTAAAATACTTTCACCGACAGCACCGGCTCCTACAAGCATCATTCTCATCTTTTTTTCCTCCTGCTTTTCTTTTTCTTCTGTCAAATTTTATTCAAAAAATGCCCTTTCCCTTCTTCCTCGGATAATACTTCTGTATGCCACCACGTACTGCCTGCTAACAGTCTCATCTCATATTAGTGCCCATATAAAAAGGGCAGAAAAAAACAGATACACGAAAAAAATCGTTCATCTGTTTTCTCTGTCCTTTTACCAGTTGGTTCTAGCCTCGTAGGTGGTGCTTTCTTTGCACACTCTCCAAAGATTCGTCAGGTCGCCTTCCTTTTTGCCTGTCAGTTTCCACGAAAGAAAGATGTTACCTTACGCTTTGCTTCTTCGGCCCCTTGCGGTGTCTAGGACGTCCCTCATCCGACATATTCTTGATAAATTTAAGTTTACCCTTTTTTATCTGTCCGGTCAAATCTTTTATTTCTTTCCTCCGAAAATAGCCCCCATAAAACGAACATAAGTATAAACAACAAGTGCTGCTGCAATAATTGTCTCGATCAGAACTACATACTGAAGGAATGGCATTGGATGTCCCATATTTGCTGCACATGCCATAGTTTGTTTAGTTGCGATCGCACTGATAACAAATGGGAATGTGAAGGCTGCATAGCTTGGGAAGAATGGCATCTTCAGATATCCCACTGCTTTTACCAGGGCAAAAATATAAATAACCGTTGCAACTACAAACATTGCCATCAGGAAACCGTATGATTTCGGTGTTACGGACTGTACATAACCTGCAATACACAGGCTGGTCGGTGCTGCGTAGATACAGATCAGCGGTTTTGCCGGATCCGGCACTTCTTTGAACTTCACATAACGATAGGTTACAAGTACAAGAAGTACGATCAGTGTTACAAATCCAAACCAGAATGCTGCGGTTCCGATTCCAAGTTGCTCATAAGCCGGTGCTGTAACAGCCGCTACAGCAATTCCTACATATACAATATAATAGCTTGCAAATACTTTCGGCATCTGAAGTTTCAGAACAAACTTCACCGTAAAGTATATGATCAGAATGATGTGAAGAATGATTGCCAGAAGCCATATGTAATAAGCTGCCTTTCCGATAAACGGTTTTACATAAGTGCTGAGAATCATAAGTGCCATCGGAAACGTTCCTGATACGCTTGCCATGATCGGATTTCCCATATCTTCTTTCACTGCTCCTGGGAACATGATCAGCTTCAAAAGCACCAGTATCAGAAGAAATGCTGCGAATATACCGCATACATAACGGATTCCTTCTGAATAGCTCTGAAGTAGATTTCCAAGTGCTGCCGCGCCAAGCATGACTCCGCAAAGCGGAATCGGTACTTTCTTAATTACGTCTTTCATTGTTTCTTTCCCTTTCTCTCATCAAGCGGCTGTCGTTACCACTTTATTTAGATATCTGCAATTTTTCTTCTTTCGCACGGTTCATCAATTTCATCCAGATTCTTGATACCAAGCTCACGACAGACGATCTGCGCTACCTTCCATGCACAAAGTCCTGTAAAATAGATACACTGTTCTTTGTGTTCACCCTGTCCCATATTGAATTCCTTTGTAAGAACTCTGCAGCAGATTGCATTTTTACCATTTGCCTTCTTGAACCAGTCATGAAGCTCGTGCGTAAGCTCCATACATTTGATACTCTTCGGGTTGGTCGGTCCATCCTGTTCGGTACGGCCGAAGAACATTCCAAGTGCAAGAATTCCTCCGTTAAATGCACCGCAGACACATCCTGATTTTCCTGCTCCTACTGCCATTCCGGATGCCATAGCTACAACCTCTTTCGGCACATCCAGTTTGAATTCATCGCGGATCGTGCTGACCAGAGCTTCACAGCAGTAATATCCATCTTTAAAACATTTCTCTGCCTTTCTCTGCACCTCTCTTGGACTGATTTCTGTTACCCCAATATTCATTTTCAAATCCTCCTGTAAAAAATATATTTGTGCCAGCACGATTATTTGTATATTTTGCCAGCATCCATGTATTACCATTATATTCTTTTATACATTTTATTCAAATTCAATTTTTCTATAAATATTCCATTATTATAGTCATCATCTATTTCCATGGAATTGTAGACAAAAAGGCACAAACTATACTCCGCTTTTTCATGCATTCTCTATAATTTGTAACTTACCCGCAACTTTTCGTTACTACTTATCAACTTTTTTCTTATCGTGTAATCTCTCCTGAGCGAATCTTTTGCAGCCATTCCTGTACGTGTTTCCGGAAACACTGCACGCCTGTGCGATCGTCAGAAATATTTTCAAATCATGAATATCCATCTATTTTCTCCCTCTTTTACTCATATTTCTATTATAACACACTTCGTTTGTTTTTCCTAACCACCCATTCAACACTTTTAACCGAAAATTAAATCCAGTTACAGTCTCCACCGGTAATTGCAAGACTCAGAAGTCCATCCATTTTCTCTACTTCTTCTTCACCGATGATCTTTTCCAGTAATTCTGCCGTGTCCAGAGCATCTTCCATGGATTCGTCTGGTCCGATCTCATAGTCGATCTCTGCCTCACATTCCGGACATGGGATCCGGTTCATTGTCTGTAAGGATAAGAAACGGTTTCCACATTTTTTACATTCATAAAATCCACACTCTTTTGTGCCATCTGGTACGTAGTACATCGTATTTTAACTTCCTCTCCACATTTTAGTTTTTATATACAAAACATTCTCTCTTTTGTATGATCTTCCACTGCCTAGTATACACTATCTGACATATAAAAGTATAGTGTTATCCAGTTCATGCCCAAGCAAAAAAAGGACCATTTCCCATTTCTCAGGGAAACAGTCCTTTCACTTATCTTCAATTATTCTTCGACTTTCACCGGATTGGTCACACTTACCTTATGATCATACCAGACTCCTTTTTTTCCGAGCAGAGCCACATCAAATTCTTTATCCAGTTCAGGAACCGGAATATCAAATCCATAAACTTCTTCTGTTGCACCGTCGCTATAGGTTACCGTATCTGTTGTAGGTTCCAGAAGTTCTGCACCATCTTTCTGTGCATCTTCGGATGTTCCTTCAAACAGGTTGACGATCTTCTTAGAAACCAGGCTGACATGGATCGTCATTTTCCCGTCTTTTACTGTGAGTGTTCCTTTTCCGTCATTCGCTTCATTTACATGAAACATTCCGCTGTCAGTCTTGAACTCTGCTGTGTAGGTTCCGTCTTCAAGCTCACACTCTGTCTGTTCCTCTGTTTCCTCTTCTTTAGCAGAAGAGCTTTCTGCTGTCTTTGCTTTCGTATCTGATGTGTCTGATTTTGCACCGCATCCGCTCATCATTCCCACTGCCATTACAGCAGATAATACCAATACTAACAGTTTCTTTTTCATCTTATAAATCCCTCTTTTTTTATTTATTCTGCATCAATTGCAGCCTGTGTATGTGCCACATAAAGCTGCTGGATCGCATCGATCTCACCAAGACCTGCAATCTGTGTATCAATACTGTCAAATACTCCGGATGCTTCAAACTGGCTCTTCCAAGAATCGTCATCATCGCCTGCCATATCGTTGTTTGCATGATCTCCTGCAACAACCATCAGTGGACGAAGGATTACTTTCTTGTATCCTGCATTTTTGAGCTTTTCAATTACTGCTTCACAAGCGGTATCTTCCGGTTCGCCTTCTACAGTTCCGATAAATACATTCTCATAACCAAGCTGTTCCATCTGTGTCTGCATCTGTGAATAGCTGATCTTTGCTGTATGAGAAGTTCCATGTCCCATAAATACAAATGCGGTTCCCTCTTCTTTTGCCGCATCCAGGCTGTCAAATCCAGCTGTCTTTACAGCTTCTGCTGTAACGGCATTACCATTGGAAAATGTGATGCCATCCTTCAAGGTGAATACCCATGTTGTATCATCCGTATTCTCATAGCTGTCAACCAGCCATGGCTGAGGTGCCAGATTATCATCTAATCTGAACAAGTTCTCACTAATACCATAAATGGACATAATCCATCCATCCCAGTTGTTCGCAGGATCCAGACTCTCTGCGCCGAAAAATCCTGTTGTTGCACCGGCTTTCAGTGTTTTCTCACCATCACCTTCAGAAACAGCACTCTCAGCTGCTGTTTCTGACGCACTTGTCTCCACCGCCTTTGTTTCATTGCTCCCACCATTACTGCCGCAGGCCACAAGGCTAAACACCATTGCTGCTGTCACAGCAATCGTTAATAATTTCTTTTTCATTTGATTACTCCTTGTTCTTTTTTATATAAATTTAAAATGTTACCCTTTTATTACCCTTCATCAATCACATCACGAAGTGCATCTCCCAATAAATTGAATATAACAACTGTAACCAACAGCGCCAGCCCCTGAAATACAATACACCATGGCGCCTGTTGGATAAATGTTTTCGCCTCGCTCAT
>ENA-ORTF01004405-ORTF01004405.1-human-gut-metagenome-genome-assembly--contig:-NODE-4405-length-10761-cov-2.337474_pt1 | contig 10761 bp, 6 predicted proteins | sample MGYA00241908_ERZ509180 | MGnify/ENA primary metagenome ERZ509180 (study PRJEB26280, sample SAMEA2338814) | human gut metagenome | biome: human gut; feature: human-associated habitat; material: faeces... | reverse complement strand
TGCTATGGTCTTTGTAAACAGGTCATAGTCCATAAAATGTGAACATGAACAAGTTGCCAGAAAACCACCGTCTTTTACAAGTTTCATTCCTCTCAGATTTATCTCCCGGTATCCTTTTACCGCATTTTTAATGGAATTTCTTGATTTTGTAAATGCCGGCGGATCAAGTATTACTACATCAAACTTCTCTCCCGCTTTTTCAAGTTCAGGAAGTTTATCAAATACATCTGCACACTCAAATTTAACCGTATCTGAAAGACCATTAAGTTCTGCATTTTTTCTCGCCTGCTCCACCCCAAGCTCTGATGCGTCAAGACCGAGTACGCTCTTTGCACCAGCCTGTCCGGCATTGAGTGCAAATGAACCCGTGTGCGTAAAACAATCAAGAACTTTTGCGTCCATGCATAATTTTCTGATAGACTGTCTGTTATATTTCTGGTCGAGGAAAAATCCTGTTTTCTGACCTTCCTTTACATCGACATAATATTTGACACCATTTTCAACTATCTGCACATTTGTATCAAATTCATCACCTATAAAACCTTTTATGCGTGGAAGTCCTTCATTTTTCCTGACTTTCGCATCACTTCTCTCATACACACCTCTTATGTTTATTCCGTCTTTTTCCAGAATAGCCTTTAATATATCGACTATCCTTTCTTTAAACCGGTCAATTCCAAGTGCAAGTGACTGCACTACAAGCACATCTGAAAACTTATCAATAACAAGCCCCGGCAAAAAATCTGCCTCACCAAATACAACGCGGCAGCTCGATGTATCAACGGTTTTCTTGCGGTACTCCCATGCATTTTCAAGTCTCTCTCTCAAAAATGCATCGTCTATCTCCTGCTCCGTGTTCCTTGTCATAAGTCTCACTCTTATTTTGGAATTTCTGTTTATAAATCCCTTTCCCATAGGGTAACCGTCGAAATCGTGTACGATAACTATGTCTCCGTCCTCAAACGAACCCATTATAGATGCTATCTCATTATCAAATATCCACATTCCACCGCTTTTTATCGTGCGTCCTTCACCCTTTTTTAATGTTACTACTGCCACATTCCTGTCCTCTCTTTACCCTGACATCAAGGCAACTTATATTTATTGCGATATTCTTTATACATATTTTTGAACTTAGGATCATCTGTTTCTTTTAAGTTGTCAAGATATTCATGTGTATCGAAACCATCTTCATTTGTCTGGATGATACAGACTGCTATATTTGAACAATGATCTGCAATTCTCTCAAAATTCGTTGTAATGTCAGAGAGAACAAAGCCAAGTTCGATAGTACATTTTCCTTTACGAAGTCGTTTTACATGCTTCTTCTTAACTTCATCGTTCAATGTGTCGATAACTTCCTCTAAAGGCTCTACTTTTGTAGCCATCGTAACATCCTGTTTCTCAAAAACATCAAATGTCATTGATACTATATCCCTAATGGCTTTTTCATATATCTTAAGTTCAGCTTTCGCCTTATCAGAAAAATGTTCGTCTTTTGTATATACCTCATTTGCCGTATTCATAAGGTTTACCGCATGATCTGAAATTCTCTCAAAATCTCCGATACAATGAAGTATAGTAGAGACTATTTTTGAATCAGCATCCGACAGATCTGCGTTGTTGAGTTTCATAAGGTAAGTACCAAGTTCATCCTCATAATGATCTACCATATCCTCAAGATTCGATACTTCCTCAGCAATGTTTTTATCATAATGATGGAAAAGATCTATCGCCTTAAATAATGCATCCTCCGATGCTTTCGCCATGAGTATGGCTGTTTTCTGTGCCTGATTTACAGCAAATGCAGGTTTCTCAAGGAAACGCTCATCAAGAAGAGACTTAACCGTATGCTCATCTGTCTCATTGTCCTTGATAGTGAGTTTTGCAAGTGTAACAAGGAAGTTTTTAAGAGGAAGCAGACATACTGTTGCAATTATATTAAATGCCGTATGGATAACAGCTATACCTGCAACTGATGCCGAATGGCTCAGGAAATTAAAATGCACAAACGCATTTATTCCATAAAATCCAATCATAAATACAACTGTTCCTATAAGGTTAAAATAAAAATGTACAAATGCAGCCCTCTTTGCATTTTTTCTCGCACCTACCGCAGACAAAAGTGCAGTCACACAAGTACCGATATTTTGTCCCATGATAATAGGAAGTGCAGATGCATAGCTTACTGTACCCGTAAGACAAAACGCCTGTAATATACCGACTGATGCAGATGAAGACTGAATAATCGCCGTAAGCACCGTTCCTACAATAACTCCGATTATAGGGTTGTCACTGAACATCAAAAAAATCTTTGTAAATGCAGGCATCTTTGTGAGTGGTTCAACCGCATCACTCATCGTGCTCATACCTGTCATAAGAATGGCAAAACCTGCCAGTATCGTACCTACATCCTTCTTTGTGTTGCTCTTTGCAAACAATATCATTCCAACACCTATTATAGCAAGAACAGGTGAAAATGATGTCGGCTTCAACAGATTGATGATAAGACTGTCTCCCTGAATACCGGTGAGTGATAATATCCAAGATGTTATCGTTGTACCTATATTAGCTCCCATGATAATTCCAACAGCCTGCTCAAGTTTCATAATACCTGAATTAACAAAACCTACGACCATGACTGTTGTCGCAGATGACGACTGGATTACAGCAGTCACTCCGGCACCCAGCAATACAGCAAATAAAGTCTTAGATGTAAACTTTTCAAGTATTGCCTCTAATTTACCACCGGATGTTTTGGCAAGACCATCTCCCATAACATGCATTCCGTAAAGGAATAAGGCAAGTCCGCCAATCATTGTCAATACATTAAAAATATCCATTGTATTCTTCCTTTCAAAATTGATAGTTTCTTCTTTTACGGATACATGAATATAAATCCATGTACTTCTCCTTTTGTAAAAATGTCCACTATCTAATAATTATACCTAAAAAAAATTTACTTGCAATATACAATGTAAAATTTATGTATATTTTATACAAAATTAGATGTTTCTAACCAGAAAAAGACCAGACATAATTTATTCTGCATTATTGTATGTCAATAAAATGCTAAATTATGTATCCGGTCTCTTTTATTTTAAATTATCCGATTTTAATCTTCAAACCTTTTTAACCACCTAAACCTCATCTTTTCCAGCTGCTTCCTCCTCTAAAACATATACATTATCATTTGATGCTGTTTCTGATTCCTCATTATTCCCATCAAATATTGTCTTAACATTAAATCTGTTGCAATTATCTTCAAGTACACCTACAAGCTCCATACTGACATCCATCTCACTTCTTATCTTTTGCACCTCTCCTGCAAGTGATGTAGTTCCCTGAGCAGCATTTCCAATACCTCTCGCACTATCTTCTATAACAGTTGTAATATTTGATACTGACTCTACAAGCTTGTTGATAACCTTATGCAGCTTTCTTGTCCTTTCAGTAAAATCATTCATCTCATCATTTATATAAATCGAATCGTCACTGTATTTTCTTCCCGAAGCAACAAAATTGTTATAATCAGGTAAAATATTACTGTCAATATATTCTACTATCCGGTTAGAATTTTTGCTAAGCTCATTAACTGCAGAAATAACAGTTTCATTTATATTCTGTATATTATTTGCTGTCTCCCTGCTGCTGTCGGCAAGCTTTCTTATCTCATCCGCAACAACCGCAAAACCTTTTCCGGCTTCCCCCGCTCTTGCTGCTTCAATCGAAGCATTAAGTGCAAGAAGATTTGTCTGGCTTGATATTGATAATATCTCATTAGTAAGACCTTCAACCTGCTCAACACTCTTGCTGTTATCTATAGCTTTCTTAAGATTTTCGATGATTTCTCCGATCATTTCGCCCGTTGTCTGTCGGCTCTCAACTGCATTCTTTTCAAGTTCTGATGCCCTATGCTGCATATCATCCGAATAAGCTAAGATATTCTCACTTGACTTTGCAAACTCTGCAACGCTGTCATCTACATCTTTAACATTTTTATCTATGGTAACAAGTGTTGCCGATACTTCCTGCATAGATGCCGATAACTCCTGCATAACCGCTGAAACATCACATGACCTGTCATTTACAAGGCCTATGCTTTTCTCAACAACGGCAAAGTTTTCCCTAAGTCCGTTTGATGACTCTACGACATCACCTATAACCCTTTGCAAAACATCCATAAATTTATTCATTCCGTTTACAAGACGACCTATCTCATCCTTTGTCCTTACGGTTATCCTCTCGCTAAGATCTCCGCAATTATTTTCAAGCTTGTCTACAACGCTGTCAAGATCTCTTGCAGTTTCCGTAGCCGGCTTTGTTATCGTTATAATACAGGCAAGAATCGCTATAACACTTATGATAACTGATACAACTATCTGAATAACAGACATTCTTATAGTCATATCAAATGTCTGTGCCTGACTCTTATTTGATGCTGCTATCTCATTTTGTATAGCTTCCGTAAGTGCATTAATGGATGATTCTGTCTTGTCCACAAGCGGAGCCAGTTCATCATTTGCCATCTGTATCGCACCACCTATATCGTCCTCACATAGTTTCAATGACTCCATATATTTTTTATAAAGAGCATCATATCTTTCCTTAAATGTGTTAAAACTGTTTACCTCTTTTGCATTTTTTTTATCAATGCTTTTCTCATATTCTTCTATATTATTTGTCACACCCTCTGCCGCATCCGAAATTTCTTTTCTGACTTCTGTCTTGGCAGTTTCATTTCCGGTCACAAAATACACAAACAACAGCTTGTGCATTTTGTGAAACCCAATAGAAAGCGAGTCCAGTTTATATATCGCTTCTGAATTTGATTCAGAATTTTGTATACTTGACTTCTTCAGGCTCTTCATTGATGCAATGTTCCATCCCGAATATGCTATACATATAAATGCAAGTACAAGTATAGGAATGAGTACTTTTAATCTTATTGTCTTCATATTATTTTCTCCTCTATATCCGCTTTTTTCACCATAAATCTTATTACTTATCTATACATTATACACGCTTTATATTGTTTAGTCTATATAATTTTATGTTTTTATCCCATAAATTGCTCCCCAAGAATGGCTTTGCAATTCTCGTTGGTACTGCACTACTTTATGAGTATTTTCCTATAACATAAAAAATAAAGACCAGGCTTACTTGAAAACTCAGTCTTTATTATTAATTTCGGTGTCTTACTCTATCTTTTTTCTTTTTTATGGCTTACACATCCTCCGCAATTTGCACAGTTTCCGGTGCAGCCTCCATTTTTCTTCCCGTTTATGACACTTCTCAATGCAGCAGCCAGTGCCGCCAATATTATTATGCTTATAACAATTGTTGCAACCATTTTTACGCCTCTTTTCCGTTCATATCAGATTAGTATCAGATGATTTTACCTTTCGTTTTACATTTGTGTACAACAGCAGTAACAAACAGATACAAAATCTTATTTTTATTATTATGTTGACTTTTTGTTTATTATTCCTTACAATCGTTAGTATAACCTAACTAGGAATTATTGTCAATAAAGAGATTTCTTCCGTATGACAGAGCGGCAGCATTGAAAAAACAAGTTCCTTATGTTAATATATATTATGGAATAAATATATGGTGAGGTGAATTATGATGAATACTAACGAATCTTCTGAAAATTATCTTGAAACTATACTTATGCTCAGTAAGACCCTCCCTGTTGTAAGGGGTGTAGATATAGCAAATCATCTTGGCTTTAAGAAGTCAAGTGTAAGTGTTGCAATGAAAAATCTTCGTGAGAAAAAACATATTACGGTTACTGATGCCGGTTACATATATCTTACGGATTCAGGTCGTGAGATTGCTGAAATGATTTATGAAAGACATGAATTTATTTCAAAATGGCTTATATCACTTGGCGTCTCAAAAGAGGTTGCCCTTGAGGATGCCTGCCGCATCGAGCATGTTATAAGTAAAGAAAGCTTTGAAGCCATGAAAAAAAATCTTCATAATTAATATGAACGTTACCACGGAGGAAACATATGATTTTACAATGCAGCCACATCTGTAAGTCTTTTGCTACAGATGTAGTTTTAGATGATGTATCATTTCATATAAATGACAATGAAAAAGCCGCTATCGTAGGAGTAAACGGTTCCGGAAAGTCCACTTTATTAAAGATAATCGTTGGAAAATCCGGATACGACTCCGGCGATATAATTATAAAAAAAGAGGCAACGGTAGGTTATCTCGCACAGAACCAGGAATTTGAATCAGGTGAGAGCATTATAGAAGAAATGCAGACTGCAAAACCTGAAGTCAAAATCCTTGAAAAAAAGATGCATGAACTTTCAGACCGGATGAACAGTGCATCCGGCGATGAACTTGATTCTCTTATAAGACAATATGACAATGCAAGACACCGTTTTGAACAGCTTGACGGATATTCCTATGAAAGCGAGATAAACGGTGTTTTAAAAGGTTTAGGATTTGAGGATAATGATTTTACTAAACCTATTTCTAAACTTTCAGGCGGTCAAAAAACGAGAGTTGCTCTTGCAAAGATGCTCTTACAGGCTCCCGACCTTATAATACTCGACGAGCCGACAAACCACCTTGATATGAACTCTATCCACTGGCTTGAGGGTTATCTTGCCGGATATAAAGGAGCGGTTCTTATTGTAGCTCATGACAGATATTTTCTTGACAAGATAGTAACAAAGGTTGTTGAATTAAGGCAGACACATTCCACAGTCTTTTCAGGTAACTACAGTGACTACTCCATAAAGCGTCAGGCACTTCTTGACTCCCTCATGAAGCAGTATATGAACCAGCAGGCAGAGATAAAGCATCAGGAGGAGGTTATCACGAAACTTCGTTCTTTCAATAGAGAAAAATCCATAAAGCGTGCGGAGAGTCGTCAAAAAATGCTCGACAAAATGGATCGTATCGAAAAACCGATAGAAGAAAACACACAGATGCATCTTCTTTTCACACCTAAGATACAAAGTGGAAATGATGTACTTACCGTCAAAAACCTTTCAAAAAGTTTTGGTACTCTCTCACTCTTTTCGGATATTGCTTTTGAAGTAAAACGCGGAGAAAAAGTTGCCATTATCGGAGACAACGGTACCGGCAAGACTACTATCCTAAAAATGATAAATAAAATGCTCGCTCCGGATACGGGCAGCATAACACTTGGAACTAATGTGCAGATAGCATATTATGACCAGGAGCACCAGGTACTCCACATGGAAAAAACTCTCTTTGAGGAAATCCAGGACACCTATCCTACAATGACAAACACTCAGATACGAAATATGCTCGCTGCATTTTTGTTTACGGAAGATGATGTTTTTAAGAAGATTAAAAACTTAAGCGGTGGAGAACGAGGTCGTGTTTCTCTTGCAAAACTTATGCTTTCAGATGCAAATTTCCTTATCCTTGACGAGCCAACAAACCACCTCGACATCGATTCAAAGGAAATTCTTGAAAACGCCATAAACAATTTTGAGGGAACCGTACTCTATGTATCGCATGACCGTTTCTTCATAAATAAAACAGCAACAAGAATACTTGACCTGACAAAACATCAGATAGTAAATTATGTTGGAAATTATGACTATTACCTTGAGAAAAAAGAGGATAATGAATGTGCACAGCTTAATGATACTATCATCGCTGCCGCTTCATCTGACAATACTGTTTCTGCGTCTGCCAACACGCCAGAAGGTCAAAATGCCACTTCTGACACAAAGCTCAGTTGGAAACAACAGAAAGAAGAACAGGCACGACTTAGAAAACTGGAAAACGAAGTCAAAAAGATAGAAGCTGAGATTGAAAAGCTGGAAAATGAAAATGAAGAACTAACCGAACTTTTACAAACGGATGAAGTTTCGACAAATTCCGTCAAATTGCAGGAGATTTCTTCCAAGATTGAAAAAAACACCAACAGACTTGAAGAACTTATGGAACGCTGGGAAAGCATCCAATAAATAAAAGTCCGACTGCATTGCAGCTTTGATATTTCATTTTTGTAACAAAAAACCGACCGCATTGTAATTTGAAAATTTAATTTATATTACAATGCAGTCGGTTTTTTGTTTTTTTCTAAGCAATATTATTAATTTCTTTTTGTTTTTAGCTTTTTGTCAAACAATAGCATTTTTCTGCTAAGTAGTATATTATTCTTAGCTTTTTCATTTTCGACTAGAAATCTCTTATATGCTCACCACTGTATATCTCATCTTTCCTAAGCTTCGACATTATCTCCTCTTTTTTAGTTCCGACAAGAAGTTCACTGTTATATTTAAGATATTTTTCACTTGGATTGTCAGAAAGAAACATTGCAATCTCGCTGTTCATCGTAAGCTCCGTCACAAATACGACCATCTCCTGACCTGCTCCGAGTGTTTCCTCAATAAATGTAAATACATTTTCAAGCTGCTCTGATGCCATGTCCTCACTCTCTTCAAGTATCTTTCTCTGATTTTCAAAACCTGAAAGTGCTTCTTCAAATGCCGCATCAATGTCTTTCTCTGAACTGATTTCTGTTTCTGACAGCTTATTTATAAGATGTTCATTTGCCTTTATCTCATCTTTATTTAAAAATCCTGTCTTTTTATCTCTCTCAAATAAAGATTTTCTTTCCTCATACAAGGTGTTGTAAATTGTTCCCGTTCCCATACTTTTTTCTTCAAGTTTTGCTTTATAGCCTTTTAAAAATTCATACCACATATCAGTGACAAGTTTATTTAACAAAACTTTATGGAATGACACTTCAAGTCCGCTTATCAAAAGATTTACGACACTTACTCTCTCATCAAAAGACGCATCAAATATATTTTGGTATGACTGTTTCAACGGATTACCGTCAAGTATCTCCTGAATGCCATAATCATTTTTATATTTCTCATAAAGTGCAAAATAAGCTGCGACATCTTTTGCCGTATCATCATGCTGTATAAATTCGGCTATTATGTCCTCGTCAACTTTTATCCCTATATCCTGATATGCATCATACAGATTACTTAAATCCTCCCAGCCTCTCGCCGTCACAAACTGCATTCCGTCTATATCAGCCTCTACTTTGTAGAAATTATTAGGTCGCAGCTCAAGATAATTTATTATTGCTCTGTTTATATGGTGGTTTACCGCATATTCTTTCCATATATTAAAGTCAGCGTCAACATCTATCTTTCTCACACGGTCAAGTGTCACCATGTCAAACTCTCTTACCGACTTGTTGTATTCTGACGGATTTCCTGCTGCCACGATTATCCATCCCTTAGGCACTTGCTGATTTCCAAATGTCTTACATTGTAAAAACTGAAGCATTGTAGGTGCAAGTGTTTCCGATACACAGTTTATCTCATCAATAAATAAAATCCCCTCAGGAATCCCACTCTCCTTAATCTTTCTGTAGACACTCGCAATAATCTCACTCATCGTGTATTCGGTTACAGAATACTTTTTGCCGCCAAACTCCTCCTCAACAATAAACGGAAGTCCGACTGCACTCTGCCTTGTGTGATGCGTGATAGTATATGAAACAAGACCTATCCTGCACTCCTTAGCAATCTGCTCCATTATCTGCGTCTTACCGACACCCGGAGGTCCGATAAGTAAAATGGGACGCTGTCTGATAGTCGGGATAATATACTCCCCATCCGCATCCTTCTTTAAATAAGCCCTCACTGTATTTTTAATTTCGTCTTTAGCTTTCTTTATATTCATTGTTTTTCCTCTCTTATTCCAGCGAAACTTTCATTGCCCATGCCGGCACTGCTGTCTCACTAAGCTTGTCAATAAATACAAATGCCGTATTATAAGGCATCTTTTTTTTAGGATATTTTCCTTTTCCGTCCGTAAAATACAAAAGTCCCTGAAGTTTCTTTATCTCACCTGTATCAATCAGGTTATTTACATATTCAAATGCAGGTCTGAAATCAGTATTTCCACCGCCTGCAAGTTCAAAATTATTTATAAGTATATCTATATCCGTGTCACCTGTAACTGTTATATCCGAATGTACCAGCTCGTCACACTGTATTATATGTATCTTTCTCTTTCTGAAAAAGCTGTCTGTCTCTGACAATATCGTAAATGTTTCCCTCAAAAACTTTTTGACAAGTTCACCGCTCGTTGAATAACTTGTGTCAACAACTATAACAAGCTCCTCTATCCTAAGATTTTCCTTTGTTTCTACCGGCTCTATAAGCGGCATATTTTTATATATCCTAAGACCATATGTATAATAATTTAAGTCATATTCATCCATATCTATCTTAAGCTCTTCCTTTAATATACAGAACTTTCTCAAAAAATTCCTGTAACTTTTCTTTCCTCTCTCAGTCTTTACCTGCTGCTGCCAGAAATTTTTTCCTTTATCGCTGTCTTTCCCCTGACTTTCTTTTTTTATCTCGCTCTGTCTTGATATTTTATCCCACTTATCCTTTGTCTGATTTTGTGCCACTGACATTTTATCTTCTTTCGGCCAGTGCTTGTGTGTATCGGTATAAAATTCCATATGAAGCCTGTTTACCGTATCGCTGTCAGTTCTCATAAGTTCTCTGTATATAACTGCAGCCGATATACCGTCAGGATTTTCATCTATCTTTTCATATACCTGCATCCTCAACCAGCTAAGCGGTCTTTTTAATATTTCCTTTTCCATATTGTCTATAGTGTACTCGACAATAATATCACACGCAATGCCCCATATAAATAAATCTCTCTCACCTCTCACCCACAGGTGGCTGAAAATGCAATGCAAAACACTAT
>ENA-ORTF01004393-ORTF01004393.1-human-gut-metagenome-genome-assembly--contig:-NODE-4393-length-10792-cov-11.668995_pt1 | contig 10792 bp, 10 predicted proteins | sample MGYA00241908_ERZ509180 | MGnify/ENA primary metagenome ERZ509180 (study PRJEB26280, sample SAMEA2338814) | human gut metagenome | biome: human gut; feature: human-associated habitat; material: faeces... | reverse complement strand
GGTCGAAGTTCACAAAATTCAGGTTCGCCGCAAAGCGCACGATGCCGCTCGCGTCGTCCACCGTGCCGGGGCAGCCGACGCCCACGCCGCCGACGGTGTCCTCGCCGATAGAGAGCTGCGCGATGACCTGACCGATGCGTCCCGCGACCGCCTCGGGGCCGAGATCGACGCGCGTCGGGATAGAATGCTCCTTTAAGATCTCGCCCTTCGCGCTCACGAGTGCGCCCTTGATGTTTGTGCCGCCGAGGTCGATGCCGATATAGTTCATAAAAACGCCCCTCCCGGGTGAAATGTGTCCTCATTGTATGCCGCGGCGACGGAAAATGCAAGAGCTCGCACGGGGAAGAAAAAAGTTTCTTAAAAAAATCATAAGGGTGAAACTTTTTGAGAAATTTCTCGTCTAAGAGAATGTACGGAACGAAAAAAGCTCCGCATAATCAAGATGGAAAGAAGACGATGAGAGGAGAAACAAAATGAACCGCTGGGGACCGATGAGCGCCCTTGCGCTCGCCGCCGTGCTGCTGCTCGCAGGCTATGGAGGCGACTGCGGGCTTGACGATGACGACAGCGCCGACGAGCTGCAGATCACCTACGAAGACATCTGTGAGAGAAATAAGATCTCCGCGCTGCTTGAACGGCACAAGGTGGTGACTATTGTACGGGAGAGCACAGACAGCAGCAACGGCGGTCAGGACGTCAAGAGCACTGACCAGTACACGCGCGACGAAGAAGGCCGGCTGCAAAGCTGGAGCCACGGCTGGTATTATGATGAGTACGGCGCAGACGATATTTATAGCGTGAATGTCTGCCTGGATGAAGTGCCGGACGGTATGTGCATTATCGCTGGAACAAATGATGACGGCAGCGCTCGAATTGCCAGTGTGATCGCCTGCGGAACGGATGAGTGGTACGAAGAAAGTACCGCGCGGGAACCGTTTTTGCCCGTGGCCGGTGACGGTATCACGGTGGAGGCCGAAGAGCCGTATGAGCAGGACGGCCAGCTCGTGTTTCCGATCAAACATTATATCACCGACGATGACACTGACTACTCGCTGCGATGGCTCTATGTCGATCCAACCTCCGATGACCTGATATCGATCAAGTCGGAGCGGCACAGAAAAGACTTGCAGGGAAAAGACACCTGCTTTGCCACGGGAAGCTATACGTTCAGCTATGATCGCCCTTATGAACCGGAGGAAGACCTCTACGCGCTGATGCTGTCGGACGATGTTCCCAAGCATGAAATCACGCTCGCGTGGGACCCGGGCACCGCGCAGGAGCACGAGCAGCACTTTACCGTGCCGAGCGCAGCGTACTTTTCCCCAGAGAGTGGTAAGGGCGTCATGCTTTACTACGACGCCGCCATGACGCAGGAGTATCAAACCCCTGAGATCGAGTGGCCGGACGGCGGCAGCACGACCGTCTATGTGAAAAGCGGCGATCAAGACTGACGGGAGATGAGAGAGGAGAGCACACCATGAAAAGCTGGAAGAGAGAAGCCACCATCGCTTTATGCGCTGCGAGCTTACTTGTGGGCTGCGGAGTGCAGAGCGGCAACGTAAGCAACGACGACAGCACCGATGAACCGCAGCAGATCACGCTCGAGCAGATCCGTGCCGCGAATGATCCGCGATCCCTGCTCGAAAAGCACGACGCTGTGACCGTGACCGTGCAGGAGAGCAGTCAGAATGACGCCGTGATCGATACGGCGAAGTTCCAGTACACCTACGTTGTGGATGAGGTGCTGGCCTGGTATCACTATCAGTATACCGAGAACAGCGACGCAGGCGAGGATGAAGTGTGGGGCGAAGCAAACGAAAAAATGTATGCCGAGCGCAGGGCGAGCGACGATGCTGCAAGCCTGAGTATTCACTTTAGACACGATGACAAGCAATATATTCTTGACATGATGCCCCAATGCCCCACATCCGGAGAGAATGCAGAGCAGACGATTGACGGATGCAGTGAAGAGGACGGCGCGATCCTGCTTTCCGTCACCACGCGCTATCTGGATTCCAGCGGCTATTATTACACCACGTGCTACCGCGTTGACCCCGCAACGAGTGAACTGCTTGAGATGTCGGTGACCGACTACCATGAAGATGAAAATGGCGCGGTATCCAAGCAGGGAATAAGGCTTTACCGCTGGAGCTACGACGAGCCTTATAAAGCAGGGCGCAATCTGCTGAACGAGGTCCTGTTTTCGACGGACAGCATGGAGGACGTCTGCGATCTGACGTACTTCTATCCCGCGCCGGGCTCGGAGAAGGGCTGGGACGTTGGGGAGAACGGCTGGAGCGTCAGCGAGATCCGCGTGGCGCATGGCACGCGCATCCTCTTCCTCGACAGTGCGGATCTCGCGCTTTATGCGGACAGGGAGCTGACCAAGCCCATCGACTTCTACGACGGCGTCGACACGAGCGGCGAGAGTGCAACGGTCTATATCGTGCCGCTGGAAGAAAACCGTTAAAAAGAATTTGAAACGCGGGCGTAAGTCCGCACCCAAATAAGGAGGAAACCAAGGTGAAAAACTGGAAGAAAACTGGTATTGCCGCGCTTTGCGTCGCGGCACTTCTTGCCGGCTGCGGCACGCAGGGCGGAGATACGAACAACAACGACAGCAATACTGACGAGCCCAAGGAGATCACGCTTGAGCAGGTGCGCGTGGACAACATTCCCGAAAAGCTGCTTGAAAATCACGAGGCCGTGACCGTGAGCATTCAGGGCACCGACCAGGACAGCAAAGAGACCTACACAGCCAAGGTGCAGTATACGCGCGATGATAAGGGAAACCTGCTGCTGGCCTCGCACTACAGCTACACCGCCGACAGCCCCGTGGGTGAGGATGAATTCTTCGCTCAGGCCTGCCTGTCGATCGAGGGAAACGGCGTGTATCTCAGCAAAATGGAAAGCGACGGGCACCTGAATATGAACTGCTACCCGAGCGGCGAGTATGAGAGCTACATTCAGGCGATGCTGCCCGCCTGCGGCGAATTGCAGGACGACGGCTCGGTCGAGACCATCGACGATCAGAGCGAGCAGGACGGCGCGGTGGTGATCTCGACCACCACGACCTACAACGACATGCCGGACTACTACTTCACGACCCTCTACTATGTCGACCCCGCGACGGGCGAGCTTCTTGCCAAATCCGTGACAGATTACAGCAAGGATGAGAGCGGTGAGGCATCCGTCCTCGGCACGACGCTCTATGATTGGAGCTATGGCGAGTCCTATCTGCCGGACAAGGAGCTGGCGGCCGAGGCCTTCAACAGCGATGAGGTCTGCGCGCTGACGCTTGTTTATAACCCCGGCGCGGCGGACGAGGAGACGCAGGAGATCTCCATCAAGCGCGGCACTTATGTCACGTTTGTGAGCAGCACCGGCAATCTTCTCTATGCGGACGCGGCGCTGACGCAACCCATCGACGACACCGTGTCCATCGACACAAATGGCGAAGAGATGACGGTCTACGTCGTGCCCGACGTGCCGCTGAACTAAAACGGCATGAACTTAAAAACGGCGGACTTCAAAAAAGTCCGCCGTTTTTTTCAAAAAGGATGAAACATTTTTCGATAAATTCCGTCTAAATAATACAGGAAAGAGGCTCGGCGCGAGAATTAAGGAACTCTTAAATAATTTGTAACCAAATCGCGCCTGATTGTAACGACTTCCTCATAAGATGAGATTATAATGAACCCAAGATTAAAATTGAGGAGAAACTGCGATGGCAAATGACCAGAAGCCCGTCATTTCGGTGCGAAAGCTCCGAAAGGTCTACATGATGGGGCAGGAGCACGTGGTCGCACTGCACAATATTGACCTCGACATCCCGCGGGGCGAGGTGTGCTGCATTTTCGGCACGTCCGGCAGCGGCAAATCGACGCTGCTCAACCAGCTGGCGGGACTCGAAAAGCCTACGCGCGGCGTGGTGCGCATCGGCGGCGTGCCGATCTCACAGCTCAACGAGAACCAGCTCGCGGCCTTCCGGCAGAAGCACATCGGCTTCGTCTTCCAGTCCTACAACCTGCTGCCGGAGCTGACGGCGGCGGAAAACGTGGCCATGCCGCTGATGTTCAAGGGCATCGACCCGGATGTGCGGCTGCTGGAGGCGAAGAAAATGCTCTGCCGCGTGGGACTGAAGGACCGCATGGACCACTTTCCAAACCAGATGTCCGGCGGACAGCAGCAGCGCGTGGGCATTGCACGTGCGTTCGTCACGCGTCCCGAGGTCGTGTTCGCCGACGAGCCGACCGGCAACCTCGACTCGAAGACGACGAAAGAGGTCATGCACATGATCCGCGGCTTTGCCAAGCGCTTCCACCAGACGATCGTGCTCGTCTCCCACGATCCGGAGATGACCGAGTATGCCGACCGCATCGTCACGCTCATCGACGGCAGGATCGTCAGCAACGTAGAAAATCAGGTCAAGGCGGAGATCGACGCCGCACCTTACATCGAATAACGGAGGAAATCGAACATGAAACGCATCTCAAGATCCCTGCTCTCGCTCTGCCTTGCCTTTGTGCTGTGCGCGGCGCTGCTGCCGAATGGAAGTGTGGCCGAGGCTGCCACCGATACTGCTCAGGAAACCTTTATGATCACGGGCTACGACGTCAGCTCGTCGAGCATTATGGCGGGTAACAGCGTGGATATTACCCTTTATCTTTACCGCACGGATGGAGTGACCGGCGATATTTCGGTTATCCGCGGTGTCGACAGCTTCCAGGGCAACAGCACCTATTACGCACAGGCCACGAACAGCAGCGATAATACTAATACCTATGTTGTCAGATTGCAGGGCTTAACTTACACGGGTGCCAGTGAAAAAGAACTTTTGTTTACCATTTACTATAACGATGCATCCAGCAATGGACATTATCAGGAGGGGAAGGTCTCTATCCGTGAATGCGTGGCCAACTCCGAGATCAAGGAAGATCCCGAGCCGACGCCTGTGACGATCCCCGAGCCGCGCGCCGTCTTCAATTCCGACGGCACGAGCACGGCCATCGCCGCGGGCCAGACGAAGACCATCACCGTTTACATCCAGAACGCCGGCACGACCGCCATGCGCGACCCTATCCTGACGCTCAAATCCTCCGGATCGCTTCTCATCATGGGCAGCCAGGACTACATGCTCGACGATATCCGCGCGGGCCGCGACACGGCCGTCACTGTGACGGTCAAGGCGCCCGACAAGATCGAGTCTCAGATGCAGACAATCGACGCGAGCCTGTCGTTCTACTATGACAACGGCACGCAGCTCACCGGCGGCAGCGCCAGCGGCAGCGTGAACGTTCTCTCCACCGTTACCAAGGATACGAAGGACGAGGAGACCATTGCGAGCCCCACGCCCATTGTCATCCTCTCGAAGTACAACTATGGCGGTTCGTCCGTCGCGGCAGGCTCGAGTACGAACGTGAGCTTCTCGTTCACGAACACCAGCAAGACCATCAAGATCGAAAACGTCATGGTCACCGTCACCGGCGGACAGGACCTGATGCTCAACGGATCGACGAACACGTTCTACTTTGAATCCGTCGCCGCGAGCGGCAGCAAGACCGTCACCGTGCCGATGAAGGCCGCGCAGCTCATCAGCGCCAGCGCGCAGGACGTCAAGATCGACGTGACCTATGAATACGTCGACCAGAACGCAAGAAAGTCGGGCAACGCCACGCTGTCGCTGAGCGTTCCTCTTTACCAGCCCGACCGCTTTGAAATGAGCGAGCCTACAAGCTCCTACACCGGCTATGTCGGCGAGGAGACGAGCCTGACGATCGACTATGTCAACAAGGGCAAGAGCGCCATCAACAACGTTGAGGCGACCATCTCCGGCGATATCGACACGCCGACGGCCTATCAGCGCGTCGGCACGATCGACGGCGGCAAGAACGGCACCATCGCCTTTGCCGTGACCCCGCAGCTGGAGGGCGAGAATCAGGTCAAGATCGTCATTACCTACGAGGATTCCAACGGCAACACGAAAGAGCGCGTCTTCGAGGCGACGGTCGAGGCCATGGCCTACGAGCCGGCCGACCCCGGCATGGACGACCCCGGCATGATCGACCCCGAGCCGACGAGCACCTTCCCGTGGAAGTACGTCATCATCGCGCTCGTCGTCATCGCCGCCATCGCCCTGATCGTGCTCCGCGCCCGCAAGAAGAAGGCCAAGCAGAAGGCCGAGCAGGCGCTGTGGGACAAGTGGGACGAAGAGGAGCTCGCCGAGGAGAAGCAGGAGGCAGCGGAAGCCGCGGCGGCTGAAAGCAAAGAGACTGCGGCCACGGGTGCTGAGGAGCAGAAAAAATGAGATTCGCAGACATCCTGAAAATGTGCTTTGACAGCCTGTCACGGCGCAAAGGACGCACGATCCTGACGGTGCTGGGCGTGTTCATCGGCTGCACGTCCATCATCGTGATGGTCTCCATCGGCGCGGGCATGCAGGAGTCCTACGACCAGATGCTCAAAAATATGGGCGACCTCTCCATCATCGAGGTCTACCGCGGCTACAACCAGAGCACCGGCACGCAGACGGAGAGCAAGCTTGACGACAAGGCGGTCGAGAGCTTCCACGAGATCGCGGGCGTCAAGGCCGTCATGCCCAAGGCAAGTCTCGACGAATATAATGTAAGCTTCAAGGCTGGCGTCAATGGCCGCTACACGGCCAACTGGGTCAATTTTGCCGGCATTGACTCGAGCGCCCTTGAGGACATGGGCTTTGAGCTGATGGACGGGCGGTATCCGGAGAGCAGCGACGAGGTGGTCGTGGGCCAGTATTTTGCCTATAACTTCACCGATACGCTGATGCCGGACGGGCGGAACTATGTGAACCGTTACGTCTGGGATGAGAACGGAAATATTGATACCGAAAATGTTCCCGACCCGTTTTTCGACCCGCTCAAGACGAGCATCACCATGGTACTCACACCGTATGACGACGGTACGGGCACCGAGCCCACGCCTTACGAGGTCGAGCTAAAGGTCGTCGGTGTGCTGAAGGAGGATCAAGGCAAGGGCTATGAGACGAGCGACGGCGTGATGATGGACATCAATGCGCTCAAAGCTCTTATTCAGGACCTGACCGGCAAGACCGACACGAAGTTCGAGTATTCAAGCATCAACGTCAAGGCGGAGAGCCTCGACGCCGTGGCGGATGTGGAGCAGTCCATCAAGGACTTGGGCTACAGTACGTATTCTATGCAGAGCATGCGCGACGAGCTCAACAAGCAGACCCGCCAGATCGAGTTGATGCTCGGCGGCCTCGGTGCGATCTCGCTTCTGGTCGCGGCCATCGGCATCACGAACACGATGATCATGTCCATCTCCGAGCGCACGAAGGAGATTGGCATTATGAAGGCGCTCGGCTGCTATGTGCGCGATATCCGCGCGATGTTCCTCATGGAGGCGGGCAGCATCGGCCTTCTCGGCGGCATTTTGGGGCTTATTTTCAGCTTCATCATATCCGTCATCATCAATCTGTTCTCGTTCGGCGCGTTCGGCGGCGGGGGCGTCACGTGGGAGCTTATCAAGCAGGCGCTCATCGGCGGCGAAGGAGTGGTGCGCACGTCCGTCATCAAGCCGGAGCTTGTGATTTTCGCGCTGGTGTTCTCGGTGCTGGTCGGACTGGTGTCCGGCTATCAGCCTGCGAACAAGGCGGTCAAGATCTCGGCGCTCGAAGCCATCCGAAACGAATAAGAAAAACGCAGTATTTTGCAAGAAGGCGGCGTCCTGGACCGGACGCCGCCTTCTTTTGTAAAAAGTGCGATATTGCAATGTTTCAAGCGCTTGCTTTGCTTGACCGCGCTGATGCGATGTGATATCATATATCAGTCAAAATATTTATGAAAACAGGAGGCGATCGCCTTGGCAACCGTCAAACGCAGATCCACCGTTCCCTATTATGCCGCGGCGGGAACATGGGTCATTTATGCGCTGCTGTTCCCGCTCTACCGCGTACCGCATTTCCTCTTTGTGGCGGTCGTGTCGGGGGTGGTGTTCTTCATCATGAACGCCGTGTGCGGCACGGTCGAAGTCACGGTGCCCGACCCGCCGAAAAAGGAAGAGAGCACCGGCAACCCCGAGCTCGACAAGATGATCAAGGACGGCAATCTTGCCATCTCCGAGATGAAGCGTCTGAATGATTCCATCAAGGACGCGAAGATCTCTGCCGACATCGACCGGCTCGAGGATTTGAGCGCGAAGATCTTCGCGCAGGTCAAGGCAGACCCCAAAAAGCTGCCGCAGATCCGCAAATTTATGGACTACTATCTGCCCACCACGCTCAAGCTCCTGAATGCCTATGACCGCATGGGCGCGCAGGGTGTGAACGGTGAGAATATCGATAACACCATGCAGCGTGTGGAGAGCATGATGAGTACCATCGTCGCCGCCTTTGAAAAGCAGCTCGATATGCTCTTCGGCAGCGAGGCGATGGATATTTCCACCGACATCACGGTGCTTGAAAACATGATGAAGCGCGAGGGGCTCAGTGAGGACGACGGTGAGCTGCATGCCGAGTCCGGCACGGCGACGGCCTCGCAGGACGACATCAAGCTCGAGCTATAAAGGAGTAAGCGATGCGAAAGAAAGTGATGGCGTTCAACGCCAAGGTGAACGCATGGATCATGAAGCGCCTCAAGGGCGTGTGGCTCGACCCGATCTTCTGTGCAATCTTTGCCATCATGTGTGTGACAAGCATCATCGGCGCGCTGCATCTGCACAGGGATACGCTTTACTATTCTGCGCTGATCTGGGCGTTGGCCACGCTGCTGTGCCTGCGCCGCATCCAGCGCATCAAAAAGCACGAAAAAGAACAAACTCAAAGCCAAAATACGGAGGAGAAATGATATGAGCGACAACATGATGCCCGAGCTGACCCTGAACCCCACCGAAGCGGCGCAGGAGGCCGTCCCTGAGCTGACGCTCACGCCCGAAGCGCCCACGGCGCCCGAGGCGGAGAAAAAGGAAGTCGAGCCTGTCAAGGTCGATGAGAGCATGCTCACCGAGCAGGAGAAGAAAGCCGTCGACGATTTTGCGAAAAAGATCGACATCACGGATACGAACCTCGTGCTCAACTACGGCGTGGCCGCGCAGAAGAGCGTTGCGACATTCTCGGAAAATGCACTGTCCTCCGTGCGCAACAAGGATCTTGGCGAGGTGGGCGAGACGCTCTCGAACCTCGTCGTCGAGGTCAAGGGTTTCGGTCAGGAGGAGAAGAAGGGCTTCGCAGGCCTGTTCCGCAAGCAGAAGGACAAGCTCGAGCTGATGCGCGCGCAGTACGGCAAGGCCGAGACGAGCGTGAACCGCATTGTTTCTGAGCTTGAAAAGCATCAGGTCACGCTGATGAAGGACATCGCGATGCTCGACCAGATGTATGAGCTGAACCTCAAGTACTACAAAGAACTGACCATGTATATCATCGCGGGCAAAAAGCGTCTGGCCGAGGTCCGCTCCGGCGAGCTGGAGGAGCTGCGCAAGAAGGCGGAGGCGAGCGGCCTTGCCGAGGATGCGCAGGCCTACAACGACTACGCGCAGAAGTGCGAGCGCTTTGAAAAGAAGCTGCATGACCTGGAGCTCACGCGCATGGTGTCGCTCCAGATGGGCCCGCAGACGAGACTTCTCCAGAACAACGACACGCTGATGGTCGAAAAGATCCAGTCCTCGCTCGTCAATACCATCCCCCTCTGGAAGAGCCAGATGGTGCTCGCGCTCGGCATGGAGCACAGCCGTCAGGCCACGGCCGCACAGAGCGCGGTGGCGCAGACGACGAACGAGCTTCTCAAGAAGAACGCCGACATGCTCAAGATGGGCACCATCGCCACGGCAAAGGAAGCCGAGCGCAGCATCGTCGATATCGAGACGCTGCAGCACACGAACGAGCAGCTCGTCTCCACGCTCGACGAGGTCGTGAACATCCAGCGCGAGGGCGCGCAGAAGCGCAAGGAAGCGGAGGTCGAGCTCGGCCGTATCGAAGGTGAGCTGAAGCAGAAGCTCATGGAGCTGAGAAGCTGAGACGCTCCGGATAGGAGAAGCATATGAAATTCTTTCAAAAACGCGGCGTCGCCATCGTCGTGCTGATTCTGGCGATCGTCGCATCCAGTGCGTGGGGCCTTCATAAGGCACCTGCCATCACCACGCCGACGGGCGGTGAGAAGGTCGACACCTCGCTTTCCACGGCGGCGTTCGAGCAGTACGTGCGCGACGAGGCGAACGTCCTTTCGGACAAGACCGAAAAGGCGGTCAGCCTCTATAACGCTAACTGGGACAAGATGTTCGGCAGCATCATGGCCGTCGTGACGGTGCAGTCGTCGGATAATCTCGAGAATACGGCGTATGACTATGCGGACACGATGCAGCTTGGCTCAAATGACGCCATTCTTGTCATCGCCAAACAGCAGCAGGACTATTATCTGGTCGCCAGCGGCGATTTCTATGATCTGCTCAGCGGCCTTTCGCAGAGCTTTGTTGCCTCCTGCATGGCGGATAACGTGCAGAAGGGCGATTAAGACGCTGCGGTGCGCTCGCTTTGCGCCGCGCTCCATGTGGAGCTGAGCCAGCAGTATCAGCAGAGCAAGGCGGCGCTGGACGAGGCGGCCAACGGTGTGATGTTCATCATGATCCTCATCATATTCTTTGTCCTCTGGATCATGCTTGATGGCATGCGTTATCGCCGCTATCGCCGCCGCTACATGATGCCCGGCATGGGCGTGCCGACGGTGATGTATCACCCCATCTTCTGGGGACGCCGTCCTCCGCGCGGCCCGCGTCCGCCCCGTTCGGGCGGCCCCCGTCCTCC
>ENA-ORTF01004385-ORTF01004385.1-human-gut-metagenome-genome-assembly--contig:-NODE-4385-length-10817-cov-4.469522_pt1 | contig 10817 bp, 6 predicted proteins | sample MGYA00241908_ERZ509180 | MGnify/ENA primary metagenome ERZ509180 (study PRJEB26280, sample SAMEA2338814) | human gut metagenome | biome: human gut; feature: human-associated habitat; material: faeces... | reverse complement strand
GATAACAGTTTGAAATCTTTATTGCTGAAACGGAGCAATCTGTTCGAAGCAATGGGGCTTCGTTACTTTGGACCTGTTGATGGACATGATGTCAATCATCTGGTAAAAATACTCCGGGATATGAAAAAAATCAACGGCCCTAAACTACTACACTGTATTACGGTAAAAGGCAAAGGGCTGAAACAGGCGGAAGCAGATCAAACGACCTGGCATGCCCCCGGAAAATACAATAAGGACACGGGCGAACTGATTAAAGAACAAAATCCGTCGCCGACGCCTAAATTTCAGGATGTTTTTGGTTACACTCTTTTGGAACTTGCCCGCACGAACGATAAAATCTTAGGTATTACGCCTGCTATGCCGACAGGCTGTTCGTTAAACATCATGATGAAAGAGATGCCTGAAAGATGCTTCGATGTAGGAATAGCGGAACAACATGCGGTGACCTTTTCCGCAGGTCTGGCAGCGAAAGGATTTATTCCTTATTGCAATATTTATTCTTCTTTTATGCAAAGGGCCTACGATCAAGTTATCCATGATACTGCACTTCAAAACTTACAAGTTGTATTTTGTCTGGACCGGGGAGGAATAGTGGGAGCAGATGGAGCTACTCATCATGGGGCTTATGATTTAGCTTATTTCAGATGTATTCCAAATCTCACGATCAGTGCTCCTTTAAATGAGGAAGAGCTGGACTTTATTGAATATTATCTGGAATATCGCGAACAGATAAGGGGAGCAAATATATTACTTTCATGTGCGACGATTATTGATCGTCTTGTACGATATGATCCGAACCGGTATGTGGTTTCCCGGGGAGTGAAATTGGTTTTTCTCATGTTGCACCGTTTGGAGAAATGGACTATTGCCGCAGGGGGGAATATGCCACAACTTTTAAAAGAAACAGCTGATAAGGTACAGGAACTTTTGCATGGAAGTGAATTAGAGGAAGTTCTGCAACAAACTTTAGATGAAAAGGCACGCTTGTCGAATTATACCATAGATAAATATGATTATTTATTTCGTTGTACACGGTTATTGTCCATAAGGGAGTTGTTGTCTGTTGTCTACATGTTTGATGTTTGCAGGACGGCGCATCGGGTAGCGAAGGCAAAGAATTTCTGTTTCACTCCGACCATGGTGCAGACAATGGAGTTCTCTGTTGAAGGTATTGTACATCCTTTTGTGGAAAATGCGCAAAAGAATAATTGGGAAATGTCCTGTGGGAATATATGTCTTTTTACAGGTTCCAACATGGCGGGAAAATCGACAACTTTGAAGGCTTTGGCGCTGGCTGTCTGGTTAGCTCATTGCGGTCTGCCCGTTCCGGTTAAGTCAATGATTTGTCCTGTTTATGAGGGGATATATACATCTATCAACTTGCCTGATTCTTTGCGGGACGGGCGAAGTCATTTTATGGCGGAAGTGCTTCGTATTAAGGAAGTTCTACAAAAGGCGGGAACCGGAAAGAAATGTCTGGTCATTCTGGATGAGATGTTTCGGGGGACTAATGCTAAAGATGCATTTGAGGCTTCCGTTGCGGTAAATGAATTATTGAAGGAATATTCCAATTGTCATTTTCTTATTTCGACCCATATTCTGGAATATGCAAAGGCATTTGAACTAGATTCTTTCTGTTGTTTCTATTATATGGAAGCGGAAATCAAAGATGATAATTTTGTATGTCCACATCGGTTGCAGAAAGGTATTTCAGAAGCTAGAGTCGGCTATTGGGTTGTGCGGAAGTTACTGAATATGGCTGAGTTGAAAAAATAAGAAAAGCCCGCTAAAGATTCTTCTCCGACGGGCTTTCTTGTTTTATCTGAAGTGAATTGTTTTAGATCTTGTTCGCACGTTTGCGCTCTATTTCGTCCAAAATGACTTTACGCATACGCATTGCTTTCGGGGTTACTTCTACATATTCGTCTTCCTTGATGTACTCCAATGCTTCTTCGAGTGAGAACTGAACGGGAGGAATCAGACGAACTTTATCGTCCGAACCGGAAGCACGCATATTGGTCAGTTTCTTCGACTTCGTCACGTTAACCACCAAGTCATTGTCTTTCGTGTGTTCACCAACCACCTGACCGGCATAGACTTCATCTTGCGGGAAGATAAAGAATTTACCGCGATCTTGCAATTTGTCGATAGCATAAGCAAAAGCGGTTCCGCTTTCCATGGCAATCATAGAACCATTGGTACGACGTTCGATTTCTCCTTTGTATGGCTGGTATTCTTTAAAACGGTGTGCCATAATAGCTTCACCGGCAGAGGCGGTCAGCACATTGGTACGAAGACCGATGATCCCACGTGAAGGCATATCAAATTCGAGATTGATACGTTCGCCCGTATTTTCCATTTTGACCATTTCACCTTTACGGCGGGTTACCATATCAATAATCTTACTGGAATATTCTTCCGGTACGTTGATTGTCAGTTCTTCAATCGGTTCGCATTTTACACCGTCTATTTCTCTGTAGATAACCTGTGGCTGACCTACCTGCAATTCGTATCCTTCGCGGCGCATTGTTTCAATCAGTACGGAAAGGTGAAGTACACCACGGCCGGAAACAATCCATTTACCATCCTCTTCACTCTTCTTTACGCGAAGAGCCAGATTCTTGTCGAGTTCCCTCATCAAACGGTCATGGATGTGGCGTGAAGTTACAAACTTGCCGTCTTTTCCGAAGAACGGAGAGTCGTTGATAGCAAATAACATACTCATTGTCGGCTCGTCGATTGCAATAGGTGGCAATGCCTCCGGATTTTCGAAGTCACAAACAGTATCTCCGATTTCAAATCCGTCGATACCTACCAATGCACAAATATCTCCAGAAGAAACTTCACTTGTTTTCACACGGCCTAGACCTTCGAATACATGAAGTTCTTTAATTTTACTTTTAAGCATATCACCGTTGCGCTTTACAAGCGTTACGTTCATACCTTCTTTTAATGTACCGCGATGCACACGACCTACGGCGATACGTCCGGTATAAGAAGAATAATCCAGAGAAGTAATCAACATCTGCGGAGTACCTTCTAACTGTGTCGGAGCTGGAATGTTCTCGATGATACAATCCAGTAGCGGAGTGATCGTTTCAGTCGGCTTCTGCCAATCGGTGCTCATCCAGTTGTTCTTGGCAGAACCATAGATAACGGGGAAATCCAACTGATCTTCCGTAGCGTTGAGGCTGAACATCAAGTCGAAAACCATTTCGTATACTTCTTCCGGACGGCAGTTCGGCTTATCTACCTTATTAACTACTACAATCGGTTTCAAACCAATTTCCAATGCTTTTTGCAGCACGAAACGAGTCTGGGGCATCGGACCTTCAAATGCGTCGACCAGCAGAATACAACCATCGGCCATATTCAATACGCGTTCAACTTCACCACCGAAGTCACTGTGTCCCGGAGTATCAATAATATTAATTTTAGTACCGTTGTAGTTAATGGAAACGTTCTTGGAAAGAATCGTTATACCACGTTCGCGCTCCAAGTCGTTGTTATCCAGGATAAGTTCACCACTATTTTGATTGTTGCGGAACAAATTTCCGGCCAACAGCATTTTGTCAACCAGCGTTGTTTTCCCATGGTCAACATGGGCAATGATTGCAATGTTTCGAATATTTTGCATATAATACCTATTATTTGGCTGCAAAGGTACGAAAATAGGATTAGAAATATGTGCAATGATAGCAATTTTTTCTTGTAAAACGTTGTGGGATATAAAGATAATACCTATCTTTGCACGCTCAAAAGAATATTTACTATATCAAAATTCTAAAAATTATGTATTTAGACGCTGCTAAAAAGCAAGAAATCTTCGGAAAGTACGGGAAGTCTAACACTGATACTGGCTCAACTGAGGCGCAGATAGCTTTGTTTTCCTACCGTATTTCTCATCTGACTGAGCACATGAAGCTCAACAGAAAAGATTATAGTACAGAGAGAGCTTTAACAATGTTGGTAGCAAAACGTCGTCGTTTGCTTAACTACCTGAAAGCTAAAGATATCGCAAGATATCGTGGTATTGTTAAAGAACTTGGTTTGCGTAAGTAATCTACTTGCCGCGAAAAGATTAAAAACCGTTTCTCATTGTGAGAAACGGTTTTTTTATTGTCTTCAATGAAGGGTGGATTAGTATTTTATGCTGTGCACATTGATTGCAGCCGGCTGTCCGTTGTATAGTGCTTCACAACTAATTGTCAGGAATGTAGACGAGTTCGCATTATTACAGCGAATGATGGCTTTTCCATTCTTGTCAGTGGTAACTTTAGGGTTCCAATAGATTGTACGGCGGTGGTCATTGCCTTGTCCTTTACTGATATCCGGATAATAGGGTGAATAAAATTCGATAGGTTGGGAGTAACCTTGGATTTGTGTGTTTCGAATACCACGTGACTGGTACTTCTTTTCCGGGTCCCAATTGTCGATAGTAGTGATATAGCAAATTGCATAGCTATTCTTTTTTCTATCAAAGGAAAAGGGGGAATCTAGATAACTTTTTAAGGCTTTTTCTTCAAAAGGGGAAAGTCTGGAAGTTTCCAAATGTTGTTGTAGGCTTTCATCACTTAGATAAAAAGTCTTGTCGTCATCTATTCCGGCTGTAGCTGACGGACCGTCGCAAATCATAACAGATTTTATTGCATCAATGCTTTTATCTATAAAAAGTTCTCGATCAAATATCGGATAAAGGACTCCATTTACCGTACATAGCATTGGATGACCGTTATATGACATGGTCAACAATGGAAAATCTGCATCCCAACTGGATTTTACTTGAATATTAGAATTCAGTGTCGCCATTAACCAAGGAAAATAATCCATGAATCCTCCTCCATCACGTATCTGGTCCAATTCCTTCGGTATATCATAATAGACTCTGACAGATTGTTCAAAAGCGAGAATTTTTTTGTATTTTGTACGCTTGGCTTTCACCATAACCTGATTCAATACGTGGGCATCGTGTCCTATAATAGAATCTAAATAAAGAGAATCGGAGAGATGGCTCCACCAACTAAGAGCACTTATGTCTTCCCATTTTGGATGGAACTCTTCGTAGCTATACTTACGCAAATCAGGTGCAAAGTTACGAAAAAGTAATATGTTTGTTTTCCGATTCAACTTTTTCCCTTTCCGGCGAGTTTGGAAGATTGCACTCATGGATCCAGTAAAGGTATCCATTGGGATATGGAAAAATCCCAAAGAGTCTGTGAGAGTAAAGCCTGCTGCCGATACTGTGTCTTGTCGGGCAATAACACTTACAAGTATATCTTTCTGTTCTTTGTTTCTTAGAAAAGATGTTATCTGTCCGTGTAAGGTTAACCTTGTTTCTGGCAAATAGGCAGGCTTTTGGGGAATACTACTGATGGCTTGGCTTATATCATATTTTCTCCATCCGTGAATCATCAGTAAGATGTCTAGTGCCACTCTCCGCTTGGGGGAATGGTCTACGAAATAATATCCGGGTTGATGGATATATCCTTTCAGATCTGATGTAAGCAGCAAATCTGTATAAATCGTCTGATCGAATCGTTGGAAATCTGATTGTAAAGCGTCTCGGATGGCTACGGAAAAGTGTCCTTGTATCGGTTTACCGGTATTGTCTTTCATTGAGATATGGTATTCAATAGGTTCAAAAGGATAGTACAATGCATTGGGGGATGTGGCTGTTAACTGTAAAGATGGAGAAGGCATCACATAGCAAAAACGCTCGCATAGCGTTGCCCCATTGCTATTCATTAAAGAGAGTTGTATGACTCCTCCCGGCAATCCCTGAGTGGATAACGGGAGATGATATACTGTTTGATCTTTAAAATCAATGGTCTGATACATGAGCGGACGTCCTTGATGTGATATGAATAAAGCCAGTGTATCTTTGAGACTTGTCGAATTTCTGAGAACTTTGATGACTAATGCTTTTTCTTTAGATGTCACATTTAGCACATATCCTCTGGGTAATGCCTTTGGCAGCTGAAATGAGTATTTTTTATCTTGATAGGTCACTACAGCTTTGGCTTGTTTGTCTGTAGGGGTGTATATAAAGCATCCCATACCGTTGTGGAGGGTTGTAAATTGCGCAAGTTCTACATCATCCGGCCCATAAACAGTTCCTGAAATGCCTACTGTACCTTCTTCTTTACTTGTCGCTTCGAATGCAACGACTGAAGGTATTCCCTCTACTAATTGTCCACCTTCCGGGAAGAATCGAATCATGAAATCTTTTTCTTTTGAACGTGGACGTTGCTTCATAGATTCGTCCATTCGGTAGGTGATGATGCTCCGGTTTTCGTCTACTTCGCTCCTCCGTTTTCTATATACAGGGATCGTACGCGAGAAATATTGCTTTTCACTGAATGCCAACATCCATTTCGTATAAGCCCTAATCTCATAAAAACCGGAGAATAAGGCTTTTGTCAGTATGAATTGTCCTTCTCCTTCTCCATCCCGCAACTGTATAATTTGTCGTTCGGCAGTATTTCCTAGTTGGTCTAATAGTTCTACATAAAGTGGGGTACTGATTGGGCTAGGCTGGTTTTGCTCGGCCGTTACTACGTATGCCTTATACCATATTGTGTCTCCGATGTAGTAACTGGTGTTGTCCAAATGTAGATAGGCCTTCTCGCGTGGATATGCATCAGCGTAGGCTTGTGAACGGGCAAAGTAAGTTGCGAATATCGAATCCGCAATTTGCTGGCTATGAATTTGCACGGCTATACTTGATAGGAGGCAAAGGAGGGTGATTATGGGGCGCCGATTCATTGCGTTTTGAGTGATTAGTAATTTGAAGGTAGTGGAACGTCAAATGTTAACATAACTATACTTGTTTAGTCACGAATAGTTGCAAAATGAACAGTTGGACCATAATGACTGTGAATTGATTGTGTGTGTTCATAAGCTATATATATTTAGAGGTTTAACAATAAGTACTTATGATCTATAGTTTTACAAGAAAGGAAAAAATAATGATAATATGAAAATTCCGAGTTTAATTAGTGTTAATCTCCAGTCTATATATTACTTAATCCATTTTCAAGGCAGGTAGGTGAAAAGAGATATATTATGGGAGATATTTTAGGATTATAATTGTGTTCATCTAAAGATTTTGCTATTTTTGCAACCTAATTATTCTAATTTATCACCTTTGCTAACTAAAAAACTTTCAATATGGATACGAGTAAGATTGTTGGAGAGAAAATTAAAGCGCTCCGGGAAGATAAATCAATAAGTATAGAAGAATTGGCACAGCGTTCGGGTTTGGCTATCGAGCAGATCGAACGTATTGAGAATAATATCGATATACCTTCGCTTGCACCACTAATTAAAATAGCGCGTGTGTTAGGCGTGCGTCTGGGTACTTTTCTTGATGATCAGGATGAAATCGGTCCTGTGGTATGCCGTAAAAAAGAGGCTAAAGATGCCATCAGTTTTTCCAATAATGCGATTCATTCACGCAAGCATATGGAATATCATTCGTTGTCTAAATCGAAAGCGGACCGTCACATGGAACCATTTATCATTGATGTGATGCCGACAGAGGACAGCGACTTTGTGCTTTCTTCTCATGAGGGAGAAGAGTTTATTATGGTCATGGAAGGGGTTATGGAAATCAGTTATGGTAAAAATACCTATTTGCTGGAAGAAGGTGATAGCATCTATTATGATTCCATCGTTCCCCATCATGTACATGCTTACGAGGGACAGGCTGCTAAAATATTGGCTGTAGTCTACACACCGATTTAAAAAAATATCAGGTATCAAATATTAAGAATAATCTCATGCAATTATTTGAACGTACTCTTGGACAATGGCTGGAACATTGGGCCGAAGAGACTCCCGATAAGGAATATATCGTATATTCCGACCGTAATCTTCGTTTTACCTGGAGTCAGCTGAACCAGCGTGTGGATGATATGGCGAAAGGACTGATCGCTGTTGGTGTGGAACGTGGTACTCATGTCGGCATATGGGCAGCGAACGTGCCCGATTGGCTGACATTGCTGTATGCCTGTGCCAAGATTGGTGCGGTATACGTCACAGTAAATACGAATTATAAGCAGTCTGAACTGGAATATCTTTGCCAGAATTCTGATATGCATACACTTTGTATCGTTAATGGCGAAAAGGACAGTGACTTTGTGCAAATGACGTACACGATGCTTCCTGAATTGAAAACCTGCGAACGCGGTCATTTGAAGAGTGAACGTTTCCCATATATGAAGAACGTGGTATATGTCGGTCAGGAAAAACATCGGGGAATGTATAATACGGCTGAGATATTGCTATTGGGGAATAATGTGGAAGATGACCGTCTGACTGAACTCAAAAATCAGGTAGATTGCCATGATGTGGTAAATATGCAGTATACATCAGGAACTACCGGTTTTCCGAAGGGAGTGATGCTGACTCATTATAATATTGCCAACAACGGTTTTCTGACTGGTGAACACATGAAGTTTACGGCTGATGATAAACTTTGTTGTTGTGTGCCGCTGTTCCATTGTTTTGGAGTGGTGTTGGCTACGATGAACTGTCTGACTCATGGTTGTACGCAAGTGATGGTAGAGCGGTTTGATCCGCTGGTAGTGCTGGCGTCCATTCATAAAGAACGCTGTACGGCCCTCTACGGGGTGCCTACTATGTTTATTGCCGAGTTGCACCATCCGATGTTTGATCTGTTCGATATGTCTTGTTTGCGTACTGGCATAATGGCCGGTTCGTTGTGTCCGGTTGAACTGATGAAACAGGTAGAAGAAAAGATGTATATGAAGGTTACCAGTGTATACGGACTGACAGAAACAGCTCCCGGTATGACTGCAACCCGCATCGATGATTCGTTTGATGTACGTTGTAATACGGTAGGACGTGACTTTGAATTTACTGAAGTCAGAGTAATTGATCCCGAAACTGGAGAAGAATGTCCGGTAGGTGTGCAGGGAGAAATGTGCAACCGTGGATATAATACGATGAAAGGATATTATAAAAACCCGGAAGCTACGGCTGAAGTGATTGATAAAGATAACTTCTTGCATTCGGGCGATTTGGGTATTAAAGATGAAGACGGAAATTACCGGATCACCGGGCGTATCAAGGATATGATTATTCGCGGTGGTGAAAATATCTATCCGCGTGAAATTGAAGAATTTCTTTATAAGCTTGATGGAGTAAAGGATGTTCAGGTAGCAGGTATTCCCTCTAAGAAATATGGTGAAGCGGTTGGTGCATTTATCATCTTACAGGAAGGAGTGGAAATGCATGAGTCAGATGTACGTGATTTCTGTAAGAATAAGATTTCCCGTTATAAAATACCGAAATATGTCTTCTTTGTGAAAGAATTCCCGATGACAGGTAGCGGTAAAATTCAGAAATTCAGATTGAAAGACCTTGGACTGCAACTTTGTAAGGAGCAGGGGATAGAAATTATTTAAATGAAGAACTAAAAATGAAGAATGAAGAATCAGCTGCGCTATATGCTGCATAGCAATTCTTCATTCTTCATTTTTAGTTCTTCATTCTTAAATGAAATCGTCTCCCAGTTGCATCTGGGCGTCATTTACATACTTGCGGATGGAATGTTCTTCGTCTTTACGGCAAATTAGCAGGACATTGTCCGATTCAGCTATCAGATATCCTTCCAGTCCATCGATCACGGCGAGTTTTCCTTTAGGGAGTACGATCATATTATCTTTTCCATTGTATATCAAAGAATGGCTTTTTAACGTTACATTGCCTTCCCGGTCTCTTTCTGACAAATCGTAGAGTGATCCCCATGTGCCCAGATCAGACCATCCAAAGTCGCCCAAAGATACATATACATTGTCTGCTTTTTCCATGATGCCGAAGTCGATGGAAACATTGGGACATGCAGGGAAGTTTTCTTCAATAAATGCTTTTTCTTTGTCGGTGGCATAGATGTTTTTTCCTGGTGCCAGTTTGGATGCTAATTCGGGAAGAAGGATTTCTGTGGCTTTTATGATAGTATTGACATTCCACATGAATAATCCGGAATTCCAGTAAAATTCACCGCTTTCTACGAATACTTTTGCCAATTCCAACTCCGGTTTTTCAGTGAATGTCTTTACTTTGTAGAAGCCATCGCCGGTTGGTTCGTCAATTTGTATATAGCCATATCCGGTTTCAGGTCGGTTGGGTTTGATTCCCAATGTCAGTAACTTCTCAGAGTGAGAAACGAATTCCAATCCTTTAATGATTGCGGCACGAAATTCTTCTTCCTTTAAAATCAGATGATCTGAGGGGGCAACTACGATATTCGCATTCGGGTTTAAAGCACGGATATGATAGGCAGCCCATGCGATGCATGGAGCCGTATTTCTTCTTGCCGGTTCCAATAATATCTGTTTCTCATCCAGTTCGGGAAGTTGTTCCTTTACCAGATCGGCATACATTGCATTGGTAACAATAAGAATATTTTCGGTCGGGATTACTTTTTGAAAGCGGTCGAAGGTCTGTTGCAGGAGTGAACGACCGGTTCCGAAGAAGTCAAGAAATTGTTTGGGCAATGTTTTGCGGCTAAACGGCCAGAAGCGGCTACCGATACCACCACCCATAATCACGCAATAATTATCCATGTTTGTCATGATAGTGACTCTATTTTTAAATGTTTTTGCTAATGTACGGTTTATTCTCTAAATACAGAAGTCTTTGGGGCATGTTTTATTATTTTTTGCTCCTTTTTTTACTCAAACTATTGTGGATTCAAAATATTGTCGTATCTTTGCACCGCAATTGAGAAATCAAGCATGCCCAGATGGCGGAATCGGTAGACGCGCTGGTCTCAAACACCAGTGGATTCA
>ENA-ORTF01004384-ORTF01004384.1-human-gut-metagenome-genome-assembly--contig:-NODE-4384-length-10818-cov-3.132770_pt1 | contig 10818 bp, 9 predicted proteins | sample MGYA00241908_ERZ509180 | MGnify/ENA primary metagenome ERZ509180 (study PRJEB26280, sample SAMEA2338814) | human gut metagenome | biome: human gut; feature: human-associated habitat; material: faeces... | reverse complement strand
ATCCGCAGTCTTTCAGCTATTTCATTTTCTTCATGTTTTCTTATTGGGACACACCGAAAGGCGGCAAATGTATGTCTTTATTCACTTTGCAGCAGAAGATTGAGGAAATCATTCTTCTCCAGTCCATGGAAATACTGTGCGATATCGAAATCGGCAAGGCGGCTTTCCAGAGCCTGCCGCTCCAGCTTCGTGCCAATCAAAGCCTTGGCAAGGTCGGCAGAGTCCTTTACGCCGAAGAAATCGCCGAAGAACTGCAAATCGGTAATGCTGCCGTCCTCCGTATTCATGTGTACCTCGATTTTTCCGCAGCCCTCAAAGCGGCGGCTCTTTTCTACGCTGTAGGAGGGAGAAAAGCCGTAATTCCATTCCCACTTATCATAGCGTTCCCTTTTGATTTTTTCAACTTCAGCCAGCTCCTCTGCGGAGAATACATAGGGCTGAACATTTTCTTCTTTCAAAATGTATTTTAAGAGAAGAGCCTTGAATTGTGCCAGCGTAAAGCCCTCAGGCAGATAAGGCGCAATATTTGTTACTCTTGCTTTTACGGATTTTGCAGCCTTTGACTGGAATTTATCTGCGGAAACATTCAGCACATCTGCAACAACGGAAAGGTCTGAATGAAACATCAACGTGCCGTGGTGCATGATGCGGCCCTGCTTCAGATACTGGGAATTGCCGGAAAATTTTTTCCCTTCAATGCTGATATCATTTCTGCCGTTGACCTCAGCAGGAACATTGAGAGAACGCAGCAGCTCTGCAATCGGCTGACAGAACAGACGAATATCCAGATCGGTTGCATCCTTTGCATCGAGAATAAATGTGAAGTTCAGATTCCCCAAATCATGATATACGGCACCGCCGCCGGAAAGCCGACGGACAACGGAGATATGCTTTGCATCGGCAACCTTTTGATTGACCTCTGCAAAGGCGTTCTGATTTTTACCGATGACAACGGTGTTATCGTTCTGCCAAAGCATGAAGTATTCCTGACTTCTGTCCATTCGGTCGAAAACATATTGCTCCAGAGCCAGATTAAAAGCAGGATTTGTGCTGGGGGATTCGATATAGACCATAATAGTACCTCCTTTATATTTGTATTCAAAAATAATATCGTGAATACATTCTAACATATAAAAAGACAAAACGGAATAGTGTTTTACAGATTTTGTCAGATTTGCTACAGAATTTTCAGGCGGCACTGCTTTCGCCCATTTTTCAGAAGCGCCAGTATATGGTGATGGGAACCTCCCTTGTCCCTGCAATCCGTCTGCCGACAGAAATAGAATCAATCAGAATTTCGACCATTTCCCTTGTCAGGTGCGTCGGGTTGATGTATTTTTCAATGATGGCGCGGCGGTTATCCCCTGCGGCAATGCGTGCGTCAAGGTCGATGATTTTCCGCTCTGCGTCCGCAATCAGCCGCTCCTGCTGCTGTAGTTCCGCTGAAAAATGCTTCGATAAATCGAGATATTCCGCTTCGGAGAGAACACCGCGCACCTTATCCGGATACAGCTCCCGCACTGCCTTATGAGCTTCCTCAATTTTTTTCTCATGGGTGCGGATGCTTTTCTGCAAAGAAGCCCTCTGCTCCTTTAAATGACTGCAAAAATCAAGCTGTCGTTCCAGCTCCTCCCAATTCAGATAGGCATCGGAAATCGTATGTAATTCCTGCAAAACCATCCGCTCCAGCCGCTCCACAGAAATAAACGCCCCCCTGCAGCTCTCCTTGGAAATGTGATGATTAGGGCATTGCAGATAATATTTCCCCTTGGTTTTCGAGGAACGCAGCGTGTAGCCACATTCCGCACAGCGCGCCTTACGCGCAAAAAGTCCGATTGCTCCGGATGGAAAGGGCTTTGCCCTTTCGGCAAGCATTTTCTGTACGCGCTCCCATAATTCCTGTTCGATAATCGGCTCGTGCGTCCCCTCTGTCCGTATCCATTCTTCCTTGGGGCGCGGCTTGTTTTGCTTGGTTTTGTAGGAAATACTGCCATATTTTCCCTGCACCATGTTGCCGATGTAGATTTCATTTGTCAGCATATTGGAGATAGCGAAATATTTCCAGAGCGTACTGCCCTTGCCCTTCGGCTGCCGATAGCGAATCCCCTGTAAGCGTTTATATTCCGTTGGATTTGGAATCCCTCTTTCGTTGAGCATGCGCGCGATGGCGGTTTTGCCGTAGCCCTGCGAGAAAAGCGTGAAAACCTCACGCACCACTGCCGCTGCCTCCTCGTCAATCAGCAGATGTCCCCTTCGGTCGGGATTCTTTCTGTAGCCATAGAGCGCAAAGGAGCCGATGTGAAAGCCGTTTTTTCTGCGGTGCGTCAGCACACTGCGGATATTTTTGGATAGCTCCGCCAGATAATGCTCATCCATAATGCCGTTGATTTGCCGCAGAAGCAGATTATCCTCGTTTGCGGAATCGGCATTGTCCACCAAACTCAGAAAGCGGATGCCCCATTGCGGAAATAGGCGGTTGATGTATCGTTCCACCACCTCTAATTCCCTGCTGAAACGGGATTGTGTTTTGCAGAGGATGATGTCAAACCTTTTCTCCTCGGCGGCGTGCAGCATGCGCTTGAAGGCAGGGCGGCTGCGGTCTGCGCCGCTGTAGTCATCATCAATGTAGATTTCGTAGATTTCCCAGCCGTGGGAATGGGCATATTCCGTCAGCAGGGCGCGTTGGTTTTGTATGCTGTTGCTGTCGTTTTCGGCGGAGCCCTTGCCCTTGTCCTCCTCCGATAGGCGGCAGTAAATGGCGGCTCTTTCCCTTTTCATGCTATGCGTTTTCCCTCGCGAGGATGGTGCTTGCCTTTTCTGCCTGATTGATGAGAACTGCCCAGATTCGTGTAACCTCTGCCTGCGTGGTGCGGTCTGTTCCGTTTTTGAAAATACTGCGGCAAGGTGCTTTTTCCATAAAAATCCCCCCTTTTTTAAGTGTATTCCGGCAAAGGGGCGAATATTTCCGCCTCAGCCGCTTTTCCCATTTGGGCGCACCCTTGGTTTTGTCTATTTTCTCCAAAAAGAAAAATTTACCTTATTTTTCCTTGCGGAGAAAAAGCAGATATGATACCATGTGATTATAATCACAAGTGAAATTTTTGCGGATGATATGGGGGCTTTGCCGTAGTCCGCAAAAGCGCATGAAGGAGGGGTAATATGAATTGGAAGAAATGGATAAGCATTGCGGCGGCAGTGTGCCTTGCGGTAACGGCGGTGCCGATGCGTGCCGTGGCGCAGGAGGAGCTCGTGCAGGAAAAAATGCTTGAGGAACTGAAAGAGGAACAGCAGGAGGAACTGAAAGAGGAAAAAGAGGAACCGAAAGAAGAAAAAGAGGAAAAAGAAGAACTGAAAGAAGAAAAAGAAGAAAAAGAGAAATTGCAGGAGCAGTCTGACGAGAAAATCGAGCCGCAGGAGAAAAGCAAGGAAGAACCGCCGGAAGGAATTTCTCTGCTGATGGAAGAGGAAAACAGCACAGCGGTATCCGAAAATGAAACTGCGGATTTTGAAGGGGAAGGCACAGCGGCAAACCCTTATAAGATTCAGAATGTGGATGATTTGAAGCTGCTGGCGGAAAACGTAAACAACGGCGAAGCCTACGCAAACACATACTTCAAGCTGACCGCAAACATTGACTTGAACAACGAACCAAATTGGACACCCATCGGAAAGAGTGGACTCCCTTTTCAAGGAACATTTGATGGCTATGGGTATCAGATTACCAATCTTAAAATATCCAACGGCGGACAGTATGCCGGCTTATTCGGCTATACGAAAGGTGCTGTCATCAAAAACTGCAATGTCACAGGGGAAATCAATGGATATAACCATACAGGCGGCATTGTTGGGTCTGCAAATGTAAATACGAAGATTCGGAATTGCTCCTTCCAAGGCAATGTGGAGGGAAATGGTGAGAAAAGAGGCGGCATTGTCGGGCATACATCAATAGGCTGTGATGTCAGCGGCTGCTTTGTAACAGGGACAGTGACAGGTGAGAAGTTTGTAGGCGGCATTGCCGGATGGGGCGCTGGTACAATCAAAAACTGCTATGCGCTGGCAAATGTAACTGCAACAGGAGTCAGTGCAGGCGGCATTGCCGGATATTATTGTAGTAATTTTACCATAGAAAACTGCTATTACAGCGGCAATGTATCCGCAAAATGGGCAGGCGGCATTGCAGGATATGTCTCCGAGTCTATCTCCGGGTCTACAGAAATCAAAAATTGCGTTTCTCTGGCAGAAAGCGTGACAGGCAGTAATGCAAACCGCATTGCAGGGTATAATGATAATGCAACATTAACAAATAACTACGCTTGGAGCGGCACAACGGTAAGCGGTTCTGCTGCTTCTGATGGCGCAGACCTCACCTATACAAACGGAACACTTTCTCCGCAGTTCTCTGAAATTTTTGGCAGTGATAATTCCGCATGGAAATTCACAAAAGACGGCTTGCCGATATTGAACGACGTAGGCGGCACGCAGTTTTCGGAACTGCCGAAATGCATGACAGGCGTTGGTTTTGATGGCTTTGGTATAAAAACAAACCCTTATCTCATTGAAGATGTAGAGGATTTGAAGCTGCTGGCGAAAAAGGTAAACAGCGGCGAAACCTACGAAGGCAAATACTTCAAGCAGACCGCAAACATTGACTTGGAGAACGAACCAAATTGGACCCCCATCGGCGGAACAGTAATTGAACATCCTTCAACATGGGAAATATCTGTTTTTAAGGGGAATTATGACGGAGACGGATACAAGATTACGAATCTTACGACAACAGAAGATAGTAATCATGTCGGTTTATTCGGAAAGGTAGAGGACGCAACCATCCAAAACTGCAATATCACAGGGAACGTCAACGGATATAACTATGTAGGCGGCATTGTGGGGGGTGTAGGTGTAAAAACGAAGATTTTGAATTGCTCCTTCCAAGGCAGTGTAATGGGAGAAAGCGATTGTGTAGGCGGCATTGTCGGGGAAACATCAGCCGAATGTGAAGTCAGCGGCTGCTTTGCAAGAGGAAAGGTAGAAGGCTTGCAAAAAGTAGGCGGCATTGCCGGAAAAGGCGTTGGCACAATCAAGAACTGTTATGCTCTGGCAGATGTGACTGCAAAAAGTGATTTTTCACCAAATACGAATGAAGCAGGTAATTATGCAGGCGGCATCGCAGGAGATGTATTTTATTGTACCATAGAAAACTGCTATTACAGCGGCAAGGTATCCGCAAAAGATTATGCAGGCGGCATTGCAGGATATGTCTCCGGGGCTAAAACAATCAGAAACTGCGTTTCTCTGGCAGAAAGCGTAACAGGCATCGGCTTTGTAAACCGCATTGCAGGGCAAGTAATAGGTAACACAAGCTTAATAAACAACCACAGCTACAACAGAACCCAGCTTGTGATTAACGGTGAAATAACCTATCCGACAGGCGGTGCAGGGAACGACGTAATTGGTGCGGATGTTTATATTTCCAATGGCAGGGTTATGACAGATGTGCAGAAGGGCGAAGTATTTAATTGGAATAAGAATGGCTTTACCGAGAAAAACGGCTGGTCAATCCCGAACGAAGCGTATAAGCTCCCCTCTTTGCATGGGGGTGAATATCCCGACCTGCCCAACCTGCCGAGCAAAGACCTTACCATCGACAAAACACCACAGCACTTCACCACCAGAAATATCGGCAACGGCTTTGTGGTAAAGGTGACTTCTGAGGGAACGCTTAACGAAAGTATTGAATTTACAAAGGAATATCGTCTGCATGGAACAACAGACGCATGGACGGATGCCGTTCCCAATACCGCAGGGACATACGATGTGAAAATCACCCGTGCGGCGGATGGCGATATCAACCCCTTTGCCTGCGAGATTTCCGAAGGGCTTGTGCTGACGAAAAAGCGCAGCAGCAGTAGCGGCACAACAACCCGAACCTATACCGCGCAGTTCGATACAAACGGCGGCAGTGCGGTCGATAAGGTAAAAACGGATAAAAACGGCAAAATCGAAAGACCTGCCGACCCGACAAAAGAGGGCTATATTTTCGTCGGCTGGTATAGCGACAGCAAGCTGACCAAGCCCTTTGATTTCAGCGCAGAGCTGACCGCGAATAGCACGCTTTACGCAAAATGGAAAGAAAATAACGAAATTATCCTCACGATTGGCAGTCGGAAGATTTCTGTTTTCGGCAGAGAAATCAAAAATGACGTTGCCCCGAAAATCGTGAACGATAGAACCATGCTCCCGATTCGCATTGTGGCGGAAAGCCTTGGCGGAACCGTAACATGGAACGGCGAGCTGCAGCGCGTCACCATTCAGAAGGGCGCAGATGTCATTCTCATTACCATCGGCGCAGATACGGCGTATGTCAATGGCACGGCTGTGAAGCTGGATGCCGCGGCATTCGTGGAAAACGGCAGAACCTATCTGCCCCTGCGGTTCGTTTCCGAAACCCTTGGCGCACAGGTGGCATGGAATGAAGCCGAAAAAACAGTAACCATTACAAAATAAAATTTTGACAGATACCCTCTTTGTCAAACGGCAGGGAGGGTATTTTGCCTTTCCAAAAAGCGTATTTCGGCGCGTTTGCCCTTGCGGCGGAGTGAAATAGATGATAAAATGTGATTGCAATCACAGGTAAAACGGAAAGAGGGGGACGATTTTGTCACCAAGAGGAAAACAGACGAATGGCTTGCTTACGCAACAGAAAATGCTGCGTGCGGCAGTAGCATTGTTTCTGGAAAGCGGCTACGAAAAAACCACAACGGCAAAAATTGCAAAGGCGGCAGGCATGACACAAAGCTCTTTCTTTCGGGCATTTGCGAGCAAGGAGGCACTGCTGCTGGAACTGGTGCGGCGAATGTTCGGGGGACAGTTTGCCTTGGCGGAGCAGCATAGCGGCATCGAGGACCCGGTGCTTCTGTATGCGGTGGAAACATCGTTGCAGCTGCATATTGCGGAGCTGACAGAGCCGCTGCGTGAGCTGTATGTGGTGGGGTATTCCCTGCCGACCACCTCGGCGTATATCTATCAGAGCATGGCAGGGCGGCTGCAGTCCATTTTCGGGAAATATATGCCCGATTTGGAATTGAAGGATTTCTACGAAATGGAAATTGCATCGGCAAGCATCATGCGGGGCTTCATGGCAATGCCGTGCGATGTTTATTTTACCATGGAAGCGAAAATTTCTCGCTTTCTGGAATGCTCGCTCAAGCTGTACGATGTGCCGCAGGAGCAGAGAAAGGGCGTAATTGCGGCGGTGCTGCAAATGGATTTGCGGCGCATGGCAGAGGAAATTATTCAGAAAACAGTGGCACAGGCGGAGGAAGGCTTTGCGGCACTGCCTGCCCTCAAAAAATAAGAGGAAATGCAAAAGAGGTCTGTACCCTTTGGTACAGACCTCTTTTCGCTTATCGGGATTACATATCCTCCAAGCGTCCGTGCTTTTCATATCTGGAAACACGGCTGATTTTATTTTCCTCATCCACGAAAACAACCTTCGGCGGATTCACAGCCGCCTCCTCAGGTGTCATCTGGCAATAGCACATCAGAATGATTTTATCACCCTTTTGCACACAGCGCGCCGCCGCACCGTTCAGACAAATCATGCCACTGCCTGCTTCGCCTGCGATGGTGTAGGTTTCAAAGCGTTCCCCATTGTTGATATCTACAATCTGCACCTTTTCGTATTCCAGAATCCCTGCCGCGGCAAGCAAATCGGAATCAACGGTGATGCTGCCGACATAATCCAGCTCTGCCTGTACGACAGTCGCTCTGTGAATTTTTCCCTTTAACATATTCAAATACATATCGTTTTCTCCTTAGCCCTCGTAAATAAAGTTGTCAATCAATCTGGTTTTGCCGATATAAACTGCCATAGCAACCAATACGGGCGGCTGCATTTTGCTGACAGGCTCAACGGAAACGGCATCCACTGCTTTTACATAATCAATGCGTGCCAGAGGCTCTTTTTCGATCAATTCCTTCATAGCTGTTGTGATGGCATCTGCGGATGCTTCGCCATCTGCTGCCAGCTTCTGCCCCAGCTTCACTGCCTGGCTCAGCACCAAAGCCGCCTTGCGTTCTTCTGCGTTCAAGTATGTATTTCTGGAGCTTTTTGCCAGACCATCTGCTTCACGCACAATAGGGCAGCCGATGATTTCAATATCAAAATTCAAATCACGCACCATGCGGCGGATAACGGAAAGCTGCTGTGCATCCTTCTGCCCGAAATAAGCACGGTCGGGTGCTACGATGTGGAACAGCTTGGAAACAACGGTGCAAACGCCACGGAAGTGAATGGGTCTGCTCTTGCCGCAAAGCTCGCCTGTCAGTCCGCTCATATCCACGAAGGTACACGCATCCTCTGCGTACATTTCGGAGGGTTCGGGGTTAAAAAGAAGCGCAGCGCCTGCGTTTTCGCAAAGTGTGGCATCGCGTTCCAAATCTCTGGGGTAGCTTGCCAGATCCTCTGTAGGCCCGAACTGTGTGGGGTTTACAAAGTCACTTACAACAACTCTGTCATTTTCCTTTACCGCTCTGTCGATCAAGCTCTTGTGTCCTTCGTGAAGAAAGCCCATTGTGGGAACTAATCCAACGGAAAGCCCCTCGGCTCTCCATGCCTTCACTGCTGCTCTGACTTCTGAGATAGTTTTTACGATTTTCATGGTTTGCCTCCGTATTAGTACAATTTATTGATAATGTCATCTGCGATTTTAAAGGTATGCTCTGCGGCAGGGAAGGTGCCTTCCTTAACCTCTTTGATATAATCCGTAAAGCCCTGCTTCATCACTTCGCCTGCGTTTGCAAAATGCTTTACAAATTTCGGCTTAAAATCGGAGAAAAGCGCAAGCATATCCTGATAAACCAAAACCTGACCATCGCAGTCCGCACCTGCGCCAATGCCGATGGTAGGGATGGAAACGCTTTCTGTAATCAGCTTTGCCAGCTTTGCGGGGATACATTCCAGAACGATGGCAAATGCGCCTGCTGCCTCAACTGCCTTTGCTTCTTCAATCAATCTGCGTGCATCTGCCTCGCTCTTACCCTGCACCTTAAAGCCGCCGAAGGCATTGACAGACTGGGGGGTCAGCCCGATGTGTGCCACAACGGGGATAGATGCCTCTGTGATTGCTTTAATCTGGGGACAAACAGACGCGCCGCCCTCCAGCTTGACAGCCTGACATCTGCCTTCCTTCATCAGTCTGCCTGCATTCACAACGGCATCATAAACGGAGGTCTGGTAGCTCATAAAGGGCATATCGCCGACAACGAGTGCATTTTTTGCACCTCTGGTAACAGCGGCGGTGTGGTGAATCATATCCTCCATGGTAACGGAGATGGTATCCTCATAGCCGAGCATAACCATGCCCAAAGAGTCGCCAACCAAAATGGTATTTACGCCACATTCATCCACTAGCTTTGCTGTGGAATAATCATAAGCGGTCAGCATAGTGATTTTGTCTCCGTCCAATTTTTGCTGCTGCAGGGTAGCTACTGTGTTTTTCATTGTTCCAACTCCTTTTCCAAATGCTTGTAATCCTTCTGCGGGTGCTTTTGCTGAGCAATTCTGATAAGCTGTTTGGAAAGGGCGGTGTAGGCGGTCAGAATATCCTGACCTACAGTGCTTTCCGCTGCAAATTTCCGTATCTCCTGCAAATGCTTCGATACGGTTTGGGCATCTCCACGCTCGATGGGGCCTGTAAGTGCATTTACCGCACCCTTTTCTGCCACGCTCTGCGCATTTCCCAGAAGAAGGGGAGATAATGCCTCTGCTGCTGCCGCTTCGGAAAAGCCGCATTTGACAAGCAGGACGGTGCCCATATCTGCCAGTGCGACAATCTGGTTGCTGACCATAACTGCGGCTGCATGGTAGAGGGCTTTGCTGTCGGGAGAAATGGCAACTACGGTGTTTCCCATTTCGCTGAACAGTGCTTTTAGCTCCGCAAGATGTGCGTCACTTCCTTCGATGGTAAAGCACGCCTTCCCCAAATCCAGATAGGAGGTAGCTTTGCTGCTGATTGCATACAGGGGATGAATTGAATACCGATAGGCTCCTCTGTTTTCTGCATCAAAAAAAACGGTCGATGGAATCGAACCGCTGCAATGACATATATTTTTATTTTTGATAGGCAGATTACGCATGTCATCCCATATCTCACCGATTGTGCCATCCGGCACAGTGAGAAAAAGGGTATCACTGTCTTTCGTAATTTCTTCTATACTTGTATAGTATCTGCTCTGTGTAAATTCTGCGGCCTCCTTCGCGGAGGCGGGTGTGCGGCTGTAATAACCGCTGATTTCGATGCCGTGCATCGCAAGATATTTACCCAGTGTGAAGCCGACCTTTCCGGCTCCGATAAAACCTGCTCTCATACCTATCACCTTCCTTCACAAAGAAGTGATAAGACAAGATACATCTGCTGCCATTTGTGCCGTTCCGAGGATACAGCCATCCGGCGAATCAAAAAAATAAAATATATAAAATTTGCAGTATAGCTTCTTTCAGAATGCCATCCGTCAGTTAATATAGCACATTTATCCCGATTTGTATAGAGGAAATTGTGAAAGAGTATCAAAAGCCTTTAAAGCGAAAGGGATTGGCTTTGTTTCCGAAGGGAAAAGGAAAAACGGCTCGTATTCGGAAGGAGGCTTCGGAAGGAAGCTTCGGAAGAAAACGAACCGTTTTTAGAGAATTTTCATTGGAAAGGAATTTGCATTTCAGCGTTTTAATAGACAGCACCAAAACAAGCAATGGTAAAAACCATTCCTTGCAACGGTGTACAAAGGGAACATAATAAAAAACTTAATAATGGACTGCCAATC
>ENA-ORTF01004383-ORTF01004383.1-human-gut-metagenome-genome-assembly--contig:-NODE-4383-length-10821-cov-2.546071_pt1 | contig 10821 bp, 7 predicted proteins | sample MGYA00241908_ERZ509180 | MGnify/ENA primary metagenome ERZ509180 (study PRJEB26280, sample SAMEA2338814) | human gut metagenome | biome: human gut; feature: human-associated habitat; material: faeces... | reverse complement strand
TTGGAACCGGCAGCTTCCACGTAGGTGAAGTTGATCTCGTCGCCCACCTTATAGCCGACGATGTCCAGCAGCCCCGGCAGCGCGAAATCGAAGATGGAGCCGTCCTCCCCTTCCACGGTCAGGTAGAAGTGGGTGTTGCCCTCGATGACCGCCTGATTCATGGAGCGGATGGTGCCCTTCACCGTCACCACATCGGTCGTGCCGCCCTCGCCCTCGGCCACCACGCCGTTGGTGGCGAGCAGCGCCTCGTAGGCCTTCTGGGTGTCGGCCACCGTATCGCCCACGGCCACGTTCTGGTAGCGCTGGATGTCGATCATGGCGAACTTCTTCACCAGGCCCGCGCCGTCCTTCAGGGCCATGAAGTAGGTCGGCTGGTTCGACACGTTGATGAGCAGCGGGAACGTGGAGGTGTAGCGCAAGTTCTGCACCTGGCCCTCGGCGGACTGCATGGCAGAGTCCTCCGTGGCGCCCGAGACGCTGTAGAAGTGCGACTCCTGGGTGCGCTGGTTCACCAGCACGAACCCGACGATGGAGTTGTCGGCCGTCGCCGAAGTGACGCCGGTGTAGACCCACACGTCGTCGTCTTTCGCGATGTAGTTGTAGCCAACGTTTCCGTCGGTACCGGGGGTGGTTTGGACCACGTTCTTCTGACCGAGCCAGCTATTGAGCCAACCGTCCTTGTAAGCGCCCGACCAGTTGTACTGCTCGATCAGAAGCTCTGCGGGATATGCGCGGTCGACCCATTCAGGCACCTCATCAATCGAGATGTCGGTGCACTCGCCCGTCGTTGCGTTCACCATGACGACGCGGTCGATGGTCGTACCTCCGAACAGACCAATCGTACGCTTCTGCACGGGGCAGATCCACCACGGGTGGCCATCCTCGTCGATCTCGAACGACTTCTCGTCAAACATGTAGAAGGGGTACTTCAGCTGCACGTAACGGTCGATGTTGCGCGCAAGAGGCTCTGACTGGGAATAGAAAATGGCGTTGTCGCCGAGCGTCACGATTTGCGCATCCTGCGTCGTCATGTCGACAAGCGCGTACGCGGGAATGCCCGTGCCACGGTTGGTGAACCACTTGAACAGGTCGGCGTAGCCCAAGGGGCTCACGCGAACCGGCGTGCCCTGGTAGTTGATCTGGCTGTAAAGCGAAGAGATCTCGAACTGGCTGACGTACTCGGGAATCGAGCCCATCTCGCGATTACCGAGAAGAATCGCGGAATCACGGTCGATCACCGGAATCTCGGAGTAGTTCACCTCCTGAATGTCGGAGGCGAAATCATGGTCGACGGTGTTGAGCACCGTTGCATATTTCGCCGCGTTGCCCGGGAAAAGCGACAGCGACATCAACGCACCGATAATGCCCACGCAAGCGACGACAACGGGGATGAAGGAGAGCACCTTAAACGTCTTCGCCTTGCCCTCGTTGCGCTCGGCGCGCTTGCCCTTCCCCTCCTTGTAATTCGAGGAGCGCACGCGGAAGAACAAAAACGTCGGCAGCAAGATGAACACCGCGATGAAGAACCAGGTGTCGACGCTATGGATGTTGATAGGCGGATGGAACCACCAATAGGCGAGCGCCAAGACGAGCACGAGCACCACCGCTGCGATGATGATCGTGCGCTTCTTAAGATGTGAGAAGCGCGACTTGATCTTATTGAAATCGGCACCAGCGCCTGATTGTTGAGCCTGTTTGATGAATTCCGACCAATCGATCGGTCCTTGCTGCGGTCCTTGCTTACGAGGATCGTCCACGGGATATCTCCTTTACTTTCGTTCTTCCCATGCATAGCGCGCTGCACCGAGCGCACCACACAGATCTGGAGCGTCGGTAATGAAGAGCGCATCGCCCAAACGCGATTCGAGCTCCTGCACCACCCCGCTGTTGCGCGCAACGCCCCCGGTCATCATGAAGGGAGCTTCGCCACGCGCACGCTTCACCATCGAAGCAGTCTTCGATGCGATGGATTTATTCAATCCATGTACAATATCATTATCTGAATGATTATCCGCGATAAGCGAAATAACTTCCGATTCTGCAAAAACAGAACACATGCTCGAGATGGTAAGGTCCTTTTTCCACTCAAGCCCGCGCGTGCTCATTTGATCCATGTCAAGCTCGAGCGAACGCGCCATCATCTCAAGGAAGCGCCCCGTACCTGCGGCGCACTTGTCGTTCATGATGAAGTTCGAGACCTCGCCTGCTTCATCAAGGCAGATGACCTTGCTGTCCTGCCCGCCGATGTCCACGATCGTACGGATCTCGGGATTGAGATAGTGCGCACCATGCGCATGGCAGCTGATCTCGGTCTTCGTGTCGGTAGCGAACGGGATATTATCGCGCCCGTAGCCGGTAGCCATGATGGCTGCGAAGTCCTTTTCGGTTGCGCCAAGCTGCTCACAGACCGCTTCGAGCGCTTCCCGGGCTCCACGTTCGGCCTTCGGGCCTGTGCGCACGATAGCGCTTGCCACCACTGCGCCCTCTTTATCGAGCACGACCATATTCGTGGTGGTCGAGCCGCTATCGATCCCTGCGTAGTACGTTCCTTGCATATTGAACACTTTCTCGTTCGTTTGCTGACGCACATCAAGCCCTAAGCTTTCCGAAAATGCCTCGAGCCTCGTTGAAAGCTGACCCTGCGCCATAGGCATATAGTCGGATTCGATCTTGAGCATAGGAAGATCCGTCTCGTCTTTGAGCGCGGAATAATCGAAGCTGTAGAAATCGCAGAACTTCACCGTGTTATAGATGATGCCCTTCAGGTATGGATTCTCGAAGAGCACGCGCCTGCCACTCACATCGGTCATGCGCATACAGGGCACCATACGCAGGAGCGCGTGCGCATACCAGTCCATCAGCTCTTCAAGGCTGAGGCTTTGCGCGCCTTCAGGAAGCGGCTCGAGCCCTCTGCTTCCACAGCACGTAAGGTTCGCGATAGGTAGCGACATATTGCCTGCGATGGATGCTTCGAGCTCTGGGCTCACGCGTCCACCCAGAAGCGCGATGAAATCTTCTTGAGGGAATTCCCACGAGGCCTGCACACAGGCCTGGATGAACAGCTCAGTGTTGAAGGATCTTCCCGTAGATCGCTCAAGATCATGCACGAGATTCAAAAGGATGCCAGCGAACAATTCACGTGCGCAGCCATTGTTCTCATGGGGAAGATCGAGCAGATAGAGATGCTCCTGATTTCCTTCAAAATCCAGCACATCGTAGACACGACGCAGTGAATCGCAGCAATCCATGATGATGACATTACGCTTATCGAGGCTCTGCTGAATAAGGGACTTCGCATGGCAGCAGAGATTCGCATGCGTAAGCGCCTCAGCGCGCTCGAAATTCTCCTCTTCCCTATCGAGCAAGCAGGCCTCTTCACCGAAGGCAGCGAAGAGCTCGATAGGTGCGTATTTGCAGCTGTAGTGGATCATGCGCGCAAGGCTTTCAGTTGTTCGATGAAGGCATTCACACGGGTGACCATTTGGCCATCTGCCACGTTGCGCGAGTCGCAACCATCACCGTCGAGCACGAGCGTAGGTAGGCCATTCTGCTCGAAATACTGTTTAGCAAGCTGCGAGATACCAAGCGTTTGCTTGCATCCCCAGTGACAGAACACCACGACTCCATCGGCATTGGCGTTCTTTGCCTGCTCGAGCGCAAATGCCAGGCGCCCTTTTGCGCGTCCGTTCATCGCGCCATATACGAGGCGACGCGCCATGCTCTCGAAGGGGTGATCGGGGTCGGGAAGATCGATCGATTCAGCAGCGATATCGGTACCGACCAGTTCGCACTCAGGCCCGACATCGAAGATATCGCGCATCGACTCTTGCCAATTCGGCAGGGTATGTATCCAGAACAGACGCACCTTGTCGGAGCGTTCAGTGCCTCGTGCGCGCTCGGTCACAGTGAGCACATCTTCCATGAAGCGAAGCGCTTCAGGCCTGCCGAGCATGATGTGCGTGGAGATCATGGCGCAAAGTTCGCTGGTCATAGTGGTATCGAGGCTCACCTTGCCGCGAAGCGCGAGCGAACGCTGATACGCCTGGATCGTTCGTCGTGAATTCACCATGGTAGCGCGCAATGCTTCAGGATCGAGCGAACGATGCGTGGCATCTTCAAGCAGTGCTGTTAGTTCGCGCAGCTGATCTGCCACATAGACCACCGCATCTTCATCGGCGGTAGTGGGCACATCGATGACATAGTGCGGCACATCGTAGAATTTCGCAAGGCGCGGGAATGAGAGCTGGTTCGCATCGCAGGCAAGCGTGGTGTTCGCGATCATGAGCGGGCGGGGCATGATACCCGTTTCCGCTACCCCGATCATGAGCTTGTGGTACGAACAGAAGGTCTCGGCGATATCGTGAGATTCTGAAGTCTCCACGAACACTTCGTCGCAAGCGGTGTTTGCAACATAGGCTGAAATGCCTTCGGGAAACATAGGCGTGAGCTCCATGGCGTGGAGGATCTCGCATGGCATGAAGATATTCACCATGACCGCATTTTCAGGGTGGCGGAACGAATCGACGATCGTTCCTGCAATACCACCATTCACGCGTTCGGTTGCTGCGCGCACATTGCGAGGCCGCGGGAACCTGCCCGCGAGATTCACCCAGGAATAGGCAGCCATCAGAAGCGCTCGGGCATGATCGGGCGAAGCAGCGGTTTGCTTCGTGATGATCTGACCGAGCTTTTCAACAACTGGCGATGCCATGGACGATCCCTACGCGAGCGAACGAAGCACGTATTGCAAGATACCCCCGTTGAAGTAATACTCACCTTCCGTAGGAGTATCGATACGCACGATCATGTTGAAGGCGGTCTTTTCTCCAGAAGGCTTCACTGCCTCGATCGCAACATGCGCAGGCTCGGGCAAGCCCTTCGAGAAATCGATCGGCGCTATCGTGAAGGTTTCGGTTCCATCGAGCCCAAGCGTTTCAACGCTCTGGCCTTCTTCAAACTGAAGTGGCAGGATGCCCATGCCGATCAGGTTCGAGCGATGGATACGCTCGAAGCTCTCAGCAAAGGCCGCACGTACGCCTTGTAGCATCGGGCCTTTTGCGGCCCAATCGCGCGAAGAGCCACTGCCGTACATCTTCCCGGCGAGCACCACGAGCGGCGTTTCGTTGTTCTGATAATCTTCAGCAGCATCCCAGACAGCCTTGATCTGATCATCGAGCAGGTCTTTTGTCCAGCCACCCTTCTTCCCTTCGGCAAGCTTGTTCATGAGCTTGACGTTCGCGAAGGTGCCGCGCATCATGACCTCATGATTACCGCGGCGTGCGCCATAGGTGTTGAAATCAGCAGGAAGGACGCCATGCTCTTCAAGATAGCGCGCTGCCGGCGAATCGAGCGCGATGGCTCCTGCCGGTGAGATGTGGTCGGTCGTGATGAAATCGCCCAAATTCAGAAGCGCACGGGCGTCTTTGATCTGTGCTGGAGCACTGGGCTCTTTTTCCATGCCGTTGAAATAGGGCGCACGACGAACATAGGTGGAATCGGGATCCCAGGCGAATGTATCGCTCGCCTCTTTGCCGAGAGAGCGCCACTTCTCATCGCCTTCGAACAAGCTTGCGCTCGATTCATCAAAGGTAGCCTTCGTGCAGCACTGAGCGAGCAGGCGTGCGACTTCTTCATCGTTGGGCCAGATATCGCGCAGGAAGACTTCCTTGCCTTCTGCGTTCGTGGCAATAGGAGTGGTTTCGAAATCGAAGTCCATCGTGCCCACTAACGAATAAGCGATAACGAGCGCAGGGGCACAGAGATAGTTCTGAGATACATCCGGTGAGATACGGCCATCGAAGTTACGATTACCCGAAAGGATGCTCGCTAGCTCGATGGAATCGGCGATATCGTGCATTGCCGGATAGACCGGACCCGAATTACCAATGCAGCTCATGCAACCGAAGCCACAGGTGTAGAAGCCCAAGTCCTGCAAGCCTTCGATGAGGCCGGCGGCTGCCAGGATATCTTCTGTTGCACGGCTACCCGGAGCGAGGATGCACTTGACCCATGGTTGCGGTTTCAAGCCTTGCGCGGCGGCGTTGCGCGCGAGCAGACCAGCTGCGATCATCATCGACGCGTCGGTTGCGGTTGTGCAACTCGTTACTGCCGCGATCGCGAGCGCTCCGTGAGTAAGATCGTGCGTCTGGCCAGCGATCTCGACCTTGACCGTATCTGAAAGATCAAGATCGCGATCAGCGCAGATAGAGCGGAATGTCTCGTGAGCTTTTGCAAACGGAATGCGATCGTGCGGGCGCGAAGGGCCTGCCAGATTGCGCTCGACCGTTGAAAGATCGAGTGTGAGCACCTTGGAATAGGTGCGAGGGGCAGCATCCGCATATCCCCAGAAACCCTGCTCTTTAGCATAGGCCTCGACGAGCGCGATCTGCTCTTCACTGCGGCCCGTGAGCGCAAGATAATCGAGCGTCTTCTCGTCAACCGGGAAGAGCGTGCAGGTGCAACCGTATTCTGGTGTCATATTCGAAACGCAGGCACGCTGCGTTGCAGAAAGCGTGCGCACGCCTTCGCCGAACACCTCAACGAAGCAGCCTACCACTCCTTCTGCGCGGAGCATCTGAGCGAAGGTGAGCGAGAGATCCATCGCGCTCACACCCGCTGGGAGCGATCCGGTAAGATTAACGCCGATCACACGCGGAACGAGCGTGGTGATGGGCTGACCCAGTGCAGCAGCTTCAGCTTCGATGCCGCCCACTCCCCAACCGAGCACGCCAATGCCATTTGCAGTAGGAGTGTGCGAGTCAGTTCCAACGAGCGTATCGAAATACGCGAGCGTGCCTTCTGCTTCCTCGCGCGTCATGACCACGCTTGCGAAGCGCTCGATGTTGAGCTGGTGGCAGATGCCCGATCCAGGAGGCACGATGCGCACATTCTGGAAGGATTCCTGCGACCACTTCAAGAAATCGTAGCGCTCCTTGTTGCGCTCGAATTCAAGCTCCATGTTGTTCGCAAGAGCAGCGGCACAACCCGATTCATCAGCGATGACCGAGTGATCGATGACCAGATCGCAGGGAATCTGCGGATTGATGTTCTTCGGATCGCCACCCAGTTCAGCGCATGCTTCACGCATAACGGCAAAATCGACGAAGACCGGCACACCCGTGAAGTCCTGGAAGAGCACGCGCGCAGGACTGAATTCGATCTCTTCGCCCGTAACGCCTTTCGTTCCTGCTTCAACGAGACGCTCAGAGAGGATCTTCGCCTCTTCGTCGCTACGAGCGTTACGAAGGATATTCTCCAAAAGAACGGTGAGTGAATACGGAAGCGCTGCATAGCCTTCTACTTGAGAAACAGGAAAGTACGTATAGGGTTTGGTACCAACCGTAAGTTGCGCTGCGCGATTGTTCATGCAAGCTCCTTAAACTAAAACGAAATGAACATCATGGTCCATGACGAACAAGGTTTTACAAGATTTTTGGTATTAGCGCTCGAGCTGAGCAACGAGCGCATCCGTAAATTCCGTGCAGGTTGCAGCAGGGGCGTCTGAGCCAGTAGCTTTACGGATATCAGCCGTAAGCACCTTACCCTCCGCATAAACCGCGCGCACCGCATCGCGAATTCGCTGCGCGATCTCGAATTCACCAAGGTGATCGAGCATCATTGCAGCAGAGAGAACCTCGGCTGTAGGATTGCAGATATCCTTGCCAGCGATGTCGGGCGCTGAGCCATGCACCGCCTCGAAGATCGCGTATTCTGGGCCGATATTAGCACCCGGTGCAATACCGAGGCCACCTACCAGACCAGCACACAGATCGCTCGCGATATCTCCGTAGAGGTTCGGGAACACGATGACCTCGAACTGAGAGGGATCCATAACGATGTTCATGCAGAACGCATCGATGATGTTGTCATTGAATTCAATGGACGGATGCTCTTCAGCAACTTCACGTGCGCAACGCAAGAACAAGCCATCGGAATGCTTCATGATGTTCGCCTTGTGAGCAGCGGTGACCTTCTTGTAGCCTTGCTTCTCAGCGTAGTTGAACGCATATTCGACGATGGCGCGTGAAGCAGTTTCGGAGATCGGCTTGATGGAGATGCCCGAATCCTTGCGGATGGTGCCCGCACCCTTTTCTGCAACGAAATCGATCAGTGCAAGTGCGTCTGGCGAACCTTCTTCAAACTCGATACCCGCATAGAGGTCTTCAGAATTCTCGCGTACGATGACCAGATCGACGTCTTCGTAGCGGCCACCTGCACCCGGAATGGAGAGGACTGGGCGTAAGCACACATTGAGATCGAGCGCCTGACGAAGCGCCACGTTCACACTGCGAAAGCCCGTACCTACCGGAGTGGTGACGGGGCCTTTGATAGCGACCTTGTTCTTGCGAACCGCATCGATAGTTGAGGGCGGGAGTGGCGTGCCGAACTCTTCCATGAGATGAGCGCCTGCTTCAGCGATCTCCCATTCGATGTCCGCGCCTGCTGCCGCCACCACACGCTGCATTGCAGCGGTCGTTTCCGTACCGATACCGTCGCCCGGGATGAGCGTAACCGTGTGTTTCGCCATTATTACCTCGCTTTAGTTAAGATTGTCGATGATCTGCTGACTGCGACGCTTGAGCGCACCTTTGGATTTTTCCGCATCGAACGCCATACGCTCTTTAAGGCCCTCTTTGACGCTTGGAGCGATCTTACCCTCTGAAAAGCCAATGAGCGCGATGAGCATATCTTGGTATTCATAATCGCCGTGGTAGCACTGAATAGCCTCGTCGAGCAGCGGCCAAACCTTTTCAGAACGCATAGCAGTAGTTGCCCCTAGCTTGCACAAGAAACGAAGCGCAGCCAAACGAACGAAACCGTTCTCTTCATCGAACAGAGCGGTTTCAGCATCGGCAAGCGCTTTATCGCAGCTTTTCGAAGCGAGCGGGACAAGGGTGGTGAGCACTTCGAGGCTTTCCCAACGCGTCTGAGCTTCTGGTCGCTTGAGCGCATCGATGAAATCGTCGATATAGGGAACCAGGATCTCGGGATCCACTTTTGCGATCTGCGCGAACACGGCTGCTGCGTCTTGGCGCGCGCGACGCGAAGAGCCGGACAGATCTGCAACGAGCTCTTCCCTCATCTTCTCTGAACCGATCGCTTGTTGGGCAGTCTCTTTAATTGATTCGGTCTTTTCGCTCACGCGTTTCTCCCTACTGTTTCAATCTTTACCTAGTTATCCCATCGTGGAGACAACTGCAACTTATTCATTATACCCCTGTTTATCCCGCAAAATGAAAAGCCCCCGCGTTGCGGAGGCTTTAAGCGTCAGTATGGTAATGAGACTATTCAGCAGGAGTCGTATAGGCGCGATTGACTGCGCTGTCGACCGGAACACCCGGGCCCATAGTCGAAGAAACCGTAATGGACTTCACATAGCGGCCCTTAGCTGCTGCAGGCTTCATACGAAGAATCTCATCGTAGACGACACCGTAGTTCTCAGCGAGCTGTTCAGGGGTGAAGCTCACCTTGCCGAGAACAACATGGCAGATGCCATAACGGTCGGCACGATACTCAACACGGCCGCCTTTGAGCTCCTTGACTGCCTTTGCAACATCGGGCGTGACCGTGCCGAGCTTGGGGTTCGGCATAAGGCCGCGCGTACCGAGGATACGACCGAGACGACCAACTTTAGCCATCATCTCCGGCGTAGCAACCGTTGCGTCGAAATCGATCTTGCCGCCCTGGATGTCAGCGATCAAGTCATCGGAGCCGACGATATCTGCGCCAGCTTCTTCTGCTGCACGAGCAGCGTCGCCCTCAGCGAAGACCGCAACGCGAACCGTCTTACCAGAGCCGTTAGGAAGGCTCACCGTACCGCGAAGCTGCTGATCTGCCTGGCGCGTATCGAGGTTCAGACGAATGTCCACATCGACCGTCTCGTCGAAGTTCGCGAACGCGATATCCTTCACGAGCGCCATAGCCTCAAGCGGAGCATAGAGCTCTTCGGTCACCTGAGCTTCAGCTGCAGCATATTTCTTACCCATATTTCTTTCCTTTCGTGGTCATAGCGAGATTTCTCTGCCACATTGAGCAGTGCATCAAGCACTGCAGGTCAATAAATGATTATGCCTCGGGAGAAGCACCTTCACCATCGAGGATAGCCTTAAGACGACGCGTGATGACGTATTCTTTCTTCGCATCATCGAAATAGCCAAATTTCATGGGCTTACCTCCATTCATATCATGTAAGCATACGCATTTCCGAAACATTTGCAACGAAAATAGGTAAGTGAATTGTTCAAACTGAAATAATTGCGAAAACGATTAAGTAAACAATTTCTAACTAAAAGTATAACCTGTGAAAATAAAAAAATCAATCAAAATACGCATAAATACAATGAATACAGCAGATTGAACAAAAAAGCAGGTAAAATATAGAAGAAAGACACAAAGGAGTTGAAAAACCGAAATATAGGGCTAAAAAACGAAAACGTGTAAGAATGACAGGAAAAATATAACTTATAATAGAAGAAAAAGAAATAGAACACGCAAAAATGCACAAAAAATCAGCGAAAAAAGTGTTAAACTCGCCGAAATGACAAATATGTATTGCATTTTTGCAAAAGATGGCATATAGTAAAAGTACGAAAACGATTAAGTGATGTTTCGAAAGTGTGGAGGACACAATGGTATCATTAAAAACGATAGCTGAGAAATGCGGTGTCTCCACTGCAACGGTAAGCAAGGCACTCAACGACCAGAAGGATGTCAGCGAAGAGACGAAGCATCGGATCAAGAAGACAGCAGAAGCACTCGGGTATTTTCCCAATGCGGCAGCGAGAGCACTCAAGACCAACCGTTCCTATAATATAGGAGTCC
>ENA-ORTF01004382-ORTF01004382.1-human-gut-metagenome-genome-assembly--contig:-NODE-4382-length-10822-cov-8.124733_pt1 | contig 10822 bp, 6 predicted proteins | sample MGYA00241908_ERZ509180 | MGnify/ENA primary metagenome ERZ509180 (study PRJEB26280, sample SAMEA2338814) | human gut metagenome | biome: human gut; feature: human-associated habitat; material: faeces... | reverse complement strand
GAACTTATTACCAGTATATCGTGGACGATACGGAAGACAGAAAAAGCAGAAAGATTGATTTTGTCGATTTTTATGGACAGTCGATGGAAGAGGCGGAAAATACCATGCGGCAGTGGACATCTGTCCCATTTCCATTTGAAGATTCGCCAATGACCAAAATCGTGATGATCCGTACACCGGATGGTTTTAACGGAGTCTACTTTTTAGGACACCATATGGTTGTGGATGCACAGGCATTGATCGCTTTTCTGAAAGACATCATTGAAATTTATTGCAACAAAAAGTATGAGGGAATCCCGTATCCGAAGGAAATGTGTTCTTATGTGGAGCAGTTGAAAAAAGATCTGGCATATGAGGCAGGCAGCAAGGCAAAAAAGAGAGACAGCGAGTTTTTTGAAAATCTGATCCGCCAGTCAGAACCGGTATATAACGGGATTCACGGAACGGATAAACTTGAGGCAGCAAGAAAAATGTTTGAAAATCCGGAACTTCGAACCGCATTTAATGCCACAGCGGATGTGACATCGGCACTTGATATTTTTCATCTGGAGGAAGAGCCTACAAAGAGACTGTTAGACTTCTGTGAAAAATATCATGTCTCGCTTGCATGTCTCCTTTTGATGGGGCTTCGTACTTATTTTCAGAAAGAAAACGGACAGGATGATGTGTCGATCAACAATGCAATCGCGAGACGCGCGACTTTAAAAGAAAAGAAATGCGGTGGAACAAGGATTCATTCTTTCCCATTCCGGACTATTTTTTCAAAAAACATGAAATTTATCGATGCTGTCTATGCCATCCGCGATCTGCAGAATGAGATGTTCCGTCATGCCAATTACAATCCGACCGAGTACTTTGCTTATCGTTCAAAAGTGTACAGACAGCCGAAAGTGGGACTGACCTACGAGCCGATGTCTCTGACTTATCAGCCGATGACACTGCGGGAGAAAGGACTCGATGACCTGGGCGGGATTTCGTATAAGACAAAATGGTATCCGAACGGGATGACGACGCAGGCGATGTATTTGACAGTCATGCACCGGCCGGAGGATAACGGACTGGACTTTAATTTTGAGCATCAGGTGAAGGCGGTCAGTAAAAAAGAGTTGGAGTATTTATATTATTACCTGTGCAGGATCATGTTCAAGGGAGCAGAAAACCCGGATCTTTCAATCGGTGAGATTATACAGTTGGTATAAAAGTAAGCAGAAATTTGGATTTATGTAAAGGAGAGAAATGATGTTTGACCAGTTAGTACAGATTATTTGCAATTATGTGGAAGTGGAGCCGGAAAATGTTCGGCCACAATCAAGGTTTATGGAAGATTTAGGATTCACGTCATTTGATTTTATGAGCATGTTAGGAGAGATCGAGGACGAGTTTGACGTTGAGATCGAACAGGAAAAGGCGGCAGATATCCGCACGGTACAGGAAGCAGTCGATTATCTGGGGACACTGTGAGAACAGGAATGATTGTCAGTCAGGAAGGAGAAGGTTATGGGATATCATACATATCACACGATCCGTGAGATTACAGAACACGCGTACAGACAGTATAAAGACTGTGTTGCTGCGCGCTATAAGACAGGGAAGAATGAAGTAAAAGCAAAAACATACGGACAGCTAAGAGAGGACAGTGACTGTATTTCAAATGCGCTGTCGGCAATCGGGGAACAGGGGAAACATATTGCGCTGATCGGTGCATCTTCTTATGAATGGCTGATATCGTATTTTGGGATCGTAAATGGCGGCAGTGTGGCAGTACCGCTGGATGCATCACTTCCGGCAGCAGAATTGTGTGAACTGATCAACCGCGCTGATGTGACGGCTTTGTTTGTAGATGCTGCCCGCAGGGATGTTATTAATGCTGTCAAAACAGAATGTCCGGGGCTTAAATACAGGATCGTGATGCGGCAGGAAAATGAAACACAGGATCAGGCACAACGAGGACAGATGTATCAGGGAGACTATATTTTACTTAGAGACCTATTAAAAGAATATCAGGGTGGGTATCCGGCAGAGATTACCCCGGAGACGTTGTGTACAATCATGTTTACCTCCGGAACGACCGGAAAAAGCAAGGGGGTTATGCTGACACACCGCAATCTGGCAGAAAATGCAACCTGTCTGGATATGAATATTCCGGAAAAGAGTGTTGTGCTGTCCGTACTTCCAATCCATCATGCATATTGTCTTTGCATGGATATTTTAAAAGGATTTTCACTGGGAAGTACGATCTGTATCAATGATTCTTTGATTCATATGGCGAAAAATATAAAACTGTTTCAGCCCAATATCATGCTTATGGTGCCGCTTATGATCGAGAGCCTGGCAAAAAAATTACAGGCTGCAAAAGACCTTCCCGCAGAACTGGTAAAAGAAAATGTATTTGGTGCGCAGTTCCATACAATTTTCAGTGGCGGAGCTTATTTGAACCCGGACTATATCACATTATTTGAACGCTTTGGAATCTCCATTTTACAGGGATACGGCATGACGGAATGTTCCCCGGTCATTTCCACCACAATGGCAGGAAAACAAAAAAAACAGTCCGTCGGAATGTTGATGCCAAACTGCGAGGCAAAAACAGTGGATGGAGAACTTTATGTGCGCGGCAGCAGTGTCATGAAGGGCTACTATAAAATGCCTGAGGAGACAAAAGAAGCATTGTCAGATGGATGGTTAAAAACGGGGGATCTTGGTTATGTGGATGAAGAAGGCTATGTATACCTGACCGGAAGAAAGAAAAATCTTATCATCACGAAAAATGGCGAGAATGTATCACCGGAAGAGATTGAAAATAAACTTGGCACATCACCGCTTGTCGCAGAGATTTTAGTCCGCGAAGCGGAGGACGTGATCGAGGCAGAAATTTTCCCGGATTCTGAATATGCCGCAAATGAAAAGATCACGGATATAAAAGAAAAACTGCAGTCACTGATCGATGCGTATAATGTAGGAGCATCGGCATATAAAAGGGTTTACCACCTGAAAGTGAGAGAAAACGAGTTTGAAAAGACTGCGTCGAGGAAGATTAAACGGTTTTAATACAATTTGCCAATCAGAAAATAAAGAGTTACATAAAAATACCAGCAGAGAGTTCATATCCCTGCTGGTATTTTTGATCCTGCTCAAAAAATGTATAGCTTATGATTTTGTATATTTTATTTTGCAAGAAGCATCATGATCTGATTGCTGCGCTGTACAAATTTTGCCATAGCGTCAACAGACAGCGGCTGGTTGGAAAGCATTGCAAGATCGTAAAGCTGTTCACAGAACATCGGAACATGCTCGGAATCTTTGTGCTCAAAGATATATTTTACAAGTTCATTGTTTGCGTTCAAGGTCAGGGTCTGATCCGCAGCAAACATGTTCGGATCCATGCCGCCCATGCCGTTCATTGCATACATCTTCATCATATCCTGCATACGTCTGCCTTCCTCGGAAAGCGTGATGACAGAAGCGATATCCGCATTTTTCAGCTTCTCAACTTTGACAGTCAGTTTATCGTTGTTTAAAGCTTTTTTAAACACATCCGTCAGGGTATCTGTCTCAGCCTTTAAGTCCTCAGCGGAAGTCTCGTCCTTTAAGGATTCTGTGACATCTGCATCAATACGCATGAATTTATAATGCTCATTGCGCTGCTCAAGCTGTGAGATGAAGGAAGTATCAATGTTGTGGTCTAAGATGACAGCGTCCATGTTCTGCTCTTTGAACATCTTAATGTACTGACCCTGCTGAAGTTTGTCAGTTACATAGTAGATTACCTTGCGCTCATCTTTTTCCTCAGTATTCTCATCTGCTGTATCGGTGCTTTCCTTTTTGATCGGATTGCCGTCAGCATCTAATACCTCAGCTTCATCTTTGTTTTCGTCTTTCTTTTCTTCCTCTTTGACTAAGAGTTCCGGAAGAGTGAGATATTTGTCATCCAGATTCTTGAACAGGATGTAATCGTTCATCTTGTCACAGAATTTGGTATCTTTCAGACAGCCGAATTTGATGAACGGGCTGATGTCGTCCCAGTATTTCTCGTAATTTTCTTTATCCGTCTTGCACATACCGATCAGCTTGTCAGCTACTTTCTTGGTGATGTACTCGGAGATCTTCTTTACAAAACCATCGTTCTGCAGTGCACTTCTGGATACGTTAAGCGGCAGATCCGGGCAGTCGATCACACCTTTTAAGAGCATTAAGAATTCAGGAATGACTTCCTTGATGTTGTCGGCGATAAATACCTGATTGTTGTAAAGTTTGATGGTTCCCTCGATGGAATCATACTCGGTATTGATCTTCGGGAAGTACAGGATACCTTTTAAATTAAACGGATAGTCCATATTTAAGTGGATCCAGAACAACGGTTCTTTGTAATCTAAGAATACTTTGCGGTAAAATGCTTTGTATTCTTCGTCGGTGCATTCGTTCGGACTCTTTGCCCAGAGAGGGTTGGTATCGTTTAATGGAACCGGACGCTTTACGATCTTTAATTTATCTTTTGCAGGAGAAACTTCAACAACTTCTTTTTCGCCGTTTTCGTTTTCTTTCTCCTCTGTTTTTGCTTCCTCATGGATCGTCTCAACGACGGTGTCTGTGTCTAATTTATCAGCGGCGTCGATCGTCTCATATTCTGTCTCAGCGTTTGCCTTCTCAAGGAAGATCGGAGTCGGCATGAAAGAGCAGTACTTTTCGATGACTTCTCTTGCACGGTACTCGTTGGAAAATTCAACGGAATCCTCGTTTAAGAAAAGGGTGATCTCTGTACCGACGCCTTCTTTGGTGCCATCAGCCATATCAAATTCAGTACCGCCGTCGCAGGACCAGTGAACAGCCGTTGCGCCGTCTTTGTAGGATAATGTATCGATCGTTACCTGATCAGCTACCATGAATGCGGAGTAGAAGCCAAGTCCGAAGTGACCGATGATCTGATCGTCGTTTGCTTTGTCTTTGTATTTTTCAATGAAATCTGTTGCACCGGAAAATGCGATCTGGTTGATGTATTCCTCAACCTCGTCTGCGGTCATACCAAGACCATTATCGATAAATTTTAAGGTTTTTTCTTCCGGATTTACAACAACATGGATCTCCGGTTTGTAGTCAGACGGTAATGTATATTCGCCCATCATTTCGAGTTTTTTTAATTTTGTGATCGCATCACATCCGTTACTGATCAGCTCACGGAAGAAGATGTCGTGATCGGAATATAACCATTTTTTGATAATCGGGAACAGATTATCGCTGTTAATTGAAAGATTTCCATGTTTCTCTGCCATATTCAAACACTCCTTTATAATCGTAATAAAATGCAGTGGGCAGATCCGCCTCGCTGCTGCCTGAATCTAATATTATAACTGCAAATTTCAAAAGTCAATAGAAAATCAGCACTCTTTTTTAATGAGTGCTAACAAAAGAAACGGAAATGCCTTAAAACAGGGAAAAACCAGTATTTCTTAAAAAAATATAAATTAAGCAGATAAATAGGATTTTCATTTTGCAGGATTTGTTTTATCATGATAACAGTGAAATTTATTAAGCAGATGAAAAAACTGTTTTTATGAAAATCAGGACAGGGATGGAGAGTTTTATGAAGCAGGACAATAATATTCCGGAAATTGATTTTGTGATCACATGGGTAGATGGCAATGATCCGGACTGGCAGAAACAGAAAATGGAGTACAGTATGCAGCCGGATCTGTCGCAGAAACAGGATGACAGAAAAGAGAGATACAGAGACTGGGATCTGCTGAGGTACTGGTTTCGTGGTGTGGAGCGTTTTGCACCATGGGTGCGCAGGATACACTTTGTTACATGGGGGCATCTGCCATCCTGGTTAAATAAAGAACATCCGAAGTTAAATATTGTAAATCATAAAGATTTTATTCCAGAAAAATATCTGCCGACATTTAATTCACATGCCATTGAGTGGAATATGCACAGAATCCCAGGTCTGGCAGAGAATTTTGTATATTTTAATGATGATATGTTTCTGATAAAAAAGGTCAGACCGGAACAGTATTTTAAAAATGATCTTCCGGTGGATATGCTGGCTCTTCAGCCTGATGTGGCAAATACAAAAGATCAGGTCATGCCATATATTTACCTGAATAATACCATGCTTCTGGCAAAATATTTTGACAAACGTGAAAATATGAAAAAACAGCCGGGAGCATATTTCCATCCCGGTTATCCGTTTATGTATTTTATTTATAATATGTTAGAACTGGCGTTCCCGTTGTTTACAGGATTTTACACGGTTCATGGGCCGTCTCCTTTTAAAAAGAGTACTTTTGTGAAAATGTGGGAATTAGAACCGGAGTTGTTAAACGAGGTGTGCAGCCATAAATTCCGTCAGAAAGAGGATGTCAGCCAGTATGTGCTCAGGGAGTATCAGAAACTGACTGGCGGTTTTGTTCCCGGCAATGTAAGAAGACTCTGCCGGTATTATGATGTCTCAAATGATAACAGCAGGATTGTGGCTGATATAGGTCATCAGAAGAGTGGAAGCGTCTGTTTGAATGACAGCAATCAGGAGATTGATTTTGAGTGGGCAAAAGAAGAACTTCATATGGGTTTTGCGCAGATCTTGAAGGAAAAATCTGCATTTGAAAAGTAAGAGGTGAAAAAAGTGATCGTATTAAAAGCAGATAGCGAATTAAAAATGACATTTGAACGGCTGATAAAGACCATGCATGCAAATGTAAACTGGACAGGTCTTTTTGTGGCACTTGATAATTATCTCATTTTACAGGGGGAAGTGCGCTCCCTGTTTTTTCATTTTGACAGTAGAAAAGTGGCGGAAAATATTGTAGATCTGCCGATCAAAGAAGATGAGATCAAAGATACCGATGAGGCAGCAGTACGGGATGTGATCAATATGATCCTGTATGCATTTGGAAAATGGGGAACGATCCAGGGACTTCGTGTGGAAAAAAATACGGAGCAGCTGAATACTCTTTTCGAGCATGTGCTTGCAGGAATCTATATTGAACCGGAATATACCACGCAGTATTTTCGTTTTTATCATGCAGGAAAGCGTATTACCTATGAAGATGTGATACAGGCGGCACTTGAGGCAAAAGAAGCAGTGCAGAAGGAAGAGGAAGCAGACGAGGAACAGGGACTCTGGCATAAAGTTGAATGGAAGATGGCGCATACTGTTTTTGAGAGAACAGAACTTTCACTGTCAGAAAGAGCAAAAGGCAGGATTGGCAATAACTTTTATAAAGTTGGTTACCGCTGCCCAAAATGCAAAGGAAATCTGCATATGATCATGTATCCGAAAGGAAAAGAGTTTCGAATCGAGACGCCTGAGGGAGTAGTCCTTTTGGCAAAAGCATGTACCTGTGCAGCGTGTCACAGATTTTATACGCCGCGCCCATGGAAACTTCTTGGAGACGGCGATATTTATCTGATGGATTTTGAGGAGGATAAAAAGGCATACGAAGATTATCTTGAGCTGATGGGGCGTAACGGCGAGCATGAGGCAAACAGCCGTTATAATGAGTATGAGGACGGCAGAAAGCCGGCGGGTGTCGAGGACGAGCAGCAGCCACTTGAGGAACTGTGCGAGGATCTGCCGGAATATTCAGATGCAGACTTTGAGGAATTATTAAATAAGATAGAAGAGGGATTTTTCCCGGAAAGCAGTATTGCAGCCTGCGAACCTGCCATACAGGAGGAAAAAAAGCGTCGTAAAAAGTTAAAGAGTACGCCTGCATCAGATCAGGACGAAGTCACAGATGATGAAGAAGAGCAGGATGAGAGCAAGAACCGGCACGCAGAAAAACAGCATGGAAATGAAAGCGCGGGTGAAAGTGGATGGAAGCGGAATGAGAACGAAAGGCTGTATGCAGATGCACGTCAGGATGAAACCGAACGACGCCATGTGAAAGGTTCCCGATATGAGAGTGACAGCAGGCAGCCGCACGAAGCTGGGCAGATTGGCGGGGAATCGTCCGATGAAAAATATGCACAGGTAAATAATGCGGAGGCACAGAAAGCCCGTGAAACTTATCAGGCTAAATTTGGAGTCGCAGACCGTATGTCAGAGCGCCAGCTTTCTGAATTAAAACACCAGCTCATGCATGAAACAAGAATTTCGCCCGAAGAGCGGAAACAATACCTGGATGTGTTAGAGGAAAAAGAACAGGACAGAAAGCTTGCCGCGTTAAATAAAAAGGCAGAGAGCTGCGCAGATAAAAATTATGCCGTGATGCGCCGTGTCTATGACGAGATTGCAGAGGAAAAGCTGCCGCAGGAGAAAAAACAGAATCTGCTTTTAAATCTGAAACAGAAAATGCAGACACAGGCAGAGCGGGAAGTCGCAGAGCTGGTTGGGAAAATGCCGCCTAATATGGACAGGGCACGTTACCATGCACTTCGGGAGAAATTAAAAGAATACGAAGGAGTAGATTTAACCCCATATCAGGAACGGTTAGAATCGCAGAAAAATCTTGCCGAACAGCAGGAAATAAAAAATATGATCCGCCAGTCGAGAAAAATCACCAGAGATGATCTGACAGAGCTTAAGGAGCGTCTGAAAGAAAAGGAGTTTGAGCCGGGGCTGGTTTTGCCGTATTTTGAGCAGATCGAGAATAAAATCCGTCAGATGGATGAAAATGAGATCGCAGAAATTACCGGTGATCCGGCACACATGTCCTTTGATGAGGGAATGGATGCGTATCAGAAGATTGCAGAAGGACCATATTTACCGGATTTAAAGGATAATGCATTAGAACTTTTAAGCAGGCGTCTTTCCAAGATCAAGACGGATGAGTGTGAACAGCTTGTAAATAAGCTGAAAAATGAACTGGAAGAGGCGGGAATCACAGAAAGCCAGAAACATTATTTTTACCCGGCGAGAAAAGTGCTGTTAAAGCAGGCAGCGCCGCAGGAAACAGAGGTTATCGATTATGCCATGGCATCCTATGCCGCAGGAAACGGTCTGTTTGAATATCCGATTTTTGTGGTGGACACATCGAGAAACAACAGTGGAAAAGAGGGGATTATCCTGACACCGGAACATCTATATTACAGCACACTGATGACATCTTACCGTATTGATGTTCCGTCCATAGATGAGATCACTGCATCCACAGGACTTTTAAACCGTGGTGTGTATGTGACAGAGAAAAATGGGAAAAAGACGAAAATTCCATATGCGGTAGAAAATAAGCAGCTCACGGCATATGCCGGGGTATTGAATGAATTTATTCATTATTTACAGGAAAAACCGGATTCGCGAAATATTTCTTATCTGGCGAAAGAAAAACATGATACGATCTGCTGCTTCCGCTGTGGTTATGTATATAAGGGAGGAAATATCTGTCCAAAATGTGGATTTAAAAACAATGCTTAGAAAATATTAAGAATTATTAAAAATGTATAAAAATGCTTCTTATTTTTGAAAGATATGATATAATGTTACCATACATATTGTTATTTAATTAACAAAATATGTGATGGTTATATAAAAGTTGCACACAGTAAATGACACAAAAAATACAGGCATGTGTATGTGTCAGGGGGCGGCCTTTTGATGGCGGCAGATTGGAGGAAAGATGGCAAGATTTACATTACCACGCGATTTGTATCACGGAAAAGGGGCATTGGAAGCATTAAAGACGTTTGAAGGCAAAAAGGCGATTATCTGCGTAGGCGGTGGTTCCATGAAACGTTTCGGTTTTCTTGACCGCGCAAAACAGTATCTGGAAGAAGCCGGCATGGAAGTACAGCTTTTTGAAGGAATTGAGCCGGATCCATCGGTGGAGACCGTAATGAAGGGCGCAAAGGCGATGGAAGAGTTTGGTCCGGACTGGATCGTTGCGATCGGAGGAGGTTCGCCGATCGATGCGGCAAAGGCTATGTGGATCAAATACGAATATCCGGATATCACATTTGAGGATATGTGCAAGGTGTTTGGTATTCCAAAACTTCGTAAGAAAGCGCATTTCTGTGCGATTTCCTCAACTTCGGGAACTGCAACAGAGGTAACTGCATTTTCCATCATCACCGATTATGAGAAAGGTATCAAATATCCGATCGCTGACTTTGAGATCACACCGGATGTTGCAATCGTTGATCCGGAACTTGCAGAGACAATGCCACAGAAACTGGTAGCACATACCGGAATGGATGCGATGACACATGCAATCGAGGCATATGTATCGACAGCGAACTGTGATTTCACAGATCCGCTTGCCCTGCATGCAATCAAGATGATCCAGCGTGATCTGGTAGGATCTTATAACGGGGATATGGAAAAGAGAGATAACATGCATAATGCACAGTGTCTTGCCGGTATGGCATTTTCCAATGCACTGCTTGGTATCGTACATTCCATGGCACATAAGACCGGTGCTGCATTTGCGGATTACGGCGCACATATCATCCACGGTGCAGCCAACGCAATGTATCTGCCGAAAGTGATCGCATTTAACGCCAAAGATGAAACTGCAAAGAAACGTTATGGTGAGATCGCAGATTTCATGGGACTTGGCGGTGATTCATTAGACAAGAAAGTGGAACTTCTGATCAAATATCTGCGTGGTATGAATGATGACTTAAAGATTCCGCACTGTATTAAGAATTATGGTGCAGACAGTTATCCGACCGAGCAGGGCTTTGTACCGGAAGAAGTGTTCTTAGAGAGACTGCCGGAGATCGCAGCCAATGCAATCTTAGATGCATGTACAGGATCAAACCCGAGACAGCCGAGCCAGGAGGAGATGGAAAAGCTGTTGAAATGCTGTTACTATGACACGGAAGTAGATTTCTAGGGAAACGCTGATTAATTCATGCATCTCCTTGTGATTTTTGATATAATATA
>ENA-ORTF01004364-ORTF01004364.1-human-gut-metagenome-genome-assembly--contig:-NODE-4364-length-10890-cov-4.739455_pt1 | contig 10890 bp, 7 predicted proteins | sample MGYA00241908_ERZ509180 | MGnify/ENA primary metagenome ERZ509180 (study PRJEB26280, sample SAMEA2338814) | human gut metagenome | biome: human gut; feature: human-associated habitat; material: faeces... | reverse complement strand
GGGTTGCCACCTTTGCCGCCTTTCTGATAATCCGCCGGGGTGTTTTCTCATGACTACTGATACAAGCCATAAACTTCTCATGCCGGAGTCCGACGGCTACTCCCATCACCACCTCATTCTCCACCTTTTTTTCTACCCGCAACGCTACTTCCTTCAAAGCCAACTCACGTAACTGAAGAATATTCTCTGTCCGAAAGAAATTATCCAATGCCGTCTGAATCTTTTCCGGACGATAGATCTTACCCGCTTTCAAACGTGCAATCAGCTCCTCTGCCGTCAAGTCAATATTCACCACCTCATCCGCTTCCTGAAGCACACTGTCGGGCACTCGTTCTTTCACTTCAATACCCGTAATCTCCTGCACTTCTTCATTCACGCTTTCAATGTGCTGAATATTGATTGCCGAAATCACATTGATTCCCTCATCCAGCAAAGTTATCACATCCTGCCAACGTTTCTCGTTCAAGCTACCTTCTACATTCGTATGAGCCAGTTCATCCACAATTACAATTTCCGGATGGACACGGATAATCGTATCCAGATCCATTTCTTCCAATTCTTTCCCCTTATAGAAGATTTTGCGACGCGGAATGACAGGGAGCCCTTGCAGCAATGCTTCCGTCCCGGCGCGTCCATGAGTTTCGATATAGCCGATTTGCACGTTCACACCGTTCTCCAGCAGTTCATGCGCCTCCTGAAGCATACGATATGACTTTCCCACACCGGCTATCATACCGATATAGACCTTGAATTTGCCCCGGTGGGACTTCTTTATCAGATCCAAAAAATACTGTACACTATGTTCTCTATCATCCATTACGTCAATCTGTTATTTTAAACATCCTAACCCGTAGTAATCATCACGATCACCACGGGTTTCACAAAAATTCATGAGTTTATTTTATGGCCTTAAAGTTACGCCAAATACTAAATGGGCGTCCTCCAAACGTGGATTCCATATAGCCTGTACAAATATAGGCAATGAAAACTTATCATTAAAATTTATTGCTTTCGTTGCTTTCAAAGCTAGGTTCGTCACTGCAAACCCATTCACATTATACTGCGGAGTCTTATAAGGAACCACTCCACAAGTAGCATTCAGATCAACTCCTTTCACACTGAACGGATAATTCAGTTCTACGTAAGAAGAGTATGCCTGCTTTTCCTCCCCCTCATCAGTCGTTTTTCTGTCAGCACCGGCAAACATGGTATACCATGCGATAGATAACGGGAACTTTTCAATAGGAAGCGTATAAGCTAACCCTGCTTCAAAATGATGTCCGGTGTCTCCACTTTTAAAATGGAAATAATTATTGGTAAGTTCTCCATTAGCCACATCAGCTTGTCCGTCCCACCAAAAAGTGGCTACAGAAAGTGTCGGTCCCGCTTCACCAAACTTATAAGCTGCGGTTAGGTCAATTTCTTTATTACTCTCACTCAAACTGGTTGAGCCCCATGCAGTAAGCGAGAAATTACCTACGCTAAATCCCAAAGTCGGCTGAAAGGAAGCGGCTCCCCCCTGATAAATACCACGCCATACATACGAACTTACCAAATCACCTTGTATAGTAAACTCTTGTGCTTGTGCATTGCTAGTTCCCAACATACATACGGCTGCTACAGCCATTGTTCCTAAAATACTCTTTTTACTAAAAAAACTTTTCATACTTTTTATCTAATTCTATTTTATGTTCCTGTAAAAAAGCAGCGCCCCATCCAACCCTGTTAATTTGAACCGCGGCATAACCCAAACGGTCCGGACAGGAACGCTGCTCAATCTTCATCTACTTATTGCTTTCCTCTAAAGCGATATTCAATTTCAAGACATTCACCTTTTCTGTTCCCAACAACCCCAAAAACGGTTTTTCTATGCTTTTATCAACAATCGCTCTTACTTGTTTTTCTGTTAATCCACGTGCTTGTGCTACTCTCTTCACTTGTACATACGCACATTGAGGAGTGATATTAGGATCCAGTCCCGAACCACTGGCCGTAACCATTTCGGCAGGCACATCCGCACGATTCAAATAAGGATGATGTACAAGGAAAGTATCAATACGCGCTTTCACTTCATCCAGATATTCTTGATTCGTAGGCCCTTTATTACTACCTGCGGAACTCGTCGCATCATACCCGTCACCGGCAGAAGAAGGACGTCCCCAGAAATAAATATCTTTTGTAAACATCTGACCCACATTGGCTGCTCCCACTACTTTCCCATCCAGCGTAGCCACCTCGGCATTTCCTTTATTAGGACCTGCTACCTGTGCGAACACCCACAGGATAAGGATATAGAACACGGAGAAAAAGACACAAAAAGCAAGTGTTATTTTTAAAGACTTCAATAAAGTTTTCATTGCTATTGTTTTTTAATTAAAAGAATAAACCTACTACTAAATCTATCAATTTGATTCCCACGAAAGGAGCAATCACACCACCCACACCATAGATCAGCAGATTACGGCGAAGCAAAGCACTTGCACCTATCGGTTTGTATTGCACACCACGCAAAGCCAGCGGAATCAGAATCGGAATAATAATCGCATTAAAAATGACTGCCGAAAGAATGGCGCTTTCAGGACTATGCAGATGCATGATATTCAGAGCAGCCAGTTCAGGAATAGCAATCATAAACAAGGCAGGAACAATTGCGAAATATTTGGCCACGTCATTGGCAATAGAGAAAGTAGTCAGCGTACCACGTGTCATCAACAATTGTTTACCGATTTCCACAATCTCGATCAATTTCGTCGGATCGTTATCCAAGTCGACCATATTACCGGCTTCCTTTGCTGCCTGTGTACCGCTATTCATGGCTACACCCACATTGGCTTGTGCCAGAGCAGGAGCATCGTTCGTTCCGTCTCCCATCATTGCAACCAATTTACCAGCCTGCTGTTCCTTCTTGATATATTCCATCTTATCTTCCGGTTTCGCTTCGGCGATAAAATCATCCACACCGGCTTTTTCAGCAATATATTTTGCAGTTAACGGGTTGTCACCTGTCACCATTACCGTCTTCACTCCCATCTTACGCAGACGTTCGAAACGTTCCTGAATACCCGGTTTGATAATATCCTGCAGTTCAATAACACCAGTCACCTTTCTGTTTACACATACTACCAGCGGTGTACCACCATTGCTTGAGATAGAAGAAATAATCTCTTCCACTTCTTTCGGAAATTCATTCCCGTCACCTTCCACCATCTTGCGGATGGCATCAAAAGCACCTTTACGAATCTGCGTTCCATCTGCCAGGTCTACTCCCGAACATTTGGTTTCAGCCGTAAACTTAATCATACGTGCTCCTGTTGTATTCAGATTACGCATACGAATGCCCGACTCACGTCCCAATTCTACGATAGACTTACCTTCCGGCGTTTCATCGGATAAGGAAGACAACAGACAAGTCTCCACAAAATCGTGCAAATTGACACCCGGAGCCGTATGGAAATGAGTTGCTTTACGGTTACCGATTGTGATAGTACCTGTTTTATCCAGCAACAACGTATCAATATCACCGGCAGTCTCTACTGCTTTACCGGATTTAGTAATCACGTTGGCACGAAGCGCGCGGTCCATACCGGCAATACCGATAGCAGAGAGAAGTCCACCGATAGTTGTCGGAATCAGACACACAAACAAAGAAATAAGCGAAGCAATGGTGATGACCGTATTACTATAGTCGGCAAACGGTTTCAAGGTAACACACACTATGACGAAAACAAGCGTAAAACCTGCCAGCAGAATAGTCAACGCAATCTCGTTCGGGGTTTTCTGACGGGAAGCACCTTCCACCAATGCAATCATCTTGTCAAGGAAACTTTCTCCCGGTTGAGTAGTCACCAGTACCTTTATATGATCGGACAATACCTTCGTACCACCCGTTACGGAACTCTTGTCGCCACCTGCCTCACGGATCACCGGAGCAGACTCGCCAGTGATAGCACTTTCATCAATAGAAGCCAGCCCTTCAATAATCTCTCCATCGGAAGGAATCACGTCTCCCGCCTCACAAACAAACACATCTCCTTTCTTCAACTGTGAAGAACTGACGGTAACGATTTTATTACCTTCCACTTTCTTTGCCGGTGTCTCTTCACGAGTCTTACGCAAGCTGTCGGCCTGTGCTTTACCACGTGCTTCGGCAATAGCTTCGGCAAAATTGGCAAACAACAAGGTTACAAACAGAATGATAAACACGGCAATGTTGTAAGCAAACGAACCTTGTGAAGAATTTACAATGGAGTAGAGCGTTACGAGCAGCATGACTACTGTAGCCACTTCTACTGTAAACATAATCGGGTTCTTTATCATTATCCGGGGGTTCAGTTTCACGAATGACTGTTTCAAACTTTCTATAACTTGCTCCTTTGGAAACAAAGAAGCTGATTTATTATCTTTCATATCTTCTCTAATTCAGTATTACAAACTTAAATGTTCAGCAATTGTGCTCAATGCATGTACCGGGAAGAATGACAGCGCAGCAATAATGAAGATAACCACAAATGTCATGACTCCGAAAGTCAATGTATCGGTCTTCAATGTGCCGACACTTTCCGGAATGAATTTCTTCTGTGCCAGTAATCCGGCAATGGCAACCTGCCCGATGATAGGAATAAAACGGCTCAAAATCAGAACAATACCACACGTATAATTCCAGAAATAAGTATTATCTCCCAAACCTTCAAAACCGGAACCGTTATTGGCAGCACAAGAAGTGTACTCGTAAAGTTGCTCACTTAAACCGTGGAATCCCAAGTTGTTCAACCATCCACCTTCACTTTCCACAAAATCAGGGTGATGCACATAAATATAACTTGAAAGTGCTGTAAATACCAAAATGACAAACGGATGAAGCAGAGCTACAATCGTAGCGATTTTCATTTCGCGGGCTTCCACTTTCTTACCGAGGAATTCCGGCGTACGTCCTACCATCAAACCGCTGATAAACACTGTAATGATAATAAATGTATAGTAGTTCATCCATCCTACACCTACACCGCCAAACCAGGTGTTAATCTGCATATTCAGCATCTCCATCATTCCGGACAGCGGCATAGTGGAATCATGCATACCATTCACAGAACCATTAGAGGTTACAGTAGTTACAATACTCCATAATGCCGTTGCTCCGGCCCCCAAACGAACTTCTTTACCTTCCATCGCACCATTATCCTGCGCAATTCCCAATTCATCAATGCGTGGATTACCGCCCATTTCCTGACTGACATTAATACATACGCCTACCAGAAAAGCGAAAAGCATTACTCCGAATATACTATAAGCCAACTTCTTTCTGCGGGTATAAAATCCCAGCGCAAGTACCATTGCCATCGGGATAATCAGAATAGACCAACATTCTACCATATTAGTAAGATATGTCGGATTTTCCAACGGATGAGAAGAGTTTACACCAAAATAACCACCACCATTTGTACCCAATTGTTTGATAGGAACAATCGCAGCCGTAGGACCTTGAGAAACCATTTGTTCCTGGCCTTCCATCGTAGTTACCTTCATCTTACCGTCAAATCCCATCGGGGTTCCCTGGAGAATCAAGATAAAACCTACAATCAGAGAAAGAGGCAATAAAATACGTGTACAGCTTATTACCAGAAATTGCCAGAAGTTACCAATTGTTTTGGTTGTTTTTGCAGCAATACTCTTCATAATACCTGCCATAGCAGCCATACCTGTTGCTGCGGTAATAAACTGGAATAGCATGATGACGAACAGTTGAGTAAAATAAGTCAGTCCGCTTTCACCGCTATAGTGCTGCAAGTTACAGTTCACCATAAAACTAATACAGGTATTAAATGCCTGATCCGGAGTCTGCGGTCCGTTGCCGTCCGGATTTAAGGGCAACCATCCTTGTGAAACCAAGAGTACCATTCCCCAGAAAAACCAGAAAGCATTCAAAATCAACAATGCTTTCAGGAATTGTTTCCAGTTCATTTCTTCATTGGGGTCGATTCCACAAACTTTATAAATGACTCTTTCGATAGGAGCCATAAAATCAGACCAGGTCTTTTCTCCTCTGTAGACCTTAGCAATGTATTTTCCCAGTGGATAAGCCAGAATCACCATCAAGGCTATCTGAACAACCACGCCTAAAATTTCTGTATTCATATACTTTTTACCTTAAACTGTGTGTGTTACTTTAAAACTTTTCGGGTTTGACGAGCACGTACATCAAATAACCGAAGATCGCAATACCTAATACGAATAATGCTGTGTACATAATCAATTCTCCTTTTTCTTTAAATATTCTCAAACCAGTCTACACATTTCCAAAATAGCCAGAAACAAGCGAAACCGCTTAACAGGCAGAAAATAAATGATAGTGTTATTCCCATGTTTTTACCTTTTAAATGATTACTATTATTTTTTTACTCGCCACCCTTCATGCCAAATGCGTGCCACAAAAAACACACAGCAGATAACAGACTAATATTCAACAAAATACACATCACAAGAAACTTTCTATCCATCCAACATACCCTTCCATTTTGAAAAAAGGATTCTATTTTGAAAAGCTTTGTACTTTTCCAGAATTTCAGAAGAGAAAAAATAAGCAAATTATCACTTTGAAAGGGGGGGATTTTCATTTTGAAAAGGCAAGAGAAGGAAACATAATACTTATAATACACTGATAATAAGAGATTAACAACTAATATAGGTCTATTGGTATATGCTTTGCAAAGAGATAGATATGAAACTTTATATTATTGCAAACAGATTACCTGTCAAAGTAGCCGGCACAAACGGTAAATTCGCATTTTCGCGTAGCGAAGGCGGACTGGCAACAGGTTTGGATTCTCTTCAGACTTCTTATGAGAAGCACTGGATAGGTTGGCCCGGAATATGTGCCAATGAAGAAAAGGACCAACAGGAGATTAACGAGAAACTACAGGAAATGAATTTTCATCCGGTCTTCTTGTCGGAAAAGCAAATTGAAAATTACTACGAAGGATACAGTAACAGTACTATCTGGCCTTTATGCCATTACTTTTATGCTTATACCTTATATAAGAACTGTTTTTGGCAATCCTACCAGCAAGTCAACCGTCTTTTCTGTGAGGAGATTTGCCGACTGGTACGTCCCGGCGACAAAGTATGGATACAGGATTATCAGTTGATGCTACTTCCGGGAATGTTGAGGAAAATATATCCGGAACTCTGTATCGGATATTTCCATCATATCCCGTTCCCTTCCTACGAACTTTTTCGTATTCTGCCGGAGCGCGCCGAGATACTGAAAGGCTTATTAGGAGCCGACTTCATTGCTTTCCACACCCACGACTATATGCGTCATTTCATCAGTGCTGTAGAACGTGTATTACATCTCGATTTTAAATTGGATGAAGTACAGATCAACAACCGGGTGACCAGAGTAGAGGCATTACCAATGGGAATCAACTATGAATCTTATCATAAGGCCTCGGAAAATAAAGAAGTGCACCAAGCTATTGAACGTACCCGGAAACTTTTCGGTGAGCATAAACTGATCCTGTCAGTAGACAGACTGGATTACAGCAAAGGCATATTGCACCGTCTTCGTGGCTTTGCCACCTTCCTCGAACATCATGCTGAATATCACGGTAAAGTTACATTGGCAATGGTCATTGTCCCTTCACGCGACCATGTAGGCAGTTATGCGGAACTAAAAACAAAAATTGACGAAGAAATCGGCTCTATCAACGGACGTTACTCCACAATGAACTGGACTCCCGTCTGTTATTTCTATCATGGCTTTTCACTGGAAGAACTGACTGCCATGTACTATGTGGCCGACATAGCCCTCGTCACTCCACTTCGGGACGGAATGAATCTGGTAGCCAAAGAATACGTAGCTACCAAATGCGACAATCCCGGTGTACTTATCCTTAGCGAAATGGCAGGTGCCGCCGTAGAATTGACGGACGCTATCCAAATCAACCCGAACGATACAGAACAAATAGAAAATGCTATTTGCCAGGCACTTGAAATGCCCGAAGAGGAACAAAAACAACGCCTGCAACGTATGCAAAGCATTCTGTCCGTACAGACAGTCAACAAATGGGCAGCCGACTTTGTCAATGAACTGAACGCGACATGTATGAAAAATGATATGTTACGGAAAAAACGCATCGTAGCTGCCACCATCGCACAAATCAAGCTCAAGTATAACCAAGCCAAACAACGCCTGATTCTGCTGGACTATGATGGTACACTGACGGCTCTCAAACCACGTCCCGAGGATGCACAACCTACACCGGAACTCATTTCTATTCTACAACAACTGGCTAGCGATCCCGCCAATCATATTGTTATCAATAGCGGGCGGGATCACTTTACATTAGAAAAATGGCTTGGCTCCCTTCCTGTGTCTATGGCTGCCGAACATGGGGCTTTCTACAAAGAGAACGGGGTTTGGCATAAAAACATAAAGAAGAAAGAATGGGGAGCAGGTATTCTCTCTATTCTTCAAATGTTTGTAGACCGTACTCCCCGTTCCCATCTGGAAGTGAAGGAAACTGCCCTGGCATGGCATTATCGTGAAAGTGACGCATGGCTCGGCACATTAAGAGCCCAACAACTTGTCAATGCACTGATCTCAATCTGCACCCGGCAGAAACTACAAATTCTGCAAGGGAATAAAGTGATCGAAATCAAATCGCCGGATTGCAATAAAGGCTCGGAGGTGGGACGTCTATTAGCCAACAGACATTACGATTTCGTAATAGCGATGGGAGACGACACAACAGATGAAGATATGTTTCAGGCATTACCCAAAAACGCTATTAGCATTAAAATAGGTAGCGTATCCGAAGCCGCCAACTATCATCTGTCTGCTCAATCCGACGTACTTCCATTCTTACAATCTTTACTAGGCAAACAAAAAACTGCCACAAAAGAAGGAAGTATTAAGAATCGCCTGACTTTCGCTTTCGACTTTCTCAAAGATCTATTAAAAACTCAATAAAAGCAATCAATATGAATAATTTAAATTATGGAGTGATAGGTAACTGCCGTACAGCAGCCCTCATTTCGCAGAACGGAAATATCGAATGGCTCTGTTTTCCTGATTTCGATTCTCCTTCTATTTTTGCCAGTATGCTCGACCGGGAGAAAGGAGGAGCTTTCGGATTCGAAGTTTCCGGAGACTATCGCATCACACAAAGTTATGTTCCGCACACCAATATCCTTTCTACCCAGTTCTCCTCTGATGAAGGAGAATTTGTAGTGCTCGACTATATGCCCTGTTATCGTTCCAAAGATGAAACAGGACATTATTTGCCTGCCGAATTATATCGCTACATACATTGGATAAAAGGAAAACCGCGTTTCAAGATCAACTACCATCCGGCTCCAAACTATGCACAGGGACAAGTGATCCTAAATATAACTCCGCAGTATATAGAGTCCTACTGTTCCTCTGAAAATAAGGACAGACAATATTTATACGCTTCCCTGTCTCTTCAAGACATCAAAGAGAAAAAAGAAATCATTCTTGAGAAAGACGAATTTCTCTTGCTTTCCTATAATGAGAAAGTAATTCCAATTGACATAGAAAGGGAAAAAATAGAATATTGCCGTACGCTAGTATATTGGCTGAACTGGACAGACAGAAGTAAGAAATACATTCTATATAATGACGTAATCGAACGAAGTTTGTTGGTTCTGAAACTAATGTCCTATCACAACGGAGCCGTATTAGCAGCACTAACCACAAGTCTTCCGGAAGCTGTAGGAGAAGTCCGCAACTGGGATTATCGTTTTTGCTGGCTCCGGGATGCTTCTATGTCCATCGAAACCATGTTCCAGATCGGACACACTGGTACAGCTAAACGTTTTATGAAATTTATCCAATCTACATTCGTTTCCAAACATGATTATCAAATTATGTATGGCATCCGGGGCGAGCACCAACTAACCGAAGTGATACTCGACCATCTATCCGGTTATAAGAACTCCAAACCTGTACGAATAGGAAATGATGCATACCATCAGAAACAAAACGACTCTTTTGGTTACCTGATGGACCTGATTTACCAATATTATCGCCTCATGCCCGGCACATTGGATGAAATTGAAGACATGTGGGAAATGGTAAAGACCATTTTAGCAAAAGTAGTAGAAAACTGGAGAAAGCCCGATAAGGGAATCTGGGAGATCCGGGGAGAAGGACAACACTTTGTTTCTTCCAAAGTGATGTGTTGGGTAGCTTTAGATCGCGGAGCTAAAATCGCTCAAATGCTTAACAAATATAATTATAGCGAACGTTGGCAACTGGAAGCCGAAAAAATAAAGAAAGATGTGATGAAATATGGCTGGAATAAGGAACTTCAAAGCTTCACACAGACATATAATAATCAAGCAATGGATTCCTCATTACTATTGATGGAACCCTATGGATTTATAGAAGCAGATGATATACGCTATCATAAAACAGTGGAAGCAGTCAAGAAAGCCCTTTTCCATAAAGGACTTATGTATCGCTATAACAGCAAAGACGATTTTGGGTTGCCTACTTCTGCTTTTACGATTTGTACATTCTGGCTTATACGGGCATTGTTTGTAACCGGCCATAAAGAAGAAGCACGCTGCCTGTTTGACGAAGTTCTGAAATATTCCAATCACCTCGGATTGTTTAGTGAAGATATTGATTTCGAAACCAAAGAACAGTTGGGCAACTTCCCGCAGGCATATTCACATCTAGCATTAGTAAATACAGCTATTTTATTTGCAGAAGAAGAGAAGAGGTTATCTTTTATCCGGCCTTAGAGAAGGCCCTAATTCAGAAGTGATAAAAAAACAGAAGCCCCTTGACTCGTTGCTGAATCAAGGGACTTCTTAAAAAACGGCGGCTACCTACTCTCCCACTGTTACGCAGTACCATCGGCG
>ENA-ORTF01004362-ORTF01004362.1-human-gut-metagenome-genome-assembly--contig:-NODE-4362-length-10901-cov-4.852757_pt1 | contig 10901 bp, 8 predicted proteins | sample MGYA00241908_ERZ509180 | MGnify/ENA primary metagenome ERZ509180 (study PRJEB26280, sample SAMEA2338814) | human gut metagenome | biome: human gut; feature: human-associated habitat; material: faeces... | reverse complement strand
TCTTTCCTGTACTACACTTGCTTCTTCAATTCCTTCAATGAACTTCTCTCTCCAACGGCGGCCTCAGGGCCTCCCCGTTTTGCGAAAGTGCTGCAAAGATACTGCCTTTCCCTATTACATTCCAAATTTTTTCCAATGTTTTTTCCGAATTATTTTTTAAATAAAACATAACCATATAATATTCTGCTTTTTACAGAATTATTATTTTTTTATTAAATATTTTATTCCTCGCCTCTATTTTTATTATATAAATTCCTCGATCGACATTTATCGCTATTTGGTTTTTCCCCTCAGCAGCCACTGCATATAACATTTGCCCAGATAGATTGTAAACCGATATTCGTTCGGAACCACAAAGAGTCGCTATTATAATTTGCCGTCCCGACACATATACGAGCGGATCACATGATCGAACAGATGTAACAGCCGAGATATCGGCCGTAACGGCTCTCTGTACCGAAGACCAATTTGAAACAACATCTTTACATACCGAACGGACTTGATAGCCATACTCTGTCTGAGGAGAAAGCCCCTCTATAACATGAGTCGTAATATTCCCGACCTTTTCCTGAGAGAAAATATCCTTAACATAAGCTCCATAAGTAATCGAAGCATCATCGACAGCTACGTTTCCTTTTTCTTTATGTGCATAAACGACTTTTACCGAAGTCACATGTTCTTCGATCGAAAAGGTATATTCGGGATAATTCTTAGAAGTATCGACATATCGCAATGTATCAATAGCTGTCCAACTATTATCCGATTCTTTCTCAACAACAATGTAGGACCCCGTCCCGGAGGATGCAAAACGATACATAAACGAAAACTTTACTATACCCTCGTTATACCGAGGGGTCTGTAAATATTCTCCCGTATTTTTCAATGCGACCGAAGGAGCCGACACTCCGCTACTTGCCGCAGATGTATAATTACCAGAAGCTGTTCCCTCCCAATTATCGGGCAGAGGTTTTCCGGACGAATCTACTTCGTCAAATCCCTCAGTATAAACATGTTGTTCACCGGTCTGTGTAAAACAAATTATCTCATAATTATCAGCTCCCTGAACTTCTTCCCAATTTATTCGGAAAGTACTATCGGTTATATCCGAGGCATCGAGCAACTGTGGCACAGCCAGAGAATCTGTCTCAAATTGCATGCTGTATGCGGCCTTTACTATACCCAAAGGTATAACAGCGCTCACTTGATAGGTGTAGCGAGTCAACGGTCGCAATTCGGTAAAACGATAGCTTTGTACGAGCCCTATTGACTTATCGGTCTGTATATATTCCCGTTTGTCGTCAAACTGCATACGAAAAAGCCCTATCCTCGAAAAATCATCTTTCGGAGACGATATCCACTCTTTCCCATTATATCGCGATGTAGGGTGTGTTATCTCGGAACGGCGATACAACGTTTTATCTTGCCCCCAATAAGCTATTTCCCTGGCAACGCCCACCACATCAATTATTATACCATCGCGACAAAGCGCAACAGCATCATTCCCATTGAAATTGAGAGGCGAAGTTTCTCCCCCAGGAATAATCTGCGAAGCCTTAGCGATTAACTCCCCATCAGTCGATAGCGAATTTAATAATAAATAGGTCTCTCCGTTATTTAATATAGAAGGTCCTAACGGAGTATCGTTCACGAAAGAACCACTGCCATTAACCTCCATTCGCAAACTGTATGCAGAAAGGTCGACCGGGACTCCTGTTCCGTTATAGATTTCAATCGCTTTATTATACCCCGATCCCTCGACATAAGCCGAAATAATCAAATCTCCGGCAGAGGTATTCCCCGACCAAAGAGAAACTTGGTAATCGATAGCTTCAGGGTAATTAATCCAATGTATCAAAGCCTCGGTGGCCGTAACATCGGATGCCGAGGTTTCTATAAACGAAGGGACTGAAACTACTTGTACCGGTATGCGGTACGGGGTCTCAATGCCCCCTCCCGAAATAATCACCGTATCGCGATATTCTCCTTTCCTCAGCTCTCGACACGATATTTCAACTGTACAACCATCGTACACTTCTTGTGCCGACACTTCGTAATCGGAAAGTTCAAATATACCTCCTATCGCCCACGAGAGGGACAAAGAAGAGGTGAGGTTGTTTCCCAATATATCAAGTTGTTCGCTTTTATTATCACCCAACATAATCACCCCCATATCCATGATTTGATCCCGACGAGGCAAAGCCAAGAAAGGGAGAGTCTCTACGGGGAACCTGAACGGGTCTTCCCGATGAGCTCCCCATATATACTCGACCAAATCGGGATAATCTATATAAGGATTTCGATTCCCCTGTATGGTATAAACCGAATCGTTCCTCGCCAACTCTCTTTCGCACGGAGGGTCTTGCGAATGCCACTCCAACAGCATGTCCAACGCCCACTCTTTCCATACCGGATAAGTATTGTTATCGAGCATAGGCGACTGCCAATAGTCACACAAGTTTTCATAGGCCGTTACGACATAGAAATAGGCACGAGCAAAATCGCCCTTATACTCGTCGGCAGGTTCGAAGCAACGGTCGGTATAATCTACTCCCCAACCATTCTTTCCTACCTTCGAGACCCCATTGTCAAAGCCGGAAACTCCCGTGACCTCACCCAACGGCAAATTGTTTTTAGCGGAATTGGCCGATCCGTCTGCCGGGAACAAATGATGCAAATCCCTATAAGCATTATTTTCATAAGCGCCCCACCAACTTTTCGGGAAAGAGTGCTCTATATGCATGCCCCCGACGGCATTAAAGCCATCGAAATAGCGTATTTCATCGGAATACCTGTCCCACACACTGCCATCTTCTTTACGGTCTGTTCGGGAGAAGCCCTCCCACGTGGCATCTTCCCCACTGCCGTAACCGAGTGTATGCATCGAACTTATTATCTCGCATAATGCAGTTTTCAACTCAGCTCCATGTTTTCCATCGGCCGCATAATAATAGCCCGCAGGAACTGTGGCATCAAGCCGAAATCCCAGAAACGAAACGCCCAATATCCCGAAAATTATCCGGGCACAATTTTTCATAGTACTCATAATACAGATTTTTAATCTCAACGCGAGCTATGCACTCTCACCGTATTTTGTAACGACGGAGATACAACCCTCACGATATAAATTCCTTCGGGCAACTCCCATTCGACCTCCTCGCTATGCAAAATCCGCGAGCCACACAAACGCCCGTCCATCGTATACCACGAGGCAACGGTATTCATCGGGGCATTGAGTATATGCAACACATTCCCAGAGGTAAATATCAAAACACGATCTGCCTCCATATCATCGACAGCAGCCGACCACGTAGAGACTGAAATCGTATTAGACACCGACTGAGCCTCTTCCCCGATATAGGGAGTCACCGTATAATGATACTGCACAGCGGGAGTTAAATCGGATACCATATATTCGTTTACATCTCCTACCCGACGAGGATATCCATCTAAAACAACAGGGGTAGAACCTCCGCCGCTTTTCACTTTAACACTGTGCAAATAGACACGATGGTCTTTTTCTGCTTTGAACGTAATCTTCGATGACTTCGTTCCTCCTTTGAAAGGAATAGTTTTCGTCACCGTCCCTTCCGGCAACGATATTTCATCGACAGGTTCATCATCTACCAGAATGTACAAAACCGAATTATCGGTTATTCTGTAAGGCGATGCCTCCACTGTTATAGACACATCGTCTGCCGACAAATCGACTACCGGAGAAATGGCGCTACCATCATCACTACCCGAACCTAATCGTAATTTTCCCGATTCAATATTAGTATATCCCTCATAGGTCCACGAATCGGGCTTCGACGAAAACGTCACGTCCAATATGTCCTTCTCTGGAGCACTCGACGAATAGTCGTCGTACCACACATTCAATTCATAATCGGTTGCTTCCGATTTCGGAGTCCAAACCGCCACAAAAGAATTTTTCGTAATATCTTTCGCCGGCAATGCGACAAAATCGTCGATAGCCTGCCCTTTCAAATTAACGATAATCGGAGACTTTAACCCACCTCCCGATATTTCCAAAACAGCTTCGTGCGAACCTACTACCGAAGAACGATAGGATAACTCGACAGTCGTTCCATTATTAACCTCATCGGCTGTAAGTTCCCGACGATTCACCGAAAAGCACTCACTATCATTACCCCCTACTTCAACCGAAACAGTACTCTCGATATTACGTCCTCTAACAGACAGTTGAACCGTTACCGGTGAAGAACTATTCACCGAAGCGATTCCCATATCGACAGTCGATCCGTTTCGAGGAGCCTCGATATACGGAGCATCTCCTCCATCTGGCATAAAGGGGATATTACGACTGTCTCCAAAGATGAGATCGACCAATTCGGGATAATCGATAAACGGGTTCCGATTCCCTTGCCGCGACTCATAGACAGCTTCGTTTCTATCCAATTCTTTTTGGCTAACGGGGTCTTGCTCGTGCCAACGAAGCAACATATTGAGTTGCCAACCGACAATATGAGGATAAGATGAGATGAAAATTCCACCCCAGTTATTTATTTGACTTTGATAACGTGTAGCAAAGTAGAAATAAGTACGCGCAAAATCGCCTTTATATTCATCGTTCGGCTCGAATACCGTACCCGAATAACCGGGAGTCACACATTTTCCCCATTTGGAAAATCCATTTTTCGAACTCGATGCGCCAGAGCCTACCTCTCCAAACGGGTTATTACTACGCATTCCGTTTATTTTTCCATCGGTTGGATAGACATGCCACACATCAGACTTCATAGGCGATCGCTCACTAAACCAGCTTTTAGGAACCGAGTGCTCCCTGTTATAGCAATCGCCTTCAACCCCATATGTGCCTCATTGATCGGTTCCAAAAGTATAGTTCGTTACATCGGAATACATGTCCCACACTTTCCCATCGGAACGTCTATCTGTCGTTTTATAAAGATTCCACAAGCCATTATAACCTACATCGGTTGCATCGTTTAAGATGGTAGACAAACTTTTTTGCAAATCCTCACCGCTTTTTCCAACAGCATCATCATAATATCCGGCAGGAATCTCTGCAAACACAAAGAACGGAAACAAGCAAGTCAAAACGACAAGCAACAAACAGTTACGTGAAATACAGCTCATTATCTATTATTTAAGTTATATTTTTAGAAAAGGGACGTAAAGATAATAATAAAATATCAAAACCGTTTTAAAATCGATGGATTTCACAAAAAACAACAAAGCCGACTATCTATTAAGATGTCGGCTTCTATCTATATAACTAACCTGTTCTTTCAATCTACCCCTGAATCGAGCACTCCCGAAAAGCCTCGTTTTTTATCTTTCCAAATCTGATACCTATAAACCAAGCAAGTCGTCACAAAATAAACTCCTGTTAGAATCCATAACATCGTATAGGCATGACGCACATCATAAATACCAGCCCCGGCCGTATTCATACGTACAAAGCCTTCTATTCCCCAAGTAGACGGAATGAGAGCACCCAACCACTTCCAGTACTCCGGCATGGCATAACGAGGCCATGTAATACCCGATATGAACAAAAATATAACCGAAGTAAAGACAAACAACAAGAAAGAACTTTCGCGTTCTCGAACAAATATAGATAGCGTCATTCCAAAAAATATAGAAGATAACAAGAACGGAACGGCAAAAGAATAAATTTCTACCTGACTACCTATCTGCGGATATTTAAAAAGCCACGGAATAAAATGTAATATGTATGCCGTACATAAAATATACAAGCTAAAATAGCACAATGATTTGCCTATCACCAAATGCAATACATTATTGTGCATATGTTCTCGTCCACTGTAAAACAGGTGTAACTGTCGATGTTCATAAATTCCCCCAGCCATCATACCAATTCCCAAAATAAGGCTCTGCTGTAAAATCAACACCAATATGGCAGGCAATAAAAACGATGCCAAACCCGACTCTGGATTATACAAATTAATAGAGCTATACGGAATGGGTTGTGTCGCTACATTGATTTGTTCCTGCGTGGCTCCACCCAAAGCCTGAGTCTGTAACTTTCCTCCGAGGTTCATCGTCACATCGGTCAACGCAATTAAAAAACCTTTGTAATTCAAGAGAATACTCATATCCGAATAGAACGAAACGACACTTTGTTCACCTCGCTCTATTTTTCGACTGAAATCTTCCGGAATAAACAATATTCCATAACAATGCTTTTCATACATCATGTGCTTCGCCTCGTCCATATCGGCACAATACGAAACAATATGCGCATTCGGTGTCGCGTCCATCTCACGAGCGAGCTCCCGGCTCAAAGGGGTACGGGCATTATCCACGACGACCATAGGCACTTCCCTCACTACCTCAGGGTTATACACTGCGGCATATACAATCGGATAAGCGAATGGTAAAGCAAAGAAAAACAGCACGATTCCCAAATCATGAAAAACAGCACGGTATTCCCGCCGCCAAATGTAATAAATGTCGGACAAACCTATTTTTATAGAATGAAACAATTTCATATCATTTTATTTTTACATCACGGTACATATACTTGACGCATCAAAGCCTTTTTCAACCGGGGTAACAACGGAGTGGATGCCACCGCAAACAAAATCAATGCGACATAATGTACACGCGAATAATAAAGAGGTATTCCATTCAATGCCTGATCTACATAAATCAAAAAATAATGCCGTACAGGCAACACATACGAGATAGCTTGGAACGGCAAATACATAGCCGGCACAGGGAAAGAAAATCCCGCGATAGAAAGAGACAAGACTCCCACCAGACCACCGACACTCAACCCAATTCTTAACGAAGGCGCAAAACACATAATAATTACCGCAAAACTCTGTGAAGCGACAACCAACAAGAACATCGCGAAAATCATGTGCCAAATGCTGTTATGCATCGGGAAATGCAAATAACCGTATAGCAACGACAAGTATAAAAGCCCCATCGAAAAAAATATGATCGTTTGGGGAATGAGTTTACCTGTAATAGCAATAATAATCGAATCGTCGGCAGTCCGCAGCCATTCTCTCGACGTGGCTCGTTTCATCTCAGATCCGATACTGAAAACCGTAACCAACAGAATCATCAATTGCAATAACCCGGGAAGAAAAGAATTATTCAGATAAACCGAATAGCTAATCCACGGATTGCCCAACGCATGCATATCCGTCGCTATCGGCTGCAACTTAGCCATAATCTGTGACTCCTCGGCTCCCGCAGAAAGTAATACTTGGCGCACGACTGCACCCGAAGCTAACACCGACATGGTTTTGAAACTTTTATATAGCAACGACGCAGGAATGTAATAGGCATCATTCGTATAAAAAGAAATCTCGGGTTGACGACCGGCGATAGCCTTCGCTTCAAAATCCTCAGGAATAATCAAAAATCCGAAAATATCACCCGACTGCATCAACTCCCGAGCCTCGGTAAAGCTATTCAACTTATAGGCAACATCGACCGACTCCTGAGATCCAAGCTGTTGAATAAAATTCCTAGACGTAGAGGTGTGGTCGTGATCGACAATCGCTACCGGAATCTTATGAGGTAACCCTTCGTGCATCAAGGAAAGCAGGAATATGCAACTGAATAGCGGCGCTCCTACCATACAAAGTACATAGATAGGACGCGAAACCAGTTGTTTCAATTCCCGGACAATAGTAGCCCAAAGCCCCGTTTGATATTCCATTCGTTCTGACATATAGACATTCTCGAAGTTACAGAACTTCCATTTTACTTTTTATCTCTTTTCAACAATACCGACATTCCCGGACGTAGATTATCGACCGGTTCGACCGGACGGGCTTTCACTTGGAAAGTTTTGGCATCGTATTGCCCGGTAACTTTCGTAGCGCGCCATACCGCATAAGACCCCATATCCCGAATATAAAATACTTTCAAAGTCACTTCCTTATTTTCCAATGCCGGAATTATAGCCTGTACTTCGGCTCCCATAGTCAAATTTTCTAACAAATCTTCCCGAACATTGAACGAAACCCACATATCGTCGAGTTTCAATACATTCATAATCGGAGCACCTAAACTCACCAATTCCCCCACATTCGGAAAAATATCGGAAATTTCACCGTCGGTAGGAGCCGTCAGATAAGAATCCGACAAAATAGACTCGACCTCTGCGACACTACCTTGTGCGGCGGCGACCATAGCGGCAGCGGCAGCCTTATCCTCGGCCTGCGCACCGGCCTTTGCCATTTCATATTGCGATTTAGCCGCACTTTCAGTAGCGACCATTGCTTTATAAGCAGCCTCGGCTTCATCGCGTTTTTGTTCCGAAACTACTCCTTTCTTATACAACGACTGCATACGCTCATACGTCTTCTTGGCGATCGTTAAGCCGGCTTGAGCCTGTTGCCACATATCATAGGCAGAATTCAACAATTCCACGCGCGTACCACTGTCCACCTTTTTATTCTGAGCCTTAGCTACGGTTTCCATAGCCTCGGCCTGTGAGAGTTTCGCCTCTACCAACGAAGAATGAATATGTACCAATGTATCCCCCGCCAGAACATGCTGTCCCTCCTCTACCATGAATTCGACCACTCGGCCGGGCAACTTTCCTGAAACCCGTACTTGTGTCGCTTCGGCTTGCCCTTGAATAATTTGGGGCTCCGGTTTAAGCAAGAATAATCCGATCAAGGCCAAAACAACTATAATGACAATCAAAGCAATGAGGCCTACGACCAAACTGCGCTCTTTCTTTTCTCTTAGATTTTCCATTGTAAATCTGTTTTGCTATTTTTTATATTTTCTATTTTCAATATTTCATAGTGCCCAAAGCCTTAGCCAAATAAACCTCGCAAAGTCGGGTATCGATTTCGGCATCTATTTTTTCCGATTGGGCTTCGAGCCATGCTGTTTGAGCTTCAAGAACATTTGTCGTCGTAAGTACTCCCTCTTGAAATCCAAGTTGCGCATTCCTCAAATTTTCATCGGCTTTCTCCAAATTTTTCACAGCCATTTTATAAGTTCTATAAGCCTCCGAAGTTTTAAAAGCCGCTTGACTTACCTGCAATTCTATCTTTTCTTTCACGTCGGCCAATTCCAACTTGGCAACAACCGCTTCACTCTTAGCGGCACGAATCTTATTGTAGTTCTTTCCCCAATGAAGGATTGGAATATTGAGCATTACTCCCACGCTGAACATACCGTCGAACTCGTTTTTAAATCCGTTAAATACGTTGGGATTGGTAAAAGAATAAGTCCCCACCAAAGCCAACTTGGGTAACATATCGGAAAGAGCCAAGTTTTTCTTCTTTTCATAGATTTTCGCCGCATAATTAAGACTCAACACTTCGTTCCGATTTTTAAAAACCTCCTCCATATTATACGACAACGGAGCCTCCTGCGGAGCTACACGCTCCAACGATTCATCTTCAAGCGTAAATATAGAATTGACCGGCAACCCACAAATTTGAGCCAAAGCCATACGCGACAAAGCCAATCCGTTATCGACCTTAGCAAGGGTTATCTGAGCGGCATTCAACTTCACGGCCACGGTCAATCCGTCCGACTGAGTCGCAACTCCTTCGGCTATCATCTCTTGTACATGCCGGTTCAACGTATCGAGTAAAGCCGTATAACTCTCGGCCAGTTTTCTCTTATGAACGAGAGAAACCACTTGCCAATAAGCCTCATCTGTCTGATAAATAATTTCCTTCTCGGCCGTATTCTTCTGCGACACCGCCAACTTCTCGGCATATCCGGCAATATCGTTCAATGCCTTTATCTTACCCCCCATAAAAATAGGTTGCGTCAGTGTCACCAACCCGGCATACACATTATGTACATCGAACTCGAAAGCCTCCTTCGGGATCATGGCGACAGTCGACGGTATAGGCTGCCCGTTGTTCAATATAGGTTGCCCGGTCGCCGGGTTAGTTACTACATTATACTTGTATTCTTGACTGGCTAAATCGAATGTCTTTGTAGGCAAATATTGGTCGGACTCCAAAAGCGATATCGACTTTTGATTATACATATAAGACCCGGTAAAATCTATTCCCGGGAAATAAGCTCCCCTAGCCGATTTTTTTGTATAGCCTGCCCCTTTCACCTTTTCTTCGGCTATACGTAGTTGCTTATTATTCTTTAATGCCATCTGTCGGCAAGAATCGAGCGAAACCGGTTGTTGTGCCGAACCCATCAGAAAAGATAACAAGAAGGCTGCTAACAATGCCCTCCCTGCCCATATGCTTCCATTTATTTTCATACGCTTCTATTTATCTCTTACTTTTCTTTAACGGAACTAATACTTGTTTTGCTTATAGTTGCATAAACAATTTTCTTTCTTAAAAAAATAATGCACCCGGCATTACACCGCAAAAATACGCCGAGTTTAGCATTAAACAAATATTTAAAGATTTTAGTTTTCTATTTTTACTATTTTTTAAGAATCGGCTTTGAATTTTTCCACGCTGTATTCGAAAGCTATTTTCGAAAGCATTTTTCATGAACGAAAAAAAACTCAATAACCAAACGATAGAATGCTACCGAAAATATACTTCATAAGATACATAGAAGAATCATCTCTCTACGCAAAATATCGACTCAGTCGATATTTTCTCCTTTTATACCTCTAACCCCTCAATCAAAGATTATATGATTTTTTCAACCCCCTCGCCCTGCGGGCTCTTCCCCTATTGCTGCGCGACACAGAGGGAGAGGGCTAAAACTCACTTCGGAGATTTCAATAGAGGAGAGGAGTTGAATAATCTGGTACTAACTATGAAGTGAAATGTTTCCAGTTAGGTTAAACTCGTTCAACTTTTTGGGGCACTTCACAAATGAATAGAGGGTTACTTTTAAACTCCTCCTCTGTGTTTTGCACGGCAAAATATAGGGGAAGTGACACGTAGTGACGGAGGGATTAAATTTTTCAAGAATCT
>ENA-ORTF01004354-ORTF01004354.1-human-gut-metagenome-genome-assembly--contig:-NODE-4354-length-10915-cov-4.379282_pt1 | contig 10915 bp, 6 predicted proteins | sample MGYA00241908_ERZ509180 | MGnify/ENA primary metagenome ERZ509180 (study PRJEB26280, sample SAMEA2338814) | human gut metagenome | biome: human gut; feature: human-associated habitat; material: faeces... | reverse complement strand
GCTCTACTCCTGTTTTGAAGAAGGACATGGTTTTCATCGAATCGCTGTCCTGCCGATTCTTCATCATCTCATATACTTTGGGATATTTCTTAATGTCTTCAAAAAAGCGTTTGTTCGTCTGATGAAACATCTCAATGCTTTTCTGAAAGACTGCAAGTATCACTTCCAACACATTGTGCGACTGTTCAAAGACTTTCTGCAAATACTTGTCTCTGTCTGCCTGTGCCTTCAGTATGCATTCTTTCAACAACGATTCTTTATCCGAAAAGACTTCGTAGAGCGTACGTTTGGAAATTCCTAATGCTGCTGCAATGTCATCCATTGTAATACTCTTGATGCCTTTTGAAGTAAAAGCTTCTGTTGCCGCCGTTATGATCCGTTCTCTTAACTCTACCCGTTGGGAAGCGTCCTTTCCATGCTCTGTCATCATCCGTTTTTCTATTTTATTAAAATGCAGTTTTCGTTTTCTCTTCATTTCCAAAGGAAAAACGGAACAAAGATATATAGAAAACTCAATTAACAAATTAAGTTTCCAGCTATTTATAGTCCATTTGGGATTTATTATCATTCAATAGAGTGAAATGAAAACAAGTGTTAATAGGAAATTTGGAACAAACACAAAAGAAAGGTAAAAGGAGGGAATATAGGAAGTAAAGTTTTATCGCTAATAGAAGAGATGGGAGCCAATAAATGCCGGATAAATATCGATAAGAATCGACACTTAACCGGCAATAACAGTCACCATTATTAACGAAAAGCGAAAAAGGGTCAATTTATTGTCAGTATTCAATCTGTGTCCTCTTCAGGAAGGCGACTGTTTTATGTATTTCCTTGTACATCACAATGTCATCTTTTACAAAAGGCACTTCTTTCCGATAGGCATGGAGGAAACGCTCAAGAACGGGAGAGGTTTTCTGCGGGCGGCGGAAGTCGATGCCTTGTGCGGCGTTCATCAGTTCGATGGCAAGGATATGTTCCAGGTTGTCCATCACTTTATAGAGTTTGGTGGCGGCATTGGCACCCATGCTTACATGGTCTTCCTGTCCGTTGGAGGAGACTATGGAATCGCTAGAAGCTGCATAGCAGTACATTTTATTCTGGCTGACCATGGAGGCGGCGGCATACTGGGGAATCATGAATCCGGAGTTCAGACCGGGGTTAGCTACGAGAAATTCAGGTAGTCCACGGAGTCCCATAATCAGTTGGGAGACACGGCGTTCGGAGATATTTCCCAATTCGGCCAGGGCGATGGCGAGGAAGTCATAAGAGATGGCAAGCGGTTGCCCGTGAAAGTTTCCGCCGGAGATGATCCGGTCTTCATCGGGGAAGATGGTGGGGTTGTCCGTGACGGAATTGATTTCGGTCAGCAGTACGGAGGCAACGTAACGGATGGCATCTTTGGTGGCGCCATGTACTTGTGGGATGCAGCGGAAGGAATAGGGATCTTGCACATGTTCCTTGTGGCGTTCGATTAGTTCGCTGCCTGCCAGTAGTTTGCGGAAGGTTTCGCCTGTCTCAATCTGTCCCTGATGGGGACGGATTTGCTGGATGCAGTCCATAAACGGGTCGATACGGCCGTCAAAGGCTTCGAGGGAAAGGGCGGCTATCAGGTCGGCCTTTTTCGAGAGGCGAAAGGCTTTGAGCATAGCAAACACACCGTTGGCACTCATAAATTGGGTGCCGTTCAGCAGGGCTAGTCCTTCTTTGCTCATTAGTTTGACCGGTTCCCAGCCAAACTCGTCGAGTACGCTGATGGCTTCGCACTTTTTTCCTTTATAGTAGACATCACCGACACCTATCAGAGGAAGGAAAAGATTGGCGAGCGGTGCCAGGTCGCCGGAGGCTCCAAGGGAACCGCGGTCGTAGACAATTGGCATGACGTCATTATTGAAAAAATCGAGGATGCGTTGCACGGTGATAACTTGTACGCCGCTATGTCCCAATGAGAGGGCGTGGGCTTTGAGAAGCATCATCAGTTTGATGATGACGGGGCGGATTTCTTCGCCTACGCTGCAAGCATGGCTTTTTATCAAGTTCTCCTGGAGGGTTCCCAGTTCATCGGGAGATATATTTTTAGTGCATAGAGAGCCGAAACCTGTTGTTATGCCGTATAATGGTTCTTCGGAAGAAGCTATTTTTTGGTCGAGGTAGTCACGGCATTTCTGGATGCGTAACTTGGCTTCGGGGGCTAGTTCCAGTTTCAGGTTTTCGTTTATAATTCGTTCGATGATTTCGAAGGTCAGTGCTCCGGAACCGATATGGTATACATTCTTACTCATACGCGCAGGTCTTGATTTACGGCATCCAACAAATCTTTTTCTCTCTGACAGGCGGTTTGCTCGATGGCATCGGCTTCGGTTTGCAGCTGGAGGACAAAATCTCTGTCTTTGAGCGAACCGAGGTTGATACGGACATTCAGTAAGGCTCCCAATACGGCGGTACGGGCGGACATCATTGCTACACAGGCATCTGTGACAGCATTCCGGTTACCGAGACGGGCAACATCTGCTATAACGGACATCATATCCAGTGCTTTGCGGGCTACTTCCAACGGAACGAGGGCGGCTTGTTTGGTTGCCTTCTGGATAGCAGCACTTCGGGCGGCTTTCTCTTCGTCGGTGACCACCGTATGCAGCTCATCGTAAAACAAAGGCAACGCATCCCCTTCCGACAACAGGAAATCGGGAAAGGTCTTACGAAAATAAGCGTCGAAGACAGCAGTCAGCAACCCGTCAAAGGTTTTATCGTAGATATAAACATTCATTATCTCCCGGTTTTACAATATATTCCAGACATCTTCTTTATTTCTATTCTCCGAAATCCAGTACCAGCTGCCGGTCGTCCACCTTCTTCTTCGGCTTCGGGAGCAGCAGGCTGCGTACCCGCTGCGGAGAAAGCTCGTTCACCGTCTGCATCTGCAAAGGCAGTTCCCTGCACGTAATGAAATACTGCGCTTTTTTCATCACTACGCCTATCTTCTTCAATTCATAAAAGCCTAGACGGGAAAAACGGCGGGATGCCACAATCAGCTTAGCCGACTTCACCCCGATACCCGGCACACGGAGCAACAGTTCATAATCTGCCTTATTGATATCGACCGGAAACTGCTCCGGATGACGCAAAGCCCATGAGAGTTTCGGATCTATCTCCAGGTCGAGATCGGGATAAGCGTCATCCACTATCTCGTCCACTTTAAACTGATAGAAGCGCAGCAGCCAGTCCGCCTGATAGAGACGGTTCTCGCGTACCAGAGGCGGTTGTTTCAGTGCGGGCAGCCGCGTATCGTATGTGTTCACGGAGACATATCCGGAATAGTAAACACGCTTCATCGTCGGTCGCCCATAGAGAGCCGACGAAAGGAAAAGAATATCTTTATCCGACTCGGAGGTAGCTCCTACAATCATCTGCGTGCTCTGTCCCGCAGGGGCAAAGCGCGGAGCGTGGCGAAACTTCTGCCGTTCTTCTTTGCTTTCGAGCACTCCTTGCTGAATATACTTCATCGGGGCGAACACACTCTTATGGTCCTTTTCGGGAGCAAGCAGTTTGAGGTTTTCCTCTTTGGGTATTTCTACGTTGACGCTGAGACGGTCGGCATACAGACCGGCTTCATTCACCAGTTCCCGGCTCGCTCCGGGAATGCTTTTCAGATGGATATATCCGTTGAAGCGGTGCACTTGACGCAGATCTTTCGCCACGCGTACCAGCCGTTCCATTGTATAGTCGGGACTACGGACCACACCGGAACTGAGAAACAAGCCTTCGATATAGTTTCGCCGGTAAAATTCAATTGTCAGTTCCACCAGTTCGGACACAGACAGGGTGGCGCGGGGAAGATCATTGCTGCGCCGGTTGATGCAGTAGGCACAGTCGTAAATACAATAATTGGTCAGCATGACTTTGAGCAGGGAGATGCACCGTCCGTCTTCGGCAAAACTGTGGCAGATTCCCCATCCTCCTACGGTATTGCCCAGCATGCCCGGTTTGTTGGAGCGCACTGTACCGCTGGATGCACAGGATACATCGTACTTGGCGGATTCTGCCAGAATCTTTAGTTTAGCGAGGACATTTTCGTTCATGGACCCAATCTGATTAGAGTCGCAAATATACGATTTTAATCGGAATGCTTGGGTGATAATGAACCAAATCACACGCATTTTGTTCTTTATAAACAAAACAATCAGTCTCTCTATATATAAAAAAGAGGATGCCCGTGGGAAAATGTGAGGGGCATCCTCTGCAAAGAACAGAAGGCGGAAAAAAAGACTTTCACAAGCATCGTTTTCCATCTGTTCACGTGGGGTTTTTCTTCACATTTAAGTGAAAAAAAGGGTTCATTACAGAAGTCCGGGCTTTCACAAGCACGGGCTTCCTCTTTTTACTCATCATGCAGGGTACCTCATCTTATTATTAATAGAATAGAGGAATAGGGAAAACCCCGCACGAGAAGTGGGAAAATATTATTCCGCAATACAGATACTTACCCGGTTTTCTTCCGGCACGCGGTAAGGCTGTACAGTATCTCCTTTAAAGTCCGTTACGATTCTGCTTGCTGCGATGCCTTTGGCTTTCAGTGCGTCGGCAACGTTCTTCGCACGTTTCTCGGATAAGGCCAGGTTGATTCTCGGATTACCGGTTTCTTTGTCGGCATATCCGGTGATGGCAACTTTGCTGTTCGGATACTTTTCCATGTATGCCACCATCGCGTCAATCTTCGACAACTGGTCATTCTGAATTTTCGCAGAATTTAAAGCAAAGAAAATATTTTGTTTCATCGGTTCCACTACTACTGCCGGTTTCGGTTTCGGCTGTGGCTTTTCTACCACAGGCTGAGGTTTCGGTTGCTCTACTACCGGTTCCGGTTCATAGTATACCGGGGCTGTTTTCTTATAGCTCTTGCCTAATTTGATATTCAGACCAACCAAAACATTGAACTGCCAGTCGCAGTTGCCTGCCTTTTTGGAATTGAATTTGTCGGAAAGAGCGTTTGCATTTCCTTCAATATTGATAGCCAGCCGGTCATTGAGGCGCAGGTCGCATCCCAGTCCAAAGCGTCCGGCTACAAGGTTTTGTTTGTCTTGCCACAGATACTCCAGTTCGTGAGATCTTGTGTCCAGTGCATTTGCTTCGTCGTTGTCGAAAGCATGATTCAATCCTACGCCGCCAAAAATATATCCGTTGAATACACGTTTCGGATTAAAACCACAAAATAAAGTACTGAGGTCTGCCATAAGGTCCAGATTGCCTTGCAGATATTTGTATTGATAGGTTTGAGAAGGAGTGACCCATCCTGCCTTTGCCTGCCAACCGCTTACGCCTAAACGGGCTCCAAATGCGGGTGCAAACTTATACCCTACATTGACGGCTGCTGCCGGAGAGATCAAATCGGTAAAATCGGCTTCGCCTACTGTGTGAGCGGCTCCCGCCTGTACTTGCATAGACCAATGAGGTTTGAACACTGTCTTACCTTCTTCCTTGATTCGCTGTTCCTGAGCGAACGCCATAGTACTACTGACAGTAAGCAGAGATAATAATAGCAAATTTCTTATTTTCATAATATTTTTATTTTAAGTCTTATGAAAAACTTTGTGAAAAAGGGGGGGCCCTTCTGTAGAGCCCCCTTTTAGATTTATTCTGTCTAAGAATCATTTCAAAGACATTCACACATTATCAACTGTTACTTAACAGGTTTCACCAAAATAGTCAACTGAGAAGTAGCAGTACCCCAACCGTAATTTACAGTAGCAGGGATGAAGATCTTATATTCAGATCCTACCGGTGAATTAACATTCACATACTTAACAGTATTACCTTCCTGAACCAAAGTAGCACCGTTAGGCAACTTACCATTAGCCAAATTGGTAGTAGCTTTCGTTACATCCAATTTAACTTCACCGAATGGGCCATAGAAGTACCAGTATTGTCCAGCAACCCATTGATCAGTTGTTTCTGTGTAAGTAGTCCATACATAGCATCCGCATCCAGCAGTTTCTCCATCAACTGATCCGTTGAAGTTAGGATAGTCAGAATGTTCATGTTTAACTTCTTCCCAAGTACCATCAATCCATTCGTACTTAGCCGGAGTATACTCGATACCTGCTACGTAAGTGTATTCAACGAGTTGACCTTCTAAGATAACTCTATTGGTGTATTCAGTTTTTCCAATCTGATCTACTTTAGCAAAAGGATGAATTTCCCAACCCTTAGCGCGAAGTTGAGCTTCAATAGCCTTATCAGCATCAGCTTGCGTTTCTGCTTCAGCAGTGAAAGTAGCTCTATCTTCTTCAACCCACTCATACTTCATGAAACCAACTCTCTTATATTTAAGATAGCTATATGTTGCAGTTGCAGTATACATAGTTACAGGCTTAACAGCTGTGAAAGAAACTTTCTTAGTTATCACATTCAACTTAGCTTCTTGTGTCTGTACATAGTGGCCGTCAACATATTCATACTTCGGAGTATACTTGAAGTCCCAATAAGATACACTTCCTGTAACAGATTCCTGATAAGGAGCAGTAATCGCTTCACCTCTCCAGTCTGTCAATAATTTATTATGCTGGAAGTTAGCGATATCACCACCAGTCTTAGCATCCTGCAAAGAAATTTCACCTGGCATATTCAGATTAACAGGACGGATAAAGTTAACCACGAAGCTATGTTGTGAAAGCTCATCACCGCTCTCCAATTTATAAACATGTTTAACTACAGCCTGCAGACCACCTTCGCTATTCAATGCTTTCTTAACCGCATCATCATTCTTATCCAAAGAGATTACAGTTCCATTGATCTTAACACCTGACAATACAGTCGTAGTAGCCTTACCATTAGATCTAGTTTCGATTATCTCATAGTAATCTTCAACACATTTAGGAAGTCCGGTTACTGTATGTTCTGTATAAGCTGCTTCCAGATCTTGATTGAACTGGCAGTTTTCAGGATCTTCATCATTATCAGTCGGAACTGTTACATTCACATCAAAATCATCAGCTGAAGTACCGGCCAAGGTCCAATAAGTATCATTCTTAACCAGTTTTTCTTCAAATGTCGGCAACTTCACATCAATTGTGAATTGGAATGTTACAGCAGCAGGATATTCAGAAGAAGCCAGTTTGTTCTTCACTGTAATGCTTGCTACGAAAGTAGAAGTAGAACCAATCTTACCAAGTTCACCATGTTTGAATGACCAAACAATCTTCTTAGTTGCAACTCCGGCTGAAGTAGGACCGTCTACGATGCTAGGAGCTGACATTCCATAAGCACTACCGTTCTTCGTTACAGCAGTTGTAGCAGTAGAAGCGTCATACAGATTCCAGAATTCTTCGTGGCTCATACCAACTTCACCAAGACTGTTTGCAATCTTACGGTACAGGTTCTCACGAATGTATTCTTCGTTCATTTCATAAGTAGCAGCAGTTGTTGAGCACTCGTAAGTCAATGTTCCCAAAGTCATAGGCAGAGTCATATCATCACTCTTAGTAACTCCGATTTCTACTTTCACGAAACCACGACGTACTACATTACCGTCAGCATCAACCAGTTCAACTTTCAAGATCGGAGTACGACCGATAGCTTCTTTGCTGAAATCTTCTGCCTGATACAAACCAGCTTCAGCATCATTACATTTGATCCATTTCTGCTGGTCAGTAGTAGTAGCACCTGTTTCAATCTCATATTTAGAACTTGCTACAGCAAATCTATATGATAAGCTGTAGTCCTCGATCGGGAATTTACGGTGAATATAAGTTTCTTCATTGTCACCGAAACAAGTTGCAACCAAGTCTTTCAAGTTGAATACTTCGTTGTAATACATCTTGTATCGAGGTTCTTCTAGTTTACAAGCATCAAATGTTGTTGCGTAATGAGCATCAGCTCCCCATTCTATTAAATCAGCATCATCGGCAATACGTACATCTGATGCATCCAATATATCATCGTAGATAGATACGTATGGAGAAGTTACCACTGCACCTGTTTCGTCTTTATCAACAGCTTCACCTTTCAATGTAGCCTGCAAAGCGATCATGTTCACATCGCTCTTTTCCGGCTGAGTTGAGTGAGCGTTCAGACGAAGCAGTTTGAAGTCAACTGTACCCTTTTCAGCATTAGCAACCGGTTCGCCACTGATTTCAACCCATTTGCTGGCAGCAGCACGAGTGTTGATCACTGTAACAGTGCGATCAATGTAGCTATAGTCAGCGTTAGCCAACTTGAAGCTAGCCGGATTGAAGTGGTAGCTGGCAGTTGCCAAAGCAGCTGTAGAGAATTTATAAGTAGTAGGGATTTCTGCATTTTCACTCTTGTCCATCGCACCATACTTCAACGAGCTGAACTTAATAGCTTCAACACCGTCTACAATATAATCAGGAGCAAATGTGATGCTTGACAAACGAGCTACAACCAATATGTGCAATTGATCCAAGTCAGGTTTGATTTCTTCTCTGATTTGTTTCTGAATTTCAGCAATAGCCGGTTTGATATTGTCCTTGATATCATTTTTAATATCAGTCAACTGATTATTGATACGTTCTTCCAGATTAGCCATATCTGTAGCAGTCTGGTTCTTCAGATTTGTAATAGCTTCTGCATTACCGTTAATCAGTTCTTTCAGTCCGCCTTCACCGTTGATTTCATTCCACAGTTTCTCAATTTCTGTTTGAGCAGTGGCGATATCTTCTACGGCTTTCTTTATAGCTTCAGCATTAGCAGTGTAATCAAGACAAGCTTCTTTATATTCTTCTAATGTAGCCGACTGAATTTTCAAGTTTTCATATGCCGCCATCAAAGTTGCAATAGCCTGCTTCGCATCGCGCATGTCTTCGGCCACCTGATCCGGATCCAGATTGTTCAATCTTTCTTCGATACCCTCAATTTTACCTGCAATTGCAGTTTGGGCTGCTTCAAAAACTTCCCTGTCAACTTTTCCGTCGATAGACTCTTGCAACAGTACCTTCAACGCTTCCACCTGCTTTTTAGCTTCTTCTATTGCTTCAGCTTTAGCATTAGCAGCAGCCTCCTGAGCGGCAGCAGCATCAGCTTTCGCCTGAGCAGCATCAGCAGCAGCCTGGTCACCGGCAGCCTTAGCAGCTTCAGCTTCAGCCTTAGCAGCATCAGCAGCTTCTTTGGCGGCATCGGCAGCCGTTTGTGCAGCCTTAGCAGCAGCATCTAACGTAGCCAGCTGTTTTTCAAGAGCTGTAACGGAGCTTTGATTTCCGTCAATTTGTTCTTGTAGCCCCTTGATGTCGTCATCATAGTCTTTACAAGAAGTAAATGTACCCGCTGAAGCCGCTAATAGCGCTCCAAACAGGACGACACTTAAATACTTTTTGTTCATAATAAAAAACTTTTAATTTATAAATTAAAAAAATAATAAAAATATAGTCTTCAAATTCTTCTTCTCAAAATTCATTTCTCATTCCTTTCATTCCTTGTGCGACCTCCTTTTCTTAATTCATTCGACCTTTATTTCCCTTATACAATACACTTAAAAGCATATTCACCATACAACTTCAGCCCGTTACTTTGTAGGTAACGGGCACACCTTTGTCCCGGCTTCCGAAAAGCCGCTTTTATGAAAAACCAAGCATTTTGATCATGAAACATTTTTACCCCTGCTTTTGAGCTACGGCAGAGGGGAGGAAATTCTTTGTATCTTAATCAAAGGTTAATAAGGCCCTGGCAAAAGAAATCCGTCGTTTTATCGTATTATTTCTCTTTTTTTAGTAGTTTATCAGAAAAAATATCTTTTTTGTTTGCATGTTTTCCAAAATATATCCATCTTTGCAACGCCATTTGGCTCCGTTACCTACAAAGTAACGGTCTAGTTATCAGCAGCCTACTCCTATAATAGATCGTTTTACAAAATTAATAATCTGATTATTAGCTTCATCAATTTTCTTACTACGGAAAGGCTTAAGATACGTCTCGGTCACCGTAATCGAGGAATGCCCCATCGCTTCAGAGATAATACCCGGATGAATCTCACAATAGTAGGCTGTCGTAGCCCATGTATGGCGGGCTGCGTACGAGCTCAACCTATCATTCAACCCCAGCATTTTGCCCAACAACATGAGTTGCTGGTTGAAGCTGCGCAAGGCCAACTGATACTCGTGATAGGCTTCCTTCGTTCCTTCACCGCTTTTCAACAGCGGGAAAAGATAAGGAGAATCGGTATCACGACTCATATACCTTTTCAACAAGATCATCGCTTCCGGTGTAAGTGTCACCGACAAAGGGCGCCCCGTCTTCCGCCTGCGGTAAGTGATCACGTTATCCCTCAAATCACTTTTACGCAGATAGGCAAGATCGACAAACGGCAAGCCGCGAAGCAAAAACATTAATATAAACAGTTCTTGTGCGCGCCGTACAGTAGTAGGTACGGCAGAAGATGAAGATAGTTTAGTAAAGACTTTCTTCATGTCTTCATCACACAGTGCCCTCTTATGGTCTGCACGCGTACCTGTATAGACGTAACGGAACAGATGAGGTGTATAAATAATCATCCGACTATTAACCGCACGGTTGTACACCGCACGGAATGTCCTTAGATAGGTAGAAACGGTATTCCAGCTACATCCTCTCCCACGAAGGTGTACCTCAAACCCTTTTAGCCACTCCGGGGTAACTTTATCAAAAGAAAAATCCCCTTTCCCACAATAAGCAATGATGGCATTGGTACTGCTACGATACACGTGCGCAGTACCAAAGTTTCCCCCCATCCGTAGCTCTTCGGCTACCTGCTTCATAAATGCTACTACTTTTAACATTGTACTAAGTATTAAAATTTACACTCTAAATATACAAATATTTTAGTAACTTGGAACCTTATATATGTATATTTTATTCATTGTTTTGACTTTCGCCGGACAGATGGATTTGATCCGGCAGAAAAGAAAAGAACAAACGAGAGAGAGGTTGA
>ENA-ORTF01004353-ORTF01004353.1-human-gut-metagenome-genome-assembly--contig:-NODE-4353-length-10916-cov-5.295645_pt1 | contig 10916 bp, 6 predicted proteins | sample MGYA00241908_ERZ509180 | MGnify/ENA primary metagenome ERZ509180 (study PRJEB26280, sample SAMEA2338814) | human gut metagenome | biome: human gut; feature: human-associated habitat; material: faeces... | reverse complement strand
CGGCCTCGCGAGGATCCTTGCCCTCGGCCTCGGCGCGCATGCCCAACACCAGGTTGCGCAGACCCGCGACCGTGCCTTCCACGTCGGGGGCAGGCTGGTCGGCGTGCAGGTACGCCCAGTCCATCATAAAGGTGGCCGAAGACAGCGCACCGATGGCCAGCGCGTCGTCGGGGCACGAAAGCTCAACCTCAAAGACGCGCTCGTCGTGCTCGCTTACGCGCGTGCGGCCGCACGAGATGCTGCCGGCAAGCCCGGTCTCGTTCATGAGCTCGACCGTCACATGCTCAAGCAGATGGCAAAGCTCGGTCTGGCCCATGCAGTCCTGGAACTCGCGACCGGAATCACCCAGGCACAGGTGCTTGGCAATCGCCGGCACCAGGTAATACACGCGCGCCGTGGCCTCGATATCCTCCGAGGTCATGAGCGGCATGCCGGGGTTCACCAGCACATGCGCGCAGATCTTGTCCTCGCTGACGGTGACCTTAAGGATGTTGAACAGGCCTGCCATAACTCTCCCCTACTCTTCCTTGCCCTACTCGTCGCCATCGTGCGGATCCACAGAGCCCGCACCCGACGCCGCCGGCTTCTCTGCCGAAGACTCGGAATCCTTCTTATCGGTTTCGGCCGGAGCGATCACGCGAATGAGCGAGATGCGCTGGCCACGCATCGACTGTACCTTGAACTTGTACCCCGCAACCTCAAACACCTCTCCGATGTCGGGCACCGAGTCGCAAAGCTCCAAAATCCAGCCGGCGATGGTCTCATAATCATCGCTTTCCTCGAGCGGCCAACCAAGCTCAATCGCGTCATCGCACGAAAAACGCCCATCGACAAGCCACTCGCGACGCGAAAGACGCGTGAGGTACTTGTTGTCGGGGTCGAATTCATCCTCGATCTCGCCGACAATCTCCTCGACGATGTCCTCGATGGTGATAATGCCGGCCGTGCCGCCGTACTCGTCCACGACCACCACGATCTGGTCGTGAGAGGTCTGCATCTCGGACAGCAGCGGCAGGATGTCCTTGGTGTCGGGCACAAAGGTGGCGTCGCGCAAAAAGCCGGCGATGGGCTGGTCACCCTTGCCGTCGAGCGCGGGTTGGATCAGGTCCTTGATGTGCGCGATGCCGGCGACGTTGTCGGGATCCTCGTGATAGACGGGGATGCGGCTAAAGCCGGTCTGGCGCATGGTGGACAGCACGTCGGCGACCGTCTCGTCGTCCTCGCACATGGTGGTGTCCACGCGCGGCACCATGACCTCGCGGGCAACGGTGTCGCCCAGGTCGAAGATCTCGTGGATCATGCGCTTTTCCTCGTCGAGCAGGTCGTCCTGCTCCGAGACCATGTACTTGATCTCTTCTTCCGAGACGTTCTGGCGGTCGTCGGCACTCTTGATGCGCAGGATACGGGCCAGGCCATCGGAGCAAGCACCAGTTAGCCACACGAGCGGACGGGCGATCTTTTGGAAAAACGACAACGGCCCCACAACCTGCTTGGACACGCCTTCGGCGTTGGCCAGGCCGATGCGCTTGGGGACGAGCTCGCCGATCACGATGGACACGAAGGCGACCGCGACGGTGATGATGACCGGCGCCAGGCCGCGTGCGATGGCGGAGAGCGGCGCGATGCCAAAGCTCATGAGCCACGTGGCGAGCGGGTCGGACAGACTCGTCGAGGCGACGGCGGACGAGGCGAAGCCCACGAGCGTAATGGCGACCTGGATGGTGGCGAGCAGCTGGTCGGAGTCGGCAGCCAGCTTAATGGCACGCTCGGCGCGCTTATCGCCCTCCTCGGCATCGTGCTCCAACACGGCGCGCTTAGCCGTGGTGAGAGCCATCTCGGACATGGAGAAGTAGCCGTTGATAAGCGTCAGGACGAGGGTAGTGATAAGGGAGATGGTTATGTCCATCGGGAGTTTCTCGAACCTCCAAGATTCGGGACGTTAGGGTAAAACGTTGATGGCGGATACGGCAATTGCGCCGGCGCCCGTGCGAGCGGGGCCGTGGGCGCGGTCGCTAGATTACGAAGAGGATCACCGCCATGAACTGGAAGATGCTGCCGGCGAGCACCCACAAGTGGAAAACACTGTGCAGATAGCGCACGTTTTTGGCGATATAGAACGGCACACCCACGGTATAGCACACGCCGCCGACGGCGAGCAGGGCAAGCGCGACGGGGTTCAGCAGCGCCACGAGCTCGGGCAGTTTAAAGACGACAAGCCAGCCCATCAGCAGGTAGACCAAGCCGCTTACCCAGTGCGGCTGACGCTCGCGCAAAAAGCACTCGAGTGCGATGCCGATGATGGCGATGGCCCACACGGCAAAGAACAGCATAGGGCCGCCGTCGTTTGCGAGCGTGATGAGGCAAAACGGCGTATAGCTGCCGGCTATGAGCAGGTAGATGCAACTGTGGTCGATGATGCGAAACACGCGCTTGGCGCGAGCGGGCTGAATCGCATGATAGAGCGTGGAGGCCAGATATTCGAGAATGATGCTGACACCATAGACAATCGCCGCGGCCATGTGGGCCGGGCCTCCTCCGCGCAGGGCAGCGAATACGATCAGGAGCACCAGGCCCGCGATACCCAGCAGGCAGCCGACACCATGGGTGACGGAGTTCATGATCTCCTCGCCCACCGTGTAGTGTGGAACGGCCGCAGTCTTGGGTCGCGGCTTAGAACTGTCGCTCGAATCGGACATGCCGGTTACATCCTCCAACGTAAAGAGTTCTCAACACTATATCAAAGCGTCTGGGTACGTGCGAAATTTGTACCATACGTGACCCTTTGTTTACCCATTCTTTGCTTGTTGACGCATCAACGGCGAACGTCCATAATGCGCTTGCATTAAATGTTGATGTATTAACATCTTATAGGAGAATACTGCATGGCTCAAAACGCACGTTCCCATCGAAAGCTCAAGATAGCCGGCATCGTTGCACTGGTGGTTGTCGTTGCGCTGCTCGGATTTGCCGGCAACTTTTTGTTTGACTTTGCCCTGAACCCCCAAGCGCCGTACACCATGAAGATGATGCAGGATAGCAAGAACGACAAAGAAGGTGAGCAGCCGGATGCCGAGGACACCGAGGCGCGGGCGTGGTTTAAAGAGAATCGCGAGAGCAGCAGCCTCACCGCAGATGATGGAACCGAGCTTGCCGCTTGGTATTTTGCTGCTTCGGAGAGCACGCACGACTACGCCGTCTGCCTGCATGGATATACCAACGAGCCCATCGGTATGGCCCGATACGTCAAGCGATTCCACGACCGCGGCATGAACGTACTCGCACCCGCCGCCCGCGCCCACGAGCGCTCCGGCGGCGACTATATCGGCATGGGCTGGCCCGAGCGGCTAGATGTCGTTGTATGGATTGGGCGGATCGTTCAGGCTGACCCCGAGGCACGCATCCTGGTCTTTGGCGAGTCGATGGGTGCGGCAACCGCCATGAACGTCGCGGGGGAATCTCTGCCCACAAACGTAAAATGCATTATCGAGGACTGCGGTTATACGAGTGCTTGGGACGAGTTTTCTCTGCAGCTCAAGGACGTGTTCGGCCTGCCCAGCTTTCCCTTGCTCGATGTAGCAAACTTGGTGTGCAACGTGCGCGCGGGCTATGACTTTCATAAGGCGAGCAGCGTAGAGCAACTCAAACACGCGACGGTTCCCATGTTGTTTATCCACGGCGACCAGGACACCTTTGTGCCGTACGACATGCTCGACCAAAACTACGAGGCGTGCGCCAGCAAGGTCAAGCAAAAGCTCACCATCCATGGCGCCACCCACGCCAAGAGCGCGCAAATTGACCCCGAGCTCTACTGGAGCACAGTCAACAACTTCCTCGACGAGTATTTTTAGGCAAATAGTACGGTTTACTGGTCTATCTGACCCCCTGTTTTCGGAAGTGCGGGGAAAATCGCGGGAAGCTCAACCAGACCACAGTTTTACCAACAATTTATCAGGGGTTTTGTTGCCAAAAAACGGTTTGTGGTCGGCGGTATTCGATTTTTCACCGCACTTCCGAAAAGCCGCCCGCGGGCGCTGTGCTCACGGGCGGCTTTTGCTAACGTTGCGCTACAAATGCGCTTGTTTTGTCCAATAGCTAGGCGCTACTTGACCTCGATGAGCTCGTACTCGCTCGTGCCCAGGCCGATTTTTTCGGCGTGCGCGATGCACGCGCGCCAGTCGGTGTCGGGATGCGTGATGCAGAAGGGGTCGCGCGCCTGCTCGCCCTCCAGATGCTCGTGATTGTGCTCCATCTTGGCCGCGCTATCGGTGAGCTCGGTGTTGGGCAGCGGCTCGGATGCCATGACGGCATCGGCGCAGGCCTGGTCGATGGCGACCGGGTCGAAGCTCGCGAACATGCCGATGTCGTTGACGATAGGCGTGTCGTTTTCGGGATGGCAATCGCAGTTGGGGCTGATATCCATGGCAAGCGAGATATGGAAGTTCGGGCGGCCGTCGACGACGGCCTTGGTGTACTCGGCGATCTTGCAGTTGAGCACGTCGGCCGCGGCTTCATAGCCGGGCTTGATGGCGTCCTGGTTGCACACGCCGATGCAGCGGCCGCAGCCCACGCAGCGATCGTGGTCGATGGCAGCCACGTGCACCGTGCGAGTAGCGCCGTTGGCAAGCTCGCGCTCGCGGGTGTCGTCGAACGAGATAGCGTTGTGCGCGCAGATTTTCTCGCAGGCATGGCAGCCAACGCAGTGCTCGGTCGCGACGTTCGGCTTGCCGGCGGCATGCTGCTCCATCTTGCCGGCACGGCTGCCGCCGCCCATGCCCAGGTTCTTCATGGCGCCGCCAAAGCCGGCCTGCTCATGGCCTTTAAAGTGGGTGAGGCTGATCACAATATCGGCGTCCATGAGTGCCTGGCCGATCTTGGCCTCGTGCACGTACTCGCCGCCCTCGACCGGGACGAGCGCCTCGTCGGTACCCTTGAGGCCGTCGGCGATGATGATCTGGCAGCCCGTGGCATACGGGGTAAAGCCGTTCTGGTAGGCGGTGTCGATGTGCTCGAGCGCATTTTTGCGGCTACCGACGTAGAGCGTGTTGCAGTCGGTGAGGAAGGGCTTGCCGCCCAGCTCCTTGACGACATCCGCGACGGCGCGGGCGTAGTTGGGGCGCAAAAAGCTCAGGTTGCCCAGCTCGCCAAAGTGAATCTTGATAGCAACGAACTTGTTCTCAAAGTCGATCTGCTCAATTCCGGCGTGACGGATGAGGCGCTTGAGCTTGTCGAGCTGGCTCTCGCGAGCATGCGTGCGCAGGTTGGTGAAGTACACCTTAGCGGGTGCTGCGGGTGCAGTTGCGGTCATAGATCTATCCCCTCGGTCTATATGGCGTTACAGACATAAGAGGATGGTACCAGTTAAAGCAGAGTTAAAGTCAAGTATGGCACCTAGCCATTGGGTACTCATTGGGGACAGACTTAAATGGCTGAAACCACTCATTGGGGACGTACTTAAATGAGTGCCTCGCCACCTGGCAGCTAGGGACGTTCCTTTCCTGCCGGCAGTTGGGGACAGTCCTTGCCAGCACGGCCGGCGAGCCGGCAAGTCAGCAAAGACTGTCCCCGATGACTAGTCGTTTAAGAGCGTCCCCAATGACCAATAAGGGACTACTCCTGCACCTTGAGGGCCTCGGCCAGGCTCACGCGCTTGATGGAGCGCGTGTGCAGCAGCGCCACGACCAGATAGGTCGCAAAGCCAATGCCGACGCATGCAGCCATAGACCAAGCGGGCACGTAGATCTCGATATTGCCGTTGTAGGCGAGCAGCATCGAGCGGAAGATGGCCGTGAGCGAGCCAATAATGACCGGCAGGCTCAGCACGAGTGACGCCGCCACGCACAGCGTGATCGAGCGGATGTACAGATGCGAAATCTCGCCATCGCGATAGCCAAAGACTTTCATGTAGCTGATCGAACGGGCGCTGTGGTCGATCACAGCCTTGGTCAGCAGGTACATAAACAGCAAGAAGATGAACACCGCAAGCCCAACCATCATGCCGATCATTTTGCTCATCATACCGATGAACTGGTCACCCACGGCGCGCATGTCGTCGGGCGTGGTGTCGCCGGCAAAGTAGCGCGCGTCGAGGTCGAGCTTCTCGTTGCTCACATAGCCGTTAAAGTAGGCGGCGTCGTTGCCGAACAGCTCGTTAAAGTCGTCGATGCTCATATAGACATTCATATCCGACTTAGAGCCCCAAACGCAGTCCTTGCCCACGTACTCAAAGGAATAATGCTCGCCCTCATACTTGTCATGGAGCGTGACCTTCTGACCCCCGCTCCAGCCAAACTTATCGAGCAGACCGCCGCCAAAGACGACGCGCCCATCGCCGACGTTGAGGCCTTTCCAATAGCGCGAATCGGATGAAATGCCGTAGACGGAAATCGTCTCCTCGCCATTTCCATCGCCGCGGTCGTATTGCAGCTGGTAGACGGCGTATTTCTCGGCCTGCGCGATTGCGCCCGCGCCGTTGTCGATCGTATTGACCGGGTGGATATCGTTGTTGTCAGCGTCGATCTTAGAGGCCTTGTCGATCAGGCCGATGGCCTCATCGCGGTCGCAGCCGAGGGCATCGGCAAGATCGTCAAGGCGCGCGTAGAGCGCATCCTTCTTGTCCTGAACCTTGGCAAGCGCGTTCTGCGCTGCGGTCAGGCTCTCGGCAGACGGAGATGCGGTCGCGGCATCAGCTGCCGTCTGCGCCGCATCGGCCGCGTCGTCGAGCTCGTCATCGGCATCCTGGGCGGCGGAAAGCAGCACGCCGTCAACCGACTGCAAGCGCTCGAGTGCCGACCACTGCTCGCGTTCCTCGGCAGTGCCCTCGAGCTCCAGCGGAGCCTTGAGCGTGTACTGGTGCTCGGCGACCAGGCTCGTCTCGAGGTTGTCCGCGTAGTGCGTCATCGTGGGCAGAATCGCCAGGCCAAAGAGCAGCAGCAGCGAGGCAAACGCAATGCCCACGAAGAGCGTGGCGAAGTTGCCCAGGTTGCGCAGGAAGATGCGCAGGCGGAAGCGGGAAACAAAACCCATGCGCTCCGGCAGCTGCAAGCCGCGCTTGGTGCCCGATTTGCCGCTCGCCTCGTGACGAAGGAACTGCAACGGCGTCTTGCCCATTTTGCGAAGCAGACCCACCAGCGTGATGAGGATGAGCGCGACGGCGGGAACCACGGCGCACTTCACAAAGATCTCCCAGCTCCAGTACACCTGGAAGGGCGGCAGGCTGTACGAACCGTAATACAGGCTACGCATAGGCTCGGTAAAGAACGCAATGCCGAGCGCGGTGCCCAGCAGCGCCGCGACCACGCCTACGATGGCGGGAAGCGCCAGGTAGTGCAGCACAATCTCGCGACGACGATAGCCGCTGGCGAGCAGCGTGCCGATGATGGCGCTCTCCTCCTCGATGGTGGCGTCGGTAAGGACCACAAAGACAAACGCCATGATCACGATGATAATGTCGAGCAGCGTCATCCACATCGTAGAGTCGCCGTCCACGTCGTCGCGCGCATAGCCAATGCCCTGATTGGAATCGGCGTCGATGAGGTCATCCACGCGCGCATCGGCATCGGTCAGCGCCTCGACCATATCCTGCTCCGCATCGATGCGATCCGCGGTGGGGAGGTCGCGATCGGTAAAGGTAAAGGAGTAGGTGTAGGCGGGCGCGCCGCCGACATCCTCGAGCGCGGCAAAGCCGGCATCGGTGACCTCGGCCACGCCGTACGTGATGGTGTTCACCGTAAAGTCCGAATTGTTGAGGAACAGCGCCTGGCTATCGGGCTGGGTCATGATGCCGCAGATGATGTAGGTGCGACCCTCGAGCTCGACTTTATCGCCCACGGCGAGGCCGTTGTTGGTGGCAAAGATGCGATCGATGGCCACCTCGTCGTCCGCCCTGGGTTCCCTGCCCTCACAGTAGGACGCGATATCGACCTTGGTGCGGTGCGCATAGGTGCGCAGTGTGCGCTTGGTGCCGTCGTCGCCGGCGGTCTTTTTGATGATGGCATCGATGGAGAAATTCTTGTAGAGCGTGACGCCGCCGACGTCGCCGGCCGCATCCTCGGCGGCTTTGAGTTGATCGTCGGTAGCCTCGAAGGAGGTGGTCACGCGGCCGTCCTCAATCGTGTACGCATCGCGCATGTCGTCGATAAGGCAGCCGATGGAATGCGCCGCGAGCAAAAAGCCCGAGGTAAGGGCGATGCTTCCGCACATGAGTAAAAAGATGCCCAGGTACTTGCCGATATTGCGGCGCAGCTCGCGCGGGAGACGTTTTGCGAGAGGTGTCATGGCGCCGCCTACCAATCGAGCTCGGCGGCCGCGACGGGCGACTCGTTGAGCTCATCCTCGACGATGTGCCCGTCGCGCAGGCGCAGCACGCGATTGGCCATGCGCGCGATGGCGGCATTGTGGGTGACAATGATGATGGTGCAGCCGTAGGTGCGGTTGACATCCTCCATGAGCTGCAAGATTTCCTTGGACGTCTTGTAGTCAAGCGCGCCCGTGGGCTCGTCGCACAGCAGCAGGCCCGGGTTTTTGACGAGCGCACGGCCGATGGCGCAGCGCTGCTGCTGGCCACCCGAGACCTGGCGCGGGAACTTGTTGCGGTGCTCGTAGAGGCCCAGCGAGCGCAGCAGGTCGTCGACGCTGAGCGGGTTTTTGGACAGGTGCGCCGTGACCTCGATGTTTTCCTTGATGGTGAGATCAGGCACCAGGTTGTAGAACTGGAAGACAAAGCCCAGCTCGCGGCGGCGATACTCGCCCAGGTCGGCGGGCTTGAGCACCGTGAGGTCGCAGCCGTCCACCATGATGGAGCCGGCGTCGGCATCCTCCAGGCCGCCGATCAGGTTGAGAAAGGTCGACTTGCCCGAGCCCGAGGGACCCAGCATGACGCAGATTTCGCCGCGGTTGATGGACGTGTCGATGCCATCGAGTACCGTCAGGCGCGCATCACCGTCGCCGTAGTGCTTTTTGAGCCCTTTGACCTGGACATAGGCTTTCTGCGTTGCCATGGCATCCCCCATTGTTAGCCTCGTACTACTTTATGAACGTAATAGTAAACCTTGGCGAACTATTTTGGGGCGAGAGTGGGGATTTGTTTCAGACTAGTCATTGGGGACGTTCTTAAATGACCAGTCACAAGGGACGCTCTTTCGCCACCCGGCAGTTGGGGACGCTCCTTATCTGCCCCCGATGGCTAGTCATTTAAGTCTGTCCCCAATGAATACTTTTGGTCGTTTAAGTCTGTCCCCAATGAGTAGGTGTCTAGGCGTGGGATTTGTTGTGGGCGAGGGCTAGGCCTACGGCGGCGATGGCCGCGGCAAAGAGCACTGTGACGCCCAGATCGCAAGCGATGTCGCCCAGCACGGTGGACGTCAGGTCCGCGGCGAGCGCCTTGCCAATCGCGTCGTTCACCCAATACGTCGGCACAAAATGCGCCGCGGTCTGCACGGCTGGGCCCATCAGCGACAGCGGCATCCAGGCGCCGCCCAAAAACGTCATGAGCATGCCGAGCAGGTTGCCCACACCGTTGAGCAGCTCCTCACGCGCACCCAGGCTCGAAAGGGCAAAGCCAACGGCCAGAGGCGTGCACGCCAGGGCAAACGTCGCCGCCAGCGCCAGGCACACACGACCCACGCCGACCTCGGCAACCGCGCCGGCAAAGCCCACGACGCCCATCATGCTCGACACAAACCAGATGCAGACGGTGAGCACTGCGGCAGCCGCGAACACGGCAAGCGAGCGCTGGCGCTCGGAGACCGGGCCGGCATCCATGCGGCGCACGCGCTCGGGCTCGTTCATGCCCGAGAACACCAACCCCACCGATACGATGACCGACGAGATAATCGCGTACGCGCCAAAGTTGAAATACGACTTGAGCATGGCGGCGGCAGTCGAACCAACCTTGACCTGCTCAATCTGGACCTCGGCGCGCTTGGCGGCGGCATGCTCGGCGGCCTTGGCGACGCTGCCATTAGAGGCGGCGGGCTCTAGGGCCGCTGCAGCGCCCGCGAGCGAAATCCAGCGCGAGGCCTCAGCAGACGAAAGCGCCGCCATGGTGCCGGCACCGTAGGTCACATCGAGCTTGGGTAGGGACTCCCCCGCACGGGCGGCTGCAACGAGGTCGCCCTCAAACCCCTCCGGGATAAAGAACACGCAGTCGGCGCTACCCTTGGCGCTGTTGCTCTTGGAGAGCGCGTCCGCAAGATCGTATGTATCGTCGCCGATGCCCGTGACCAGCTCAAAACGCGAACCCAGGTGCTTGGTGAGTGCTCTCGAAAGGTCGCTATTGTCGCGGTCGACCACGATCACGTTGGTGTCGTAGGGCTCGTACTCGGTAAGCTGCGACGAGTTCCAGCTCACCGAGGCCGCGATGAATACGCCCATGAGCGAGATGAACACCGTATAGATGAGCAGGTAGAACGGGTGCGCCAGCGCCATGCGAAGCGCGGTCTTAAAGGTGCTCATAGCGACTCCTTCCAAAGATCAGCGTGGCGGCGGCAACGAACAGCAGCGCCATAAGGACCAGCGCGCCGGCGCGAACGGCAAAAGGTCCCAGGTCCTCAAAGAAATACAGGCGGTTGAACATGTCGCAGATAAGCTTGACGGGGTTGAGCCAGCACTCGACCGGGCAGGCGCGGGCAACGTCATCGGCAAGCGCCATCGCTGGCTCGCCGTAGAGGCCGGCGAACAGTGCGCACGTGGTGGCAAAGCCCGTGAGGATGCCCGACTTGGACGCCTTGCCGCCCTTAACGGGAAGCGTGCCCACAAAGAGTCCCAGGCCCGTGGCGGCAAGCGCGGAAGCGGCGCCGCCCACCAGACACAGCCCCTCGCGCCCGCCAAAGTCGACACCCACGACCAGGCGCACGTAGCAAATCGCAATCGCCAACGAAGCAAAGGAGACCAGCCACGAGCCGACAAAGATGCCGGCC
>ENA-ORTF01004345-ORTF01004345.1-human-gut-metagenome-genome-assembly--contig:-NODE-4345-length-10934-cov-3.170880_pt1 | contig 10934 bp, 7 predicted proteins | sample MGYA00241908_ERZ509180 | MGnify/ENA primary metagenome ERZ509180 (study PRJEB26280, sample SAMEA2338814) | human gut metagenome | biome: human gut; feature: human-associated habitat; material: faeces... | reverse complement strand
GAAAAAAGAGAAGTAAAGAAAAGCAAAGGAAAAGCACCGGAAAGAAAACTCTTGGAAGAGATTCCTTATTCCGATGCTTTTTTCATATGATTTGCAATGTAAAAAGGCAACCAGTATCAGAAAAATCAACGGGATTCCCATCTGCCGGAAGCACCGCAGGGAAGAACCAGTCCTGAATTTGTAACAGGGAGTCCGATCTCCTGAGAATCAACATGACCGTTCCAGGATTTTAATTCGGTGGAGATCATGTAAGTCAGTACTGCAGGTGCAAGACCCGTTGTATAGGAGTTGACCAGGAAAAATAATGCATCTTTGGACAGAATTTTTGCACAGAGTCGGATCAACGGATGGATCATGTCTTCAATCTTCCAGATCTCACCTTTCGGTCCTCTTCCATAAGAAGGTGGATCCATAATTATTGCATCATACTTGTTTCCTCTACGAATCTCCCTTTGAACAAATTTTACAACATCATCCACAATATATCTTACTGGTCTTTCTTGCAATCTTGATGATACAACATTTTCTTTTGCCCACGCAACCATTCCCTTAGAACTATCTACATGGCACACAGATGCTCCAGCATAAAGACAAGCAACAGTTGCTCCTCCTGTGTATGCAAATAAGTTCAAAACTTTAACTTCTCTATTTGTAGTTTTTATTTCATTCTGAATTTTATCCATCATCCAATCCCAGTTAACTGCTTGTTCTGGAAAAATGCCAGTATGTTTAAATCCCATTGGCTTAATATTAAAAGTTAAATTTTTATACTTAATTTGCCAGCTATCTGGTAGCCTTTTCTTGTAATCCCAATGTCCACCACCAGTACTACTTCTATTATAACGCGCATTAGCCTGCTTCCATTTTTCTGGATATTGCTTATCATTCCAAATTATTTGCGGATCTGGTCTAACAAGATAGATATTATTCCATCTTTCAAGCTTTTCACCATTAGCCATATCCAAAATTTCATAATCTTTCCAATTACTTGCTATTTTCATTAATTTTGTTATAATCAAGTTCTTGATTATTTTCCTTTCCAAATAAAATTACAAATTTAATTATAGCAAAAAATAGCAGATTGTACAAGTCCATTTTATTTGTATTTCGTCTGTTTTTACATCTTTTGCAGTAGCTCAACAAAACTATATACTAATACACAATCAATCATCATAAGCGCAAAACATGTTATGCTTATTGAAGTTATAAATTTGTGTTCATTCATGAATTTTAATACTTTATTTTTTCTAGCTTTATTGTTCTTATTATCCTCATTGTCATTTCTATTTTCTTTTTTAGTTATATTTTCTAGCTTGTCCTCTCCATTAAAAAATTTAACTCCTAAAACAATATCTTTAGAATACTCCATAAATCCCCCTTTTCAGGCAATCTTTTCAGAAATAAGTTTGCCATTTTATATTCTTATTATAAAATATATTCAACTTGTCCGAGATTTATGACAAAAAAATAGTACATGTGGTACAATTTAGGGACGGAGAAAAAATTGCATTTTTTCTCCGTCCCAATATTTTAACAAACAATTGCACTTGTTTGTATTGTATAGAAATTATTTTACTTTGTATATCTTTCCTTCAGGATTTAAGACATACATATGTTCATTGCCATCAGCATCTTTCGTACGGCATGTACCATATTGAATATTTTCAATATAGGTATCCAGAACACTAGTAATAGTTTCCCCTTTCGGGATTTGCCATTTGCCTAAGCATTCAAAGAAATGCCAACAGTAGACAATATTGTCCTTCTTGCTATATACCAGAGTATTATTCATTCCATACGAATTACTTTCAAGGCTCCCTGAGTAGTCCAAATTACACTCATATTTTTCTTCGTAGGCGACACCATTTAATGCAATAATGATCCTCGAAATATAATATTTTCTGCCAATAATATATCTTGTTCCCCAATGATTGTCTTCTTTGGTATCTCCATCCCACTGACCATTTATGAATTCAAGTATATCATGTTCAAAATACCAGTTTCGAAGAACATCATACTCCATTCCGGCATTTTCCAATGCTTGCTTGAATTTTGCATTTCTATCTTCTACTGCTTTTTTCTTAGCTGCTGCCTCGGCTTTTGCTTTATCTTCCTGTCTCTTTTTTTCTGCTGATTTCACCTCAACCTTCGCATACCCATTAAGCATATGACCAAACCACTGATCCCATAAGCCATCACGTTGAACATCTATAATATATTGTCCATACGAGTTAACTGTACGTGTCACATACGATCCATTCACATTATATAACTTCAATGTTACTGGAAATTCATCTGTGTAAACGTAAAAAGACTTGCCATTTGCCTCATATCTGCGGTTATAGGCTGGATATTCATCAGTTTGCCCATTTGGAAACGTAATCCGCAAATATACATCATATTTGCTTTCTGCATACGCAACAATAGACACACACGATAGCATTGCCAATGCTACCAAAAGAGAAATAAGACTATTCCGAATTTTTTTCATTTGAGTAACCTCCCTAAAAATTTTTTTATGTCAAGAATACTAAATGTGCAACTATAGTATTCAAACAACTTATAAAACATGGGATATACTATAAATTTTTCTACACAATAATATCATAATTCCATATTGAAGTCAACATAAAATATTGATGCTTCATTATGAATACGAAAAAAATGTACATTGCATTTTCTTCTCCATCCCATATTATATAAAAATTCCGCCCAAAAATGGGCGTCCCTATTTGACGAATTTTAATGTATAAGTGCTTTTTTTATCTCTACTGCTAACTCTTCATTTATTCCTTTTACTTCTGCTATTTCTTCTATGCTTGCGTTTGATATGTTTTCTACTGTTCCGAATTTTTTTAATAGTTCTACTTTTTTTACTGTTCCTATTCCTTTTATGTTATCTAGTGCAGACCTGGTTACTTCTCCGTTTCTTAGTTTTTTGTGATATCCTATTGCAGTATCATGCACTGCGTCTTGGAACATTGTTATTGTGTTTAAAAGTGTTTGTGAAATTTCTAGTTCTTCTCTTTTGTCATTCATTAATGCACGTGTTTGGTGCTTATCGTTTTTTACCATTCCAAATACAGTAATATTTACTCTATCTTTTTCTGTTAATTCTATATTTTTTTCTTTCGCTTTTTGTTCTATTTCTTTGTTTACATTTCTTATCGCCTGTTGAATTGCGTGTATTTGTGTTATGCCTCCATCTGCAAATATTACATCTGGTAGTTCTCCGAATCCGTTTGGTTTGTCCTCATTTAGAATTGGCACAGAATGTCTTAAACGTCTTGTTACTACTTCTTCCATACATGCTGGATCATCTTGCCCAACAACTTCTTTTATTTTGAATCTTCTTGCCATTTCTTTCTTAATTATTCCATCCTGCATTACGCACATACCGGCAACCATATTGGTTCCAGATAAGTTTGATATATCGTAACATTCTATTTTTCTTGGCAATTTTTCTAAGTTTAATACATGTTTTAATTCTGCTAAAATATTGTATTTGTCCTTTTCCTTGTTCTGTAAAGTGATTAAGGCATTGTTCTCTGCCATTTCTACGAATTTCAATTTCTCACCTTTTTGCGGTGTCTTTATTTCTACTTTTCTTCCTGCAGATTCTGTTAATAGCATTTCGATTGCATCTTTGTCTTCAATTTCTTCTTTTATCATTATCTTATTTGGTAGAATTGTTCTTCCCATATAATATTGTTTAATAAAGCTTGAAATTATTTCACTATCTTCCTCATCTTCTAATCCTTTGAATATATAGTGGTCTCTACCTATCATCTTACTATTTCTAACATAGAACATCTCAATACAAACTTCTTCGTCTTTTCTTGCTAAACCAATTACATCTATGTCATTTTCAGAAATATTAGAAACCTTTTGTCTTTGTGAGATTCTTTCTATTGCAAATATTTTATCTCTTATTTCCTGAGCTTTTTCATATTCCATTTTCTTAGAAGCATCTAGCATTTCCTTTTCTAGCTCTTTCTTTAAATTGTCGGTCTTTCCTTCTAAAATAGAAATAATTTCATCAATTTGCTTTCTATAATCTTCTTTACTAATATAACCCATGCAAGGAGCCATGCACTTCTTTATGTGATAATTCAAACATGGTCTATCCTTATATTTAAAACTTCTACACTGTCTAATCTTATATCTAGACTTGATAAACTCAATCATTTCCTTAGCACTTCCAGCATTTGCATAAGGTCCAAAATATTTAGCACCATCATTTAAAATTCTTCTTGTAATATACAAATCTGGATAATCTGCCTTCACATTAATTTTAATATATGGATATGTTTTATCATCTTTTAGAAGCACATTAAATTTAGGCATATTCTTCTTAATAAGATTGCACTCCAAAATAAGAGCCTCTGCCTCATTATCGCACACTATATACTCAAAATGGTCGACTAACGCAACCATATTTTGAATTCTTTTGGTTTTCTTATTCTTTCTAAAATACTGCCTTACCCTGTTTCTTAAAACAACAGCCTTACCAACATAAATAATTTTGTCATTTTTGTCGTGCATTATATAAACCCCTGGCTTTTTAGGCAGTTTTTTAAGTTCTGCTTCTATATCAAACATACATTTCTCCCTTTATAAAAAGCAAATGATTTTAACTATTTCAGAGTTAAAATCATTTGTTCATTCATATTTATTTTACATATTTACTTATTTGCTTGTATCTTATATAAAAGATTGATCCTAAAGCTCCTATTACTAATATTATTATTATTACACTCTTTACACCTGTTTGTGGTATTTCATTTGGTGCCATTGTATCATCTTTTACATCTGTTTTTTTGTTGTCATCATTTTTATTCTCTATTTTCACATTATCTAAATACGTTTCTACTTTAATATCAGAATCCATATTTATTCCTTTTGTAACAAATACTGATTGGTTTCCACCTTTTACAGCTACTTCTCTTACATATAAATACAATGTTTTTGAACTCATTAAATCTTCATAATTTTTTATATCTTTTGTATTTATCTTGAATTCTAATTTATCATTTGAAGATTGATTTTCTGTTATCTTTACCCAATTTTGAATATTATTTTCATTGTTGTTTTTTGATAAATAATAGTAATATGTGCAATTGTCATTTTTTGTACTCTTTTCAATGCCTTCTATCAACATATCTATCGTTACATATTCCTTCTGGTTCTTATCAGAAAACGTAAAATATTTTATGCTATTTATATTTGCATTCATTTTATCAAAATTAGAATTTTCTGCAACATCTTCTGGAATTATTTCAACTTCTATTGTTGTAGTTTTATCCATGTACGTTACTGTTAATGTATTTTTTCCAAGAGACTTATTATCAAATCCTTCAACTTTAACTAGAGCTGATTTCAAATCTATTTCTTCACTTGTATTATCATTGTAATCTATCTTTATCTTACCACCAGTCAAGTCAATTTCTTCTTTATTTTGTATGTATTTTGTCTTTGTTGGCATTTTACTAACTATAATATTTGTAATTGTTTTTTTCTCAACAGTAATAGCAACTTCTACAGATTTTCCTCCAAAGCTTACAGTTACAGATTTTTGGCTTGTTGTTAGCTTTTCTCCACGTTCAATTGTATATTCTTCAATTTCATGTTCGCTTCCATCTTGATATGTTCCAACAATGACAATTCCTGTTTTGTCAAAATTTTGACCTTCTACATATTTGACTTTACTTGGTAAATTTTTTACTTTAATATCCACTAACGCATTAGGTTTTACCGTTATTGGCTGAGTTATAGACTTTCCTTCGAATGTTATTGTTATTCCTGTCTGCTCTGCCTTTAGGTTACTTCCGTTTGTAATAGTGTAATTTGATATGCACTTACTAGTTCCATCTTTATATGTTGCAATTACTACCATTCCAGATGCATCAAATTTTTCTCCTTCTTTATATTCTGTTTTAGTAGGAGGTGTTTGAATTTTTAAGTCTACTACACTATTTTTTTCAACACTTATTGATTGATTTACGCTTTTTCCACTAAATGTTATAGTAACACTATTTTGTCCAACTTTCAAGTTTGTACCATTTGTAATACTATAATCTGAATCTTTTAATGTGACTGTTGGTTCATCTTTGCTATTATAATTTGCTCTTACCACCATTCCAGACTTATCAAAATTTTCTCCTTCAAAATATGATGTTTTATTTGGTGCAGTTACTATTTCTATATTTTTTAATGATCCGTCATACAATTCTTTAGTTGTAAAAGCCTTTATAGTACTATCACCATTTTCAAATGAATCATTTATCTCTTTTATTTTTCCTAAATCTATCCAACTTGCATTGTCCAAATCATCCGTTGCTGCAACAAAACATTTTCCTACTTCTGTTTTTACATCATCCCATTTGCTATACCCATCTATTTTGCTTTCTAATGTAATTAAAGCTCTTGTTTCACCTGGTGCACCAACTCCTGTAAAGGATGTCACAACTGCAAATGAATTTCCTGTAAGTGCAATTGGCTTTTTAAAATTTATTGTATGGTATCCTTGATCAATAATATAATCACTAACACCATTTTCTAATTCTACTAATTGCAAATCATCTTTTGCCATACTCGAACCATTTGGGTTTACATATACTTTTCCCCAATATGTTTCTGGAGCATTTATCGAAATGCTTGTTAAATATTCTGTATTTGTAGTATCTCTGTTAAATATATTTCCAAGAAGTATTTCCATATTGTTTACATACATGTCGTTTGCAGCATATAGTTCATCATATTGATATATCTTATCATAGTTTACTTTATTTGATGACTTTGATATACCAAAATTTTTACCTGATGAAACATTAGCATCTTCATAAGATATGTATATATATCCATTATCACCATAAATATAGTAAGCATTCTCACCATCAATTTTATAACCTATTTGGATTATAACCTCATTAGGTATTTCTTCAGGCGAATTCCATCCCTTTGATGTACATGTATCTTTATATTTTTCAAATATTTCTTTTTTTAAATCCGGTAAAGTATACTCTTCTTTATCTCCCCATGAATTTCTTACAATCCATGCACCATTTGAAGAAGGTCTCGAATCTTCCGCAAAATTATCTATACTGTAATTGTCATCCCATCCGATTATAGACACAGCGTGATCTGTTGGATGTGAGTATTCATTGCTGCAATATTTTGCACCAGTTTCATTATTATAACATGAGTAATCAGACATTGAAGATGACGCCCCATGTATTTTAGTAAATACTGCTCCATAATTTTGAATATGTTCTTTTATCTGATTCATTATTTTTTGTTTTTCACTATCACTTTTTCCGCTATATGGTTCGAAAACTTCTATATCATCGACTTCTGTTACAACATTTTTATTCTGTATCTCAGAAATGTCGATTGTATCATCATTATTTTCAAATGGCATTTCATCTTCTGTAATAGCTCCAGTACCGTTTGTTAAGTATGATTGTGCCATTGGGAAGTTTCCTCCGTCTCCAGCAGTTCTATTATACCCCTTTTTATTTTCCACATTATTAGCAAAATATTTACTTGTAGCATATTCTAAATGTCTCTCTGAAAAGTCGTAAATTTTCGTGATATTTCCTTTCTTGTAATCTTGCATAGCCAAATTTGTTTCCAGTGAAGATAACGAAGCAAAGGCCCAACATGAATTGGTTTGTTGCTGGTTTCTTATTTTCACATTCTCTGAAATTATGTCTTTTAGACTGAATCTGCTAGCCATACTTGCTCTCGTACTTCTAACATCTTGCAATGGATTGTTAGATATCTTTTTGGAACTACTTGGAATATAATACATGTCTGGCATAATAGTCTTTTGTTTTTCTTCTTCTGTTAGCTGTAACCAATTTTTAAACTTTTCCGTATATTCAACCTTTTCTAATACATTACTGCTAGCAAAAGCTGTGGAACATGTTAATATAGTTGCGATTGAAATTGCCATCCCTATCTTTATAAAAAATCTCTTTTGTTTATTCATTTTAATTTCCCCTTTTATCTTTCTATTTTTTTCATATTATATACTAAATTAAAAAACTTGTAAATGTATTTTAATTTATTTGTTCAAAACTATTGATACATTTTTCCTTTTAGTGTAATATTATATCCATATAAGCATAAAATAAAATTTTTATTAAGAAAGGAGTTCATTTTTAGCGCCAGGACAGCGTTTGTGCTGTTGACGAGGTTAGAGTTTATCGAAATATTCGGCGGATGCTCTAGGGCTCTCTACGGCCCTTATAAATTAGCAAAACCTAGCAGTGATGTTAGAACAGATATAATTTTGAGTAGTTTAATTATTTTATGCCTTTTATATTATATTTTGAATCAAAGTGTTTTACTTTGGTATTATTAAATTATGTATTTTATAGGAGGTTTACTATGTGTGGAATAGTAGGTTACATTGGTAACAATAAAGCAAAAGAAATTTTAATAAATGGGCTTAAATGCCTAGAATATAGAGGTTACGATTCTGCTGGAATTGCAACTATTGAAAATAATAAAATTACTGTTATGAAGGAAAAGGGCAGGGTTTCAAATTTAGAGTCTCTTGATGGAATAGATAAATTATCTGGAACTGTTGGAATTGCGCACACTCGTTGGGCTACTCACGGAAAACCATCAAAAGAAAATGCTCACCCTCATTTAGACAATTCAAATAGATTTGCAGTTGTTCATAACGGAATTATTGAAAATTATGCAGATTTAAGAAAATTTTTAACAGACAACGGATATCATTTTGTTTCTCAAACAGATACAGAAGTAGTTCCTAATTTAATTGATTACTACTTTACAAGTGATAAATCACAAAATACAATCGAGAAATTTTTAAGAGCTGTAAAGAATGCCGTTTCAGATTTAAAAGGAAGTTATGCTTTAGAAATAATCTCTTCTCTATATCCAGAAGATTTAGTAGTAGTAAGGAAAGATAGTCCTTTAGTAATTGGAAAAGGAAATGGTGAAAACTTTGTTGCATCAGATATTCCAGCTGTTTTAAGATATACTAAAGATTTTTATCTTTTAAATGATAATGAATTTGCTCTTATCACTAAAGATATGATTAATTTTTATGATATGAATTTAACTCCTCACAATAAGGAAGTTAAAAATATAGAATGGGATGCTTCTGCAGCCGAAAAAGATGGATACGAAGACTATATGTTAAAAGAAATTTTCGAACAGCCAACCGCCATTCGTGAAACAATAGGTTCAAGATTAAAACTAGGAGAAAATTGCAGTTTTGATGATATAGAAATTTCTAAAGAATATTTAAAATCTATAAATAAAATATTTATAGTAGCCTGTGGTACTGCTATGCATGCAGGTTTAATGGGAAAATCAATAATAGAAAAACTATGCAGAATTCCAGTTGAAGTAGATATAGCATCAGAATTTAGATATAGAAATCCAATAATTGATGAAAAAACGTTATGTATTTTTGTGAGTCAATCTGGTGAAACAGCTGACACACTTGCAGCATTAAGATTATCGAAATCACATGGTGCAAGAACTCTTGCAATTTCAAATGTAATCGGAAGTACAATAACTAGAGAAGCAGACTACACAATTTATACGCATGCAGGCCCTGAAATAGCAGTTGCATCAACAAAAGCATACACTTCACAAGTTTGTTTAATTGCAATGCTTGGAATATACTTTGCCGAATTGTTAGGCTCTTACTCAAAAGATGAATTAGAAAAATTAAAGGCTGATATTCTAGACTTGCCTTCAAAAATAGAAGCTGTTCTAGATAACTGCGAAGAAATAAAAACATTTGCAAGTAAAGTTTACACACAAAAAGATATGTTCTTTTTAGGCAGAGGCACTGACTATAATGTAGCATTAGAAGGTTCTTTGAAATTAAAAGAAATTTCTTATATACACTCAGAAGCCTATGCAGCAGGTGAATTAAAACACGGACCAATTGCCTTAATAGAAAACGGTGTAACAGTAATCGGAATAATTACAAATAAAGAACTAGTAGAAAAAACAATCAGCAACATGCAAGAAGTAATAACAAGAGGTGCAAAAACTTTAATAATAACAAACCAAATATTGCCAAACAATAACTTTGGTTATGTAATAAATATACCTGAAACAAATGAGTTAATCTCACCAATACTTTCAGTAATACCATTACAATTATTATCTTACTATATTTCTAAAAACAAAGGGTTAGACGTAGATAAGCCAAGAAACTTAGCAAAATCAGTAACGGTTGAATAAAACATTTGCACATTCGCCCAAGAGGGACGCCCCTTTTGGGGCGAATTTTTTTGCATTCCATACATTCCGTTGGCGGAGATGAAAAAGTGCGTTTTTTTTCGTTCCCAAATTGCCCTATTTCATATAAATATAGCTAACACCGTGAGCAACATTGCTCCTGGTATTCCTAATATTCCTACAACCAGTGCAGTAACAACATTTATTCCTATATGTAATCCACACACTGTTCCTACTATGTTGATAACATATAACAATACAGCACCTAAAAGCGAATTTATTATCAATTTAGTAATTATTTTTATTGGAATTATAAATATTTTTCCTACTATAAGTATTCCAATTATACACGCCACATACACCAATAACATTTTAACGTCCATGCTTTCCCCCATTCCGATGTTATCACATTCTATGTTTGTGCATGGACAAATATGATACTTTATAATGTCATTTATTTTAATAATACCCAACAATGTATTTAAATACGCACTACTCTATGCTTCATATTTTATTTTTTCTATATTGCTTAATTCTATGTTACTCTCTTTTGCCTTCTTTATTAAAAAATCCAGTCTTGCTTGATTCGCTTTTATTTGATATAAAAAATAATCAATTTGATCTTGCTCTGCATATTCATAATTCTTTATATTTAAATTTAGTTCCATCTTAGTTTTCAATATATTTACTATCAAATC
>ENA-ORTF01004342-ORTF01004342.1-human-gut-metagenome-genome-assembly--contig:-NODE-4342-length-10935-cov-10.354871_pt1 | contig 10935 bp, 10 predicted proteins | sample MGYA00241908_ERZ509180 | MGnify/ENA primary metagenome ERZ509180 (study PRJEB26280, sample SAMEA2338814) | human gut metagenome | biome: human gut; feature: human-associated habitat; material: faeces... | reverse complement strand
ACCACCCTTGCATATCATAGAAGAATCTTATTTACAGACTTTTTCTCACAGTCTCTTGTCTTATTATGGAGCAGTTCCTAAATATCTTGTCCCAGACAATCTGAAAACAGCAGTTACCAAACACAGCAAAGATGAACTTGTATTGCAATCAGCCTTTTCAGATCTGGAGACCTTCTATGATACGATTATCCTTCCACCACCACCAAGGAAACCGAAAGGCAAACCAACGGTTGAAAACCACGTGCGTTTTACTGCTCGTATTATAGCGTGCTCATCGTGTTTTGTCGAGTTCCATATTATGAAATTTGACTGTTCTGTTGTATTAAAGATAAAATATATGACACTATTCCAGTTGTCATTATGACACTTATAGCAATCCAAAAAAGTCCCATTTTTATATGTTTACTACCTTCTTTTGATTTTCCACATGTCCACTTTAATAATCGTTTCCAAAACCTTTTTCCTTTCTTTTCCATTGCTACATTGAGAACAGCAATAATATATAAATCTGACCAAACTATATATAAAAGAAATACTCCTGTAAAAAGCAAACCAACCATCTGAAACATCGCATACTGTCCTGAAGGATTAGTAAAGTATGTTTGAATCGGACCATTAATTATTATCTGGTGTTTCAAATAATCAAAATTAATTTGACTATTGTAAATCGGACTATTAATAATACATATTAATATTGGTATTACCCAAACAGATACCATATTAAAAATTCCTATTTGTTGTAAATTCTTATCATACGAAATTCCATTCTTTTTCCCTTTATAATATATCGTGCATGTTAATAATTCTATCAGCAAAGATATAACAATAAACCCCAATAAAATCTGCCAACGATATTGCACATATACTCCAACTGCAAAAATTAACACTAATCCTCCCAATAATACTGTACCATTATCCGTCTCTCCACTCTTTCGATTTCTATTCCGAGTATAATTCTGAGATTTATTATCAATTATTACTTGCTTTTCGATAATTTTAGGTTCATTGTTTTGATTGGCATTAACTTCTCCATTATCAGTACTTATATTAACTTGTCCTCCAGAAATAATGAGCTGTATTATAGTCTTTGAACCGCCATCTCTATTTTCTTCCAAGGCATTTCCTCCATTAGTAATTTTCCTATATCAATATAATTAAAACAACATTTTATAAGCTTATGCTTTTGCCTTATCATGAATCCATTTTATGTCTGGATAACTTTTCAGTGTAATCCACTAAATCATATATAGTATGTGTCCCATTTAAGATTCCATATAAAATTTTTTGAACATCACTATCATGTTTTGCTTCATTTAATGGATTCCATTTTGCACAAATGATAAAATTATATGGTGTCAAATATCGTGTACGAATACATGCTTGATTTTCAATATCTATTACCTTACCATCTATAACAGCCGCACCATCATCATATTCAGCTCTTGTTATTAAATGACCATTAAAAATTGCATATTCTTCATAATAACTTCCTATCTGCTCCACCCAATAGTCTATTTGTTCCTGAGTCATCTCTTCGTACAACCCTGTAGCTTCTTCCGGACTTGTCTCAACATACACAAATTTCTTATAATATGCCAAAGATGAATATACAACTATTTTCTTTACCTTCAGCTGCTTTCCATCCATCAAAAACCTTTCACTATCCAATCTTTCGAAAGATGAAATCTCATTGTTACTACTCCCTCTCAACCACCATATTGGGTCTGTCATATTCTTTTTATTTCTATTTAGCGGATTCCGCAATAATATTTCCAATCTATCAACACATTCTTTAGGATTATTAAATTCCTTCACTCCCCTTACTCCCGGAAATGCTTTTCCAACCCTATAATCAAAAAAGGGATTTGGTGAGTCAAATTCATCTATATCCATTGTGTTTCTTAAATCTATTTTTTGATTTCCATCTTTCTTATCTTCTCCCAGAATATTACTCAACAATTCCTCATATCCTGCATTAAAGTCTGTCAAATCTGCATACATTCTTGCTGCTAAATAATTTGGAAGATATGGCATTCCATTCTCATCATATTCATTAACAATTGGAATAAACTTCTCTTGTCTCACATTACCATACACTTGTGATGTTATAATTGCCGATTCCTCTCCAACACCCCCACTTCGGCTATCTGCCTTATATTTATATGATTCATTGCAAATAAGCAAAACTTTGTCTATTGTTTCATCTGCTACAATTCTTTCCATAAAAGCATACTTATCATGTCCTAATCTTAAATCCTTATAATCTATAACAACCTCCACTCCATCCTGTTCTAATTTTTCTTCCAACTTTCTTACCCATTCTTTATTGCTTTCTGGCACCCACGAATATGAAATGAATACTTTCTTACCTGTTCTTCTTTTCTGCTCATTATCTTGATAAACATTGTTAACTATTTTCTTTTGGTCTTTTGCTGATTCTATATTATTCATAATTACATCAATTTTTGCATTTTCTTTTGCTATATTTATCTGCCCACCTGATACATTAAATATAACAGCCGAATTTTTTTCTTTTTCATCATCAAAATATGTAATTCCATCCAAGGTTAAATTTATCGAAATGTTTCCTTCCAAATCAATTACCTGACTTTTGCTTGTTAAACAATTATAACTTATCAAATCATCAAGTATATCATAAATCGCTGTTTCAACACTTGGTATATCATCAAAATATTTATAGTTCAGTTCAAAATTATTTTCACCTGTACTATTTCTATAATCCAATATCTTTTTTAAAAATATTTGACTGTCTTTTCGCATATTCATTCTCTCCTATTTAATACAATTCATAATAAATTCCTGAAATTTTTGTAAGTTGCTTGATAAAGTTGGAATACCATTTGCAATCGTCATCATTGGAGCAATTAATGTTATGCAATTTCTCAGTCTACTTACTTTAGGCTGCGTTTTTGCCAATTCTTCCCTTGCCATATCAACAATATCCATAATTTCTTCTGCATCTTCTTTTTTTAATTCAGACAAATCATTTTTTATTTCTCCTATAATGGCATCCAACTCATTATTACCAATTCCATTATTCTGTATTGCATTAACATTTCCATTATCTTTTGCAATATTAATCTGTCCTCCTGTTATATTAAATGTCATGTTGCTTCTTCCATCCATACTACTTTTTCTCCTCTCCTTCATTGCTTGATATTCTTTTACTATATCATTCGGCATAAGTTCAAGATAATTTTCAACATCTATATATAAAAAACTTTCTAATAACTCCGGGTTATTTTTATATATTGAATAAATAATTTCCAAATCCAAAAAATCCCAATCTCGAAACAAAAACTCAATGTAATTTTTAATATTATTTATATAATCATATCTGTCTTCACCACTCCTATCCGTGCAATACTTCCTTGGAATCTCATCTAAATCATTTTCATCTGTTACATCAAGCCACCATGAAATGGTATGAAACAATGTCCATTCATAAAATGGTGCCAGTGCTTCTCTTTCATAGTTATCCTGTGTCATATTATATAGTTCTTTTATCGTTTGTACGCACTTCTCGAGTTTTATATCTAAAATATAAGAAGGATAAATACTGTCTAGCACCTCAGCATAACTCAACCCCTCACATGTACATTTTAAAAGTTCAAACATATATCCAACGTTTTTGTTAATTATTTTTTTTGCTTCCCTTGGAACCTCTAAATAAACTGGTAACATTACTATCCCCCTATTTTTCAATAGCAAAATCCTACATAATATAGACATATTATACCATAGAGATTTTCGTAATAAAGTTCTTTCTAAAGATTTAGGTTTTAGATTTTATCGAAACATATTTTTACTGCATAAATGTCATATTGTATTCTTTTGTCTATACCACAATTCCAACACCAGAGCTTCTAAAGGAAAAATCAGATTGACTCACATGTTGCCAAAAGTGATTTTTGAGTTGAATTTTAAACCAATACGTGATATATTAATTATACAAAAAGGGTGTCACCGATAGACGGCTGACCCATTAAATCAATTAACTAAAAATAGTCGCTCAACTTGCTAGGTCGGGGCGGCTATTTTTGTGTCTTATTATTATCCTTACCAAAGGAATACCATGGGACTTCCAATAGTTTCTGCTTGCATCCAAAAGCTTTGGTGTCATTGGCTTTGTAAGATGCTTTCTGCTCACACATTCCCTCACCATAAGGTTGCCATCGGCTTTGGCGATAACAAAATCAGATGTGTATGCCCCTTCTTCCAACCCCTGCAACAATACATTAACTTGGAACGACTTCACCTCTTCTGTTTCCGACAATAGATTTGCATAGGCATATTGAATTGCATCATAAGTTCTACACACTCCCTCACACTTTGCAACTACTCGTTTTGAAACCTTTGCTCCTTTGTAATTCTTTTTCCTCATAAATACCACCTTTCTTTCCAAGGAATATAAGAGTAGGAAAATGCCAAAAACGCAATCCTTGGAAGCCTTGATTTTAGGGCATCCCAAAAACGGATTTTGCCAAAAATGAAATCTCCATATATTCGGGCAACCCTCTTTATCCTCAAAAGGCAAAATCCTTTATCCTCACCTATTTTCTCTTTCAAGGCATTTTAGGACTTCCTTCAAGGTCTTGGCTTGCTCTCTATTTCTTCTCTCTTATCTCTCGATATTCCTCTATTTTCAAGGCTTTCTCCATGGTTTTATACAAAAGAAAAAGACCTCATAGAACGGTTTTTCCGCTCTACAAGGTCTTTATTTTCTCGTTATTTTATTCATTTCCTAGGCTAAAGATTTTTGCCCCTTGAGGATAAAGGGCGTTGCCTTTGGATATTTTAATTATTCGAATTCGATCGTTGCCGGTGGTTTTCCGGTGCAGTCGTACATGACGCGGTTGATGTGTTTGACTTCGTTTACGATTCGACTGGTTGTTCTTCCGATGACATCCCACGGGATTTCGGCGCTTTCGGCGGTCATGAAATCGGTGGTGGTGACGGCGCGGAGGGCGATGGCGTAATCGTAGGTTCTTTCATCTCCCATGACTCCGACGGAGCGCATGTTGGTCAGGGCTGCGAAGTACTGGCCGATTTCGTGGGCGATTCCGGCTTTGTCGATTTCTTCGCGCCAGATCGCGTCGGCGTCCTGTACCATTTTGACTTTCTCGGCGGTTACTTCGCCGATGATACGGATGCCAAGTCCCGGGCCCGGGAATGGCTGACGGAATACGAGGTATTCCGGGATGCCGAGCTCAAGGCCGGCTTTTCTTACTTCGTCTTTGAAGAGGTTGCGCAGCGGCTCGATGATTTCTTTGAAATCTACGTAATCCGGCAGTCCTCCGACGTTATGATGGGATTTGATGACGGTGGATTCTCCGCCGACGCCGCTCTCTACAACGTCTGGGTAGATGGTTCCCTGTACCAGGAAGTCTACAGCACCAATTTTCTTTGCTTCTTCTTCGAAGACACGAATGAACTCTTCGCCGATGATTTTACGTTTTCTCTCCGGCTCTTCTACGCCTTTTAATTTTGCATAGAAACGCTCCTGTGCGTTGACGCGGATGAAATTCAGGTCGTATGGCCCGTCCGGTCCGAAGACTGCTTCTACTTCATCGCCCTCGTTTTTACGCAGCAGACCGTGATCTACGAATACGCAGGTCAGCTGGTTTCCGACTGCTTTGGAAAGCATAACAGCTGCTACGGAGGAATCGACTCCGCCGGACAGTGCGCAGAGGACTTTTCCGTCGCCTACTTTTTCGCGGATAGCTTTGATGGATTCTTCTACGAAGGAGTCCATGTGCCAGTCGCCGGCGCAGCGGCAGACATTGTATACAAAGTTGGAAAGCATTTTCTTTCCTTCTTTGGTGTGCAGAACTTCTGGATGGAACTGGGTTGCATAGAGGTTTTTCTCTACGTTTGCAACGGCTGCTACCGGACAGTCATCCGTATGGGCGATGATCTCGAAGCCCGGAGCTGCTTTGGAGATGTAGTCGTTGTGGCTCATCCAGCAGATGGTTTTTTCGGATACGTTCTCAAACAGTGCGGAACTGGTATCTACGGTTACCTCAATTTTTCCATATTCTCTGACCGGTGCTACTTCTACTTTTCCGCCGAGCAGATGCATCATCAGCTGTGATCCGTAGCAGATGCCGAGGATCGGGATTCCAAGTTCAAAAATTTCTTTTGTATAAGTCGGGGAATCCGGCAGATATGCGCTGTTCGGGCCGCCGGTGAAGATAATACCTTTCGGCTGAATTTCTTTGATCTTTTCGATGTCTGTTTTGTAAGAATAAATCTCACAGTAAACGTTGCACTCACGTACACGTCTTGCAATTAACTGATTGTACTGACCGCCAAAATCAAGTACGATAACCGTTTCTCTTTTCAAGAACGTTCCCTCCTGTTTTTTCTTCTGTGCATGATGAACTACATGCGTTTTTTGGGTTTGATGCTAATTATAGTAAAGAAACCGTAAAATTTCAACCCCTGAAGTACAGGAATCGTGTTCTTTTCGCTGTACTTCGGAGGTTTTTCTTTTTTTCGGGTCCTTATTCTCCGATGGTGATGGTGTAGCCTGCCTGGAAGGTTTCCCCGGCTTTCAGGTGCTGTTCGCCGTATTTGTCTTTTAATTCGCCGTCAAAGCCGACGTTGTCGCAGCGGCCGATCCATGGCTCGAGGCACACGAACGGGGCATCTGCTTTTGGCTTGGACCATACGCCGACGCTCGGGAAGCCTTTGCAGGTGAGAGTGACATACGGTTTTCCATCCACTTCTACGCCGACGCGCTCGACCTGGGTGTTGTCGAAGATCAGGGCGTCCTCGTCGAAAAGGGTTCTGGTGTACGGGATTCTGCCGTCCTGAAGTTTCAGTTTTCTCGGATGTGCGACATCGACGCCTGCTGTTTCCGGGTCGATCAGGACGTATTCGAGTTCGGTCTCGGTGTGGTTTTCCAGGCCTTTGTTGAAGACGATGTCATACTGTTCCGGAATCATGAATGCAGGATGTCCGCCGACGGAGAAGTACATGTCATCATCACCGGTGTTTTCTACGTTCCAGGTGATGGTCAGGGTTCTGCCGGAGAGTTCCTGGGTTACGGTGAAGGCAAAATCGAACGGGTAGACTTTTTTTGTTTCTTCGGTCGATACCAGGCGGTGTACTGTTTTGTTTTCGGTGTTTTCGATGCACTCGAATTCGTTGTCGCGGGCGAAACCGTGCTGGCCCATCGGGTATTTGACTCCTTTATGGGTGTAGAAGCCGCCGTTTACTTTTCCGACGAACGGGAACAGGACCGGTGCGTGGCGGTTCCAGAAGGCCGGATCGCCGATCCAGACTGCCTCACGGTCAGCCGCTTTATCGTAGATGCTGCTAAGTTCTGCGCCGTGATCGCTGATCTGCACGCGCAGGTTTTCGTTTTCCATGGTTCTCATACTCTGTTTCCCCCTGTTTTCTTTCATTTTTTGTAACTATTCAGAGCCATGCGAAATTGCATGGCGCTGAATAGTTACCATTTTTAGAATTTATTCCGGATAGACGAGACGGGATTCATCAATTCCGTACAAAACCTCATCCAGGTATTTTTTGCCAAGGTAATTTGCCATGGACAGATTCATATCCAGATAGTTTCCGCAGTCTTTCGGGGATGCACCCGGGACTTCGCCCTTGAAATCGCGGATAAATTCATACATTTCTATTACGAGTGAAACGATATCTTTCGAGCTGTAATCACCGGCCAACAGCAGGTAAAATCCTGTACGGCAGCCCATTGGACCAAAATATACGGTTTTATCTTTCCATTCTTCGTGATTGCGAAGGAACGTTGCGCCAAGATGCTCGATGGTGTGAACCTCAGCGGTATTCATAACAGGCTCATCGTTTGGAGATGTCATGCGCAGGTCGAAGGTTGTGATGACACTGTCACCTACGTGATCTTTTCTTGAAACGTAAATGCCTGGTTTAAGTTTGATATGGTCGATCGTAAAGCTTGCAATTTTTTCCATGACTGGTATTTTCCTTTCTTTCTGTCCTTTAATAGCTGCGGAGTTCATCATCGGTATCCGCAGTGTTTTCGATGGATTTGATGATGAGATCATAACTATAGGCATCGCTTACTTTTACAGTGACGCGGTCGCCGACTTTATGACCCAGAATGGCTTTTCCTAATGGCGAGTCGATACTGACGTATCCTTTGAGAGAATTACCACGAACGGTGGTGACAAGTTTGTAGGTTTCTGTCTCATCATCTTCTTCGATGTAAACCTGAACGGTATTGTTGATGCCGACTTCATCGTCCTTTGAGGTATCTGAAATAACGTGAGCGGTTTTAATCATTTTTTCCAGATAGCGGATGCGGCTTTCGTTGCGGTTTTTGTCCTGTTTAGCAGCTTTGTATTCAAAGTTTTCGCTGAGATCGCCCTGAGCGCGGGCTTCTTTTACAGCCTCGAGTTCTTTTGGACGGACAACCAGTTTGCGGTAGTCGATTTCTTCCTGCATTTTTTTAATATCGTTTTCGGTCAGTTTATCATACATGATTTTTCTACCTCTTTTCTTGTGAGGTTATTTTAGCACAGAATATGGCAAATTGGAAGTAGGAAGACAGCCACGGTAGAATCATGAGTAGAATCACTTTCTTACGCACCGGAACAGCAAATGTTCCGGTGCTGAATGAACTATAACGGTTCACTCAGCCGTGTCGCTTGGTTTTGAAGGCGGAGTTCCTTTGTTGTCGCTGTTATTTGGCATTTTTCCACCTTCGGGATCGCTCATTGTTTTAACAGACCGGGTTCCGGCGGTGGTGATGATGTCCGTGAGGGTGATCTCTTCGTTGTCGGTACCGGCAGCCAGAGTATACGTTGCGTCCAGTTTCATTTCTGGGCAGGTCAAAACGATGCTGGCGTAGGCTTTTTCGGGTGTGACCGTGAAGAGGGCACTTCCATCGCTGTCTGTCAGTGTGATGGTAGTGTCAGCGGACTGGGTTTCCGTACAGTAATAGGTGATAACGGGCTGGGTGGAAGCTTCGTCGAAGCTTTCCGTCATGCCGGCACTGCCGATAGCAGCTAAGGTTCCGCCGGTCACAATTGCACTTCCGTCGTAATCGAGGGCACTGTCACCATCGCTGGTCGGCCCGTACACGATCGTAGTTCCGCCGGTCACGAGAAGACCGCCGTTGGAATCAAGACCATCACCATCGGCGGATACGGTCAGGGTTCCGCCGGTAATTTTAATATAAAGCTCAGAGTTGCCTCCGCCGCCGGGGCCTCTCTGCATCATCTGTGGAGCATCGCCGTCAGACGGAGCGTTCCCCGGATCGAAGTCCTGCGGCGCATTTCCGCCAGACGGAGCGTTCTCCGGATCGAAGTCCTGCGATGGCTGCATATCGCTGCCGTTTTCTGTATCAGGCGGCATTTGCGGAGGTTCCTTTCCGTCTGCCGCACCGGATATGCTGCCATCATCACCGGAGTTTACGACAGCACTGCTATCGTCGTTTGAGCTTGCGGCATTGCTGTCATCGTCACCGGAACCGGCAGCATTGGCGCCATCGTCGCCGGAATTTGCGGCATTGATGCCATCGTCGCTGGCGTTTATGGTAATGTCACCGCCGTTGACCACGACGCGTTTTCCTTCCAGGCCTTCGTTGCTTTTTTCAACAAGGATCGTTCCGCCACGAATGACGGTGTCGAGCTCCGCATGGAAACCGTCATCACCGGAGTTTACGGTGATGGTTCCGTCATCGACAACGATGCTGCCGGTTGCATGGAATCCATCCTGTTCTGCCTTAACTGTAAAAACGCCACCGGCAATATAGATATTTCCAAGCTCTGCGTCATCCGTATTCTTCGCTTTGACCGCACTGTTTGCAGCATCAATGTCAAAGCTTCCATTCAGAATTTTAATCTGATCTTTGGCTGTGATCCCGTTGTCCGCAGCGACGATTTTGTAGGTTCCGCCGGTAATCACAAGGTCATCTTTGGATACAATCCCGTGTTTGTAGTCTGCCTCGATGGTCAGACTTCCTGTCCCGTTGCAGACAAGATCTGATTTGGAGAAGATAACGCCGTCTACCGTGTTGTCATCAATCTGAGTGTACTCGTTTCCACCGCCAAGCGTGTTGCTGCTGTTTTCAGCAAGCGTGATGAAAACTTTGTCCGCTTCGCGAACGTAGATGGCAGCATTCGTCTCACAGTTGATATGGACTCCATCGAGTACGATCTGAACCTTGTCGGAATCGGATGCGTCTACGATAATCTGGCCATCCTCAAGTGTTCCGCTTACGACGTAAACACCTTTTTCTGTGATGGTAATTGTGCTGCCGTCTGCTTTGGCTCCGCTGCCGGAGACGGTAGCTGTCGTCTTATTAAGTGTAATTTTTACGGCTTCTGATAATATCATGCGCTCACGGCATTTGTAGACGATTCCTTCATATTTTTTCTTTAGTTCTACGTATATGGGGCTGGTCTCTTTGGCCGGACCATAACTGCGGAGTCGCAGTTTTTCTTTGTAGACGGGTTTTTCCAGCGAACGGCGGATGAGCTGGTGATCCGGGGTATCGTAATAGAGGCTGCAGATGGTATCAAGGCCGTATTCATCCATCTGCAGATGACCCGGAAGGCTCTTGCGAAGCTTGCGAGCCATGATCGGGGAAAGCATGTATTTTGTTTCATACCGTTGGAAGGTCATGGGAATCTGTTGGCTTTGCATCATAATCGATTGATCCTTTCGTTTGATTTACTTCCGGAAATGTTTTTTACATTTTTAAGTATAATGAGGAAACTTTAAAGGAACCTTAAAGAATGGACGGAAAATGTGAAAGGTTTGTGAAAAGACGGACCTCTGTAATCCGGATCGCTTTTTGAATACCATATAAAAAAAGAAAGAGCCGTTTCCGGACAAATTCGTTGGAAGCGGATTTGTTCGGAACGGACTCTTGTAGCCGATATGCAAAGTCATGAAACATATAAA
>ENA-ORTF01004337-ORTF01004337.1-human-gut-metagenome-genome-assembly--contig:-NODE-4337-length-10946-cov-3.057754_pt1 | contig 10946 bp, 10 predicted proteins | sample MGYA00241908_ERZ509180 | MGnify/ENA primary metagenome ERZ509180 (study PRJEB26280, sample SAMEA2338814) | human gut metagenome | biome: human gut; feature: human-associated habitat; material: faeces... | reverse complement strand
CTCTGAAAGTGGTAAAATCACTATGCAGGTTGATGAAGAATTAAAAGGTCAAATTTATACAGAAATGATGAAAGCAATCTTGAAATTTGAAATTAGAGTGAAGTAAGCACAATCGACAAATTAAAAAATGGGGGATACACGGTATTGTGCTATCTCCCATTCCAGTCATATCGGAACACTTTTTCAAAAGTTGTAAAATCGTTGTAATGCACTCTCCTATTGTGAGGAAAACCGCATAAAATAAGGAGATTTAAGCAAAAGAGAAACTCCTGCCGTGGCAAATAAAAAGCACTTTTATCATGAATATCAAACACCTTTCTGATTATGTTTTTTCTATTTTACCTGAATTTTCTGTATTTTGCAAAAACCAGAAAGCGTCTGGCGGAAAAGGTGGGCACTTTTTCTCTGCCTCGACAGAGAAAAATACATGCTACGTTTATTTCTTAAAATTTTATAAATTTTACGCAAATCAGATGTAATTTGTTAAGATGTCTGATAAGATGAAGCTATCCGAAGGGAAGTTCGGGCAAGTAAAGGGAAAATGTATTGCGTAAGGAGGTATGACAGATGAAGAAAAATTTTGTTGTGGTTGGGGCATTGGCAGGAACGCTTATTTTTACACAAAGTGCCCTTGCGGCAGGGCTTGCGGTTACGCCGTCCAAAAACACGCTTTCCGTGCAGTCGGGAGAGGGCGTGCAGACGGTGGAGGCTGTCCCTGCGTATCTGTATCAGGATAATAATTATTTTATGCTGCGCGATTTGGGGAAAATCCTCGGCTATCGTGTCGATTGGAACGAAGCGAAAAAGCAGGCTTCTCTGACAAAGGAAAGTGCTGCGCAGGATTTGCAGCATCTGAGTGCGGCAAAGCAGGCAAAAGCCGTAAAGCAAAGCAAGCAGACCATTCTCGTTGGCGCAACGGAATACGAAAACATGAATTGCCTGAATATTGACGGTTATAATTATTTTAAGCTGCGCGATTTGGTTGAGATTATGGACTTTACCTGCGGATGGGACAGTGAAAAGAATCGGATTCAGCTTTCCACAGGCGAGCAGAATGACGAGGGAGTCAGCATATCCGTAAAGGATTTTCTGGTTGAAGGGGCGAAGCAGAAGGTGATTGAGGAGGATGTGCCTTATATCCCTGGCTCGAAGGATTATGCGGCACTGGAGGCCTATATGCAGAAGAATGTAGACAAGGACTTCAAAGCATCTGATTTCATCATCACAGAAGCAGAGGAGGGCAGCAATACGCCTAATCTCATCACACTGGATATGCGTCTGAATGTAAATGGCGTTATGACAAAGAATTTCGGCTATCGGGTTCTCTGTATCAATAAAAAAGCAGCGCTGATTACCTTTATCGGGGAAAAGAATCCCGATTTTGATATCACAAAGGCAGGCGTGCAGAAGCTTTCCGATGCGGATGCAAAGCAGATGGCATTAGATATGGATAAAAACAGCTACAAGGCAGAGAAGCAGACGGTTTCCCGCTATTTCGATATGCAGGAGCTGAAGCAGAAATGCGAGGTAGAAACGACCTATATTGACAATGGGGGCGCAACCTTCGTAACGGCGCACGCCTTTGATGCAGAATAACAGCTGATAACTTTATATAGAAGAAACACAAACAGGAGCAGCAAAGCAGAATCAGCCTTGATGTTCCTGTTTTTCGTTGGCAATAAGATACAGATGTGCTATAATATTCACATTAAATGTAGCTTTTTGGGGAATTTTGAATACCTCAAGGGCAGAGAGGACGAAGCGAAAATGAAGGATGCACATGCTTCCGAGAGATTGCTGTTGCAGGATCGGAAAAAACGATGTGAGGCTTTACAGCGTCAGGCAGAATTCGCGGCAGAGCTTGAGATACAAAAGACAGAACGACAGGAGAGGATCGCCTTATGAGACGAAGAAAGCTGCTGATTGCAGACGATTCTGAAATGAACCGCGCAATTCTTGCAAATGTACTGGATCAGGAATTTGAAGTTATTGAAGCAACAAATGGGCAGGAAGTCATCATTGCGTTGCAGAGCTATGGCACGCAGATTTCCGCATTGCTGCTGGATATTGTGATGCCTGAGATGGACGGATTTGAGGTTCTGGAGGAAATGAACCGCAGACATTGGATTGAGGATATCCCCACCATCATGATTTCCGCGGAAACCAGTAATACCTACATCGACCGTGCATTTGAACTGGGTGCATCGGACTATATCAGCCGTCCCTTTGTACCCGGCATCGTTCGCCGTCGTATCATCAATACAATCCTGCTGCATACCAAAAAGCATCAGCTGATGGATGTGGTTGCGGATTGGTTTTTCCGCAGAGAAAAAAGCAATGAGGTTATGATATCAATTCTGGGCTATGCCTTGGGGCTGCGCTGCGGAGAAAAGGGGATGCACATGTCCGGCGTAAGCCGTGTGACGGGGCTTTTGCTGCACTGTCTGATGAAGCGGACGAACCGCTATGCGCTGAATCCGGACGATATAGATGTGATTTGCATGGCGGCAAGCCTGCATGATATCGGGAAGCTGCTGATTCCGGAGGAAATTCTGACAAAGCCCGGCAAGCTGACCGCAGAGGAATTTGCCATTGTGAAACGGCATACGGTGATTGGTGCGGAGATTATTTCGGGAATGTCTGTGTATCAGAATGAAAAACTGGTGAAATACGCCACGATGATCTGTCGCTGGCACCATGAGCGTTGGGATGGCAAGGGCTATCCGGACGGGTTGGCAGGGGATAATATTCCCATTGCGGCACAGGTGGTTTCCGTTGCGGATGCTTATGATGCGCTGACGAATGAGCGCAGCTATAAAGAAGCCTTTTCGCATGATACGGCACTTGCTATGATGCATAACGGCGAATGTGGCAGTCTGAATCCGCTCCTGCTTGAATGTATGGATGAGCTTTCGGAGACCCTGCGGCATGGCGTGGAGAAAAAGCCTGTGGGACAGAGCGCGGAGCAGGTATATGAAACGGTGGAGGAGCTTTACAGTGGACAGGATGTCATTGCGGCGCGCATGACAAAGCAGCTGGAGGAGGCAAACACAAAAGCAGAATTTTTCGCAAATCTCAGCGGAGAGCTGTGGTTTGAATATACGGCACAGCCTTCCTCTCTGCATCTTTCCAAGGGTGCGGTAGAGCAGACGGGACTGCCGGATGTGATTGTTGACCCGATGGAAAATGAAGCCTTTCTTTCCGTTTTCGGGAAAAAGACGCTTGCGCTGCTTACCGAGAAATTACAGGAGCTGCCGACTGACCGGACACAGATGGAGTTTATGGCACAGATTACGCTAAACGGAAAGCCGAGTCAATGTCAGACTGCCATTCTGGTTTCGGGCAAGAAGGACAGCGAGGGACATTATAGCTCTCTGCTCGGAAAAATTGTAGATATTGATGAAAACTATAAGAGAATACAGATGTATGATGCCGAAGCAGCGAAGCCTGCTTTGCAGAAGCAGGTGCTGTTGCCCATTCTGGCGAGTGGAGAAAGTGTGATTCGGATTGCGGAGAAGCAGGTTGGCCCTGTGCTGCAGGGATATCGGACGATGTTTGAAACGGTTCGGCTGGTGGACCCTGAAATCTGTATGCAGGTTTCTACAACAAAGGAGAGTCATTCTGTGCAGAAGAATGAGGATTGCTTTGCCCTTTGGGGGAAATCGCGCCGCTGTGAGCGCTGCATTTCGCAGGATGCCATCCGTATGGGGAAGATACAGACGAAGGTGGAGCCGATTGGCAATGATGTCTATTATGTATTTGCAATGCCAATCGAGATAGACGGAATGTCCTATTCTCTGGAATGTGTGAACCCGATTCGCTCGGAGGATATCAACGGCATAGAAAGCGAGCACGTTCTGAATCAGCTGCTTGTGCGGAACAGGCAGGTTTATGTGGATTCTGCAACAAGAGTATATAATCGCCGGTATTACGATGAACGGGTGCGTAACCTGAGCGGAGAATATGCGCTGGCGATGATTGATATTGATAATTTCAAGAAAATCAATGATCGCTTCGGGCATACCGCGGAGGATGCGGCATTGTATTATGTGGCGCAAACAATTCGTTCCATGCTGCGCAGCAACGATGCACTGATTCGCTACGGTGGAGATGAGTTTTTCCTGCTGTTTGATAATATGCCGGAGCAGATTCTGGAACGAAAGCTGGGGGAGCTCTGCCGAGCGGTGCGCAAGATTGAGGTTGCGCAGTATCCGGAGCTGAAGCTGACCATCAGTATTGGCGGTGCGTATGCTTCGGGGCGGATTTCGGATTTGATTCAGAAGGCAGATGCCGCCTTATATGAGGCGAAGAAAGAAAAGAATCGCGCGGTGATTTTTTAAGGAGGGATATTTATGACGGTAAATGAATTTTATCAGAAGGTTGATGGAGACTATACAGATGCAATCAATCGCCTGCAAAGTGATGTGCTGATTCGGAAATTTCTGAAAATGCTGCCGGGTGACAACAGCATGACGCTTCTGGCAGAGGCAGTGGAAAAATCCGAGGTGGAGCAGGCATTTCGTGCGGTGCATACGCTGAAGGGAATGGCACTGAACCTAAGCCTTTCTGCTCTGGCGGAGGTTTGTTCCGCGATGACGGAGCTGTTGCGCGGCAAGGAGGCGCTTCCTGCGGAAACAGGGCAGTATTATGATGCCGTAAGAAGGGAATACGAAAGAGTACGCGAGGCGTTGGAGGAATTGGAATAAGCGGCGGCGGTCTGAATGAAAAGAAAAGATGTGATTCTTTTGACTTCCTCCCGGAGACTGTGGTAAAATAAGATATTATGGATAGAACAAATTTTGTGCAAGGAGGAAGCGTATGTCTCAGGACAAACAGAAACACATTCGGAATTTTTGCATTGTGGCGCATATTGACCACGGCAAATCCACATTGGCAGACAGACTGATTCAGAAAACAGGTCTTTTAACAGATAGAGAAATGCAGGAGCAGGTTTTGGATAACATGGATCTGGAGCGTGAAAGAGGAATCACCATCAAATCGCAGGCGGTTCGTCTGATTTACCGCGCGCAGGATGGGGAGGAATATCAGTTTAACCTGATTGATACACCCGGACATGTCGATTTCAACTATGAGGTATCCCGTTCCCTTGCGGCGTGCGAGGGTGCGGTGCTGATTGTGGATGCGGCGCAGGGTATTGAAGCGCAGACACTGGCAAATGTTTATCTGGCGTTGGATAATAATCTGGAAATTCTTCCGGTTATCAATAAAATTGACCTGCCCAGCGCAAACCCGAAATGGGCAAAGCAGGAAATTGAGGATATCATCGGGATTCCTGCGGAGGATGCCCCTGAAATTTCTGCGAAAAACGGCATCAATATCGAGGAGGTTCTGGAACGCATTATTACAGATATTCCCGCGCCCGCGGGGGATGTCAATGCACCGCTGAAGGCGTTGGTGTTCGACTCTGTATATGACCAGTACCGCGGCGTTATCGTTCTGATGCGTGTGTTTGACGGCTCGATTCGTAAGGGCAGCAGAGTCAAAATGATGGCAACGGGGAAGGAATTTGATGTTGTTGAGGTTGGCATTTTCGGCCCCGGGCGTTTCCTGCCTGTGGATGAGCTGAGTGCCGGCATGGTTGGCTATTTTACGGCAAGCATCAAAACGGTATCCGATACACGCGTGGGCGATACGGTTACATTGGCGGAAAACCCGACCGCAGAGGCACTGCTCGGCTATAACAAGGTAAACCCGATGGTTTACTGCGGCATTTTCCCTGTGGATGGGGCAAAATATCCCGATTTGCGCGATGCACTGGAGAAGCTGCAGCTCAATGATGCGGCGCTGTTCTTTGAGCCGGAAACCTCTGTTGCGTTAGGCTTTGGGTTCCGCTGCGGCTTCCTTGGACTGCTGCATTTGGAAATTATTCAGGAAAGACTGGAAAGAGAATATAATCTGGACTTGGTAACAACTGCCCCCAGTGTTATTTATAAGGTATACCTGACGGATGGGACGAGCTTTGATTTATCCAACCCGAGCAATATGCCCGATCCTGCCAGAATCGAGAAGATGGAGGAGCCGATTGTGAAGGCGGAAATCATGCTCCCGAAGGATTATGTCGGCCCGATTATGGAGCTTTGCCAGCAGCGGCGCGGCGAATACATCAGTATGGAATATTTGGATTCCTCCCGTGTGATGCTGACATACCACATGCCGTTAAACGAAATCATTTACGATTTCTTCGATGTGCTGAAATCCAGAAGCCGCGGCTATGCGTCCTTCGATTACAGCCTGCTGGGCTATCAGGAAAGCGAGCTGGTGAAGCTGGATATTCTGGTAAACAGGGAGCCTGTGGATGCGCTGTCCTTTATTGTGCATAAGGATTCTGCAACGGAGCGTGGCAGAAAAATGTGTGAAAAGCTGAAAAAGGAAATTCCCAGACATCTGTTTGAAATTCCGATTCAGGCAGCAATCGGCAGCAAGATTATCGCCAGAGAAACCATCAGCGCAATGCGTAAGGATGTTCTGGCAAAATGCTATGGCGGTGATATTTCCCGTAAGAAAAAACTGCTTGAAAAGCAGAAGGAAGGGAAAAAGCGTATGCGCCAGATTGGCAGTGTAGAGGTGCCGCAGAAGGCATTTATGTCTGTGTTAAAATTGGATGAAGAATAAGACGTAAAAAGGGTGTGATAGATTTTATCACACCTTTTTGCGTCCTATTTGAATTTCCATTGATATTTTTCCAAATCGACCCTTCCGTTGACTACCTCAATGCCATCCGCCTGCAAAAGCTTTTCCTGTGCAGCTTCTCCGCCGAAGGCAAAGGAACCGGAAAGCTCTCCCTTGGCATTGACAACACGATAGCAGGGGATATTTGCAGGGTCCGGGTTTTTATGCAGGGCATTGCCGACCGCGCGCGCCATGTTCGGGTCACCTGCCAGCGCCGCAATCATCCCATAGGTTGCGACACAGCCTTTGGGGATTTTTTTGACCGCCTCGTAGATGCGCTTGGTGGGGCTATCCGCAATCAAATCGTAGCTTTCGGCAATCATGCGTTTGATATCCTGCGTGGGAATGGTGCCGTCCAGAATAATCGTATTCCAGTGCATTTTGTTTTGATGATAGCCTGCAACCACGGCAGGATAGGTGTTCCGCCAGAAATCACGCCATTCGGGCGCTACCTTTACATTCAGATTGAGATATCCCCCTCGGTCGTAAATCCAGAGAAAGGTCTTTTTGCTTCCCTTGATGCGCACCAACTGCCAGTTTTGGTCGCGAAAGGGTCGTTCTGTGTATACATCCGCAAAGGATAGGGCATAGGCTAATACCTCCTCGCGTGCTGTCATGCAGCTTCACCTCCGATTGCTTTGCCTTTATTGTACTTCTGATAGTTTATTTAAAAGCGTTTTTCCAGCTTCATCAGCCGTCCACGGATATGAACATCCTCCATCTCCTTGCCGACGAAGATTTTCATTTCATACGCGGGGTTTTCAGGCTGGAGAACAATCGCATTTTCCTTTTTTATCACGCGCTTGAGGGTGGCATCGTCCCCATTGACGGAAACGACGGCGATATCACCGCTGTCCACGTTGCTTTGTTTGCGGATGAGCAGAAAATCTCCTTCGTGGATACCGATATTTGTCATACTATCCCCCTTGGCACGCAGCCAGAAATATTCCTCGCCGCTGTTTAAATCCTCCAAGGGTGTTTCGATATAGCCCTCAATATTATCCTCTGCCAGAAGGGGCATGCCGCAGTTGACCACGCCAACAATGGGGATTGGCTTTGTCGGACGAGGGGTATAGGGGATGGCGTCCTGCGGCAGATGGTTTCTGTCCTCCAGAAGGGCAGATTTTTCCACACCGAAATACGCCGCCATCCGCTCGATTTTATCAATGCGGGGATAGGTTTTTCCGTTTACCCAGTCGCTGAGGGTGGTATATTTTACGCCAAGTGCTTCGCAAAGCTCGGTTCTTGTTTTTTGCTTCTGTTCCATGAGATAGCGGATATTTTTCGCCAGTATGGTTTTACTGTTGTCCATAAAATCACCTTCCTATTTTTATTATACGGTTAAATCGTAGAAATGCAATACATTTTAGGAAAATTACGAAAAAACCGTTGACAGATACGGTGAAACCGTAGTATGATTGTGTCAGACAAAGGAGCAACTTATTTTTTTAAAGCATAATTACGGGAAAACCGTAATGAGAAAGGGGTATGAGATGAAGGAAAGAAGAATGTGGAAAAATACATGGCTGAAGGAGCTTGCAGGTAAGTATGGATTGGAAAAGGGGAAGTCTATTATTGTTGAGGAGCGTTCTCTTTTGAAGGATTATACATATATTACCCGGGAAATTCGTCATGGCGTGGTGCTGGAATTATATCCCCACCATTTTTACTGTCAGATGGAAAATGGCAGAAGGGAATCCTTCCGCTATAATGAATTTCTGGGGCATGAAGCAAGGCTTGTCCATCTGAAGGAGGAGCAACAAAAAAGCGTCCAAGCTTGGACGCTTTTTTTTATTGCGGAAGGAATCGGGAAGCAAGGGCGCATTGCTTCGCTCTGTCCCAAGTGGAATCCTGAGTTTGCTTTAGTTAAAATAATGTATTTACATCCAGCTCTTTTTCAATCATGCCTGCCTGATACATAAAATCAGCGGTGCGCTGGAAGCCTTCCTTATCCGCGGCAGTAATCTCTGTGGAGAAGTCATAATACTGTGCCATTTCCTTTACGGCATCCACATCCAAATCCAGCTCCGCTGCTGCCATTTCGTAGGCTTCCTGCTCATGGTTCTGAATAAAGTCTGCGATTTCTGCCTGTGCGGATTGCAGCTTTTCGATGATTTCGGGGTGCGCTTCATAGAATTTATTTGTGACTGCTACTGCAATGATGGCGTTAATCAAGCCCTCGCCGTCGGTAATCAGGTGATAGCCCTGCTGCTGTGTCTGATATGCGGCTGCACCTGCCAGCAATGCCACATCCACACTGCCGCCTTCCAGACCTGCCTTTGCTTCGGGAATGCCCATATTCACGAAGTTTACATCATCCACTGTCATATCCGCGGTTGCAAGATATGCCGCCAAGAGTTCATGCAGATTTGTGCCGACAGGGCCTGCAATGGTTTTGCCGCGCAAATCCGCAGGGGAGCTGATGCTTTCATCCTTGGAATACATGCAGAATGCCTTGGGAGAGCGGCTATACATGTTCAGCACCTTGATATCTGCATCATTTGCGGCAGAAAGAATGACAGAGGTTGCGCCAACGGCATACAGCACCTGTACATCTCCGGCTGCCAGTGCCTGTGTCTGGTCTGCGCCGGAGGTGATTTCTGCATATTTCACCTCGATGCCGTCATCCGCAAAGGCTTTTGTGAAAATGCCTTCCTCCTTTTCCACGATAGAGGGCAGGTTCAGGGGAGAGGTGACATAGGTGAAGGTCAGCGAATCGAGAGAGGATGTATCCTCTGCGGTGCCGCAGCCTGTCAGCGCCGTCATAGCCAGAATGGCTGCCATTGCCATGCCAATCAATCTTTTTTTCATTTGTAATACCTCCTAAATTTTTAAATGATAAAATGCTTATTTTAACTGCCGAAAGACAGTTTTTTTATAAATGAAGCTGTGCAAGAATTTCCCGTTTCAGTTCAATCAGTTCCTTGGATAATAAATCGCGATTTTCGCAATCCGTATCCAAAAGAAATTCCTTTTTGATGCATCCATCCTCAAGAAAGGCAATTTTATGCCCCAGAAGCAGGGCCTCATCAATGCTGTGGGTGACGAATAAAATCCCCGTATTTTGGCTTTTTTGCAGGCGAATCAGTTCCTTCTGCAGCTGTGTGCGCGTGAAATGATCCAATGCGGCAAAGGGCTCATCCATCAGAAGGAAGGAGGGCGCATACGCCAAAGCACGCGCGATGGCGGTTCTTTGCTGCATTCCGCCTGAAAGCTGATGGGGATAGGCCTTCTGAAAGCCATCCAGACCAACCGTTTCCAGCAGGGTTTGGATTTCTCCTGTATCATAGGAGTGCTTTTTCAATCCGAAAATAGTATTATCCCACACAGTCAGCCAAGGCATGAGCCGCGGCTCCTGAAACACAAAGGCGGTTTTATGCGTGACCGCAAAGTGAATTTCTCCGCCGTTTGGCTCCTCCAAATCCCCCACTAAGCGGAGCAGGGTGGTTTTGCCGCAGCCGCTTTTCCCAAGAAGGACGGTGATGCTGTTTTCGGGAATCTGCAAGCAGATATCCTTTAAAACGGGGAGCGTCCACCCGTCTACGGTGTATGCCTTCTGTATATGCTTTAATTCAATTCCAGCCATTTTCACCATTCCCCTTAAATAATTTTTTCAGCAAAAAGCCGAAGCATTTATCGGTTGCCAGACCGACAAGCCCAACCACAAAAATGCCGACAATCACCTTATCGGTGCGGCTCAGCTGCTGCGCGAACAGAATCAAATGCCCGATACCGCTGGAGGCTGCAATCATTTCTGCCGCAATGATGGCACGCCAGCTATAGCCCATGCCGATGCGCATTCCAACGAGAATATCGGCGGAGGCGTAGGGCAGGAGGATATAGCGGAATTTTTCAAATTTTGTGTAGCCGAAGGCATCCCCAACCTCCAATAGCCTTTGGTCACAGCCCGTAAAGCCTTTTACGATGTTCAGATACATCGGGAAGAAGGAGGCCAGCACGATAATAACGGTTTTTGTGGTTTCCCCGATGCCGCACCAGAGAATCAGAAGCGGAATCAGACTCAGCGGCGGTACATTGCGGAAAAACTGCACGATTGCGTTATAATATTTTTCTGCGGCAGGCAGGAGCGCACGGAACATCCCCAGCAGAAACGCAAGCAGAAAAGCGATGCCGAAGCCCTTCAGAATACGGATAAAGGAAATCAGCACATCCCGAAGCAATTCTCCGGAGAAAAGCATGCGCAGAAAGCTGTCGAACACCTTTTGTGGTGTCGGCAGAAGGTAGGGACTAAAAAC
>ENA-ORTF01004295-ORTF01004295.1-human-gut-metagenome-genome-assembly--contig:-NODE-4295-length-11035-cov-14.558925_pt1 | contig 11035 bp, 10 predicted proteins | sample MGYA00241908_ERZ509180 | MGnify/ENA primary metagenome ERZ509180 (study PRJEB26280, sample SAMEA2338814) | human gut metagenome | biome: human gut; feature: human-associated habitat; material: faeces... | reverse complement strand
GCACCTTCGCTTCCGAGTTCCTGACCGAGATGAGCCCCAACGGCGGCCGCAAGGTGCACTTCCTGGCAAAGCGCCGCATGGAAGCAGAGCTGCCCATCGAGAAGGTCGGCGCAGAGCTGCGCGGCATGATGAGCTGGCTGAAGAAGTAAGGGGAAAACCCTCTCAGGCCGCCTTTCGGCGGCCAGCTCCCCCGAAAGGGGGAGTTTTTGTTGAAAGTGGGAACCTTATAGATCCTCCGCAAAAACCTCTCCCCTTCGGGAGAGGTGGCACGGCGCAGCCGTGACGGAGAGGGTTTTTGTCAGAAAAGAGGATTTGAAATGAGAAGCGACAATGTGACCAAGGGTTCGGAGCGCGCCCCGAACCGAAGCCTGTTCTATGCACTGGGTTACACCAAGGAAGAGCTGGAGCGCCCGCTGATCGGCGTGGTGAGCGCCTACAGCGAGATCGTGCCAGGCCATATGAATCTGGACAAGATCGCCGATGCCGTCAAGGCCGGCGTTGAGATGGCAGGCGGCACGCCCATCCTGATCCCTGCCATTGGCGTGTGCGACGGCATCGCCATGGGCCATGTGGGCATGAAGTACAGCCTTGCATCCCGTGAGCTGATCTGCGACAGCGTGGAGACCATGCTCATGGCCCACCAGCTGGACGGTCTGGTGCTGGTGCCCAACTGCGACAAGATCGTGCCCGGCATGGTCATGGCCGCCGTCCGTATGGACGTGCCCGCCGTGGTCTGCTCCGGCGGCCCCATGCTGGCCGGTACCTACGGCGGCGAGGAGGTCAGCCTCTCCAAGATGTTCGAGGCCGTCGGTGCCTATAAGGCCGGCATGATCTCCGACGAGCAGCTGGAAGACTGCACCTGCAACTGCTGCCCCAGCTGCGGCAGCTGCTCCGGCATGTACACCGCCAACAGCATGAACTGCCTGTGCGAGGCCATCGGCATCGCACTGCCCGGCAACGGCACCATTCCTGCCGTCTACTCCAAGCGTCTGCAGCTGGCAAAGCACGCCGGTATGGCCATTATGGATATGGTCAAGAAGGGCATCACCGCACGCCAGATCATCAACGAGCGCTCCATCCGCAACGCTCTTACCTGCGATATGGCTCTGGGCTGCTCCACCAACACCGTGCTGCACCTGCTGGCCATCGCTTATGAGGCCGGTGTGCCCATCGACCTGAAGCTGTTCAATGAGATCAGCGCCAAGACCCCGAACCTGTGCCATCTGGCACCGGCCGGCCCCACCCACATGCCGGACCTGTACGCCGCAGGCGGCATCCCCGCCGTGCAGGCAGAGCTGGCCAAGAAGGGCCTGCTGGATCTGGATGTGCCCACCGTTACCGGCAAGACGCTGGGCGAGAACATCAAGGGCGCACACATCCTGAACGACAAGGCCATCCGTCCCATCGACAACCCCTACTCCCAGACCGGCGGTCTGCAGATCCTGTGGGGCAACATTGCACCGGACGGCTGTGTGGTCAAGCGCAGCGCCGTGGCCCCCGAGATGCAGCAGCATTCCGGCCCGGCCCGCGTGTTCAACAGCGAGGACGAGGCCATTGCCGCCATCTATGCGGGCAAGATCGTCCCGGGCGATGTGGTGGTCATCCGCTACGAAGGCCCCAAGGGCGGCCCCGGTATGCGTGAGATGCTGAACCCCACCTCCGCGCTGGCCGGCATGAAGCTGGACAAGACCGTGGCCCTCATCACCGACGGCCGCTTCTCCGGCGCAAGCCGCGGCGCAGCCATCGGCCATGTCAGCCCGGAGGCTGCTTCCGGCGGTCCCATCGGCCTGATCGAGGAGGGAGATACCATCAACATTGATATCCCCAATGCTTCCATCACGCTGGAGGTCAGCGATGAAGTTCTGGCCCAGCGCAAGGCAAAGTATGTTGCACCCGAACCCAACATCAAAACCGGCTGGCTCAGCCGCTATGCACGCATGGTCACCAGTGCAAATCTGGGCGCTGTGCTGAAGTAATTTGATGATCTAAGCAAAAACAGAGGGACGACCCCGCGTCGTTCCTCTGTTTTTTGTTTCCTGCAGGCCCATAGATAAAAAAAGAAAGCGGCAAAGCAGACAGGCTTTGTCACTTCTCAGGCAAAAATTTATTCTCCGTGGCCGAACAGCACCGCACGGAAGGTTGCAAAGATGATCTTCCAGTCCACCAGGAAGCTGCGCTCCTTGACATACTTCACATCCAGCGCCATCCACTCCTCAAAGCTCAGCTGGTTGCGGTGCGGGGCGATCTGCCAGTAGCAGGAAAGGCCCGGTGTCACGTACAGCCGCTGCCATTCATAGGGCGTGTACTGGGCCACCTCACGGGGCAGCGCCGGGCGCGGGCCCACAATGCTCATATCGCCCATGAGGATGTTCACCAGCTGAGGCAGCTCGTCGATGCTGGTCTTGCGGATGAAATGGCCCACCCGGGTGATGCGGGGGTCGTCCTTCATCTTGAACACCGGGCCGTCCATCTCGTTCTCCTGCAGCAGATCGTTGAGCTTGCTCTCAGCGTTCGGGCACATGGAACGGAACTTGTACAGCCGGAACAGCTTGCCGTTGCGGCCCACCCGCAGCTGGCTGAACACCGGGCTTGCGCCCGGGCTGTCGATCCAGACTGCAATGCAGGTGAGGAGCATCAGCGGCGAAAGCACCACCAGCGCCAGCAGAGAAAAGAAGATATCCTGTGCGCGGCGCACACACCAGTAGGCGCGGTGCTCGTGAAGATTCGTCTTACGATCGATCGTAATCGGCTTGCGGATGCCAAGCTCTGCGCCAGGTTCCTCCATCCAACCGGTCTGCAGCCAGTATTCCGCTTCTGGCGCAGTGGTTACAGTTGTCATACTTAGATTCACTCCATTGATCCTATAACATGAAAACAGGAGAGCCCCAAACTCTCCCACACAGTTATTGCACCTATTGCACAATAAAACTGCAAACTTCTGTACAATTTTACCATGTGTACAGGCGGATTGCAAGAGAGTTGAACCATTTTTTGTCTGGTATATCAGAAAAAACCGGATCACAGAGGTGGAAAACGATGAACAGACAGACCGGTGCGCCAGAGCCTTACCCGAACAGGCTCTTTGTGTTGTGCATATAGACCGACAGCACAAGCCCCACGCAGATATACAGCATCAGCACCGAGCTGCCGCCCGCAGAATAAAAGGGCAGGGTGACGCCGATGACCGGCAGCACCCGCAGATTCATGCCCACATTCACGGCGATCTGCGCCATCAGAGCACCGCCGATGCCGGCGCAGATATAGCTGCCCAGCAGATCCTCGCTGCGGGCACCGGTGGCAAAGGTCTTGATCACCAGTGCCAGCAGTGCCCCCAGCACGATGCACAGGCCCACAAAGCCAATGACATTGCCCATCCAGCTGAGAATAAAGTCGTTGTGGGCATTGGGCACGCTGTAGTACCGGCCGCTGAACAGGCCGTTGCCGAAGATGCCGCCGGAGCCGATGGCAATCTCGCCGCGCTGCTGCTGGTAGATGATGTTTTTCCAAGTGGCTTCGTTGGGTGCCCAGCCGGTGGAATTCTCCGGGTCGATAACGGCCAGAATGCGGTACCACTGGTAGCCCTTGCCGATCTTATCGCTGAAAAAGGCAAACGCCGCCGCCACGGCCACAGCTGCTGCCGAAATGGCACCGATGATATACTTCCAGCTCAAGCCCGCTGCAAACATCATGCAGCAGCCGATGATGGCGTAGATGATGGCGGTGCCGTCGTCGCCCTGAATGTGGATGATAAGGATGGGCACGGCCAGATGCAGCAGAAGCTTTACCAGCTCCTTTGGCTCGTTGATGCGGCTGCGCACATTGTTCAGGTGCATGGCAAAGGTAAGGATAAAGCTGATCTTTGCCAGCTCCGTGGGCTGGAAGGTAAAGCCGCCCAGCTTGTACCAGGAGTAGTTGTCGGTGTCACCGGCGTTGAAGCCGATGGTCAGCGGGCCGATGGCCACATTGCGGATGAACAGCGTGGGCAGCACCAGACCCCATGTCAGGGCTACATGCACCGGCCACACCTTGACAAGGCTGCGGTAGTCGATGCAGGAGAGCAGCAGTGCGATCACGATGCCAAGCCCGGCTGCTGCCGCCTGCACCAGCGCGCGGCGGTAATCGCCGATGCCGGTAATGGCACCAGTGATCTCGTCCGTGGCAAAGCCGTTGCCCTGCTTTGCGGCCCAGGAGGCAAGAGCCACCACCGCCATGGTGCTGCTGAAGATGCACAGCAGCAGATAGATCTTATCCGTTCGTTTAAAATATTGTCGAATGCTTTCCAAGAAAGCACCACCTTTCGTTTCCAGATGCACACCGGGTTTTGCCGCTGCAGCGGGCAATACCAACCCAGTTTATCCTATTATACACAGCCTGCACACCGTTTGCAATCCACCGGGTGTGACAGCTTTGCAAAATCCGCACGAATGCTTGACAAAGCAGACCGCACCATCTACAATGAAGGTGCAGCAGAAAGCTCCTTTGCAGAGCGCCTGCCGCGCAAAGAAAATGGCAGGAAGATGCCTGCTGGAAAAGGGCGGCGTGCCGCATTGGGCGGCAGATATGCCCGGAGGAAATGGGAATGGAACACGATATGCTCCGCCGTTTTGGGTGTGCACTGTGCGCTTTGGCTTTCGCGCTCACAGCGCTGCCCACAGCGGCTTTTGCACAGCAGCCGGAAGAACAGGCGGCTGTGCAGCAGAGCCTTTCGGCCACAGATGTGCGCGAGATGCAGCAGGCAGATGCTGCTGTGACCGCACTGACCGGAGGCAGCGACTATGCACAGATGACCGAGGACGAGCGCACAGATGCTGCTTTGCAGCAGCTGGATGCGCTGACCGCACAGGGCCTTGTGAAGCAGGGGTCTGTCTACACCGATGCCGAAAACGGCATGATCAGCTTTACCTACAGCTGCGGCGCGCTGGGCGGCATCTTGCTTACCGACCCGGATGAGGAGAACACCGCAGCCCTGCCGGAGCTGGACGAGAGCCAGCTGCAGGAGCTGGCAGAGAACAAGCGGGTGGGCACGGCGGCGATCTATTATGCGTTTGACAACACGATCAACAGCACCCGCTACCCGTATTATGCCTACATGCAGACCTATTGGGATTCGGTGGGCCTGCAGACGGATCTGGATACCACCGTTACCGTATCCGACCTGCGCAGGATGGGCCGTTACGACCTGTGCATCCTGAGCACCCACGGCGCGTACTACACCTATGAATACGGCTGGCTGTTCAAAAAGACCGCCACGGAACCGCTGATCCTGCTGACCGAGAGATCGGATTTCTGGAGCGACCTGCGCTATGGCTTTGACCTGCTGGCCCACCGCGTGGTCAAGGTGAACGGTATGTATGCCGTCAACGGCGATTTCTTCCGCAGTGCCTACCGCGGCAATGGCATCGTGCTCAGCGAGACCTGCGAGTTCTACGGCAAGAACGGCCATGTGGACACCTCTATGGCAGACGGCCTGCTGGCAGGCGGTGCCAAGGCGGTGATGGGCTATGTGAACAATGTCTACTCGGTGTATTCCCGCAGTATGCTGTGGGCCGCTGTGAACCGGATGATCGAGGGCGAAACGCTGGAACAGGCCGTGGACTATGCCAAGAGCATCTACGGCACCGATGATATCATCTGGTACAACGAGCAGGGCGGCAGACGGCCCCATGCGGCGGCATCCTATGCGATGCTCAGCGGAGACCGAAGCGCTGCACTGCCCAACCCCTACACGGCAGCGGATGTGGATGCGGCGGCGTAAGCAACACACGGCATTGCACTTTTGCACAAAGTATATTATACTAAAGGACGGCAGAGCATTCTGCCGTCCCTTTTGCTTTATAAAATGAGGTAAACTTCATGTCAGAATATATCACCCACTCCCGCGCCGAGACGGTGGCGCTGGGTGCCCGTATGGCCGCAGTGCTGGCACCGGGTTCGCTGGTTGCGTTCACCGGCGGGCTGGGCGCGGGCAAGACCGCTTTTACCGAGGGCCTTGCCGAGGGCCTTGGCTGCACCGACCCGGTGTCCAGTCCAACCTTTGCCATTGTGAACTACTACCGCGGCCCAAAGCCGCTGGCGCACTTTGACCTGTACCGTATTTCCACTGAGAACGACCTGTGTGCTGCAGGCTTTTACGATTATTTGGATCAGGGGGCCATTGTGGCAGCAGAGTGGAGCGAGAACTTTGCAGACCTGCTGGCACTGGAAAACCCCATCCGGGTGGATATCCAGCGCGTGGACGAAAATACCCGAAGGATCACCATTGAGGGGGTAACGCTATGAACATCTTAGCTGTGGATACAGCGGGCAAAACGGCTGGTGTGGCTCTTTTGCAGGATGACCGCCTGCTGTACGAGGTGTATCTGGACGCAGGCATGACCCACAGCGAAACGCTGATGCCCATGATCGACACCTGCCTGAAGATGTGCGGCATGACCTGTGCAGATATTGACTTGTACGGTGTCAACGCAGGCCCCGGCAGTTTTACCGGGCTGCGCATCGGTCTGGCGGCGGTCAAGGGTCTGGCCTTCCCGCGGGAAACGCTGTGCGCACCGGTCTCCACGCTGGAAGCACTGGCCGCAGCCCACACGGGCGAGGGCACCGTGCTGTGCGCACTGGATGCCCGCCGTGCGCAGGTATACAGTGCCGCGTTCGACCTTGCCACCCACAGCCGCCTGCTGGAAGACGATGCCCGGGCGGTGGCAGATCTGGCCGATTTTGTAGAAAATTGCAAAAAGCCCCTGTTTTTTGTTGGTGATGGCGCATCTCTGTGCTATAATAAATACGGCAGTGTGCCGGGCGTGCTGCAGGCACCTGCGGCCCTGCGCGGCGGGCGTGCTGCTGCAGTGGCCCTTGTGGCAAAGCAGATGGCCGAAGCCGGAAAGGCTGTGCTGCCGGAGGCTCTGCTGCCGGACTACCACCGCCTGAGTCAGGCCGAGCGGGAGCGCGCAGAGCGCCTTGCAGCAGAAGCTGCAGCCAATGCCGCCCAAAACAAGGAGCAGGCATAAAACCCTGCGTGACTGAGAGAAAGGAACATTTCCATGGCAAAACCCATTGCACTGGCCGCTGACCACGGCGGATTTGAACTGAAAGAAGCTGTCAAGGCGCATCTGAAGGAGCTGGGGCTGGAATACATCGATTTTGGCACCCACAGCACCGACAGCGTGGATTACCCCGATATGGCCGTGCCCGCCTGCGATGCAGTTGTGAGCGGCGAGTGCAGCAAGGCACTGTTGTTCTGCGGCACCGGCGTGGGCATCAGCATGGCAGCAAACAAGATCAAGGGCATTCGTGCCTGCTGCTGCTCTGACAGCTTCAGCTGCGAGTATACCCGCCGCCACAACGATGCCAACGCCCTGTGTATGGGCGGCCGCGTGGTCGGCCCCGGCCTTGCCTGCCAGCTGGTGGATCTCTTCCTGAATACGGAGTTTGAGGGCGGCCGCCATCAGCGCCGCATCGACAAGCTGACCGCACTGGAGAACCGCTGATTCTAAGGAAAAATATTTTTTGGATTTCGCGTTTGTCGCGGCCCCGACGCTTGTCAAGGCAAAGCCCTTCCATCTGCTATCGCAGATCGCTCGTCTGCTTGAAAGACCCACTGGGGCTTTCATTGCTGCGCAACCGCAGGGCCGTTCCAAACGCATTTTCACGAAAAAGGCCATAAGGGAAGATAAATCTTTTCGTTACGACCCTTCCTGTGAAAAAGAGCATTCAAAAAATCCGCAGATTTTTTGAATGCTCAAAATATAAAAATAAAATTTCCACTGACAATGGCGAAGCGTATGCGGAGCTGTTTTAAATCGTAATCTTGGACCCGATAGAGTTATCTATTTAAAATAAGGAGCGTGTTTTTATGACCCCGATGATCGTTGAGCATCCGCTGCTGCAGCACAAGCTGAGCATTCTGCGCAACAAGCAGACCGGCACCAAGGAGTTCCGTGACCTTGTTGGCGAGATCGCGACCCTGCTGTGCTACGAAGCGACCCGTGATCTGCCTCTGGAAGAGGTGGAGATCGAAACACCCATCACCATGGCAAAGACCAAGGTGCTGGCTGGCCGCAAGCTGGCTCTGGTGCCCATCCTGCGCGCAGGCATGGGTATGCTGGACGGTATGCTGACCCTGCTGCCCGCTGCAAAGGTGGGCTTCATCGGCCTGTACCGCGACGAGGAGACCCTGCAGCCTGTGGAGTACTTCTGCAAGCTGCCGCAGGATATCGCAGAGCGCGATGTTCTGGTTCTGGACCCGATGCTGGCTACCGGCGGCAGCGCCATTGATGCCATCACCCAGATCAAGAAGCATGGCGCAAAGCGCATCAAGTTCATCGGCCTGATTGCCGCTCCGGAAGGCATCAAGGCCCTGCACGAGGCACACCCTGATGTGGACATCTACCTCGGTGCAGAGGATGACCACCTGAACGAGAACGGCTATATCGTTCCCGGTCTGGGCGACGCAGGCGACCGCATCTACGGCACCAAGTAAGAAACTGTATCACGGAAGGGCAGCTGGGAACAGCTGCTCTTTTTTGTGCAGACGAAAAGGGGAACGACGGCTGTCGTTCCCCTTTGTGCGTTATGGAAAAAACTCAGATCTCGGCCAGAATGGCATCGCCCATGGCGGTGCAGCCAAGGCAGATGCAGCCCTCGCTCATGTTGTCGGCGGTGCGCAGGCCCTTGTCCAGCACCTTGTTCACGGCGGTCTCAATGGCATCGGCCTCCTCGGCCATACCGAAGGAGTAGCGCAGCATCATGGCGGCAGACAGAATGCAGGCGGTGGGGTTCACGATGTCTTTGCCCGCAATATCGGGGGCCGAGCCGTGGATGGGCTCATACAGGCCGCGGGTGCCGTCGCCCAGAGAGGAGGACGGGATCATGCCGATGGAACCGGTGATCATGGAAGCCTCGTCCGACAGGATGTCGCCGAACATGTTCTCGGTAACGATCACGTCGAACTGGGCGGGGTTCTTGACGATCTGCATGGCGCAGTTGTCCACGAACATCTCGCTGTATTCCACATCCGGGTATTCGGCCTGCAGGCGGTGCATCACACTGCGCCACAGGCGGCTGGTGTCCAAAACGTTTGCCTTGTCCACGCAGCACAGCTTCTTGCGGCGCTTGCGTGCGGTCTCAAAGCCGATGCGGCCGATGCGCTCGATCTCGTGCTCCGCGTAGGGCATGGAGTCGATGGCCTGCTTCTCACCGCTGGCGAGGGTGTGGGTCTCGTGATTGCCGAAGTATACGCCGCCGATCAGCTCACGCACGATGATGAAATCGATGCCCTGTGCCACGATCTCGGGCTTCAGGGGACTGGCAGGAGCCAGCTGCGGCCAGATCTTGGCCGGGCGGTTGTTGGAGTACAGGCCCATGCCTGCACGCAGGCGCAGCAGGCCCTTCTCCGGGCGCTGCTCACCGGGCAGGCCCTCCCACTTGGGGCCGCCCACGGCACCCAGCAGGACGCTGTCAGCAGCAAGGCACTTGTCCAGTTCGTGCTGGGGCAGCGGGTCGCCGTACTTGTCAATGGCTTCGCCGCCCATGGCAGCGTCGGTGTAGTGGAAGGTGTGGCCGTACTTTTCGGCCACCTTGTCAAGCACGCGGATGGTCTGCTTGACGATCTCCGGGCTGGAGCAGTCGCCCCAGATGACAGCAATGTTTTTTTCCATTGGGAAACTCCTTCTATCGGTTTGAACCCTCTCAGTCAATGCCTGCGGCATTGCCAGCTCCCCCGAAGGGGGAGCTTTTCAGGCGGGTAAGGTATTGCTTGTTGTTTATCCTAGAAGAAAATACATTCGGGAAGATGGCAAAAAGCTCGCCCTTTGGGAGAGCTGGCGCGAAGCGCCTGAGAGGGTTACTGCTGCTTCGCCTTGATGGACTTCATCAGTCCACCGGCGGAGATGATCTCCTGAATGAACGGCGGGAAGGGCTCGGCATGGAACACCTTGCCGTTGGTCTCATCGGTAATGACACCGGTGTCAAAGTCCACGCTCACGGTGTCGCCCGCATTGATGGCATCCACAGCCTCCGGGCACTCCATGATGGGCAGACCGATGTTGATGCTGTTGCGGTAGAAGATGCGGGCAAAGCTCTTGGCGATCACGACCGAGATGCCGGCGGTCTTGATGCACAGCGGTGCGTGCTCACGGGAGGAGCCGCAGCCGAAGTTCCAGCCGCCCACCATGATGTCGCCGTCCTTCACCTTCTTGACGAAGTCCTTGTCGATGTCCTCCATGCAGTGGCTGGCCAGCTCTTTGGCATCCTGCGTGTTCAGGTGGCGGGCCGGGATGATGACATCGGTATCCACGTTGTCCGGGTATTTGAAAACAGAACCTTTTGCGTTCATTGTTGTGCTCCTTTCCGATCAGACCGTGCGGGGGTCGGTGATGCAGCCGGTCAGTGCGCTGGCGGCGGCGGTGGCGGGAGAAGCAAGGTAGACCTCGCTCTTCACATGGCCCATGCGGCCCACAAAGTTGCGGTTTGTGGTGGAAACGCAGCGCTCGCCCTCGGCCAGAATGCCCATGTAGCCGCCCAGACAGGGGCCGCAGGTGGGGGTGGACACGATGCAGCCTGCATCAATAAAGGCAGTGGTCCAGCCGCGCAGGATGCATTCCTTGTAAACGGCCATGGTGGCGGGGATGATGATGCCGCGCACGCCCTTGGCAATGTGCTTGCCCTTGAGCACGTTGTAGGCGGCTTCCATGTCCTCCAGACGGCCGTTGGTGCAGCTGCCGATCACAACCTGATCGATCTTGATGTCCTTGCCCTCGCTGGCAAGGTGGGTGTTCTCGGGCAGGTGGGGGTAGCTGACGGTGGGTTCCAGCTTGTCCAGATCGATCTCAATGGTCTTTTCGTACTCGGCATCCGGGTCGGCCTCAAAGAACACCGGCTCACGCTGGCTGCGGCCCTTGAGGTAAGCCTTGGTCACATCGTCCACAGGGAAGATGCCGTTCTTGGCACCGGCTTCGATGGCCATGTTGCAGATGCACAGGCGGTCGTCCATCGTCAGGCTGGCAACGCCCGGGCCGGTGAACTCCATGGATTTGTACAG
>ENA-ORTF01004291-ORTF01004291.1-human-gut-metagenome-genome-assembly--contig:-NODE-4291-length-11051-cov-3.385413_pt1 | contig 11051 bp, 16 predicted proteins | sample MGYA00241908_ERZ509180 | MGnify/ENA primary metagenome ERZ509180 (study PRJEB26280, sample SAMEA2338814) | human gut metagenome | biome: human gut; feature: human-associated habitat; material: faeces... | reverse complement strand
CATTTCCTCCAGTGCCTCATCCACCCACAGAGAGAAGGTGTCGAAGGATACCGCCATAGCCAATGCAGGAAACCGCTGGATAAATAAATCGTAGGTCTGCCGCAGCTTCAGCTTCCCTGTGCCGCTCCCCAGCTCCGCCTCTGCCTGCGTGACCGCCCACAGCAGCCATTCCTTTACCCTTTCTCTCTGCTCGGATGTTGGCATTTTCAGAAACCGCCCGATGCACACACCGACCATCCCTGCAGCCACCATCAACGCAACCACTAAATACCAATTTTCCATTAAAAACATTATTCAATCTCCCTTCCTTCCGCTCGCCGTTTCCTGCGTTCTGCCTGCTCCACGCCTTTATCGTACAATTTCATCAAGCCGCAGATACCTAATTCCGTACCGAACACACGATGCGTACTATCAACCACGGCGCTTACATCGTGGTCAAAAGCACCTAATACCATGCCTGCAATCGTGATTGCCGCACAAAACAGCAGCGAGTATATCACAATGCTGGACATGGTATCATCGTTTATCTTTGGTGGGAAACGAATTCGTCTGCGTTTTTTCATCATAAACCGCCGCCATTCAGCAGAAACCCGATAGCCGCACCGACAACAACCGCAATCGCCTTATCAATCAGCCCGTCCCACCGCTTTGCCGGCTTGGAAACCAACTGCTTCACATCGTCCTTGATTTCCCCGACATCCGTTTTGATATGCTCCTGCTCGTTTTGCAGAACCGAAAACGCATTTGTCAGCTCCTCAAGATTGTCCTGCCGCTTCTCCATGCGGTCAATCCTCTTGTGTGCGGATTTCGTGCTATCCAGTGCCTCCTGCACCATTTTTTCAATGTTTTCCATTATTCTTCTCCCCCTCCTTATCCCTGCACCTGTGCCGCTGTGACATGGTGCGGATTTTCAAAATCATTCAAATGCTGTTGGATCAGTGTCATAACCGATGCCGCATTGATGTAGGCAGACGATGCCAGAGAACCACTTCTCACGCCACTGGTAACGGATGCCGCAAGCGTAGGAATGAAATCCCCCAATTCCACATCGTTGTACTGCTCCAAAAGGCAATCCCATTCGTAGGAAATAACCTTCGCCTGCTTCTGAAAGTCCATCCTCGTATTGATAACTGTCACCATATCCCCCAGAAAGACCTCCTCCAGAACGGCATACTCCCGATACTCCACCGTCTTTTCCAGTGCCACAAAATCCACCTTGATATTGATGCTTGGAATATCACAGCCTTCATCCAACAGCTTTTGTGCCTCCTCCTGCACCTCAGAGAGCGTCTTATTTTCGTCCTCTAGGGTGTAAATCTTCGGGTAGATATAATCGCCCAGATGGGGACTGTCGAGGGTCGCAGAGCCATTCTTGCCGTAGCAGACAATGCGTGTTTTTACATTGGATTCGTCCTCCGTGACCTCAAGCCCGACAAGGTTCTTTCCGTAGCGGATAGAAACGCCCCTGTCCTGCCCCAGAGCCGCCTTGACGGATACCCGAAAGCCATCCCGCAGCAGCTCGCCGCCGTAGCCCTTGACAAACGATGTGGTTTCGTCATCGTCCGACAGTAGCACCTGTACGGGATTCATACGCCCCGTTGTGAGCGTTCCTGTCAGCGAAATATCCGTATCAAAGGAAAAGGGCATAGGATACGCAAACGCCGCCTGTAATGCCGCCAGAGCCGCCGTAGCCGTACCGCTGTGGCTGATTGGTTCGCATTGGTTGTCCAGTAAATCATAAAAAATATGCCGTGCGTTGACTGCAATCTCCTTCATGGTTGGTTTGACATAGTAAATGCGGAATGGCTGTTTCCCTCTTGGCGTGGAGGCGTAGAGAATCCGCCCGCGCTCGATGCGTTTCCACTTGCCGCCATCGTCATAGGGGTGTTTCATCTCCAGCTCATACGCCCCGTTTAATTCCTCCGTCACAATACAAGAGCCGGGAACCAATGTCCCCAGCCCGAATGTGTCAAATGTCTGTGCCGTTTTTTCGTGAATGGTAATCATAATATCACTCCATCATACCAACCAACTCTTGATACTGCTCCTCTGTGATGCGGTTTGCCATGAGGAATACGTCTAATTTGTTCAGCATGTCCTCCTTGTTGTAAGCCCCTCTGCTAATCAGTTTTTTCAGTCTTGCGTATGTCATAACTATCTACTCCTTTCAAATCTCTAATTCCTTCATGCAAACCAAATAGTCTACATTGATTGCAGTGTCTAAAATTGCCTGTTCGGTTTCGGATAGGGGCGGTTCGGGGGTGGGTTCGGGCGTATATTCCTCCCATTGCATCCCGTTCCAGCGTTTATTTTTCAAATCAAAACCCTTTTCCAACAAAATCATATTCGGTAGATTCACGATATCGGAGAGGTAACTATCAGAAATCACATATCCATTCTTGTTAATTTGTGCATATCTTTTCATCCATTCTCCCCCTCTTTACGAAAATTCAATGACGTAAATTATCCCATAACCATCACCGCACGCTTTGACGGTAGTTGCACTTGCAACATAAGCTTTTATCTTACTGCCTCTTGAATATGATATCGTACATCCTTGCAGATAACAAAATGTCTTTGTTGGATTAACAGCAGAAATAGAATATGTATCTGATTCATTAAAACCGTTATTGTTCTTTATCATTTGAATACTTTTGATTGCACCTATTCCGTTTAATTTCCCAAACACTGTTGTACTTCCGCTATCCCCAGATGTACCAATCAAATCCAAAACACCCTGTACAGAAGCGTTTGCCAGCGCTTTTTCAATCAGCCCCTTCAAATCGGTATCCATATATTTTGCCAGATACTCCACGCCCTGCCAAAAGGTTGTAACATTTCTTGCATCCGCAACCGCTCCCTTTTTGCCGAAAGAGGAAACCATATCTGTCATTAAGGCGTATGCTTCATACAAATTTTGGAATAGCACCACCAGTGTGCCATATTCATTCGAGGATTCCACAGAGCTGTTCCCTAACAGTGTTTTTGTCACGTTGATTTCAAACACCTGCGTGGATAAAATCTCTGTATTGTCCCTCCAAACGGAAATCTGTGTCTGCAAATGCCCCATCCTTGCCAACGCCTCTGTTGTCATCAGAAACTCGCATCTTCCCTCTTTGGCATTTGTAATCACGCCATCGTTCCAAATCTCTCCGCTTTCTTCGGGCTTTGCCATAAAAATTTTCACTTCATGTCCCGTCAAATCCAATGGCACGCCATTATTGAATAACGAAACGTCAAGATAACGGCTGTTGCTGTCCGCCTGCACCGCTGTAATAATGCTGTTCGGCTTCTTATTTACATCCAACTCCAGCCGATTATACGTTTTTGCCATTTTTCTCACTCCTTCCAAAAAATCCGCATCAAAAAAGCACATCCGTTTTATTTTCAGATGCGCCTTTCTTGACAGAATATCTTTCTTTTGTTATCATAAACATAAGAGAAGGATTGCCACCTTTCGCAGGGCGGCTAGTCCGAATGTATGGGTTTAGCCGTCTAACTTCGCAGGTTAGGCGGCTTTTTCATTATTTCTTGTTATGAAACAAGGAAATAACTCCGATGATTACTAAGCAAAAAGTAAATAACCCTTCGTATGTAACCATAAGCGTCACCTCCTTCACGGGAAGTGACTAACCGCCAGTTGGCAATCCTTCATTTATACCATACCATAAATTTCATTCTTCGACAACTACAGCCATCTCCAACGGGGCTGTATTTTTATTTTACTGACATTTCCCGTCCAACTGATTTCGTTTTTCCCGACCTCAAATCTCGGAAACTCCGCACCGCCGTATTTGCCGTTTTGGTTGGCGTTCCCTTTGAACACCTCCATCATTTCACTGTCAATGGTAATGCTTTCCTGCACGTTCCGCAAAGGGTAGGAATTGCCGTTGATGTTCAGCGTGATATCCCCACTGCCATAAACCGTAATCAAAGGCTCACTGTAGACTGTCCCGCTGTTGCGAATGGTTGTCGGGGCAGTCAGCTCCAAAGCATCCCCTGCGGCATTGACACTGTATTTGAATGGCTGCACCCGAAACTGCAGCAGAAAGCTGTTATACAGATAAATCATATCCGCAACAGAAATTTTGTTATAGATGGATGCCCGAAAGACCTTATCCGGCTCGGTGCAGAGAATCAGCCCCCCCGCACCGTTCAGCCACGCCAGTATTTCATCCAGATTTTCATTTCCTCTGGTGCTGCACTCCACCGAAATGACATACGGTGCATACGTTCCTTCGTCCACTGTCAAATCTCCGTTTCTGCCGGGAATGGTGACCTGCTCCACCCTTCTCTCTGCTCTGACCTTCTCGGGTGCGGCAGAAATCAGAATCCCGAAGTCTCGGCTGTCCTTTCCTTTAAAATGAAACCAACCCATTTACGCACCTCCCTTTGCTATGGCTCTGCGTCTGCGAGAAAATTCCATCTCCTGCATCAGGCTCGGCACTGCTTCCTTGCTGTCATTATGGAAATGCTCAATCTGCAGTACCGTATTTCCTTCTGTATGATTGACCGTCTTTGTGATATAGGACGTATCTCCGCCACGCTGAACGGCAATATCCCCACGCAGTCGTACCATGTTTTGATTCATGGCGGCACGCATTTTTTCATACGCATCGGACATTCTGCGGCTGAACCCATCGGACAGACTGCCGCTGATGGTATCCGAAACACTGTCCATGCGGTCAGACCAACCCACGCCGACACCCTGCGCCATGTAATCGCCGATTTTCGCCATCACACGAGAGGGGCTGTTGATGTCCATTTCCTTTTTCGCCGCACGCACCGCCGCCTGTAATGCCTTTGCAACTGCATTAACAACGCCGCTTTGTCCGTCACGCACGCCCTTTGCAACGCCTTCCATCAGGCTTTCCCCAACGGCTTTAAAATCCGCCTGATAGCCTGCAATTTCTTCCTTCGCTGCTTCCGTCAGCTGCTTTGCCTGCTCTGCAACAAGGGGCTGCTGCTCCGTAATCCCTTCGGAACCCCCCTCCGCACTGACTGCCTGCATACTCTCGGATACTTCCGCACCAATACCATAGAATCTACTTGCCGCCGCCTACGCCATCTGCTGCTTCTGCTCAAACAGAGAAACATACTCGTCCAGCTTCGTATCAGACATGGAAAGCAGCTTGTTCATGTAGTCAAGTGCATCCCCGACACCCATGCCGGCAATCTCGCTCATCAGGCTGTCGGAAATACCTTTTTCCTTTAACTGCTCAAGGGCATCCCCGTATTTTTCCAACTGTTTAATATCGTCCTTCAAATCTCCCAGCTGGAACAGTTCCTTGCCGTCCTCCGTTTTCACACGCTCAAATAACTCTCCGTAATCAGCAAGCTTGCTTTGCAGGCTGTCACGTTTCTGTGTCAGTGTATCTGCAATCTTATCCGCCACATCCTCCGCAGCATCCACCGCCATCTGTCCGCTTTCCTCGATACCGACCGCAATACCCTCGCCGATATATGCGCCGACCTCCTCCTTCATCAGCTTGGAGGGGGATGCAATCTTAAACAGCCCCTTCAGCTTGGAAAGCAGGGTATCCTTTATCTTTCCGGCAACATTTGCAATCCTTGACAGGCTGTTTTTGATGCCGCCGACAATACCGTCAATGATATGTTTTCCGATGTTCTTCAGCTCGCTTGCAACTTCAACGCCAGCCAGTTTGCTTTTAAACTTGGAAAAAGTATTTTTCGCCGCCGTTGCCATGGATTCTCCGGCTTTTTTCACGCCGTTTGCAACCCCGTCAATCAGCTGTTTCCCCAGATTCAGCCACTGGAACGCCATGAACGCAGCCACGATTGCTTCAATGATTTTCGGGATATTGGCAACCAGTGTAGGAATTGCCTGCACCAGACCCACCGCAAGCCTTGTGATGAGATACAGTGCTGTATCCACCAGCTTGGGCGCATTGTCATTGATAACATTCGCAATATTGATGACAATCTGCGGTACGGTTTCAATCAGCTGCGGAAGGGCAGCAATCAGCCCCTCGCCCAATGCAAGGATAATCTGAATTCCTGCATCGATGATGGTATTGGCGTTTTCCGTCAGATTTTCTACCAGTGTCGAAATCGTTTCAATTGCAATAGGGATGATATCGGGCAGGCTTTCCGTCAGCCCATCTGCCAGAGAAACCACAAGGCTTGCCGCCGTATCCGCAACCATCGGAAGCAGCTCCGCAATGCCCTCCGCAAGTGTACCCACAATGGATAATGCCCCTGCCGCAAGGCTGTCTCCGTTCTCCTGTATGCCCTGCACCAGTGCGCTGATGGACTGCACCCCCAATTCCACCAGATTCGGCAGCAGTTCATTCGTCAATGTCGGCAATGCAGATGCAATCTCCGGTGCCAAGCCTGCAACCAGCTTCCCCATGCCCTCAATCACAATGCCGATACGGGGCAGAAGGTTATCCGCCACCGTGCCGATGCTTTCAATGAAATTGCTTAACAGCATATCAAAGTTCTGCGTATCATCCGCCATGCCGACCATCAGATTCGCCCATGCGGCTTTCATGCTGGCAACACTGCCTTGAATGGTGGTGCTTGCCTCCTTCGCCGTTGTGCCTGTGATGCCCATTTCCGTCTGAATCACATGAATAGCCTCTACAATATCGGCATAGGAAGAAAGGTCATATTTTACGCCGCTGAGCTTTTCCGCATCCGCAAGCAAGCGCTGCATTTCCTCCTTCGTGCCGCCATAGCCGAGCTTGAGGTTATCGAGCATGGTATAGTTCTGCTTGGCAAAGCCCTGATAGGCGTTCTGGATGGATTCCATTGCAGTACCCATCTTATTGGCGTTATCCGCCATATCCGTAATGGCAAGGTCTGCCGCCGCAGCCGCCTTTTCCGTATCCCCATCCAAACTTTGTAGCAGGCTTGCCGAAAAGCTCGTAACGGTTTCCATATATTCATTTGCGGACAGACCGGCAGTTTTATACGCATTATCCGCATAGGTCTGAATCGTGTCTGCGCTGTCCTTGAACAGCGTTTCCACGCCGCCGACCAGCTGCTCATAGTCCGCATAGGCATTGATGCAGGCAGTCCCCAGAGCCGCAACGCCTGCGGATGCCGCACCGACTGCCGCAGCACTCGCCTTTACAGCCGTATTTACCGCACTGCCGATTTTTCCCAGTACCTTTTGAAATGGGCTGTCATCGCCCTTAATTTTAATTACAACAGAGCCGTCTTCTGCCAATGGTTCCACCTCTTTCCTATGGAACATCATCGGCAGCTCAGGCTCTACTTGATGTCTTTCACGTTTATCTTGATTTCAAATGTTCTTTTGCACCTTCGCCCCTTGCAGCGTAAAAAAAGCCCCTTGCACACAGCATCCTTGCTGTATGTAACAGGCATTTCATAGCCGCAGTAGGGGCATTTTACTTTTTCTTCATGCACGCCATCACCTCATCCACCTTGCCATCCCCCATCAGTGCTGTGACAAGGGCAGACTGCTGTCTTTCCTCCTGCTCAGGCAGAGGCAGGGCATATCTGCGTTTCATGGCGTTATAGTAGTCCTTCTGCGCCTGCGGCATATCCCCCTTGATTTCCACCGCTCTGCACCGCATGACCTCCTTCAGCACCCTGTCCTCCTCCAGAGCCTCAAACAGTGCCATAAACTGCCACCAATGCAGGCTCTTTCGGCTTAAATCAATGCCGTACTGCGTCAGAAACGCCCCATAAATCAGCCCTGCGTCATGGGCGAAGGAATAAATCGGCGGCTGCGCTGCACCCTCGCCCTTGGCACGTCCTTCCTGCTCCTGTCTGCCGCAGCTCCAGAAATAGCACAGCCGCTCTACCGCCTCCTCTAGCGGTTCGGGGATACAGCCATAGAACAGCTTCAACGCCCGTTCCGCCTTTTCCTCATCCGTCAGCTTCTCGGAGGAAAAAATCTCCTCCAATCTCAGCATTGCCCGAAAATCAGAGGAGATGTGGTATTCCCTGCCGCCAATCAAAAAAGAGTTAGGCAAGTTTCCTGTCAGCAGCTCTTTCATTTCCTTCTTCTTTCCGCGCGTTCTCTGGCTCTGCGCGCGGCTCTGTTTTCAACCGCCGCCTGTGCCATGGGGGCAGAGGGCTGTGTGCTCCGGGGGACAGGCTTCTTGTAGCTGTTTGCCCGTTCTGCGTGGTAGGTCTGCACCTCTTGGGAAATATACATCACCAGATCCAAACAATCATAAATATCCACATCCCTCTCCGCCGTAATGGCATCCATCGTATCCTCGCCCAGCAGGTCATCCAGAATGTCAAGCATGAAATCAATCCCCTTTTCGACATCCTTTTCTTCCTTCAACTGTGCGCCGAAGGCTCTCATTTTCTCGCCTGCGTCCTCCAGCCTTTTTGCATATTCTACCGTAGCGGGTACCGTCACCTGCACCCCTTCGATATCAAGCAAAATCCCATGCTTGCGAAATTCAAATTTTCCCATCTCTTTTTCCTCCTTCTTTCCTTATTCTGCCGGTGTAAATTTTTTGGTTTCTGTGTTAAACGTGCCGTCCACGAAATCCCCTACGCCGTTCAGATTGCCTGTTACCTTCATCACGCCGCCGCCCTCGCCGGAGATAGAGGAAACCTCAACCGCAACCTTAAATTTTCTTGCTTCAAAGGTATTCGGCGTTTCTGCCACAGGCTTGAACAGCTCCACCCTCACATAGTCCCTTTCGGCATCCGCGCCCGTCAGCTGATTTCTGCCGATTTCATACAGTGCCATCACTGCCGCCTCGTCCGCAATCAAGTCCGAATCAAACGCAAACGCAGGCTGATAGCTTTTAATCGTAGAGGTCTGGGCTTTCTGATTGATGTATGTTTTGGAATCCTTCTGTGCGTTGGGGGATTCGTCCAAGGTATTAAACCCAACCCCCATCAGCGCAAAGCTTTCCGTTCCGCTTTTTGCCGTGTTCAGATAATCCGCCACCTGATATCTCATTACTGCATCCATATTGTTTTCACTCCTTATCTTGTCTGAAAAAATTCCATTCTGCACTGAATCTGGTATCTCGCCATGCTTGCCTCTGCCGCCATGGCATAGCCGCTTGTGGTTGCCTCCATCAGCATGACCTTTCTGCCCTCGCCAAGATTGGGGAGGCTGCCTGCCATGGTCTGTTCCCGCAGCCATTCGGAGAAATCACCGTAAAAGCTGAGGTTATCCAGCTGCTGTCTGATTTTATCCCCGAAAAATTCTCTGCTTGCCACCACAAATAAAAACTGCCGCACCGTAGAGCCGTCCACATAGGAACGCACAATCTCCTTTGCAGGCACAGCCTCAACCGAATAGCTCTGTGCCTCCTCCGGCAGAAAATCCACGTGCAGCTTCCCTTCCGCAAGCGGCGGATAGGTACGCAGAAACTTCCGTACTTCTTCCATGATGTTTTTCATTTGCCCCGTCCTTTCAGATACCCTTCCAAATCCTTCTCGACTTCCTTGCCATGGTCTGCCATCATCCTCTTGTCCCACTGCTTGCCACGCAATGCACCGCCGTGATAGGTCAGCGGCTGTCCGGTGTAATGCTTGGGCGCACGCCCTGCCATCACCTCGCCGACATACTGATAATGCGCATACGGTCCGGGATAGATAATGCTGTCCGCCGTCACTCTTGCGGCGTTACCCATGTGGGCGGCACTGCCTGCCGACATCGGCACATAGGGCTGACATTTCCTCTCCACATCCTCCGCCAGAAAGCGTTGTGCCGCCTTATCCTCGCCCAGACCATACCTCCGCAGGATTTTCGCTGTGCTGATATTGACCTCATAGTCTAATTTCATGCGCCGCTCACCGCCCAATGCCGTAAGTCCTTCCGCCTGCTCCTGCGGTTATCCCCGACAGAAAGCACCGTAAAGTATTCCAGTCCCTTCAAGTCTGCCTGTTTTTCGATGGCATCCACCGCACCACGCACGATAAAATCTCCGTTTCGGATGGTAATATCGGGCATGGCATCCTCCGGAATACGGACGGTAATCTTCGCCGCACCCGTCAAGCCTTTGTTTTCCGGCGTAGCAATCAGCTTGCCGAACCAACTCACACCATGAATCGCAGTGCAGATATATGCATCCGTATCCGTTTTCCTGTCATACCGCAGCCGGATATGCGTAATCGTTTCCGTACATGCAAGCATCACTCCACCCCCCGATACAACAGCCCTGTATTGCTAAGATACAGCACCGCCGCGCGGTAAAGCCGTTGTTCGTCCGTACTGCCTTCGGTTGTGTAGGTAACAGAAATGCCGTCATTCGTTTCCGATGCAATGCCGTCCCTCTGCTCCTTCTGCAAAAGCACATCCGCCACCGCACAGCACGCCTCTTTGACCCTCTCCTTGATTTTCTCATCTGTAACGGATGGAATACGGTCAAAAGTTATGCTGTCCAGATAGGCAGAAGCCTGACGGGAGAGACGCTTAAAGTCTCCCTCCGCCATTTCGCCGCAAAAGGTGTCCTTGTAATACGAAAAATCCGCATAAATCATGCGTTTTCCCCCTTTACTGCTTTTCCTGCTCCTTCTTCAGAGCCGCAAGCTCCTTTTTCAGTGCGGCATTTTCCTTTTTCAGCTTTGCGATTTCCTTGTTTTCCGCCGTTTCGGGCTGTTTTGCGCCCATGCCTACTGTTTTCGCCATACGCCTTCCCTCCTTACGCTTTATGGTGCAGATAAATCCCTGCAACCTTGTTTTCGTATACATCCGCCAGACCGTATGCTCTATAGAAGAACAGCCAGCCGTCACTATCCTGATTTGCATCGGGAGAGATAACCTTGTTGACCGTATGCTTGGGATACTGCAGCAGTGCAGGCTTATGAATGACCATGAAGTTAATTTCCTTGCCTGTGCTTGCCTTCACAAAGCCGCCGACCTTCTCATTCGCACCGCTTGCGCCGCTGTTGTCCGTCTTGCCGTCATACAGGTCAATGGCGGTATAGAAACGGGTCTGGGGCACCTTCTGAATGGATGCAAAGGAATTCAGCACCTCTTTGGATTTCGTGGTATCGACCGCGTAAATCATGTTGTAGAGGGTAGGTGTAATAAACAAATGTCTGTTTTCCTGCGGTACCTCGTCCTCGTCCATTTTGTT
>ENA-ORTF01004285-ORTF01004285.1-human-gut-metagenome-genome-assembly--contig:-NODE-4285-length-11058-cov-3.387258_pt1 | contig 11058 bp, 9 predicted proteins | sample MGYA00241908_ERZ509180 | MGnify/ENA primary metagenome ERZ509180 (study PRJEB26280, sample SAMEA2338814) | human gut metagenome | biome: human gut; feature: human-associated habitat; material: faeces... | reverse complement strand
TTTGCTATGTAAAACCGCTATTTTTTCTTCACCAAATCTACTCAAAAATCTATCCACAGTCTGTGGAGTAAGCGAAATTTCTGGAACTAGCATAATGCTGTCTTTCCCAAGTTTCAACGCCTCTTCTATGAGTCTAATATAAATTTCTGTTTTTCCAGAACCAGTAACACCAAATAATAAAAATTCATCATATTCATCAAATTGCAAAGAAGCATTTATTTTATCAAAAGCATCTTGTTGTTCCGAATTTAATACCAAATCCTGACTCTTTTCTATAACTTTATGTATAAATGGATTTCTCTCTACTTCTTTTTCTACAATTTCAATATAACCATTCTTTTCAAGAGTTTTTAAAACAGCATTCGTTACATCTGCAAACATTTGCAAATCTGTACTTAATATTTCATTTTCAACGTTTTCAATTAAAAATTTTAAGGCTCTAATCTGTTTCTCAGATTTCAACTTTTTACTCTCTATATCTGCCTCAATTTCGTCCGCTTCTTTTGTTAAATATACAAAATTTTGTGTCTTATCATTTACTCTATTTGACATGACCTTTGCAGTTGTTCCAGGTGGCAACATTAGCTTCATACAATCTGATATATTGCAGAAATATCTATGAGCCATCCACTTTGCAAGCTCAATTTTCTCATCACTTAAATGTAACTTGCTCTCAATTTGAGCAATACTCTTTAATTTATCTAAATACTCAGAAGTCTCTTTGATTCCAACAATATAACCTCTTCAAGCTCCTTCTTATTGCCAAAAGGCAGCAAAACTCTAGCTCCCACAATAGCCTGTGCTTCAAGCTCTTCCGGGATAATATAGTCAAATTTTCTATTCAAATTCTTAACATTGCTGTTTATAATAACTTCTGCTATCATGATTGCTCCTTTTCTTATGGTATGATTATATAATTTTTTTATAAGATTAGCAATAATTTATTCAAAGATTGATTAAAACCCGGTATGCTGTAACATACCGGGTTTTTTAGATAATCTTTGATTATCCGTATCTTTTCAAAATTCAGTTCTTGCTCTTAAGCATTAAAATTCTACATTTTTTACTTTACTTTCATTTTCTATTATTGCTGTTATTATTTGTATTGTTTTTTCTAAGTTATTGTTTTTTAATACATAATCATATACACCAATTTTAGATTCTTCATAATCAAATCTATTTAAACGCAAGGTTATCTCTTTTGGATCTGCATCTGGTGTTCTTTGCAATAATCTTCTATGCAATTCTTCCTTTGGAACACGTAAGAATATTGTTACTATTCTTGTATCTTTTCCTAGTAGTTTTACTAAATTTTCTGTTCCATTTACATCGATATCTTTTACTATTATTTTTCCACTTTCTAAGCGTTCATTTAATAAATGCTTTGATGTTCCATAATAATGGTCGTGGTGTACGTCATACTCGTATAAGTCCCCGTTTTTTATTAATTCTTCGAATTCTTGTGTAGAAATAAAGTTATATATTTCCCCATTTACTTCGCCTTCTCTTGGTTCTCTATCTGTATAAGATGGTAAAGATGTAATATTTTTATTTCTTTTTATTAATTCTCTTTTTATTGTGTCTTTACCAGCACCAGAAACTCCTGATAATAATACTAGCATACCTTCACCTTTCCAGCATCAATCTCGTCTGCTGCTATAGAATCTGGAGCTACATCATCTGTTTTTACTAATGGTTCTGCTCCTTGTGCAATTTGTCTAGCCCTTTTTGATGTTGCAATTACTAATTCATATCTGTTATCTACCTTCTCTAATAATTCTGCAACGCTTGGTTTTATCATCATAATTCAATTACCTTCTTTCCAATTTTCTACTATTATACCACGTTTTAGTGGCTTTGTCACTTTAAAATACTAAATTTATTCTATATTTTGTATTTGCTCTCTTATGTCCTCTAGCTCAACCTTTAAATCAATTACTGCTTTTGTTATTTCTCCACTTCCTGCTTTCGAACCTATTGTGTTAGTTTCTCTATTCATTTCCTGTATCATGAAATCTAGTTTCTTTCCAACCGGTCCATCACTATTTACTAATTCTTTAAATTGGACTATATGGCTATTCAAACGAGTTAATTCTTCTTCAATTGATGTTTTGTCTGCATATATTACTGCTTCTTGTGCAATTCTATTTTCATCAACAACATCAGTTTTTAGAATTTCTTTTACTCTTTTCTCTAATTTACTTACATATTCTTCGACTATGCCTTTAGAATTTTCGGCTATTTTATCAACTAAATTCTGTACTCTTTCTATTCTCACAAGTAAATCTTGTTTTATATTTTCGCCTTCTGCTTTTCTCATTTCTATTAAGCTATCCAATGCCATATTTAAACATTGTAAAGCCTCACTTGCAATTTCTTCATCATTGTCAGAATCTATCGAATTTAATATATCTGGAAGTTTTGCTATTTCAACAACACTAATATTTTCAGATAAATTGTTTTCATCGGCAATCTCTCTTAACTGCTTTATGTATTCTTTTGCAATTTCCTTGTTTAAAACAACATTCTTAGATTTATTACTAAAGTCGAAAAAGCTAACTAATACTTCAACTTTTCCTCTAGTAATTCTATTGGCAATTTGTTTTCTTATTTTATCTTCCATAAAACTTAGTCTCTTTGGAGATTTTACTGTTATATCACTATATTTATTATTTACAGTTTTTATTTCTATTATGTAGTTTTTACCGTTACTTTCTAAACTAGCTCTTCCAAAGCCTGTCATGCTTTTCATTGTTTGCAACATTCCTCCTTCAACATATAATTTCGAGTTGTAATTATGTTTAATCTTTACTATTCTTCTGCGACAATCTCTTTAACATCACTTATTGTCTTTTTCCATTTTAATTTTTCACGTATATATATCGATATTGATTTTACAAGATAATACAATACGCCTATGCAAGCTACAATATTTGCTACTGCTATAAATTTGTCTTTATGTAATATGCATGTATATAATAATACCAAAGACATTATTGCTACAAATAACATTTCCACTCCATATAATGCTGTTTTATCATCCTCTTTTCCATATGCAAACTCAAATAATATAATTGCAATTGCCAAAATTGATAAGCTGAATACCTTCAAATCTGTAATAAATGTTGGACCATCAATATTTAAAAAACCTATTCCGATTCCAATAAAATATAATGTTACAACGATTCCTAGAATAATATTTGAAAATACCTTTTTATATATTTTTTTCTTTTCATCTTTTGGCATTTTTTTAGCTGTTTCAATTTGTTCTTCTATTTGTTTTTCATCAATTTTTTTCTTATCTTTTTTCTTTTTAGCCGGAACTTCTTTTACTTCCTCGAATTTATCAACATTATTTAGTTGTTCATTTATTATTTGCTTTATTCTGTCATCTGTCTTTTTTGATTTCTTTGTAGTTTTAGATTTATTAATTTTATTTGCATTACTTGTTTTGGTTGTATTACCCTTCTTCGTTATAGAATTAGCTGTTCCATCTTTTTTTGTACTTGATTTTGTGCCATTTTTTTTCGCAGTACTTTTATTTGTCGATTTTGCCTTAGATGAAGTTCCTGTTGTTTTTTTTGGTAAATCATCATTTGCCATTGGTTCTTTAGCACTATCTTCTTTTTTTATTTTATTACTTGAAGTTTTAGTACTCTTTTTAGTTGTTGAGTTTGCTGTTGTTTTGCTAGTTTTAGCTTTTGACGTTGTAACTTTTAAAGTATTTTTTTCAGCTGAATTTGATGTTGTTGTAGAGCTCTTTTTAGTAGTACTTTTTCGAGTTGTAGTTTTTGTCGTCTTAGTTTTTTCTTGTTTTTTTAATTTATTCTCCCCAGAATTTTCCTGGCTTATTTTATCTATATTACTAATTTTTTCTATATCATTTTCTGCCATTATCTAAAATCCTCCACATAACAATTATACCAAATTTGGTATTTATATTTCAAGGTTAAAAGTTTTTATTTTAATATTATTTTATACATACTTTTAATAGACCTTGCAAAGCAAAGTCTACCATTTTTTATACTTTGTTTAAATTTATTCTTCTAGTTCATATAATACGTTTCCAGCCATAACCAAACCTGCTGTTTCTGTTCTTAAAATTCTTTTTCCTAATGAAACAAATCTTGCATTTTTTTCTGCTAGCATTTCTATCTCTTTTTCAGCTATTCCGCCTTCCGGACCAATTACAATTGCTATATTATATTGCAAAGTGTCCTCTGTATTATCTTTAGAACTATTATTACTACTATTACTTTTTAATTTCTGTTTCAATTTCTGTTTCAATTTCTGTAATTCATCTTTTAACTTATTGTGTTCTTCATTCTCATATGCAACAAGTACAGCATCAAAATTCGTTATATCTGTATCTTTTAATTTTATTATGTTATCTATCTTTGGTATAATATCTCTCATTGATTGTTTAGCTGCAATCTCTGCTATTTTTTGCCATCTTTCTAGCTTTTTACCTGCAACCTTTTCATCTATTTTTACAACTGTTCTTTCCATAATCACTGGAACAATTTTACTAACACCAACTTCTGTGTTTTTTTGAATTATAAGTTCCATCTTTTCAAATTTTGGAAGACCTTGAAATAGCGTAATATGTACATTAGATTCTGTTGTTTTATTTATTTTTTCTATAATTTCACAATCAACTTCATCTTTTGTATACTGCGTAATCTGCGCATTGTAGTTATCTCCAGTCTCCTGATTGCAAATTTGCAATTCATCGCCTTTCTTCATTCTTAACACATTTATTATATGATTTACATCATCACCATTTATAATTATATTATTATTTTTTATTTGTTCTGTTTTCACAAAAAATTTAGACATACCACACCTCTTATTCTAATTTTATGTTTACATTATAGCAAAAACATTCTAAACTATCAAGTATGAGATATTTTGCAAATTTTAACACTATAGTTTCGAAAGCGTGCAAATATTACTCAAGAATCACTTTCTAAGCTAAAAATAAACGAAGAAAATGTATTATTTACTTCGTTTATTTGTTTTTCCTATATATTATTTTATCCAAATATTCCTCTCTTTTTTACTGGAGGTTGTTCATTCATAGTTTTTGCAAGTTCTACAAGTAGGTCTCTTTGTTCTTTAGACAAACGTTTTGGAACTTGTACCTGCACTGTGAATATTAGATTTCCTCTATAACCAGAATTGATATGCACAAATCCTTTGTCTTTTATTGTGAATTTTGTACCTGTTTGTGTTCCTTCTGGTATTTTATATGTTGTTTTTGTTCCATCTACCAGTGGAATTTCCAGCTCTGCGCCAAGTGTTGCTTGTGTAAATGTGATTGGAATATCACAATATACATTATCATCTTTTCTAGTAAATATGCTGTGTCTCTTCAAATTTACTGTTACATATATATCTCCATTTGGTCCACCATTAGTTCCTGGTTCACCTTCACCTCTTAATACTACTGTTTGACCATCATCAATTCCTGCAGGTATTTTTAGATTTATTTTAGCCTGTTTTCTTACCGTTCCTTTTCCAAGACATGTATCACAAACATCTTTTATTACTTTACCAGTTCCATGGCAATTTGAACATGTTGTTTGGACTCTCATTTGTCCTAATAAAGTAGTCTGCATCTTTGTAACAGTACCTTTTCCTCCACATATAGAGCATGTTTCTGGATGTGTTCCAGGTTTTGCACCTGTACCAGAACATGTAGGACATTTTTCATTTCTAGTTATATTTATTTCTTTATTTACTCCACTATATGCTTCTTCAAAAGTAAGGTTTACACTATATTTCAAATCTGCACCTTTGCTTGGAGCATTTGGATTTCTAGATGATGACCTTCCAGTTCCGAATCCAAATAAATCTCCTAAGTCTCCGAAAATATCACTAAATCCATCAAAGCCAGATGTAGAATACGTATATGTTCCACCACCAAATGGACCTCCAGCACCACCAAAACCTTGGCTTGGATCTGCTGTTCCAAATTGGTCATACATTTTTCTCTTTTGAGGATTAGACAAAACTTCATATGCTTCATTTACTTCTTTGAATTTTGCTTCTGCTTCTTCTTTATTATCTGGATTAGCATCAGGGTGATATTTCTTTGCAAGACGTCTATATGCTTTTTTTAGTTCGTCATCTGTTGCTGTTTTTCCAACACCTAAGACTTCATAATAATCCTTCTTTTCAGCCATTGCTTTCTCCTTTTCTACAATTATCCTTTTCCGCCCAGTATGGACGCCCCTTTTTGGGCGAAAACATTTAAGAAAATCGCCCAAAAAGGGGCGTCCCTATTGGGCGATTTTTATTATTTGTTTTCGTCTTTTTTGTCGTCTTCTACTTTGTAATCTGCATTGTATACATTTCCATTTGCGTCTGTTTGTGGTCCAGCACCTGCGCCTGCATTTGCTCCGGCACCTGCAGCTCCGTTTGGATTTGCTTGTGCATATAGTTTTTCAGACATTGCATAGAAAGCTTGTTTTAATTTCTCTGTTGCTTCTTTTATTTTATCAATATCAGAACCTTCAAGAGCTTTCTTTACGTTCTCTATTTCTGCTGTAGCTTTTGCTTTTTCTTCTCCGCTTATCTTGTCACCTAATTCATCTACTGTCTTTTGGCAGTTGTACATTAAGCTTTCAGCTTCGTTTCTAGCTTCTATTTCGTCTTTCTTCTTTTTATCTTCTGCAGCATGTGCTTCTGCGTCTTTAACAGCTTTGTCTATATCTTCATCTGTTAAGTTTGTTGAAGCAGTAATAGAAACTTTTTGCTCGTTTCCTGTTGCCATATCTTTTGCAGATACGTGAACTATACCGTTAGCATCTATATCAAATGTAACTTCAATTTGTGGTACTCCTCTTGGTGCTGCTGGAATTCCTGTTAATTGGAATCTTCCTAATGTTTTGTTGTATGCAGCCATTTCACGTTCACCTTGTAATACGTGTACTTCAACTGATGTTTGACCATCTGCTGCTGTTGAGAATATTTGTGATTTCTTTGTTGGTATTGTTGTATTTCTTTCGATTAATTTTGTGAATACACCACCATATGTTTCAATACCTAATGATAATGGTGTTACATCTAATAATACTAAATCTTTAACATCTCCTGATAATACACCACCCTGAATTGATGCACCTATTGCAACACATTCATCTGGGTTTATTCCTTTATCTGGGTCTTTTCCTGTTATTTTCTTAACTTCTTCTTGTACACAAGGTACTCTTGTTGAACCACCAACTAATAATACTTTATGAATATCTGCTGATGTAACTCCTGCATCTTTCATAGCTTGCTCTACTGGTACTCTTGTAGCATCAACTAAATCTCTGATTAATTCTTCGAATTTAGCTCTTGTTAATGTTACATCTAAGTGTTTTGGTCCTTGAGCATCTGCTGTAATGAATGGCAAGTTGATTTGTGTTTGTTGCATTCCAGAAAGCTCTATTTTAGCTTTTTCAGCAGCTTCTTTTAAACGTTGCATAGCCATTTTATCTGTTGATAAATCTATTCCATTTGATTTCTTGAATTCTGATATTAAGTAATCTATAATTCTTTGGTCAAAGTCATCTCCACCTAAGTGTGTATTACCATTTGTAGCAAGAACTTCGAATACACCATCACCGATATCAAGTATAGAAACATCGAATGTTCCACCACCTAAATCGTATACCATTATTTTTTGGTCTTGATCTTCTTTATCCATACCAAATGCTAAAGCTGCAGCTGTTGGCTCGTTTATGATTCTTAATACTTCAAGTCCTGCAATTTTACCTGCATCTTTTGTAGCTTGTCTTTGACTATCTGAGAAATATGCTGGAACTGTTATAACAGCTTGTGTAACTTTTTGTCCTAAATAATTTTCTGCATCTGTCTTTAATTTTTGTAATATCATAGCAGAAATCTCTTGTGGAGAGAATTCTTCTCCTTCTATTTTAACTTTTTCAGCTGTACCCATTTTTCTTTTTATTGATATAACTGTGTTATCTGGATTTGTAACAGCTTGACGTTTTGCTATTTGTCCTACTAATCTTTCTCCATTTTTTGAAAATGCAACTACTGATGGAGTTGTTCTGTTTCCTTCTGCATTAGGAATAACAACTGGCTCTCCACCTTCCATAACTGCAACACATGAATTTGTTGTACCTAAATCAATACCTATAATCTTTCCCATAATAAATTTCCTCCCTATTTTACTATACTAAAGTTATTTTTCTATATTAAATTTTCTTAAGTTCTATCTATATAAATTTTTAAAATTAATAACATATAAAATTGTTAAATTAATTAAAAGCAAGTATTACAAGGCAAATTTATTCTAATTACCGGAAATGTACTTTATGTACATTGAGGATAATTAGTAATAAATTTAACGGAGTAAGACGACTCTTAGAATTAATTTTAGTTTGCTACAACAACCATAGAATGCCTAATAACCTTATTGCCTATCATGTAGCCTTTTCTATATTCTTGTGCAACTATTTTTTCTCCAAGTTTTTCATCTTGTATCATGCTTACTGCCTCATGTAATTCTGGATCAAAAGGTTGTCCTACTGCCTCTATTTCTTTTACTCCATTTGCTGTAAGCACATCTTTAAATTGCTTTAATACAAGTTCGATTCCTTTTTTATATTCTTCATCTTTTGTCTCGGCTTCTGTTGCTTTTTCTAAGTTATCAATTACTGGTAATAATGATGATATTATATCCCCTATTATCGAATTGTATAACCCTTCTCTTTCTTTTGCACTTCTTTTCTTTAAATTGTCGAATTCTGCAATAAGTCTTGTGTGTCTATCTTTTACGTCTGCCAATTCATCTTTTAATTTTGATATTTGCTCATTTAATTCTTTTTCTTTATTTTCTGTCTTTTCTTCTTTTTTTACTTCTTGCTTTTTCTCTTTTTCTTCTTGCACTTTTTTCTCTTTATCCATTATCATCATCCTTTCTCTCTTTAGAATTTGGATTGTCTAGTTTCGGTGTTTCGCTATTTTCGCCTAACTTTTTACTAATATATTTCATTGCTGATATTACTTTTGAATAGTCCATTCTGGTAGGTCCAATTATAGCAATCGTTCCTAAATCTTTGCCTTCTTCTTTATGTTTAAATGTTATTATACTAAAGTCTTTTAAGGCTTCGTCCACATTTTCATCACCAATGTAAACGTTTATTTCATCTTGATTATCATCACTATTCAAAACATCTATCATCTGTTTAGTTTTGTCTGTGTCTAATATATTTACGAAATTTTTGGCTATATCTAAACTCTTAAATTCTGGTAAATCAAACGATTTATTGGCCCCCTCCATATAAATCGGTGCGTCTTCGTTTATTGCTTTATTTAACTGTTCTAATACAGGTTTTACCACATTTAATACACTACTCATTTCTGAATGCATGTATTCTTCCATCGGTTTATCTATTTGAGTAAGTGGTTTTCCTTTTAGTTTGTTGTTAAACAAATACGTTATTGTATCAACTTGTTCTTGCGTTACGTCTTCATCAAACTTAATTATTGTTTCTTTTACAAGTCCACTCTCTGTTAGAATTATTGCCATTAAAATCCTGCTACCTAACAATACAAATTTAACTTCTTCTATATTTTGGCTCGCAACTCGTGGTCCTATTCCAACTGATGTGTAATGGGTTATTTCTGATAATGTTGATGTTGCAATTTTTGTTAAATCTTCTATTTGATTAACCTTAGTTGCAAGTTGTGTCTGTATATATTTTATCTCTTGCATACTAATATCATTATAGTTTAAAAGTTCATCAACATAGTATCTATAACCTTGTGCTGACGGAATACGTCCAGCTGATGTATGTGGTTTATCAAGCAAACCAATCTTTTCAAGCTCAGCCATATCGTTTCTTATCGTGGCACTGCTGTAATCAATTCCATGTTTTTCTACAATAGACTTCGAGCTTACAGGCTCAGCTGTTTCAATATATTCTTCTACAATAGCTTGTAATATTTTTTTCTTTCTATTGTCTAGCATTTTTTCACCTCTTTTTAGCACTATACTACCTTGAGTGCTAAACTGTGTATATAATACATCGTAAGTTAGCAAAAGTCAATAGAGATTGCTAATTTTATTGTGAAAGTTTTGTGAATTTTCGCCAATTTTGGACGGGAGATTTGGAGCAAAATTACTAGACTTTGTTATACTTTAAGCTAAAATCGCCCAAAAAAGGGCGTCCCTCTTGGGCGAAGGACGTCTCTTAATTTATACGTTAAATTTAAATAATACTATATCTCCATCTTGCATTATGTATTCTTTACCTTCTGAACGAACTAAACCTTTTTCTTTTGCAGCTGTCATTGAGCCTTCTCTCATCAAATCATCATAAGAAACTATTTCTGCTCTAATGAAACCTCTCTCTATATCTGAGTGAATTTTTCCTGCAGCCTGTGGAGCTTTTGTTCCTTTCTTTATTGTCCAAGCTCTTACTTCTGGCTCTCCAGCTGTTAAAAATGACATTAATCCTAATAAATCATAACTCTTTTTAATTAATGTATCTAATCCAGATTCTTCTAATCCTAATGCTTCTAGCATTTCTTTTTTATCACTATCATCTAGTGTAGATAACTCATCTTCTATTTTTACACATAATGGTATTACTTCTGCTTTTTCTTTTGATGCATATTCTCTAACTTTATTTACATTAGCATCATTTTCTGTATCTGATAATTGCTCTTCTGATACATTTGCTATATATATTATAGGTTTTGTTGTTAATAAAAACATTTCTTTTAGTAATTCTTTTTCGTCTTTGTTGTATTCTAATTGTCTTGCAGGCATACCATTTTCTAGTGCCAATTTTATTTTTTCTAATAAGTCTATTTCTGCTTGATACTTTTTATCTGCTTTTAACATTTTTTTTGCTTTGTCTAATCTTTTATCTACTGTTTCTATATCTGCAAAAATTAATTCTAGATTTATTGTTTCTATATCTCTTATTGGATCTACACTTCCATCTACGTGAACTACATTTGAGTCCTCAAAGCATCTTACTACCTCACATATTGCATCTGTTTCTCTTATATGTGATAAGAATTTGTTTCCAA
>ENA-ORTF01004282-ORTF01004282.1-human-gut-metagenome-genome-assembly--contig:-NODE-4282-length-11070-cov-3.201997_pt1 | contig 11070 bp, 15 predicted proteins | sample MGYA00241908_ERZ509180 | MGnify/ENA primary metagenome ERZ509180 (study PRJEB26280, sample SAMEA2338814) | human gut metagenome | biome: human gut; feature: human-associated habitat; material: faeces... | reverse complement strand
CGCTTTCATAATCAAAGCTTGGGATTTGCATTCACCCCTGCCGCCGTCCAGTCTGTCGACACTGCGGCCCCTGATCAAGCGCCCGCCGCCGCTGAAAGCGTTCAGGCCGTGGGGAAAGCAGAAGGCGAAACCGTTGCGCCGCAACGATTTGACGAAAAAACGGACGAATCTCGCTCGACTGCTCCGGCCAAAAACGAGCTGCCGGCGACTGGCGACACTGTGACGGCGCGGCGTTCCGCTCAGGAAAAAATGGCCGCCGAGGTCGAACCGGGCCTGCAGGCGAAAATCGAAATCACCAAGATTTACAACGCGGCCCGCGAAAAGGGCCTGACGGCCCCCTGCGGCGCCCTGATTATCGAAGCATGCAAGTCTCTCGGCTTCCCGCGCTTCTCTGCCGTGCCGGTCGACCGCCTGCCCGAACTTGTGGGCGCCTTCTTCGCCGCTGTGGCGGCGCGGCAGGGGGCGTAAGCAAATGGCACACGCACTCCTTTCCCCCAGCGCCTGCCACCGTTGGCGCGCCTGCCCTGCGTCCGTCGTCATGACGAAGGACCTGCCCGAAGAGACGTCCGACTTCGCAGAGGAAGGCACTCAGGCTCACAGGCTGGCAGAACTCAAGCTCCTCGGCACGCCTGCCTTCTCGGGAACCGCTGTGACGGCGCGGCGCCGCACGGAGGCCGAGACGGAAGAGTTCAAGGCCCTCTGGGACGAAGCCCCCGAAGAAATGCAGGCCGCCGCCTGCGTGTACTCGAACACGATCCGCGACCTCATCGGCGAGGAAAAACCGTCCTATTTCATGGTCGAGCACCCCGTCGACGTCTCTGGCATCACGGGCGAGCCGGGCGCTCACGGCACGGTCGACTGTGTCGTGCGAATCGGCGGCCATCTCTACGTGGTCGACTTGAAGTATGGCCGAGGCGTGAAGGTCGAAGCCCGTTGCAACGAACAGCTCTCCATCTATGCGCTGGCCCTGTGCGACGAGCTTGACCCCTTCGGCGACGACCCGGTGACGACGATCCACATCATCATCGTGCAGCCCCGCCTGAACCACATCGACCACTGGACGACGACCACGGGCGGCCTGCGCTCCTTCGCCGAGGACGTCAAGACCCGAGGCGCTCGCGCTCTCGCACTCTGTGACGGCGCGGCGACCGAGTCCGCCGACTTCGGCCCGTCCGAATCCGTCTGCCGCTTCTGCCGAGCCAAGGGCACCTGCCCCGCCATCCGCGGAGCCGTGGTCGAAGCCTTCAAGGCCGAGCCTGCCATCGTCGATGCGGCTCCGCAGGTGCTCGAGGCACTGTCGATCCCCGTGCCGACCGAAGCCGAAGCCCTCTCCCGTGCGCTCAACGTCCTCGACCTTATTGACCAGTGGACAAGCGCTGTGAGGGCGGAGGCTCTCCGCCAGCTCGAAGTGGGGAACCACATCCCCGGCTACAAGCTCGTCGCAGGCCGTGCAGGCATCCGCCGCTGGACGGATGCGAAGGAAGCCGAAGCGAAGCTCAAGTCCATGAAGGTGCCTGAAGCCCTTCGCTACGAAAAGAAACTCATCTCGCCGACTGCCGCCGCGAAGCTCGCGAAGGCCAAGCGAGGTGAAGCCCCTGTCCTCACCGAACGACAGTGGGCAAAGCTCGAAGCGCTCATCACGCGCAACGAGAGTAAGGGCGCGGTTGTGCCCGAAAGCGATCCTCGTCCCGCTTTGGATATGGGCGAGGGCTTCAAAGCCATTGAGGAATAAAACCTATGAAGCTGAATATCTCTGTGCGCTGCGCCTACCCGCACGTTTTCGAAGCGCGTGAAAACGCCTTCGCCAAGGACGGCACCAAGAAGTACGAATGCACCGGCCTCTTCGAAGCCAACGGTGCCGTGCATAAGGCCATTCTCGACGCCATGAAGGCCGTCGCTGATCAGAAGTGGGGCGCCAAGGGCCAGCGTTACTTCGATGAAGCGCTCGAAAACAAGAACACGCGCCTCATCCATAAGGACGCCGAACTCGGCCTCATGAAGATCACGGCCCGCCGCCGCGAAACGGACGGTGCCCCGGCTGTGGTCGACCAGCGTCTCCGTGCCATCGCCCCGTCTCAGGGCATCCCCTACGGCGGCTGCTGGATCAACATGCGCATCGACGTGTGGGCCTACGAGAACAACGGATCTCGCGGCTTCTCCGCGACGCTGCTTGGCATCCAGTTTGTCCGTGACGGCGAGGCGCTCGGCGGTGCTTCCGCCGCCTCCACCGAAGGCTTCGAAGCCATCGAGACGGACGAGAAGGAATCCGCCGTGTCCGACGATCCGTGGGCCTGATGCCGCGACCCTGACACAAAGCCTTCCTCCCCGGAGCGCGAGGGGTGGGGGCTTGAGTCAGGGCCGCGGGGGCAAACGATCTGACGCAGATACGGATCGGTCTGAGGCTGTGGGTTGTCATTACCCGCCTTTACCTCAGATCCCAAAGGCAGGGCATCTGCAGGTGACGAGCCACGTTCACGGCTCCTCAACCCTGCCTCCCCTAAGGGCCCTTCAAGTTTTTATGGAGTCTCAAATGGCTGAAAAGTTTTCACGCGAAAAGATGGAGGCGCTGTTCTCCGGCAAGAAGTACGGGCGCGTCACCGTCGGCAACTTCCTTCGGGAGGACGGCAAGGTGACGAAGAGCCATCGCGCCCGCTGGATCGTCACCGCCACGTGCGGCTACTGCGGGCACGTGTTCGAGGATTTCTTCGACAACATCCGATACAAGGCGAACCCGTCTTGCGGCTGTCAGAACCGCATCAGCAACTGGAACCGCTCTCGTGAGCTTGACCGCATGGAAGGCACGGCTCGTGCCAAGCGCCGCGAAGAACGTGAAGCCAAGGCGAAGGCCAAGGCTGAAGCCAAGGCGCAGAAGAAGCAGGCCAAGGCCACGCCCAAGGTGAAGCCGACCATGAAGCGCACTGTTGCCAAAAAGTCGGAGAAGTCCGCCGCGGTGAAGAAGGCTGAAGCCAAGGCCGCCACCCTCGCCAAGCAGGCGCAACGAGCCGCGCTCTACGTCAAGGTTGATCGTGGCGTGTGCATCGGCGACGGCATCGAGCTGACGCTCGCCCGCCTTCACCAGCTGTGGGAGCTTCTCGACAAGGCCGACTGCTGTCCCGCATGGCGAGAGGACTCCAAAGCCTTCTGCCTCTGGGGCATCCGCAACGGCTACGCCCGCGGCAAGGTTCTCGTGAAGCTCGAGGACGAGAAGCCGTGGCACCCGCTCAACTGCAAGTGGGAGATTGAATGATGGCCAACTACAGTTTCATGGACCTCGAAACCTACGCTGAGACGCCGATCAAGTTCGGCTCTCACCGCTACGCGCAGGACTGCGAGATCATGCTGTGGGCTTACGCCCTCAACGACGAGCCTGCCGAAGTGTGGGATCTGACGAGCGGTGCGCCCATGCCGGCGAAGCTCAAGAAGATTCTCGACGCGGCAATGGCCGGCAAGTGCTACACCGTCTGGCACAACGGGATGAACTTCGACACCGTGGTGCTCAAGGCCCACGGCTACGACATCCCGCTCCGCATGATCGTCGACACCATGGTGATGGCGTACCAGCACTCTCTTCCGGGTGCGCTCGGAGACCTCTCCGCCGTCTTCGGACTTTCTGAGGACGTGGCGAAGGACAAGGACGGCAAGCGTCTGGTCCAGCTCTTCTGCAAGCCGCGCCCCAAGAACTCTACGTACCACCGTGCCGACCGCACCACGCACCCCGAGGACTGGGCGCACTTCGTTGAATACTGCCGCCTCGACGTCGAAGCCGAGCGAGCACTCTTCAAGAAGATGCCCAAGTTCAACCTCAGCAAGCACGAGCGCGATCTGCAGATCCTCGACGCCGAGATCAACCGTCGAGGCATGCTGATGGATGTGGAGCTGGCCAATGCCGCCGTCGTCATCGCCGAAGAGACGCGAGTCCTCCTCGCCCGCCGCACTCAGGAGCAGACCTCCGGCGCGGTCGAAGCCGCGACTCAGCGCGACGCCCTTCTCTCCTACTTCGAGAGCGAGTACGGCGTGACGCTCAAGACGATGACGAAGTCCGAGGTCGAGAAGCGCATCAACGACGACACGATCCCCGAGCCGATGCGCGAGCTTCTCCGTCTGCGTCTCCAGTCGACGAAAACTTCCGTGCAGAAGTTCGCCATGCTCGCCGAAGCCGTGGGCAAGGACGGACGCCTTCGCGGATGCCTTCAGTTCCGTGGAGCATCCCGCACGGGCCGCTTCTCCGGCCGCCTCTTCCAACCGCAGAACCTCCCTCGCCCGACCTTGAAGCAGGACGAGATCGACTTCTGCATCGAGGCCGCCAAGGCAGGGGCGCTCACCGCTCTCTACGACGACCCGATGGAGGTGCTTACCAACTGCCTGCGCAGTGAGATCATCGCTCCCGCCGGCAAGAAGCTCGTCGTGGCCGACTACTCCAACGTCGAAGGCCGCGTCCTCGCATGGGCCGCTGGCGAAGAGTGGAAGATCCAAGCCTTCCGCGACTTCGATGAAGGCCATGGCCACGACCTTTACAAGCTGGCCTACAGCCGCGCCTTCGGCATCAAGCCGGAGGACGTATCGAAGAAGCAGCGACAGGTCGGCAAGGTGCTTGAGCTGGCCTTGGGCTACGGCGGCGGCGCTCCTGCCTTCGCCCGCTTCGCCAAGGCTTATGGCATCGACCTTCACGACATGGCGAAGAACGTGCGCGACACCATCTCGCCGATGACATGGAGGGAAGCCGAGGACTCCTACGAGTATTTCCTCAAGAAGAACCTGACGGGCGGCCTGCATCGCGACGTGTTCATCGCCTGCGACGCACTGAAGCGCGCATGGCGAAAGACCAACCCGAAGATCTGCGCCCTATGGGACACGCTCGGCAAGGCAGTCATGCGCGTCATCGACGACCCGATGCTCGTCGCCAAGGCTGGCCCTGCCACGGTCTCCCGCACGTCGGGCTTCCTTCTGGTCGAGCTTCCCTCGGGACGCAAGCTCTGCTACCCGAGGCCCCGCCCGTCGGACATCGGCAAGCCGGACTCCTTCACCTACCTAGGCATCAACCAGATGTCGCGCAAGTGGGTGAGGCTCGAAAGCTACGGGGCAAAGGCTGTGGAAAACCTCATTCAGGCCATCGCCTGCGACCTCCTCTGCGACGCCCTGCTCCGCCTCGACCATGCCGGCTACAAGACCGTGCTCACGGTGCACGACGAAGCGATTACCGAGGCACCCGACACCGCCGACTACTCACTGGAAAAGATGTCGGCCCTCATGACTGAACTCCCCACGTGGGCAACTGGACTCCCCCTCGCCGCCGCAGGCTACGAGGCATACCGCTACAAAAAGGATTAACAAAATGATCGACAAGACCACTCTCGCAAACACCCCGTTCTCTCTCACGGTGACGCCGCGCATGGCGCAGGAAGTGTGCGCTCTCGCCCACGAGACGCTATTCAAAGAAAGAATAGCGCCAGAGCTTCTCGTCTTCGTCCGCGCTGGCATCGACCGCTTCGAGGCCGTGGCCAAGCACAAGGGGCACAAGGACGACGAGTGCAACCTCGACTGCCGTTTCATCGACGTACTCTCCCTCAACGAGGCAATCACGTCGGACCGCGGTCGCTACAAGGATGCCTTCGAGTTCCTTCGTCGACTCCGCCTCTGTGCCATCGCGGCTCTCCTCGGGACGCTCTACGGAACCCTGAACGACATCGTCAAGAGCCTCGACCAGAAGGACGTCATCGCGCTTTACACCCTTCTTCACATGAAGACGGAGGAGATCTTCAGCTCCGCCATTACTGGAAAGGCGGCAACGGCATGAAGAAGATCGTGAAGAAGCTCGTCGGCAAGAAGCCCTTCAAGCATCGCCGCGTGGCGGCAGGCGCATACCTCTACCGCGTTCTGCCGGAGCTTGACGACGCCATGCTCGGCAACATCGAGCTGTGGGCTCGCGTCCCTTTTGACGCCATCAAGCGAGGCGAAGGCACGGAAGAGAACGTCTCGAATGTCCAGACGGCCCTCACCTTCGGCTTCGTCCTTGCCGCTGCCTTCGAGAACAAGACGGAGATCCAGATGTTGATCCAGCTGGCTGAAGCGGGCATCGGAGGCGCTTGCAGGTGCATCCGCAACGGCGAGCCTGAAGACATATGGCGAGAACTCTTCGAGCCTGTGGACGCAGCGCTCGGCGTGATCTCCGACATGCAGAGGAACGTGGAGCGCGAAGTCTTGGTGCGGTGCATCGACGCCATCAAGGTCCACAACTTCTCGCTGAGGGTCAATCCGAAGTCCGCCTTTCTGATTCCCGCTGACGAGAGAGCGAAGCGCTTCATGAACCGCGTCGGCCTCGCCTACATCAATGGCAAAGCCCGCTCGGGATACCTCCAGAAGAACGACACGATGAACCGCATCGAGTGGGTTTCGCCCAATGAAGGGCTTCAAATCCCGATTACCAAATACACATTGATCGTTTTTGCAGAACCACTGAAATGAGATACGACCACAAACCACGAATTGAGATACCAGTGTGCGCCCTGCATGGAGACGAGGAGTCCCTCGTCGTCAAGCCCCGCGTCGTCAAGTACGAGCCGGGGAAGTTTCCTGAAGTCGTCGTCGACTTCGGAGACGTCAAAGGCGTCACGCTCTCCCAGCTCCACAAGCTCGAAGACCTGATCACCAGAACCTACGACTACCGTCGTGCCCTTTTTTGTCACCCTGAATTGAGGATTCATCATGGAAATCAAAGTTAAGAAACTTCACCCAGACGCCAAGCTCCCGTGGCGCGGCACCGCAGACGCCGCGGGCCTCGACCTCTTCTGCACGAAGAGCACCGTTATCCCGCAAGGCGAGACGGTCAAGATCCCGACGGGCCTCGCTATGGAGATTCCGAAGGGCTACTGCGGAGTCGTGTACTCCCGCTCGTCCTCTGCCGTGAGCGGCCTCATCATCACTCCGCTCATCGTGGACGCCGACTACCGCGGCGAGATCATGGTCATCGTGAGGAATGGCACGGACGGCGTGTTCGAAGTGAAGGCTGACCACCGCATCGCGCAGATCAAGATTGAGAAGCTCGAACCTACGGAGTTCGTCGAGGCTGATGAGCTTTCCGAAACTGCTCGCGGCACCGGCGGCTACGGCTCCACGGGGAAGTAAGCCATGGTCTATGAATTTCGAGCGAAGTGGTCGCGCTTTCCAAAGCACAAGCCGCCTTGCAGGGGGCTGTATCTCATCACAAGACAAAGCGAAGGAATCAGAATCAAGATTCCAAACATCAAAGTAGCCGAACTGTTCACAAAGCCTTTCGTAGATCGCGCCTACTACATCGAAGAAAACAGCACATGGATGGACACGCGCTCCGGTCGGAAATACGGGGACGTGATCGCATGGATGCCGATGCCGTGCGAACACTTGCCGGATGACTACTGGCATCCAGATCAGATCTATGCGCGCCAGTACATGGGACAGGAGGATGAGGAATGACGCCTGAAGGAAAAGTCGTCGCCTTCCTTGTCCGTCGATGCAAGGAGCTCGGACTCCACCAGCGCAAGCTCGCCTATGAAGGAAGGCGTGGCGCTCCTGACCGTCTCATCGTCGGCTTCGAATGCTTCGCCATGATCGAAGTGAAGGCACCCGGTCAGAAGCCCCGCCGCGAGCAGGTCCGCGAGATCGAGGTGCTGCGGGACGGCGGCATCCCCGTCTACGTGTGCGACTCCACGTCGTCTGTCGAGGGCATCCTTATGGATCTGCGCGAGTGCTCTGACTTCAACCGCATCAACCTTCTCGGCGAGGGGCCGCAATGGTGAGGAAGTTCACACCGCGCCCCTACCAAGCGCTCATCATCGACGCGATCCTGCGCCGCAAGCGCATAGCAATATGGGCAGGCATGGGCATGGGCAAGACCGTGTCCACGCTCACGGCGATCAGGATTGCGCAGACGATGGGCGAAGGCCCTGCTCTCGTCATCGCTCCGGTCCGCGTCGCGCAGTCCTCGTGGCCCGATGAGGTAGAGAAGTGGGATCACCTGCGAGGCATGAAGGCCGTGTGCCTGTGCGGAGAGAAGCGCAAGCGCGAAGCCCTCGCCCGTCAGAAGGCCGACGTCTACACCATCAGCTACGGCCTCCTCTGCTGGCTCGTGGACTTCTGGGGAGACAAGTGGCCCTACAAGATCGTCGTGGCGGACGAAGCTACTAGGCTCAAGTCCTTCCGCACGAGGCAGGGCGGCACGAGAGCGAAGGCCCTTGCGACCGTCGCCTTCAAGCACGTCGACCGCTTCATCGAACTCACAGGTACGCCAGCGCCCAACAGCTACCTCGACCTGTGGGGGCAGCTGTGGTTCGTGGATGCGGGCAAGCGCCTCGGCAAGTCGATGACGGCATACCAGCAGAAGTACTTCCGCCCCGTCCGTGTCGGCGCATCCGCCTTCGCAGTCAGGTGGGAAATCCTGCCCGGCAGTGAAACGAGGATTCAGGAAGCACTGAGCGACGTGACGGTGAAGATCAACGCGGAGGATTGGTTCGACCTTGAAGAGCCGATCTTCTCCACGATCCCCGTCACCCTTCCGCCCGAAGCCCGCAAGATCTACAGCGACATGGAGCGAAAGCTCTACGCAGAGATCGACGGTCAGGAGGTGGAGACGGCGAACGCGGCAACGAAGACGAGCGCATGCCTGCAAATCGCCAGCGGCAATCTCTACTACGAGAACGCCGACGGCATGCTCCCCGAAGCGAAGGACGCCAAGCCCTATCTCGTTCTTCACAGCGAGAAGGTGGAGGCGCTCCGCTCCATCGTGGAGGAAGCAGGCGGCATGCCGATCCTTGTCGCATACAACTTCCGCCACGAGCTTGAGGTTCTGCGGGCCGCCTTCAAGGAAGCTCGCGTCCTCGACAAGAACCCGAAGACGATCCGCGAATGGAACGCAGGAAAGATCCCGATGCTCCTCGCGCACCCTGCCTCATGCGGGCACGGCCTGAGTCTGCAGGACGGGGGAAACATCCTCGTCTTCTACTCGACCAACTGGAATCTCGAAGAGCACGACCAGATGGTGGAGCGAATCGGGCCGACTCGGCAGGCCCAGTCGGGACATCCGCGCAGCGTGTTTGTCTATACCATTGTCGCCAAGGACACGCTCGACGAGGCAGTCCTTGAGCGCATCGCAACCAAACGAACCGTTATGGACATTCTTTTGGAAAAGAAAAACGGAGGCTGATCATGGCACTCAATCTTGAAAAACTTGTGACGCGAGCGCAGATTGCCGAGGCTTTCGGCGTGTCGACAAAGACCGTAACCCGCTGGGTAGCGGCAGGCAAGTTCCCTCCCCCTATCCATGTGCTCGGCACGAGCCGTTGGAAGGAGAAGGACGTGACTGAATACGTGGCCCGTCGTGAGGCCATCGCAAGGCGCGGCTTTGCGGTGCGTTAAAATTACGAGTTATGAGCGCACCCCGGCAGGAGATCCTGCCGCCAACCTAGAGTGCGCAATGCTCAACACACTTCAGTCTCTCTTCCCGCAAGGCGCAGAACGCGCCTTCGCGTACATCGGCGGCGTCGTCGGAAGCCTCGCATCTTTTGCTTTCGGCGACGTCGGCCCGCTTCTCACTTGGCTCGTCATCTTCTGCGTGGCCGACTTCTTCCTCGGCTCCGCAGTCGCCATCTATCGCCACGAATGGTCTAGCCACAAGAACTACATGGGCATCTTGAAGAAGGCCCTGATGTTTCTCATCGTTGCGCTGTCCCATGGTTTGGACATGATGTTCGAGCCTCTCATCCATTTTCAAATCTTCGAGTCGATCACGATCTGCGCCTATGCCGCCGGTGAGTTCGGCTCCCTGATCGAGAACCTAGAGTACGGCGGCTTCGGCGGGGTTGTCCCACCCGTGCTCCGCCGCATCATCCACACCTTGAACGAGCGCCTAGAGGAAAAAGCAGACGCGGCCCTTGAGAGCCGCGGCCTCAGCAACAAGAAGGAGTCCAACGATGGAATATAAAAACTTCACAGCCTACCCGGTGGAACTTGCCGCCGACTTCATCGAGCAGTGGGAGGGCTTCCGCGAGGAGGCGTACCGATGCCCTGCAGGCGTCCTCACGATTGGCTTTGGCCACACGGGCGACGTCAGGGAAGGTGACAAGGTTAGCTACGTCGAAGCCTACGACCTGCTCGTGAAGGACCTCGAACGCTACGCTTCAGGGCTTGCCCGCTGGATCAATGTGAAGGTAACGGAAGGCCAGTTCGTCGCCCTCCTCTCGCTCGCCTACAACATCGGCGTGGATGGTGTGGTGCATAAGTGCCCGAAGCTCCTGCGCGCAGTCAACATGCAGGACGAAGAGGAAGCCGCCTACCAGTTCCTCGACGTGACGAAGGTCAACGGCAAGGAGCTTCCCGGCCTCGTGCGCCGCCGCAGGGCTGAGGCTCGCATGTTCCTCGGAGACTAGCCATGCCGGAGACAAACCGTTACGCGCAGGACATGACGGGCGCTTTCAACACGCAGTTGACGGCGAGAGAAGAAGCGCTCTTCATGGAATGGGCAGTTCACACCAACCGCGTTCGAGACCTCTACAACTACGACCTCAGAGGCGCATGGCTAGAACTCAGCGGCGGCACGATGTCTGAGGATGCCCGCGGCCATCTCGGTGACAAATACAAGAAGCCGAACCACCCCACGTTCTCCGACCAGTCGAAGTACGCCAAGGACATGCCCGAGCGCGCAGGCAAGTGGAGTACGGGAGCGCACGGCACCAACACATACTCAGCCAAGGGGCTTAACTATGACGAATACAGATCTCTCCAGCAATACTTCCAAGTCGTCGAACCGAACTCAATCCTCGAAGTCAGTCATTGATTTGGCAAGGGAGGACTTATGAAGGTACCCGTTCTCTTCTGCTTGGCCGCCTATGTCGTCGGCTTCATTGTCGGAGAGTTCAAGGCGAACAACCATTGGGCGGCAGAGGCTACCGAGCGAGAGCTCTCTGCCGCGATTGCCAGAGCCGAACAAGGGAAAAAGGATTATGCAAAACTCGTTGAAGCACAAAACCAAATCGTTTCTCTTCGCCGTGATGCTGATCGTCTCGACGCTGACCTGCGCAGGGTGCAGCGCTCCGCAGAAAA
>ENA-ORTF01004281-ORTF01004281.1-human-gut-metagenome-genome-assembly--contig:-NODE-4281-length-11070-cov-7.272356_pt1 | contig 11070 bp, 10 predicted proteins | sample MGYA00241908_ERZ509180 | MGnify/ENA primary metagenome ERZ509180 (study PRJEB26280, sample SAMEA2338814) | human gut metagenome | biome: human gut; feature: human-associated habitat; material: faeces... | reverse complement strand
CACCACGTTCCAATTGCCCGATATATGTGGGATGGCAGCCGGCAAGCTCGGCTAGCTTTTCCTGGCTGAGTCCTTTTTGCGTCCGGTAGTTTCTGATGCGCTGCCCAATGGTCTTTGCGATATCACTCATTCCCATCGCCTCCATATATAGTCTATAAATATCGCTTTGGCCAATCCATAGACTATTGATATTCAAAGGACTGGGATATATACTATAGATATTATTTATTGAATTTTGGCACTTATAGTATTCGAGAGGGGCACGGAGTTTATGCGCTCAAAAACAGTATGCTTCACCGGACATCGGGAATTGCCGGCAGATAATCTGCCCGAAATCTCCAAGCGTTTGGAGGATACCTTGGTTGCGCTGATTGAGCAGGGATATTGCTACTTCGGGGCAGGCGGTGCCTTGGGGTTTGATACTCTAGCAGCACAGGCGGTCCTCCGCCTGCGGGAGCGTTATCTGCAGATTCGGCTGATCCTTGTGCTGCCGTGCCTTAACCAAACTCGGGGTTGGCCGCAAGCGGATATCGACACTTACGAAGAGATCAAGCGCTGCGCAGATAAGGTGACTTACACCTCGGAGCACTATTTTCGGGGCTGTATGCAAAAACGCAATCGGCATCTTGTAGATAACAGCAGTGTCTGCATTTGCTACCTGACAAAGCCCACCGGCGGTACGGCCTATACCGTAAGCTATGCCCGCCGCTGCGGTCTGCGGATCATCAATATTGTAGAGTAGATATCTGCAATGGGCGGTGCTGCTGGCACCGCCCATTGATTACATATGTGCGCTTGTCTCCCCGCGTGTTGTAATTGATCAGCTCTCACATTGTCGGCTACAAACGACATTGTATTAAATTTTTCGAGCGAAATTGCCAATACCCCTTGATGCTTTTAAGCAGTTCGGATATAATGTATTGTGTGATTTTGTATGCGGTACGCTAAAGGATATCGCTTTTGAGACGGAGGAAATTCGATGACAGTATCGTATGATAAGCTCTGGAAGCTGATGAAAGTAAATAAGATGAAAAAAAGCGAACTTGCTCAAGCAGCTCAAATCAGTCAATACACAATGACAAAGCTCAACAATGACCGCATTGTTTCTATGGAAGTGATGTTGAGGCTCTGCAAGATCTTCCACTGTGATATAGGCGATATTATGGAAGTTTACGAAGATTAACATTCACCTTCATGGAGTAAAGATATATGGATAAAGGACAACTGCAGGTCAACTTTTTTGACGAGATTACAGCGGAGGCAGAGACTATGAAAAAAAAGACAACGATTTCAGATTCATTGGTTAGTGGAAGCAAAGCAATTTCTATGCTTGATTTGTCTCGCCATTCATTTGGAAAGATAGTCGAGTCGGGTGCTATCACTCCACAGATTGTTTCGGGGAAAAAGTACTATAAAGTTGATCAGTTGGAAGCATTTATGAAAACGGATACATACAACGACTTGCTTCAAGGGGTAGTCGATCCAAGGAATACTCTAAATGATCTTACAGGAAAAGATTGGCTGCCGGAGACGAAAAGCTTTTTTTACCAAAAGGGGCTTGGTGCAAATAGTTCTGAAGCTCAAATTGAAAAATTACATCCGGCACCCTACTCATTCCAGGACATTGGGCATCTAGTTCGTTTCTTTACGAAACAAGGGATGCGCGTGCTGGATCCTTTTGGAGGGGTGGGTTCAACGGCAAAAGCTTGCGAAGTCAATGGCCGTATATGCACAAGTATCGAATTATCTGAACGCTGGCATAAACTCTCAATACAACGCCTTGAAACTGAAGTTGGTGCCGGAACAAGTACACATCACAATTTTATTAACGGCGATTCTTGTGAGGAATTACTCAAACTGGAAACATCAAGCGTCGATTTTACGGTTACCAGTCCTCCTTATTGGGGAATCCTGAATAAACAGGATCAGAAAGTAAAAAAGAACCGTGTGGCGAATAATCTTGAGACAAAATATTCTGAAAGTGATAAAGACCTTGGCAATGTAGATAACTATGGGGAGTTTCTGGATATACTTGTAAACAAAGTTTTTTTGCAATGTGCAAGGGTTCTTAAATATGGTAAGTATATGGCTCTTGTGGTATCGGATTTCCGTGATAAGTCCGAGTATATTAGCTTTCATAGTGACTTAATTCAGAAACTGAACAAGGCAACTATTCCTGAGGGTGGAGTTCTTCGACTGCAAGGAACGAAAATATTGCTGCAAAACCATAAGAGCTTATTGCCTTACGGGTATCCATTTGCCTATGTAGAAAATATCCATCACCAGTACATTTTGATTTTTAAGAAGGAAAAGAAATGAACAACGAGAACTACTTGTTTGGTAATATATGCGGTGACTCTGATCTGATTGTTGACCAGCTTATAGAGAATGGTCAGAAATTTGATCTGATATTAACTGATCCACCATATAACATCAACAAGGATTTTGGAAATAATAGTGACTGTTTGCCGCTGGACGATTTCATAAATGTCACAAACGAAAGAATAAAAAAGCTCAAACAGGTATTAACTCCTACAGGAAGCATTATTTGGTTTGGCATCCATAATTATATTTGTTATGTTCAGGTTGCTATGTATAATGCAGGATTGTTTTATAGGCGGATGAATATCTGGCATTATGAAAATGGTTTTTCCCGGTCAACCAAAGAACCGGCAACTCACTATGAGCCATTTTTGTGGTTTTCTAATGATAAGAAAAAATGGGTATATAACTGTGATGAAGTGCGGATACCTTATAAGAGTACAGAACGGTTAAAATCTCCTGTAAAATATCATGCAGCTGATGGAACAGAAAAAATTTGGGTTCCCAATGATAAGGGCGCAATGCGAGGCGATGTTTGGGACTTCCCAACTTTAGCGGGAAAGAGGTTTGCAGGAGAGAAAACACCTCATCCGACACAGAAACCGGAATCTCTGATCTTTGAATTAATTAAGGCTTTCTGCCCTATGAAAGACGGGAAATATTGCGGAAGTATTTTTGACCCCTTCCATGGTTCTGGAACATTGGGCGTATGTTGTGAAAAGATGAATCTCGTAGGCCATGATATTAAATGGCTTGGAGTTGAACTTGAAGAAAGATGGCATAATATCGCACAAGAAAGGCTCGAGAAGATAAAAGACTAATCATACATATTTGGAGGTCATCTAATGATTAGATTTAGAAATCCCGGCACTCAATACACTACTCAAATACAAGTGTTTAGAGAACTGTATAAAGAATATAAAGATGCCGAATCCTTTGGCTTAAATGAGATGGCTCAAACAATTACTCGATGCTGTCTTATGACAGCGTATGGCTATGCGGGTGATGCGGCGTTGTCTTTGAGCGACACCGATGACACGAGCCGCAATTCTACGTTAATGAACGCCAAGATGTATGCGGAAGTTTTCAGGCTTTTAGGGTGGATTGCATCCAAAGGTAAAAGTTCATATCCGTTGGTATTTACATATATAGGAGAGCACGCAGCGGTTGCAGAAAATGTCCTTCCAATCTATGAACAATGCGTTTTAGGAATCAACAATCCTCAAGAAATTATGGGCGTAAAATATACAGAGAAAGTGCGCTTTTTCAAAACTGTACTATTCACCATGGTGGACCTTAATAATGTGATTTATAAGCATGAGCTTTGCTTGGGCCCGATGTGTATAGATGACCTTGACAACCAACAATACAGCGATATGATTACTGCGTTAAAAAAGCTGAGAGGAAGTTATCGTAGGTTAACTGCTGCGTATTCTGCATTATGTGATGAACTTGGCGTAAAAAAGACATTGCCTGATAATTCCACAAGATTACCTATTGCTTTTATGAAAACATGTGGCTGGGTTGAGACTGAGCGTCGGAGTGACCTTTATGCCCCCAAGTCTTTAGAATGTCTGAGAATTACAACACATGGGATGGAGGTAGCAAACAGCCTAAAAAGCATGAAGGATATTCGTCTTGATGAGTATCGTAAATGTTCAAAAGAGGAGAAAGATGCGCTTATACGGCTCGGTATTTTTGCGATGTTAAAGCGCTCTGGATATGATGTATCTCCAGTAGCAGAACAAATCAAAGAAGATACGAATTTATGCAGTGAGATACTCCATGGTAAAGAAATACTGTTCTCTCCGTATCAGACACTAAGATGTACCGAAGTTGAAGCTGCACTTGGTATAGTAAGAAAAGCAGGGACAAAAGTAAAAACATCGGCAGTGGTGCCTGAGATCGAACGCACGGATTCTCTAATCAATCAACTTCCATTATCAGTGCCAGCGCAAAGTGTTAATTCAGAAGATGCCGAAATAAAAGACTTCAAAGACGAGATTTCCGAGATAAAGCGAATTGTTCATACAAACGATAAAGTTGTTCAGAGAGTCTTTGAAAGCAGAATTACTGCGACTCAAACTTCATTTTATCCTTTTATTGCAATGCTATTTAGGGTTATGGGTTTAGACTGTCAAGCATCTAGACCTGGTGATAATGGCGCAAGATGGGATGCAATAGTTGTACATGAGACAAATAGCATTCCGATTGAGATTAAGTCGCCTACGGAAGAGCAGCATTTGTCAATGAAAGCAATTCGCCAAGCCTTGGAAAACAAAGTTATTCTTCTTTCAAGAAAAACACATATTACTACTCCCGACACGTCTTCTCTTGCTGTTGGATATTATCTTCCTAATGACCGTGCAGAGGTAACGCGATTAATAAAGGACATTAAAGAAGTGTATGGTTTCCGTATCGGAGTAATTGACCTAAAGACACTTATTACAATAGCGGTTTCGATTATTGAAGATAATAAATCATTTGATCTTAAAAGGTTATTTGAATTGGAGGGATATGCAGATGCAACTATTAGATAGGTTGGATAAAAGAACTAAAATGGCGCTGCTAGACAAAATCCCCGAGCTGATTCATCAAGATTATTATCACCCTGCCGTGTTTGAACTTAACGGAAAACGTTGGTGGTCAACATGCATTGGTTGCGTTGAACCCAAATGCATGAAATATTTTGAAAAAGAGTTCTTGTGCAATGACATAGATAATTTTCCTGCAGAACCAAATGATTCGGTTTGCCCAACGGACGCTATTGCGTGGGATGATGAATCCGTTAGACCACTTATCGACTATAACAAATGTATTGAATGCGGGATATGTGCTGTAAGATGTCCCGTAGGAGCGATTTATTTTGATGAAAAATACGATGCTGTAATCATCTCTGAAAAAGAGAACCTTGCAAGACTCACCATTACTCCTGACAGAATACAAGCCCAGGATAAATCTCTTAAGGAAATCAGTAAAATTGAATGGAAACATCATTTCCGGAAAGAGGATGATATAGATATGGACAATATCTATACTGCGGTTTCTGGATTTGATGGCAGATCATCTGTTCGCAATATACTAATAAGAAATTTATTGATTGCTTTAGGATATAACTGCGCTACCAGTAGAGCTGGCGATGTGTATACCAGAATGGACGCAGTATATTCTAATGAATACAGCAAAGGCGTTGTTGAAATTGAATTTGGTAAAGATACATTGGAGGCTTCTCGAGGAATTCTTGATGATATTGCCACACTACAAACACATTATGGGTTGAATAAAGGGGATAATACCGCCTTGGTCGTTTGTTTATCATTTCCTAACAAGCGTCAAGGATACTTTCAAGTTGTCAAAGACATAAAAAATGTACTCGACCAAAGTATTCAGACATTATCTCTTGGTGCATTGTTGATATTGACATGGAATGATGCAAAAGTGAATTTCGTCGACAATCAATTCTATGCTGATTTCGATAATCTGTCAATTCGCACTGCTCTCGAAAAACACTTGAAGAGAAAAATCAACATAACAGAAGGATGTCTCGGTATTTTGGAACCCGAAAAATAACAAAGGTTCTGTTGCCGACTACATCCATTACAGTTCTAGAGCAGTTCCCGCTGATTTTCAATATTATCTTCTGCGGCAGCACAGGAACGCAGTATATAAGGCGCTTGGGGTTAAATAAGATGAAACCATTTTCTGATTACGATTTAAGTCAAGTTATAGCAAACCAATGGTCAAAAGTTCATAAAAGGATCGACTCGTTAACAAATGAAGAGATTATGGGAAATGAACTTGCAATATTAGCAGAAAATATCTACCAAGAGTTTTATATAGCACCTGTTTCTATCTTGGAAGAGGACTTTTCTAAACGGTCGATAAGACAAGGGAAGATTCAAAGATATGTTGAGCCATTTTTTAGAGATTATTATGGGAAAGAATATGTTGAAGTTGACGGGATAAGGGCAACTTTTTCCTATCCGTATCATGGCGAAAAAGATCTATTTAAGTGTAGAGCCTCAACATTTTCTCTTGGCGGCTATCCGGAGATTTCTGTTCAGAAGGACAATATATCAATTACGATAGAAAAAACGCTTAAAGAGATGGAACAGCCAGATGCAAAAGAGAAGTTGCTTTCAGGCTTGGAACGCTCAATAAAGGAAATCAAGGACGGCATTTCATACGCAAATAGTGATGTAAATAGTTTTAATCAGTCCTTAAAAAGTCAAGCATTGACACAACTGACTGAGAAGAAAAAGAAAGTAGAATCTTATTATTCTATTGCGCAGATGTTTGAAGTCCCTGTTGAAAAAAAGGACTACGCCGAACAGCATATACCTCTTACACGGAATATTGTGCCGATATCGCATAAATATGAGGCGGAGAATTATTATGGAATTACAGATAAAGATTACAGAGATATTCTATCTACGCTAAAACATACTGCTTCAACATACGAGAGAACTCCCTCCTCATATAAATCATTACATGAGGAGGATTTGAGAAACACTTTGCTTGCGGCGTTGAACGCTACATACAAAGGTGATGCTACAGGTGAAACATTCAGAAATGCCGGGAAAACAGATATTTGCATTGAACGAGAGAACAGAGCTGCCTTCGTTGCTGAATGTAAAATGTGGACGGGACAAAAAGAGGTTTCAAGTGCTGTATTTCAGTTAGATAGTTATCTAACATGGAGGGACTGCAAGACCGCATTGGTTTATTTCGTGAGGAGAAAAGATTTTCTAAAAGTCCTTGAAAATGCTGAAAATGCACTTAAGACAATAGATGGCATGAAAAGAGTATCCTCCGTTGATAAAAACGAATTTGAATGTCAGCTCTTATCAAGAACAAACCCCGGTCAACTAGTCAGGATTCAGGTTATGCTTTTTAATCTATATACGGAATAAAGTGATGCCCTGAAGAGGTGAAAATAATGGATAATGATAGTAAATTAAGACTTCTCTACATAGGAAAAATGCTTCAGAACACCGACGAAGCACATCCGCTTACAAATGCTGAGATGATACGGCTCCTTGAGGAAAAGCACGGAATAACTACGCATCGGACGACGATCCCTTCCGATATTGATCTCTTGATAAAATCCGGGGTAGAGATTGAGGTTATTGATTCAAAACCCAAGAAATACTATCTGAACGATTATGCCAGAGCATTTTCCCTACCGGAGCTTAAAATGCTTATTGATGCAGTAGCTTCATCCAAATTCATAACAAAAAAGAAGAGCGACGAACTGATTGAGAAAATTGCTGCGCTTGGTGCACCTTCAAATATTCCTTCACTAAAACGGAACCTTTGGTCAGAGGGACGCATTAAACAGGAAAATGAGCGGATATATTTCATCATCGATGCGGTCAACCAAGCAATCAACGAAAGGAAGAAAATTACTTTTCAGTATTTTCAGTACGATGTAAAGAAAGAACAAAGATTAAAGCACGATGGAATGCCCTATAAGTTTTCGCCGTATGCTCTTGTCTGGAATGGCGACTACTATTATATGGTGGGCTTCAGTGAGAAGCATAACGGCATAGGTAATTTCAGAATAGATCGTGTTGCCAAGGTACCGCATATTCTCAACGAAAACGCAACCCCGATGCCGGAGGGTTTTCACATTGCCGATTATACAAATGGGATGCTCCGCATGTATAACAGTGAGCGCTGCGATGTGGAACTTATTTGCGACAACGGCGTTATGGATGCAATTATCGACAAGTTTGGAACTAATGCAAAAACCTACGCATACGACATGACCTCTTTCAAGCTTGAGGTGAATGTCGCAGTAAATCATGTTTTTTTTAGCTGGATATTCGGATTTGGTGGTATGGTTAGAATAAAATCGCCAGAGGATGTTAAGCAACAGTATAAAGCGATGATTGAGAAAGCTTTTGAATGCACCAAATGACATTATGAATGGCACCCCACCCAAAAACTTAGGAGAGAACTAACATGGCCAAGAGTTCAAATGCAAGCCCCGAAATGTTTGGCTTTGATTTTCAAGTCAATGCTACGATTGTTCTGCTGTTAGATAATATAAAAGATGTAAAAACAGTTCGCATGGAAGGCGCTTCTGAAGACATTGAACTTACCATGAATGATGGCAAGCAAATCATGGCACAAGCAAAAGCGACGGTAAAGGGAAGTAGCGATTTTTCTAATGTAAGAAGCAAGCTTTCAGATGCGATAAGGACACTTTCTTCTTCTGATGGCAAGGCGGTGGAGCAATTGGTCCTTATTACAAACTCTACCAATCCGCTGAAGGAAGATACATCAAAGCAATTATTCTACGGCCCCCCAACAGAAGTCGGTTATAACGACCTTTCGGATGAAGCCCAAAAGGTCATTGATGACATTGTCGAAAGACTTGCTGTAGACTTCGACAAAAATAAGTTTCAAATATACTATTTTATGTTTGAGTCGAGCAACCCACAGACCCGGTACAAAGTAATTGAGGAAAAAATTAGAGATTTTATCAATCAACTCAATTTAGGACAGGTGTTAAGTGCAAAGGAACTTATGCAAGTATGGCAGAATGATATTTTGCACAATGGCGCTCAGACGGACACGACAATAAAGCTGAGCAAGAAAGAAATCGTATGGCCGGTTATTGTATTGACCTTAGGTAAGCAGATGCCAGCGGAGTACATTGACGATTATGATCAGGGTTTCATCAACGAAGTCGCGTCACAGTATACACACTTGATAGATACTATTACTGAGAGATATGACCTTATAACGAAAATCCTGTTTGATTATAATTCGTCAAACTATGCATTATCAATGAAGGAGCGCACTCGAACATTCATCGAAGAAAAATGGAAAGATTATATTCCCGTTTTTTCATTAGAATCATTGAATGAAGAAGTCCAAAAAGCCGTCGCAAAGGTAATTCTTGCGAAAGTAATTCAGCAAAGATACTTAATTAGCAGTGTTAGTAGAGAGGTGTCCTTATGAAGATTAAATCTATATACATTTCTCAAGGACTATTTTGCACAGAGCGTGTTTTCAAGTCTGGATTTAACCTCATTTTCAGTGAAAAAAACAGTACCGGCAAAACAACTCTTATGCGGTGCATATTATACGGACTTGGCTACGCTGTTCCTGGAACGAAAAAATTCTCTATCGAATCGTGCTACATTAAGATTGCCATAGAAAAGGATGACAGCACTCAGATTACTTTATGCAGAAGCAGAGCAGATTCCATTGAGCTTACGGAAGCCGATATGCAGTACACATACGCCCTTCCAGTTCAGATTAATGAGCTACACGAAAAAATCTTTGGCACTAACAATGAGGATATTATCAACAATCTGCTTGGCGCAATCTACGCGGACCAAGAAAAGGGATGGACGCTCCTGAACAGAGGAAAAGCCATTGCGGGTATACATTTTAATATCGATGAACTAATCAGGGGATTGTCTGGACGCCAATGCAGTGATATTTTGCTTCGCAAAAAGAAAATCGAGGAGAATCTCAAAAAGTATAAGCAGATTTTGAATATTGCTGAATACAGAGAGTCAATTGCATCTGTCGGAAGTTCGGTACCGGTAGAGAGTTTTAACCACGAACGGCTCTTGAAACTTGATCAGCTTAAGGTAGAGCGGGATTCGCTCAAGAAAGAAATCAAACGGCTCGATGACAACATTAAGAACAACAGAAAGACCATCGAACTAATTGATGATATGAAACTAGTTATCCGATTAGATGATGGCAGAGAGTTATGCGTTACTCGTGATATGATCGTTGGAGCAGTGGATAGCATTGATTTTCTCCAAGCTAAAAAGAAAATGCTCATATCGAGACTTGAGCGAATACTAAGGGAAATCGAGCCTCTTGAGCTTGAAATCAAAGAAGAGGAACAGCAACTAGCACTTTTTCCGACAGAAACACTGGCAGATGTTTTTGATCGCAAAATGACCGATATTGATATCAATCCAGCTGATGTTAAGCGTGTAATTGGCGATCTGGAAAAAGAGCGTTCTGCACTGAATGAACAGCTTTCTCAGATTACTAATGACAGCAATGATGTAACAAAGTCCATGATTAAAACTGTTCAGAAATACATGGGAGAGCTCGGAGATTCCGAAGCGGAACAGATGACGTGGAAGTATCTTTTTACAAGTAATTTGAAGGAATTGTCCGGAGCAGTGCTTCATAAAACGGTATTCTCTTTCCGCCTCGCCTACATCATTGAAATTGAAAAAGTGCTGGGGATTAAGCTCCCTATTCTTTTAGATTCTCCAAAAGGAAAAGAGGTAGACGATTCCAATATCAGCAAGATGATGCAGATTCTTCAGCGCGATTTTCCAGATAATCAAATAATCATTGCGTCAATTTATCATTATGTATCAAATGAGCATGTTATCACATTGGAGGGTCAGCTACTGGATCAGATGATAGAAGCATAAAAGAGAAATTAATATTGTGAGGATACCAAAATAAAGTCTAAAATAAGCAACTACTGGTGAAGCAGAAATACACGAAATCATTTTAGCATTGCAAATTAAAGAACTTCAGAAAAGCATAATATGACAAAGCCCAATCGGAGAGTTTCCGATTGGGCTTTAATGTCGCTCAAAACCGACAATTGCCGCTGGCGGCTGATTTGGTGCCGTAAACCCATTGATTTTTTGCCGCTGGTGAGTATAATAACATTATGGGATTTCAAATCCCATATAGAAACAGAGGTGCTGATATGAGAACAAAGAATCAAGAAACTCTGGACAGGAT
>ENA-ORTF01004280-ORTF01004280.1-human-gut-metagenome-genome-assembly--contig:-NODE-4280-length-11072-cov-4.569756_pt1 | contig 11072 bp, 7 predicted proteins | sample MGYA00241908_ERZ509180 | MGnify/ENA primary metagenome ERZ509180 (study PRJEB26280, sample SAMEA2338814) | human gut metagenome | biome: human gut; feature: human-associated habitat; material: faeces... | reverse complement strand
GTGTGTCATCTCTCTTGCACGGTCTGGGCGGAAGTTGAAGAAGATTACGGAATCCTTATCCTGAATCTTGCCTACTGCCTCGCCGTCCTTTGCTACTACTGTCGGTACAACGAACTCGTCTGTAACACCCTCATCATAGGATGCCTGAATTGCGCATGCGCCGCACTTTGCCTGCTTGCCCTCGCCGAAACGAAGTGCACGGTAAGCCTTCTCGACACGATCCCAACGGTTATCTCTATCCATTGCGTAGTAACGACCCATAACGGATGCTACCTGACCTACGCCAAGCTCTTCGCACTTGTCCATAAGTGCAGTTACATATTCCTTGCCTGATGCCGGCGGTGTGTCACGGCCGTCTAAGAAGCAGTGAATAAATACCTTGTCTAAGCCCTGACGCTTTGCAAACTCAAGCAGACCATAGATGTGGTTGATGTGGCTGTGAACACCACCATCTGATACAAGACCCATCAGATGAAGTGCGGAACCATTCTCCTTGCAGTTCTTTGCCGCTGCGAGGAATGCCTCGTTTTCAAAGAAATCGCCGTCCTGAATGGACTTTGTGATGCGGGTCAGCTCCTGATATACGATGCGGCCTGCACCCATATTTAAATGACCTACCTCGGAGTTACCCATCTGGCCTTCCGGAAGACCTACTGCCATTCCGCTTGCCTGTCCCTCTACGAATGGGCAGTTTGCCATCAGATCGTCCATAACAGGTGTATTTGCCTGCTTTACAGCATTGCCTTCTACTTTGTCATTCAGGCCATAGCCGTCAAGAATCATTAATACGGTTGGTTTCTTCTTGCTCATAATATTCCTTTCGTGCCGGCATTCGCTTTCAAAAAGCTTTTACGAATTTCGAAAAAAGCCTTAGAAAGCGCTGGCTCTGCCTTACAAAAAGCAGAGCCAGAGCCGGAAATATTTACTTATTAATTACTTGTTGTAATTTACAATCTTTCCAAAATCCGGCTTTAAGGATGCGCCGCCTACAAGACCGCCATCGATATCCGGCTGTGCGAACAGTTCTGCCGCATTGCCTGCGTTTACAGATCCGCCGTACTGGATGCGGATTGCTTCCTTCGTTGCTTCATCGTAGATCTCACCGATGCACGCACGGATCGCGCCGCAGACTTCCTCGGCCTGTTCTGTCGTTGCTGTCTTTCCGGTTCCGATCGCCCAGATCGGCTCGTAAGCGATCACAGCAGTCTTTGCCTGATCTGCTGTCACGTTCTGGAACGCGATCTTTACCTGCTTGCGGATCCAGTCCAGAGTGATTCCCTGTTCTCTCTGGGTAAGAGTCTCACCGCAGCAGATGATCGGAGTCAGTCCATGCTCGAATGCCTTTAAGACTTTCTTATTGACAGTCTCATCTGTCTCAGCGAAGTACTCTCTTCTCTCAGAGTGTCCGAGAACTACGTATTTAACACCAGCGTCTGTAAGCATGTTCGGGGAAATCTCGCCTGTGAAAGCACCTTTCTCCTCGAAGTACATGTTCTCAGCACCAACCTGGATGTTTGTTCCCTTAGCAGCTTCTACAACCGGGATGATATCGATTGCAGGTACGCAGAATACTACGTCTACTTCATCGTTAACTACTAATGGTTTTAATGTTTCTACTAATTTAACGGCTTCGCTTGGTGTCATGTTCATTTTCCAGTTACCAGCGATAATTTTCTTTCTTGCCATGATGATTTATCTCCTTAGTATCCCTGCGGGATGTTATTATATTCTTATTTATCGTTTGCTGCTGCAACACCCGGGAGTTCTTTTCCTTCCAGGAATTCAAGAGATGCACCGCCACCTGTGGAGATGTGTGTCATCTTGTCGCCATAACCAAGGATGTTAACTGCAGCTGCAGAATCACCACCACCGATAATAGTTGTGGCATCTGTTTCAGCAAGTGCTTTTGCAACAGCTTCTGTACCATGAGCGAAGTTTGGCATTTCGAAGCAGCCCATCGGTCCGTTCCATACAACTGTCTTAGCATCTTTTACAGCATCAGCAAAAAGCTTCTCTGTTTCCGGTCCGATATCCATTCCTTCCCATCCGTCCGGAATCTCGCCACGTTTTACAACCTGAATATTGCAGTCATTGGAGAAGCTGTCACCAATTCTGTTATCTACAGGAAGAAGAAGTTTTACGCCTTTTTCTTCTGCTTTCTTCATCATGTCCAATGCATACTGAAGATAATCATCCTCACAAAGAGATGTTCCGATATGTCCACCCATAGCTTTTGAGAATGTGTAAGACATACCACCACCAATGATAAGAGTATCTACTTTATCAAGAAGGTTATTGATTACAGAAATCTTGCTGGAAACCTTAGCTCCGCCAAGGATAGCAACAAACGGTCTCTCAGGATTGTTCACTGCATTTCCAAGGAAATCGATTTCCTTCTGCATTAAGTAACCAACAACTGCTGTATCAACATATTTGGTCACACCAACATTAGAGCAGTGTGCTCTGTGAGCTGTACCAAATGCATCATTAACAAATACATCACAAAGAGAAGCAAGTTCTTTGCTGAATTCGTCTCCGTTCTTTGTTTCTTCTGCGCGATAACGTGTGTTCTCAAGTAAGATAACATCTCCGTCTTTCATCTCAGCTACTGCTGCTTTTGCGTTAGGTCCTACTACTTCAGGATCTGCTGCAAACTTAACTTCCTGTCCTAATAATTCGGAAAGACGTTTTGCAACCGGTGCAAGAGATAATTCCGGTTTCGGCTCTCCCTTCGGTTTTCCAAGGTGGGAGCAGAGAATAACCTTTCCGCCGTCAGCGATCAGCTTCTTGATTGTAGGAAGAGCTGCAACCAGACGGTTCTCATCTGTGATCTTTCCATCCTGAAGAGGAACATTGAAGTCACATCTTACAAGAACTTTTTTGCCTTTTACATTGATATCATCAACAGATTTTTTATTCAGCATTTGTGGTGCCTCCTTAATAATATTCTTTAACAGTTACTGCATATCTGTAAACAGTAACTTATTGATTTCCTGCTGTCATTCCAGACCACGCGAAAAGGGTCCGGTCCAAATCAGACCGGACCCTTCGTTGGAGTCTATTCCTTTACACTTACTGAAAATTAAGCGTTCAGTAATTTACCAAAGTGTTTGATTGTACGAACCATCTGGCTTGTGTAGGAGTTCTCGTTGTCATACCAGGAAACTACCTGTACTTCTGTTGTGCCATTCTCAAGTGGAAGAACCATTGTCTGAGTAGCATCGAACAGAGAACCAAATCTCATACCAACGATATCGCTGGATACGATTTCATCTTCGTTGTATCCGAAGGATTCATTAGAAGCTGCTTTCATAGCTGCGTTGATCTGTTCTTTTGTTACGTTTCCTTCAACAACTGCTGTTAAGATTGTTGTAGAACCTGTTGGGGTAGGAACACGCTGAGCAGATCCGATAAGTTTACCGTTCAGTTCCGGAATAACAAGACCGATAGCTTTAGCAGCACCTGTGCTGTTAGGAACGATGTTAACTGCAGCTGCACGAGATCTTCTTAAATCACCTTTTCTCTGTGGTCCGTCAAGTGTCATCTGATCACCTGTGTAAGCGTGGATTGTGCACATGATACCGGATTTGATTGCAGCAAGATCATTTAATGCTTTAGCCATTGGAGCTAAGCAGTTTGTTGTACAGGAAGCTGCGGAGATGATGTGATCTTCTTTTGTAAGAGTTTCATGGTTTACATTGTAAACGATTGTCTTAAGATCGTTTCCAGCCGGAGCGGAAATGATAACGTGTTTAGCACCTGCATCGATATGAGCCTGAGCTTTGTCTTTGGATGTATAGAATCCTGTACACTCAAGAACTACGTCTACACCGATTTCTCCCCATGGAAGTTCAGCAGCGTTAGCTTTTGCGTAAATTTTGATTTCTTTTCCGTCAACTGTGATGGAATCTTCTCCTGCTGCTACTGTATCTGCAAGAGCATATTTTCCCTGTGTTGAATCATATTTTAATAAGTGAGCAAGCATTTTAGGAGATGTTAAATCGTTGATTGCTACGATTTCAAATCCTTCTGCTCCAAACATCTGACGGAATGCAAGACGTCCAATACGTCCAAAACCATTAATTGCAACTTTTACTGCCATGATAAAATTCCTCCTATGAATTAAGTGGTTAATTATGGTAATCCTTTGTTTGTTAAAGAATCATCAACCTGTAATGTATTGTACATAATTCTAAACAAAAATTCAAGACCATTTTCCAAAAAACAGATAAAAATTAAGTAAAAAATGTAAATTATATGTTATACTGTGTATACAGTGCTTTATGAATACACTGATCCGGGCCTGTAATTGTGATATTTCAGGTGCAGATATATCCATTTAAGAGGACACAGTATTCATTTATAATATATCACACGCAAATATAACAGTACTGTTTTTACAGAAGAAAGGACTGAAATTATGGACAGACAAATATTGTGGGATTGTCATATGCACTCTTCTTTTTCTGCTGACTCGGATACGCCTATGGAAGTTATGATCCATCGCGCTGTTGAAACGGGACTACAGGGAATTACTTTTACGGAACATCTGGATCCGGATTACCCTGTTACTCCGGACAATCTGGATTTTTCTCTGGATATTCCGGCTTACAAAGAAAAGCTGGCTGAACTTTCAGATATATATAAGGATAAAATTCAGGTACGTTTCGGAATTGAACTGGGACTTCAGATGCATCTGGGAGAATATTTTGACTCACTTCTCTCTCAGACACCTTTTGATTTCGTTATCGGTTCATCCCATCTTGTCCATGGGTATGATCCTTATTACCCGGAATTTTTTGAAGGACGTAAGGAATTTTTATGTTATATGGAATATTTTGAATCCATTCTTGAAAACATTTCCGCATATGACGGATTTGATGTTTACGGACATATTGATTATGTTGTCCGTTATGGTCCTAACAAGAACCGGGAATATTCTTACGGACGGTATAAAGATATTCTGGATGAGATTCTGAAGAAACTGATTTCCATGGGAAAAGGCATCGAACTTAATACAGGCGGATATCATTATGGTCTTGGAGAACCCAATCCATGTACTGCCGTAATAAGGCGCTATAGAGAACTCGGCGGAGAGATCATCACCATCGGAGCAGATGCGCATACTCCGGATAAAATCGCCTGTGCATTTGATAAAGCTGCCAGTGTACTGGAAGCCTGTGGTTTTCGTTACTATACAATCTTCAAAGACCGTAAACCGGAATTTATTTCTCTGTAAAACGTGTCAGTACTTGCCTATATGGCAGTTCCTATAATATAATATTACATATGATTTCAGAAGCCCAATTTCCAAACTGCTCCAAATACTGTTTCTCTGGTCTGCATCATAGCTGATCATGATAAAAAACTGACAGCAGATATGGAAATTGCAGCTTTCTGTATATATTCGTAACTGTCCGGTGTCTCCATATTTATGTTTTATATGTCCCGACACTGCCCGGTTACTGTATTTTTCATAAACCAGGGAGGAATATTATGGCTAAAAAAAGACTCCAGAAGAAACGTTCTTCATCAACAGTCAGAAAGCAGGAATCAGAAATTTTACAAGTGACTACTTCCAAAACTGAGCCTGTCAGAGTTGAAACTTCTAAAGTAGAACCTGTTAAGGTCGAGACTTCCAAAGTGGAACCTGTTAAGGTCGAGACTTCCAAAGTAGAACCTGTTAAGGTCGAGACTTCCAAAGTGGAACCTGTTAAACTGGACGTTCCTGTTGATCTTACTTTATATAACGAACGTTTTCAGAAACATTATGATGAGCTGAAATGGTTATATTGCGAATTATATCAGGATCGTGATGATGTCATGACCTATCTGCATGATCTTACTTCTAATATGGAAGCTTTCTATAACAGCAGAAATTCAGCATTAAAGGCATCTGATAAAAAGCGTGAGGCTGATCCGGACTGGTATAAACGCAATGACCTTGTAGGCATGATGATGTATGTAAACAATTTTGCACATACTTTAAAAGGTCTGGAGGAACATCTGGATTATGTGGAAGAATGTAATGTCAATTATCTTCATCTGATGCCTCTGCTCGCATCTCCGAAAGGAAAAAGTGACGGTGGTTACGCAGTAGCTGACTTCCGCACAGTGCAGCCTGAGCTTGGTACTATGGAGGACTTTTCAGAGCTTACCTCCAAATGCCATGAACGCGGCATCAACATCTGCCTTGATTTCGTTATGAACCATACTTCCGAAGAGCATGAGTGGGCCAAACGGGCTCGCGCAGGTGAAAAAGAATACCAGGACCGTTATTTCTTCTTTGATACCTACGATGTTCCTGCTCTCTATGAGAAGACCTGTCCACAGGTATTCCCAACTACCGCACCGGGCAACTTTACATGGCTGGATGACCTTCACAAGCATGTCATGACTACTTTCTATCCATACCAGTGGGATTTAAACTACAGAAATCCTGTTGTGTTTAACGAAATGGTCTACAATATGTTATATCTGGCAAACCAGGGTGTTGACATCGTACGTCTCGATGCAGTTCCTTATATCTGGAAGCAGCTTGGAACAAACTGCCGCAACCTGCCACAGGTTCACACAATCGTACGTATGATGCGTATGATCTGCGAGATCGTGTGCCCGGGAGTCCTTCTTCTCGGAGAGGTTGTCATGGCTCCTGAAAAAGTTGTTCCATATTTCGGTACACTTGAAAAGCCGGAATGCCATATCCTGTATAACGTTACTACTATGGCAAGCACCTGGCACACAGTTGCAACCAAAGATGTATCTCTGCTCCGCAGACAGCTGGATATTCTGGGATCTCTTCCAAAAGAGTACATCTTCCAGAATTATCTGCGTTGCCACGATGATATTGGCTGGGGACTGGATTATGATTTCCTGAAGAATTTCTCAATCGATGAGGTTTCTCATAAGAAATTCCTGAATGATTTCTTTACAGGCAAATATCCGGATACATTTGGCCGCGGTGAACTTTACAATGATGACCCGCGTCTGGGTGATGCAAGACTTTGCGGTACTACCGCATCTCTGTGTGGCATTGAGAAATATGGTTTTGAAGGAAATGTAGCTGGTGTTGACAGAAGTGTGCGCTATGACATCACACTTCATGCATTTATGCTTTCCCAGTCAGGTATCCCTGTAATCTACAGCGGAGATGAGATTGGTCAGGTAAACGACTATTCTTATAAAGATGATCCTGACAAGGCAGTTGATTCCCGCTATCTTCACAGAGGAGAATTCAACTGGTCACTTGCTCCAAACAGAAATATCGCAGATACAGTACAGGGAAAACTTTTCCACGCACTGGATCATCTGGAACATATCAGAAGTTCACACAGCGTTTTTGATACAACAGCTGATCTTCGTACAATCGATACCTGGGATTCTTCTATCCTTGCAATCGTACGCGAAAATGCAGAGGAGAAATTCATCGGAATCTATAACTTCAGCGATCAGGATAAGGTTGCATGGATCAACGAAGATGACGGCATATACACTGATCTTATCTCAGGACATGAGATGGAAGCTAAAGGTGTTATGATCCCTGCATTTGGATGCTTCTGGCTGTGCAGAAAGAAATAAACCATTAATCTGCATAACGCAGACCGCATAATGCAAACGAGGACAATCTGCATATTTTACAGATTGTCCTCGTTTTTTACTTCTGGACTCTTTCCAAAAATCTTGCAAAAAATCCTTTATTTTCATCTTCTCTGTCCAGTGACTTCTCATAAATCCTCCTGATCCATTCTGTAATAGTTTCGATCAGGATTGGAGAGAATGTCATCAGTACAAATACCAGAATGATCATTCCAAATTCCAGAGAACCCAGTGTCAGCAAATCCTGCAATACAACCGCACTTATAAAAAATGCAAACTGCATTCCATAAATGATCACTTTTCTGTATGTGTTCAGCGGCGAATAAACTGTACGCAGTGCAGACATATAGTTCCACCCCGTAACCAGAACACAGGCTGTATTAAGCATGACGTTAGAATGGTATACATCCTGACAGACCAGCATGATCGTAAATACACATCCTGTAATGGTTACTGCCGCAGGAAATGCATTCATAAATACGTGCCTCAGGAATGTATGGTCAATCTTATTGTAATTATTTTCCTGTGTCAGAAGAAATGTAGGAATTCCCACTGCGCAGGCACTGATCAGCGACATCTGGATTGGTTCAAAGGGATATGCATCTCCAAAGAAAATTGTGATCAATGACAGTAAAACAGAAAAAATTGTTTTGATCAGAAACATGGATGCCGCACTTCTGATATTGTTTACAACACGACGGCCCTGATTTACAATATGAGGCATTGCCCCGAAATTAGAATCAAGAAGAACGACATTTGCAATATTTTTAGCTGCATCGCTTCCTGCTGCCATGGCAATACTGCAGTCTGCTTCCTTGAGTGCAAGTACGTCATTTACACCGTCACCGGTCATCGCAACTGTATGCTTCTGCGACTGAAGAGCCTGTACCATCTGTTTCTTCTGCTGTGGTGTTACACGCCCGAATACACTGCACTCTGCAACTGCACGCTGCATTTCTTCCGAAGTTTTAATTGTTGTTGCATCGATATAATGATTGGCATTTTTCAGTCCTGCTTTCTTTGCAATCGCAGAGACAGTCACAGGATCATCTCCTGAGATAACTTTAAGGTCAACTCCCTGGCTGTCAAAAAAAGCCAGAGTATCCGGTGCTTCCTCACGTATCACGTCAGTGATGAGAAACAGTCCCAACGGTTCAAGTCCTGTCGGGCGTTCCGTTCCTTTTGTCTCCTGTTCACTGTGAGCCAGAACAAGGATACGGTATCCCTCCTGTGCGTAACTGCTGCAATGTTCCAGAAGTTCTTCATTTCCTTCCGGAAAAAGGAACTGTGCAGCTCCCATCAGATAAGTTCCTCTTCCTTCAAAAACAGCACCACTGTATTTCCTGTCTGAGGAGAAAGGAATGGCATGGATCAGTTTCAGGTCATTTCTTGAAGGAAAGCGCTTTCTCAGCGCATCTGCTGTTGCATTCTGATCATGAAGAACTGACATCATATTTCCCATAATGTGGTCAATTTCCTGAAGCTTCTGTCTTTCTTCCTGAGATACCGTTTCTGAGTTTACTGTTTCCTGTATCTGTCCGTTTTCCTTCTCTGCTGATACCGTAACCTCCGGTTTTAATGCTGACACATTCTGAACAGGCTCCCCTGTTTCCGGATCAAATTTTGCTGTATGTTGTACAACAGTTGTCTGTGCTGTATCATACAACTGCACATCTTCAACCTTCATGGTCCCTTCTGTGATCGTACCGGTCTTATCCAGACAGAGCGTGTCAACTCTCGCCAGCGTTTCAATACAGTAAAGCTCCTGCACAAGTGTCTTCTTTGTAGCAAGAACCATAGAACCCAATGTCAGTGCCACACTTGTCAGAAGTACCAGGCCTTCCGGGATCATTCCAAGTACTGCGGCAACCATATTTACCACAGAATCCTTCAGTGTATCTCCTACGATCATATATTGCTTGTAAAACAACATGGCACCAAGAGGCACGATAATGATACTGATCACCTTCAGAATCGCATTCAGAGAATTGCGAAGTTCCGAATTATGACGTTTAAATTCCTTTGCTTCACTTGTGATCTGCGATGCATAATTATCTTTTCCAACATGGATTACCTGACAGCAAGCTTCCCCTGATGTCACAAAGCTTCCTGAAAAAAGTTCGTCTCCCTGGCTTTTGGACAGATTGTCCGACTCACCGGTGAGTAGAGACTCGTTTACTTCTACAGTTCCCTCCAGTACCTTTACGTCAGCCGGAACCTGATCTCCTGTTTTCAGAAAGATCAGATCATCCAGAACCAGTTTCTCTGTGGAAATACTCCATTTCTTCCCCTCACGCAAAACTACTGTTTTACTCTCTGTAAGAATTGCAAGTTTGTCAATCGTCTTCTTTGCTCTGATCTCCTGAATAATACCTATCACTGTATTGATCAGAATGATTCCCATAAACATGGAGTTCTTATAAGATCTCACAAAAAGCACCAGAACAAGCAATGCAATATTTAAAAAGTTAAAAAATGTAAGCGTGTTTTCCAAAATGATCTGCTTGTAGGTTCTGGTATTCGGGTTCTCGTTGACATTAACTTTTCCTTCTGCAATCCTCTCCTGCACCTGTTCATTTGTAAGTCCTGTCATTTCTACCTCCTGCAGAAAATATTTATAGCAGCATCATATAATAAAAATTGCGGGAACTGCTTCACAAAATATCTTTTGTCCCTGGTATCATATAATGCCATAATATAAAGCACAGGGCAGATGATGAGTATCACCCGCCCCTTCTTTATAAATAACGATTTCAGATTACAAACAGATTCAGATTTTTTGCTATAATCAATATTCTTCTTCCTCTGCTTCTTCTTTTGTCATCACACGACCAATCACTTTGGTTGGATGATAAAATGCCTCATCATACGGATCAACGACAACCTGTGTCAGAACCGTAGAAACTGTCTTATAGATTCCGCGGTTTAATAACTCGGTACGAATGGCATTCTGCAGATCATATCCGATATATCCCTGGCTCATCGCCGAGCAGACAGACATCGGCGTCGCCGTATATTCCGGATACAGACGGCAGAACTCATTCATCGCCGTGTGAATCATGCCGACCTGCGGGCCGTTGCTGTGCGTGATGACCACCTGATAGTCCTCGCGGATAAAATCAGCGACCGCTTTTGCCGTGCGCTTCGTAGCTTCCTTCTGCTCCGGCAGTGTCGTTCCCAGTGCGTCATGTCCCAGTGCGATAACGATCTTCTTTTTCTTCATTTTTATCATCCTCCAACGCTTTTATGCGCGCATTTGTAATCCCTTTTCCCTGTATACACCAAAAAATTTTACCAATTTTATTTTATCACGAACCCTCTGTCATGCGCAATGGTCAACTTGTCACGGAAGCGCTAAAGTTTGCCGTGTCAGAACGCAAAAAGCGGGAACCGCACACACGTTTTTCTTTTGTATGTGCAATCCCCGCCCTGTGTTTTATAGTCTCCCATTTTTCCGGCCGGAATTTACCGGAATT
>ENA-ORTF01004268-ORTF01004268.1-human-gut-metagenome-genome-assembly--contig:-NODE-4268-length-11100-cov-3.252875_pt1 | contig 11100 bp, 7 predicted proteins | sample MGYA00241908_ERZ509180 | MGnify/ENA primary metagenome ERZ509180 (study PRJEB26280, sample SAMEA2338814) | human gut metagenome | biome: human gut; feature: human-associated habitat; material: faeces... | reverse complement strand
GTAAAAAAGAGGCCGGTCTCTGTGCGTTTATACACGTACAGGGATCGGCTTTGCTTTTTCTGGCGCTTTTGGGCCATGTACCGGTCGGCAGAGGAGCAGGGGCGTTCTCCAGCGAGATTCTGCGGCGCTTTTCATCGGGGCAAAGCATCGGTAGAGGCCTGCAGAACGGCGGCCCGGTTTGTCTGTTTCTTTCAGAAAAGACCTTTGAATGTTTTCGTGCAAAGCGATAAAAAATGAAGTATAACTTTGTGGTCTTCCACAAAGTTCGAAAAAAGCCTTGACTTGCCGGTGAAGATTTGTTAATTTATAAGCGAAACGGAGCAATTCTTCCTGTACTCCTACCAGGTCTTTCTCGAAGCTTAAACTTTTCATATGCGTTACTTTTAATTTGTGAATACTTGTTTCAATTCGATGATGCAAGTTTACGAGAATTCGATGGAAGCAATGAACCGAGAATAAACATTTTTTAGGGGAAAATCTATCCGCCGACTATTTTTAGGTCATTTCTGATAGTTTTTGGGTGGTGTTCCGGTATGCCACACAACAAAAAATCCCATTTTGAAGTCACACTTGACTCAAAATGGGATAACACAAACAAACAATATTAGCGATTTTCACAAACAGCTGTCTTTTTTATATTCTAAAATTCATAAGACTGATTTAGATTATGTTACTAGAACATTTTTATTATGGATACAAATGTATTACTTTATCAGCACATTACAGGTAGGAAGGAGAAATAGTTATAAAAAAAAATCCATCCACATATAAAGAATAGTACATATACACAAATAATTATATACAAGGTAGGACTATCACCTGAGAATGAATATCTAAAAATCGCCCATTTCATCGGAAGAAAACGGGAATAAATTATATTTTAGATATAGCCTCATTTGCAAGCTAAAAGCAAAAAGAGTATCTTTGGCATACAAAATAAAAAGTATAATGATGATGCTGAAATGCTATCTGCCTATTCTCTACCTACTACTAACATGGTTCCCGTACATTTCCGGAGTACCCCCAAGAACCCCTCAACCTAAAAAAAGTCCGATGGCTCTATACATGGATTCTCTAGGATTGATAAACGTTACTGAGCTAGACAATAGTCTTGCTGTACAGCTAATGTACACACAGGATGATAACTTCACCGGGGAAGTCCTTTACGATAATCTGACAGAAGCTTATTTGCACCCGGACGCCGCATATGCTCTCGTGAAGGCACAAAGAGCTTTAAAGGAATTACACCCGTCTTATAGCCTCATCATTTACGATGCCGCCCGTCCAATGTCTGTACAGAAAAAAATGTGGAATGTAGTGAAAGGAACCTCCAAATACAAATACGTCTCCAATCCGAATCGGGGTGGTGGACTACATAATTATGGCTTAGCCGTGGATATCAGTATTCTGGATTCATTTGGACAACCATTGCCTATGGGAACGAAAGTAGACCATCTGGGTGTAGAAGCCCATATCACACAGGAAAACGAGCTGGTACGCAATGGAAAAATAAGCGAGACGGAACATCAGAACCGGTTACTGCTACGGACAGTAATGAAAAAAGCCGGATTTCGTGCACTCCCCAGTGAATGGTGGCATTTCAATTATTGCAGCCGGGATGTAGCTAAACAGAAATATAAATTAATTCCATGACCGGCACCCCATCATTAATCACATTATCGTATCATATAACCATATCTTTATGTATATCTCCTCTGAAACCCGACTTTTTATCCGCGAACATTCAACAGACGATGTACGTACTCTTGCTTTACAAAGCAAAAAATATCCGGATGTAGATATGCCGGTTGCTATCACTCAGATTGCAGGACGGCAAATCGCCGCAGAAAAGATTCCATCGTGGAAAAAGATAGAAGATATAAGATATCCCAAGCACCTGTCCTTAGAACAATGTTCTTCGGAGATCACCGCCTATTACAAAGCCGGTCTCCTGCAAGGAGATTCCTTAACTGATCTGACCGGAGGATTCGGGGTAGATTGTTCATTCCTTGCCGAAAAATTCAAATCCGTCACTTATGTAGAACGACAAGAAGAATTGTGCGGAATAGCCGCACACAACTTCCACATATTGGGCCTAAACCACATTAATGTAAAGAACGAAGACGGAATAGCTCACTTGAAAGCAATGTCTCCGGTAGACTGTATCTTTCTCGATCCCGCCCGCCGCAATGAGCACGGAGGTAAAGCTGTCGCTATCTCCGACTGCGAGCCCGACGTAGCCGCACTCGAAGGACTCTTACTAAATAAGGCCAAGCAAGTAATGGTAAAGCTCTCCCCTATGCTCGACCTTTCATTGGCACTACGAGAACTGCAACAGACACAGGAAGTCCATATTATATCCGTCAATAACGAATGTAAGGAGTTACTGCTGATTCTCGGTCAGACAATACCGCAAGAAATCAAAATCCATTGTGTCAACCTCTCCACCAAAGGAGAGCAAGAAGGACAACACTTTACATTCACCCGAGAACAGGAGCAATGCAGCAAATGCAACTACACAGATTCTTTAGATGAATATCTGTATGAGCCTAATGCCTCCCTTCTGAAAGCCGGAGCTTTCAAAAGCCTGTCATCCGCTTTTCCTATAAGGAAATTACACCCCAACAGTCATCTTTACACCTCCGACACCTTGATTGATAACTTTCCCGGAAGAATATTCCGGATTGTCAATCAATGCAGCTTCAATAAAAAAGAAAGCAAAGAATGTCTGGCCGACCTCAAGAAAGCAAACATCACCATCCGCAACTTCCCGGCTACGGTAGCCGAACTCCGTAAACGGATCAAGCTATCGGAAGGAGGAGATACTTATCTATTTGCCAGCACATTAAACAACGAACAGAAAGTCCTGATCCGCTGCGAGAAAATCAAGTAGACATCTCACATGCCGTAATATAAACGTAACATATTTGTTATGCGTTCTTCAACCAACTGTAAAAAGCAAGAAACGTCACCCCTCTACTTTTGCAGCAAATAATTAACGCACGCTAACATTTATGAAACGATTTATCAGATTACTCTCATTAGTTCTTTTAATTATGAGTACAAGCGGTAACACTCTTGCAGAAGAAAAAGTGAACGTAGTCAAACAAGGTACTATCCGCGGACGTATTGTGGATACTTCCAAACAGATTCTGCCGGGAGCCTCCATCTATATTGAAAAATTACACACCGGAGTAACAAGTGATATCAACGGTTACTACACATTTGCCAATCTTACTCCCGGCACATACACCGTAAAAGTAAGTTATGTAGGTTACTCTCCTGTCGAAATGAAGATAACCATTCCTGCCGGAAAGACACTCGAAAAAGATGTAGTGCTCAACGAAGGATTGGAACTGCAGGAAATAGTGGTAGGCGGTGCTTTCCAAGGACAACGCCGTGCCATCAATGCACAGAAAAACAATCTGGGAATCACTAATGTCGTTTCAGCCGACCAAGTCGGTAAATTCCCCGACTCTAATATCGGAGATGCGTTGAAACGTATCAATGGTATCAACGTACAATATGACCAAGGAGAAGCCCGCTTCGGACAAGTACGCGGAACTTCCGCCGACCTTAGTTCCGTAACCATCAACGGCAACCGCCTTCCTTCCGCTGAAGGTGATACGCGAAACGTTCAGCTCGACCTGATTCCCGCCGATATGATACAGACCATTGAAGTGAATAAAGTAGTTACTTCCGATATGGACGGAGACGCTATCGGAGGCTCCATCAATCTCGTCACGAAAAGCACTCCGTACAAACGTACTTTCAGTGCTACTGCCGGAACCGGATACAACTGGGTCAGTGAAAAAGCCCAATTGAATCTGGGGCTTACCTACGGTGATCGATTCTTCAATAATAAATTAGGAGTAATGGCCGCTATCTCCTACCAAAACGCTCCGGTAGGATCGGACGATGTGGAGTTCGAATATGATGTCAACAAGAAAGGAGAAGTAGTCATGGTAGAAGCACAAAAACGCCAATACTACGTAACCCGTGAACGCCAAAGCTACTCATTGGCCTTCGACTACGATATAAACCCGAACCACAGACTGACATTGCAGGGTATCTATAACCGCCGTCATGACTGGGAAAACCGTTACCGTGTCACTTATAAGGACTTGGACAAGACAGGACTGGATGACGAAGGTGAAATGCAACAATCCGCACAAATAGAAACTAAAGGAGGCACACCCAACAATAAAAATGCCCGTTTGGAACTACAGCAGACTATGGATTTCAGTCTGGGTGGAGAGCACCAATTCGGCAAACTATCTATGGATTGGGGAGCTTCTTACGCACGTGCCACCGAAGATCGTCCGAACGAAAGATATTTTAACCTGAAACAGGACTTTCTCGGATTCGACGTCGTAGATGCAGGCGACCGTTTTCCATACGTGACAACAGATGTAAGCCTCCACAATGGAAAATCAGACGGTGAAAGAGGAAAATGGAAAGTAAAGGAACTGACCGAAAGCAATCAGGAAATCTATGAAAATGACCTGAAATTCAAAGTCAACTTCGAACTGCCTTTAACCAACGGTATCTACGGCAACAGTCTGAAGTTCGGAGCCAAATATGTTTCCAAGACAAAAGACCGTGACGTAATCTGCTACGACTACGCAGATGCATATAAAGACACCTACGATACAGAATACATGAACAATCTTACCAGTCAGATCCGAGACAGCTTCATGCCCGGCAGCCAATACAAAGCTACGGATTTCGTCTCCAAAGAATACTTAGGATCACTCAATCTGGCCAATATGGAAGGCGAGCAGGTTCTTGAAGAGTCTTCAGGCAATTACCACGCCAAAGAGAACGTCACTTCCGCTTTCTTCCGTTTCGACCAAAATCTCGGAAAGAAAATAAAGATGATGTTAGGTCTCCGTATGGAAGCCACTCACATCAAATACAACGGCTGGAATTGGAACGTAGATGAAAACGAAGATGAAAGCCTCGAACCGACCGGTGAGCATAAAAACGACTATGTCAACTGGCTCCCCAGCGTCTTATTCAAATACGATGTAAACGACGATTTCAAAGTACGCGCATCTTTTACAGAAACATTAAGCCGTCCCAAATATTCGGCATTGATCCCGTGCGTGAATATCAACCGTAGCGACAACGAGCTGGTGATGGGTAATCCTGATTTAACTCCGACTATATCCTACAACTTCGATTTAAGTGCAGATTATTACTTTAAAAGTGTAGGTTTGGTCAGTGCAGGCATTTTCTACAAGAAAATCAACGATTTCATTGTAGATCAGGTAATAGGAGATTATACCTACCAGAATAACGAATACAAAAAATTCACTCAGCCCAAAAATGCAGGTGATGCAGATCTATTAGGCGTAGAACTTGCTTACCAACGTGATTTCAGTTTCATTGCTCCCGCACTGAAATGTATCGGATTCTACGGCACATACACCTATACCCACACTAAAGTGAACAACTTTAACTTCGAAGGACGTGAAAATGAAAAAGACTTGTCTCTTCCCGGTTCTCCGGAACACACAGCCAACGCCTCTCTCTATTTCGAGAAGAAAGGATTCAACGTACGTCTCTCTTATAACTACGCCTCCAGTTTTATCGATGAAATGGGAGAAGTTACCGCACTAGACCGCTATTACGATGCTGTCAATTACATGGACTTGAACGCCAGCTATACGTTTGGGAAGAAAATAAAGACTACGTTCTATGCGGATGCCACCAATTTGCTGAACCAGCCGTTGCGTTATTATCAAGGCGTCAAAGACCGTACAATGCAGTCAGAACACTATGGAGTGAAGATTAACGCCGGAGTAAAAGTCAACTTCTGATACGGGCTGATTTGTTCCTTTTAAACCAACAGCCCCTCAAAAATCAAAACAATTGCATACATTTACAAACATCTAATATACAACAGAATATGAATATAAAGATTAAAGGTTTATTGATTCTAGCATTGATTTCCGTCTGTACATTCGCTCAGGCACAATTGACGGATTATTCTATATTTGATCAGAAGTTCAACTTCTATATAGCGAACGACTTGGGACGTAACGGATACTATGACCAAAAACCGATTGCCGAACTGATGGGTACGATGGGAGAAGAGGTCGGTCCCGAATTCGTCCTGGCTACCGGGGATATCCATCATTTCGAAGGAGTGCGCAGCGTGAACGACCCCTTATGGATGACCAACTACGAACTTATCTATTCTCATCCGGAATTGATGATTGATTGGTTTCCGATTTTGGGAAATCACGAATATCGCGGTAACACACAAGCTGTATTGGACTACACCAATATTAGCCGCCGTTGGACAATGCCCGACCGTTACTACACAAAGAGATTCGAAGAAGAAGGTACAACCATCCGTATCATTTGGATTGACACGACTCCTCTGATCGACAAATACCGCAAAGAGAATGATAAATACCCCGATGCCTGCAAACAGGATATCAACAAACAACTGGCATGGCTGGATTCTGTGCTGGCTAATGCCAAAGAAGACTGGATTATCGTAGCCGGACACCATCCTATCTACGCATACACCCCGAAAGAAGAAAGCGAACGGATGGACATGCAGAAACGTATAGACCCTCTCTTGCGCAAATATAAAGTAGATATGTATATCTGCGGACATATCCACAACTTCCAGCATATCCGCGTTCCGGAAAGTGACATCGACTATATTGTCAATTCCTCTGCATCACTGGCACGCAAAGTAAAGCCCATCGAAGGAACAAAATTCTGTAGTCCTGAACCGGGTTTCTCCATCTGCTCTATCAACAAGAAAGAACTTAATCTACGCATGATAGACAAGAAAGGAAATGTGCTTTATACAATCACCCGAAAGAAATAAGTTCTCTTAAAAAGATAAATTCTACTCTCAGAAAAAACACACGACATAGGGTGTCCCTTTCGTGATGAAAGGGACACTCTAACTATATATATCTATCGGTCACAGTCATTTCGGCTTACTTTCTTGGGCAGTCTTATCTGTAGGACTTGTATTTCTCAAATCATCTTTCGGAATCGTCGTCTCATTACCATCCCGCATAGCCATATAATGCGGTGACATGATTTCAATACCCGCCTCATTAAATTTATCCTGAATATTCTGATGCAGGTTTGAATAAATCTGAGGCATTTTATCAGCTTCCTTGATATAAGCATTCACCTGATATACCGGATACCAGTCACTTAAAGAAGTTTCCAGAACAAACGGACGCGGGTCGTCCACTACACCGGGAGTATTCAATGCCGCATCAATCAACAATTCATTTACTTTCCGCCAAGGGATATCATAACCAATGGACACCTCAGAATGAATAATCAGCCCGTATTCACGTGCTGACGTGCTATAATTCACGGTATGAGACGACATGACGAAAGAGTTGGGTACAGTGACCACCTCATTCTTAGGCGTACGGATACGGGTAACAAGCGGAGTTTTCTCAATAATGTTCCCTGTAGTATCATTCAACTGAATCCGATCTCCTATCTTGAACGGACGCATATAAGTAATCACCAATCCGGCAATGATGTTGCCGATAACCGTACTCGAACCGAGTGAGACAATCAAGCCGACAAACACCGATATTCCCTGAAACACTCCGGAGTTGGAACCCGGCAAGTAGGGATAAATCATCGCAATCATAAAGGCATAGAGCAGAAAACGGATAATATGGAACGTCGGCATTGCCCAATCCGGATAAAAGCCGTTGATCTTAAGACGCCCTCCCTCTACTTCACGTGCCAGATACAACACGAAACGCACCAGATATTTCACTGCATACCAGATCACAATAATAGTAAACAGTTTAGGAATGTAGTCAATGATACCGACAAAGATTCCACGAATCGGATTCCAGATATAACCGAGCAGACGATAAGCCAACCCTTCCGTCTGTGGGAAAATAATAAAAATCAGCGGTACGGTAAACAGTAATTGTAATCCCATAAGGATATACCGCCCTACACTGGCTAGAAAGACTAACAGATTCGCCTGCTTCTGTGCGTCCAACAATTCATATCCCTGAATCGACACCGGTTTTATCTTCGTATCTTTCAAGCGTAGAATGCGTACTTTCAACTTACGGAACAGCCAATTGGTAAGACGGAACAAAAAATACTGGCCTACAATCACCAATACAAAATAGAGAATACGTTTTGCCATTCGCCAAATCCCGTGTTCCGCCTTCATCTCGTGCAGTTTGTCAACAACGTTCTGCCGTCTCTCATTCGCCAGAGAATCGCGGGAAACGCCCTCCCATAAAGCGTCCTGATCCGTAAGGGACAGCAACACCTTATTGCCATACATCAAATCGGAAACAATATCCGAATGGTCTACAGAAACCGAATCGGGACGAAGATTGAAGCGCCTTCCCAATTCTTCAATGGCGCTACCGGTCATTTGCGCCCTTTGTTGAGGAGTATACCCACCCCGTTTTGTATAAAGATAAAATAAAGTGTCGCCATCCGCCACTACAGGAATACCTTTGGTAAACTGACGCAAAGAATCGATGCGTTGTCGTTGCCGGGCATACTTCACCGAATCGGCTGCGGCCATCTGAAGCTTCATCTGCTCCATCTCCATCCGCATATTCGCCTCATTAAGCCGGGCAGTCTCCAATGTCTTTTGCAAATTTGCCACATAAGCAGAGTCCGATCCCTGTTTCATAGAAGCATGTACACCGGTTATACTATCCCCCGCAAATATCTTTTTGACAGCCTGCTCCAACTGCGCCTGTGCCCCAATTGTTGCAAAAGACATCAACAATATCAGCACCAACCGCTTTATTTTATTTATTTCCATATTCTACTATTCAAATGATTACAAATTAAGGTTAATCCACTTCTTTTTTACTAAAACAGAGCAAACATACGGATTGTTTTTGACATTACAATTCCTAAATTGATTATCTTTGCAATTCAAACAGAAAAAGCTATGAATATATTATTTCTTATAGGAGGACTTATCCTCATTCTTCTAGGTGCCAACGGATTAACAGACGGTTCTGCCTCAGTAGCCAAACGCTTTCGTATTCCGCCTATCGTTATCGGGCTTACTATTGTCGCATTCGGAACTTCTGCCCCAGAACTGACGGTAAGCGTTTCTTCCGCTCTCAAAGGCAGTGCGGACATCGCTATCGGTAATGTAGTGGGAAGCAATATTTTCAATACATTGATGATCGTAGGCTGCACCGCCCTATTTGCCCCGATTGTCATCACCCGTAATACGCTCAGAAAAGAAATACCGCTCTGCATACTCTCTTCAATCATTTTACTGGTTTGTGCCAACGATGTCTTTCTGGACAAGGCATCAGAGAATATTCTAAATAGAGTAGACGGTCTGTTATTGCTTTGCTTTTTCGCCATCTTTATGGGATATACATTTGCTATCGCTTCCTCTGGTCCTTCCAAGCCTATAACGGACAATGCGCAGCCAGCCGAGCACTCCGCCGAAGAAGAGGAAATCAAATCGCTCCCCTGGTGGAAATCCACTCTATATATCATCGGCGGTCTGGTTGCACTTATATACGGAGGACAGTTATTTGTCGATGGAGCCACTGGTATTGCCCGCAGTCTGGGAGTCAGTGAATCGATTATCGGCCTGACTTTGGTAGCGGGAGGCACTTCTCTGCCCGAACTTGCCACTTCCATCGTTGCCGCATTGAAGAAAAATCCGGAGATTGCCATCGGTAATGTAATAGGAAGCAATCTTTTCAATATCTTCTTCGTATTGGGATGCAGTGCAAGTATCACCCCGCTCCATCTTAGCGGAATTACTAACTTCGACTTATTCACATTAGTAGGTTCCGGTATCCTGCTCTGGTTCTTCGGGCTATTCTTCGCCAAACGAACGATTACACGAATAGAGGGAAGTATCATGGTGGTTTGCTATATAGCTTATACATTAGTATTGATTTACAATACCTAAACCATCCGTCAATTTTTGGCAGCTCATCCCCTGTACACAGTTTTTGCCGTCCTGCGCGTTGTAATTTAAAGATTATCACGTATCTTTGCTTCCTGAATCATAAATACGAGATATGGCTATTACAATCAAGAAAGTCTCTACGAAGAGAGAACTTAAGAAATTTATTCGTTTCAATTACAGGATGTATAAGGATAACCCCTATTCCGTGCCCGACCTGTATGACGATATGCTTAACACATTCAACAAGAAGAAAAATGCAGCGTTCGAGTTTTGTGAAGCCGATTACTTCCTCGCCTACCAAGACGATAAGATAGTAGGTCGTGTAGCCGCTATCATCAACAACCGCGCTAACGAAAAATGGGGTTCCAAGAACGTCCGTTTCGGATGGATTGATTTCATCGACGACCCGGAAGTATCCTCCGCACTGATAAGAACCGTAGAAGATTGGGGGAAGGAACGGGGCATGACTCACATTGTCGGACCTCTCGGATTTACCGACTTCGACGCAGAAGGTATGCTGGTGGAAGGTTTCGACCAACTCAGCACGATGGCCACCATCTACAACCATCCCTACTATCCGGTACACATGGAGAAACTCGGTTTCGAGAAAGATGCCGACTGGGTAGAATACAAAATCTACATACCGGAGACCATCCCCGACAAACATAAGCGTATCTCCGAACTGATTCAACGCAAATATAACCTCAAGATAAAGAAATATACCTCCGGAAAGAAAATAGCCAAAGACTATGGACAGAAGATATTCGAACTGATGAACGAAGCTTATAGTCCCCTCTACGGATATTCACCTCTGACCCAAAAGCAAATTGATCAGTATGTAAGAATGTATCTGCCTATTCTCGATTTGCGCATGGTAACCCTCATCACCGACGCCAACGACGAACTGGTCTGCGTAGGAATCTCCATGCCATCCCTTGCCGAAGCCCTGCAAAAATCGCACGGGCGGTTGTTGCCTTTAGGATGGTTCTATCTGCTAAAAGCATTATTCATGAAACGTCGTGCCAAAATGCTTGATTTACTACTCGTTGCCGTGAAACCCGAATATCAGAATAAAGGTGTTAACGCTTTGTTATTTTCCGATTTAATTCCGGTTTATCAAAAATTAGGTTTTATCTTTGCGGAAAGCAACCCCGAACTGGAACTGA
>ENA-ORTF01004265-ORTF01004265.1-human-gut-metagenome-genome-assembly--contig:-NODE-4265-length-11116-cov-14.728325_pt1 | contig 11116 bp, 8 predicted proteins | sample MGYA00241908_ERZ509180 | MGnify/ENA primary metagenome ERZ509180 (study PRJEB26280, sample SAMEA2338814) | human gut metagenome | biome: human gut; feature: human-associated habitat; material: faeces... | reverse complement strand
GCAAGTTCGGCGGCGAGAACTCCGGCTACAAGGTGGCCGGCGGCCTGCACGGCGTGGGCGCTTCGGTGGTCAACGCCTGCTCCGAGTGGCTCACCGTCAACGTGCGCCGCGACGGCCACGAGTACGAGCAGACCTTCCGCCGCGGCGACCCGGACGGCCCGCTCAAGTGCATCGGCACCGTAGCCGACGGCGTTACCGGCACCCGGGTCACCTTCAAGCCGGACCCGGAGATGTTCCGGGATACCACCGTGTACGACTTCGACACGCTGGAAAAGCGCCTGCGGGAAGAAAGCTTCCTGAACGCCGGTGTCAAGATCACCCTGACCGACGAGCGTGAGATGTACACTCCCGTACTGGAGGACGGCAAGGAGGGTGAACCCTGCTACCGCACCGAGGTCATGTGCTACGAGGGCGGCATCAAGAGCTTTGTCACCTATCTGGGTGAGAAGCGCAAGCTGGACGTGCTGCACCCCAATGTGATCTACCTCAAGGGCCAGACCGACCGCGGCATGGCAGAGATCGCACTGCAGTACAATTCCAGCTACAACGAGCTGCTGCTGAGCTTTGCCAACAACGTCAACACCCCGGACGGCGGCACCCACGAGGAGGGCTTCAAGAACAGCCTGACCCGCGTGTTCAACGATTATGGCCGCAGCCACGGCCTGCTGAAGGATAAGGACGAGAACCTGTCCGGTGCGGACGTGCGCGAGGGCCTGATCTGCGTGATCTCTGTCAAGCTGCAGGAGGCGGAGTTTGAGGGCCAGACCAAGGCAAAGCTGGGCAATACCGAGATCCGCACCCTTGTTTCCAACATGGTCTACTCCAAGCTGATGGAATTCTTTGAGGAGAACCCCGGCGTGGCAAAGGCCATCTTTGAAAAGGCCACCCAGGCCGCCCGCGCCCGCGCCGCTGCCAAAAAGGCCCGCGAACTGGTGCGCCGCAAGAGCGCATTGGAGACCAGCCGGATGCCCGGCAAGCTGGCAGACTGCCGCGAAAAAGACCCCAGCCGCACCGAAATCTTCATCGTCGAGGGCGATTCTGCAGGCGGTTCCGCCAAGATGGGCCGTGATTCTGCCATTCAGGCCATCCTGCCGCTGTGGGGCAAGATGCTGAACGTGGAAAAGGCCCGCGCCGATAAAATTTACGGCAACGACAAGCTGATGCCCGTTGTGCTGGCATTGGGCTGCGGCATTGGTGACGAGTTCGATATCTCCAAGCTGCGCTACGATAAAGTGTTCATCATGGCCGATGCCGATGTGGATGGCTCCCACATCTGCACCCTGATGCTCACCTTCTTCTTCCGCTATATGCGCCCGCTCATTGAGCAGGGCCATGTGTATGTGGCCCAGCCGCCTCTGTTCAAGGTGCAGAAGGGCAACACCATCAAGTACGCCTACAACGATGCCGAAATGGCTGTGCTTTCGCAGGAAATGCCCGGCGCAAAGGTGAACCGCTATAAGGGCCTTGGTGAGATGAACCCCGAACAGCTGTGGGAGACCACTATGAACCCCGATAACCGCGTGATCGTGCAGATCACCATTGACGATGCCGAGAAGGCCGATGAAGCCTTTACCATCCTGATGGGCGATCAGGTGGAGCCGCGCCGCCGCTTTATCGAGACCAACGCCCAGTACGCAAAGCTGGACGTGTAATTGGAGGAAACAATGGAAGAAGATTATGTGATGATACCGGGCAGCGGAACCAAAAAGATCATCCGCGATGTGAAAAAGGAGATCGAGACCGCATTCCTGGACTACTCCATGTCGGTCATCGTGTCCCGCGCCCTGCCCGATGTGCGCGACGGTTTGAAGCCTGTTCACCGCCGCATTCTGTACACCATGCACGAGCGCGGCAACGACCCCAGCCATCCCTACCGCAAATCCGCCGACACCGTTGGTGCGGTGCTGGGCTCCTACCATCCCCACGGCGACGCATCGGTCTACGATGCCATGGTCCGTCTGGCACAGGACTTCTCTCTGCGCTATCCGCTGGTGGATGGTCAGGGTAACTTTGGTTCTGTGGATGGCGACCCCCCGGCTGCCTACCGTTACACCGAGGCCCGCATGAGCCGCATGGCGGTGGAGATGCTGACCGATATCGAGAAGGACACCATCGACTGGGACCCCAACTTTGACGAGACCAAGAAGGAACCCAGCGTGCTGCCCTGCCGCTTCCCCAACCTGCTGGTCAACGGCAGTCAGGGCATTGCGGTCGGCATGGCCACCAACATCCCGCCCCACAACCTGAGCGAGGTCATTGACGGCTGCATCGCCTATATCGACGATCCGGACATCGACCTGCCCGGCCTGATGGAATACATCAAGGGCCCGGACTTCCCCACTGCCGGCATCATCATGGGCCGCAGCGGCATCCGCGCCGCCTACGCCACCGGCCGGGGCAAGATCACCCTGCGGGGCCGCGCCACCATCGAGGAGACCAAGAACGGCCGTACCCAGATCATCATTACGGAGATCCCGTATATGGTCAACAAGGCCCGCCTCATCGAGAACATGGCCGACCTTGTCAAGGAGAAGCGCATCGAGGGCATCACCGGCCTGAACGATGAGACCAACCGCAAGGGCATGCGCATCGTGGTGGACATCCGCAAGGACGCCAATGCACAGGTCATCCTGAACCAGCTGTACCAGTACACCCAGCTGCAGGATACCGTGGGCGTTATCATGCTGGCCATCGACCACAAGGTGCCGAAAGTCCTCACCCTGAAGCAGATGCTTCAGAAATACGTGGAATTTCAGGACGAGGTGGTGCGCCGCCGCACCCAGTACGACCTGAAAAAGGCCAAGGAGCGCGCCCACATTCTGGAAGGCCTGAAGAAGGCCACCGACATCGTGGACGAGCTGATCGCCACCATCCGCGCCTGCAAGGGCGGCATGGCAGAGGCCAAGGCTGCCATCATGGAGCAGTTCGGCTTTGACGACCCGCAGGCAGATGCCATCGTCAAGCTGCAGCTGGGCCGTCTGGCAGGCCTTGAGATCCTGAAGATCGAGGAAGAGCTTACCGGCCTGCAGGCCAAGATCGAGAACTGGGAAGCCATTCTGGCCGACGATGCCCGGGTGCTTGCCATCGTCAAGGAAGAGCTGCTGGAAATGAAAAAGCGCTTCGGCGACGAGCGCCGCACCGAGATCCAGTCCGTGACCGGTGAGGTGGATATCGAGGATCTGATCGCCGAGGAACAGTGTGTCTACACCCTGACCGAGGCCGGCTATATCAAGCGCCAGCTCAAGGCCACCTATCAGGCACAGCGCCGCGGCGGACGCGGCATCTCCGGCATGACCCGCAAGGAAGAGGACATCGTGCAGGAGATGTTCGTAGGCTCCACCCACGACTATGTGCTCTTTGTTACCGACCGGGGCCGTCTGTTCCGCATCAAGGGCTACACCATTGCCGAGGGCAGCCGCACCAGCAAGGGCAGCAACATCGTCAACCTGCTGCAGCTGGCCGAGGGCGAAAAGGTCACCAACATGATCTGCCAGTCGAAGGAAGCCGACACCGAGGGCGGCTTTGTGACCATGGTCACGAAGCAGGGCCTCATCAAGCGCACCCCGCTGGAGCAGTATGCTAACATCCGTAAGTCCGGCCTGATCGGCATTGCCCTGAACGAGGGCGACGCTCTGGCATGGACCCGCCTGACCTCCGGCCACGATATGCTCATCGTTGCCACCCGCAACGGTCAGGCCATCCGCTTCAACGAAGCCGATGCACGTCCCATGGGCCGCAGCGGCCACGGCGTGCGCGCCATCCGTCTGGCCGAGGGCGATGAAGTTGTGGGCGTGTGCATCTGCCGCGAGGGCGGCACGGTGCTCACCGTCACCGAGAACGGCAAGGGCCGCCGGTCGGACATCGATACCTACCGCATCACCGCCCGCGGCGGCAAGGGCATCCGCAACTACGATGCCGCCAAGGATAAGGTGGCTGCGGTCAAGATCGTGGACGATGTGGATGATGTGCTGCTGAGCAGTCAGGAGGGCATCATCATCCGTCTGCACGCCAACGAGATCCCGCTGCAGAGCCGCTACGGTTCCGGCGTGCGGGTGATGCGCTTGGGTGAGAACGACAAGGTGATGGTACTTGCCCGCACCGACCACGACGACGAGGCCCAGACCGAGCAGATCGACACCTCCGATGCCGATGCCGAACCCACCGCAGAGCAGCTTGCCGCCATGGAAGCTGCGGATGCTGCCGCCGCTGCAGAAGCCCCGGAAGCAGACGATAAGGGCGAAGAGTAAACCTTGAAAACACAATAAGATTTGAAAGAAGCCGCCGCGCAGAGATTTCTGCACGGCGGCTTCTTTTCAAATCCATCCAAACCATGTATAATAGAAATAGCGTGTGAAGAATAAAAATAAACACAGAAAGTGGTTTAAGGAACATGACAAAGCAAAAAAAATCCCCGGAGATCAGCATCATCGTGCCGGTGTATAAGGTGGAAAAATACCTGAACGAATGCATTGATTCCATTCTGGCACAGACCTTTACGGATTTTGAGCTGATCCTGGTGGACGATGGCTCCCCGGACAACTGCCCTGCCCTGTGTGATGCAGCGGCGGAAAAAGACAGCCGCGTGCGGGTGATCCACCAGCAGAATAAGGGGCTGAGCGGGGCGAGAAATGCCGGAATCGATGTTGCACGGGGAAATTGGCTCTCCTTCATTGATTCGGACGACACCGTGGAAAAGACCTTCTGCGAGAAGCTCTACCGTGCGGCGACGGAGTCCGGCGCAGAGCTTGCGGCCTGCAACATGCTGTTTCTGGAAGTGGACGGCTCCCTGAGCGGCTATCAGGAGCACCCGCTGCGGGACGAAGTAATCTCGCAGGACGAAGCGTTCCACCGCATTCGTCTCGCGCCGCTCATTCAGGCGGCAACGCGGCTGCACCGCCGGGAACTGTTCGAGACGCTGCGCTTCCCGATGGGCAAAAACTACGAGGATGCCTTTACCACACCCACCGTCTACGAGCAGGTCACCAAGGTGGCCTGCGTGGGCGAAACGCTCTACCACTACCGGCTGAACCCGCAGGGCATCATGCGCGGAAAAAAAACTCTGAAAAGTCTGGAGGAGGTCGAGGCAAACTATAAACTTCTGCAATGCACCCTGAAGCACGGCAAAAAGGACGCCGCTTTTTTACAATATGCGCTGATGAAAAAATATTTCCGGGGCATTAAAAAGCGGCTCCCGCCGGAGCTGCGGCAGGATGCCAAGGTAAAGCAGACCGAAGCCTGCATTGCACAAGCAAAAGCGGAGATCCGGCAGGGCGGGGCCTATACCCTGCGCAACGTGCTGGAAACGGCGCTCAACTTTGTAGCGCCACAGCGCTACTATGACTATAAGTACCACCGCAAACCGGTCCGAAAGGAGAACGCGCTGTGAGTGGGCGGAATGCAAAGAATCCGCAGAAATATCCGGAGATCAGCATCATCGTGCCAGTGTATCAGGTGGAAAAATATCTGAATGAGTGCATTGATTCCATCCTCGCTCAGACCTTTACAGATTTTGAACTGATCCTTGTGGACGATGGCTCACCGGACAACTGCCCTGCCCTGTGCGATGCAGCAGCAAAAAGGGACAGCCGCGTGCGGGTGATCCATAAGCAAAACGGCGGTGTAAGTACAGCCCGCAATGCGGGTCTGGATGCAGCACAGGGAAATTGGATCGCGTTTGTGGATTCGGATGATACGGTGGAACCGGAGTATCTGGAAAAAATGCATAAGGCAGTGCTGGAAACGGGTGCAGATTTTGCAATCTGCAGCAGTCAGTGCATTGATGAAACGGGCAAAACGCTTGCAGGCGGAGAACATCGCCTTTTGAACGAGTTTTTGCCGCAGGAGGAAGTTCTGCGCCGGATGGTGGTGTCGGATTTTCAGGTTCCGTGGAATAAGCTTTATCGCCGAAAACTGCTGGAAAATCTGCGCTATCCAGAAAACAAGGCGTTTGAAGATACCTGTCTCATGCCGGTCATTTACGCAAGAGCGGCTTCTGCCTGCGGTGTATGGGATTTTTTATACAATTACCGCATCGTTACCGGCAGTGCCATGCACCGCAAGACTACCTTGAAAACACTGGACTGGGTGGAAGCATGGTACCGCCTGTTTGATGTGCTGTACCAAAACGGCATCCGAGATGCTTTGTGTGCAGCCTATCGCCCGATTTTGACTGCCGTGTGGGACATCTGGCTGCACCTGACACCGGAAGAGCGCAAAAGCCCCCGGATGAAGGAAGCCTTTGCGTATGAGCGCACAGCCCGCCATCGGCTGATGCAAGCCCGCGGCGTAACACTAAAAAATTTGTGGGCGGCAGTGGTCTGCGCTGCATCGGCCTGCAGTTATCTGGATCTATGCCGCAAAAGGGCGGAAAGACGGCAGAAAACGACCTGAAGCAATGAGGAGTTTATTGTGCAGGAACAACATAAAAAACAGCCGGAGATCAGCATCATCGTGCCGGTATATAAGACAGAGCGTTTCCTGAGCGCCTGCATCTCTTCCATCCTTGCCCAGACCTTCACGGATTTTGAGCTGATCCTGGTGGACGATGGCTCTCCGGACAGCTGCCCTGCTTTGTGCGATGCCGCAGCAGCAAAGGACAGCCGCATCCGGGTCATCCACCAGAAGAATCGTGGCCTGAGCGGAGCACGCAATGCCGGGCTGGACGCGGCAGAGGGCGAATGGATCGCCTTTGTGGATTCAGACGACACCATCATGCCGGACTTCTGCGCAAAGCTTTACCATGCGGCGCAGGAGGCCGGTGCACAGATGGCCGTGTGCAATTACCGGCAGGTGGACGAAGCCCTGACCCCCATTCGGGAGCAGTATCTGCATGTGCGGCGGGAGGTGCTGACCCCGGAGCAGGCGTTGGAGCACAGCACCCTTCTGCCCTACATGGTGGTGTGGAACAAGCTGTACCACCGCAGCATTTTTGCGCAGCTGCGCTTTGCAGAGGGCAAGCTGAACGAGGACACCCTGCTGATCGCCTACGCCTACGAAAAAGCGGACAGAATCGCAAATATCCCGGATGCGCTGTACCTTTACCGCAAGGTGGCGGGCAGCATTGTCAACAGCAAAGTCACCCTGCGCAATCTCGACCGTGTGGAAGCAAACTATACCGTGTTTGAGTGCGTCCGCCGCCATGGCATCACGGGTTCGCTGTGTGAGCTGTACTGGGCACTGCTGCACTCCCTGATCGATGTGGGAATGCACCTGACCGCCGAAGAGCGCCGGAGTGCCCGGATGCAGCAGGCGCGGGAGTACGAGCGCTGCGCCCGCCGGGCCTTGCGTCAGGAACATGCTGTTACCCTGAGAGCACTGGGCAACACCCTGTGTTTTATTATTTCACAGGACTGGTATTTTGCCCGCCGATGGAAAAATACCGTGTAACCGCGCAGGTTTGTCTGGACTTCCCTGCAAAGATATGCTACAATGGCAAAACAATCACAAATACCCGTGGGGGAGTAGCAGGCGCTTTTGCAGGGCGCAGCAAGTCAACATGATGACCGTTGGTTCCGGTCTGGCTTGCTTTCATTTGCGAGACTCATGTGTTTTTGGCGCATAGAACAGCGCCCGTGCACATGGAGTTGGTTTCAAAAAAATCACCCGGTCCCGGACGTACATGTGCGCCCGGGACCGGGTTTTGTATTGCCCGATATTCTGGTCAGATTCAGGAGGCAGACAATATGGAATGGAGTTTTGTATTTTTCCTCAACAGTGCCCTGCTGGGCGTGGGCCTTGCAATGGATGCGTTCTCGGTGTCCATGGCAAACGGCCTGCACGACCCCCGCATGAGCAGGGGAACCATGTGCAGGATCGCGGGCACCTTTGCCCTTTTTCAGGCCGTGATGCCCATGACAGGCTGGGTGTGCGTCCACACCATTGTGGAGCTGTTCTCTTCGTTTGAAAAATTCATCCCGTGGATCGCGCTGGCTCTGCTGGGCTATATTGGCGGCAAAATGCTTGTGGATGGCATCAAGGGCGAAGAGGCCGAAGAAGCAGCAGAGCTGAGTGCGGGTGCACTGCTCATGCAGGGCGTGGCTACCAGCATTGATGCGCTTTCCGTCGGCTTCACCATTTCGGAATACGGCTGGCTGATGGCACTTGCGGCATCGCTCATCATTGCGGTGGTCACCTTCTTTATCTGCATGGCGGGCCTGCGCATCGGCAAAAAGTTTGGCACCAAGCTCTCCGGCAAGGCATCCATTCTGGGCGGCATTATCCTCATTGGCATTGGTCTGGAAATTTTTATTTCCGGGGTGTTCTGAAATTCAGACAGCATAAAACAAAAGGGCACGGCGCTGCAATGCGCTGTGCCCTTTTGTTTTATAAAATGTTCCACATAGAACAATTACTTTTCCGGCTCAAAATAATCGGCATATTCCTCGGTCAGCTTGGAGCCAAGCCGCCGGATGCCGCCGTACAGGTGCCGTTCCACCAGTGGCTCAAAGGCAGCAAGGTCGCACCGCTCGATGGCGTTCATCAGGTTGCGGTGGTCTGCGATCACCTCGGCAAGACCGCCGGTGGTCATGGTGTCCAGCATCCGGAAGCGGCTGTAGTCGGCGTGGGCGTTCTGCAGGGTGCTCCACAGGTACATTTTATCCATGGCCGCAAACCATGTCCCGTGCAGGGCACGGTCGGCCTCGTACAGCTTGTTGTAATCCGGGCTCTCCATGGCCGCAAGGGCTTCGTAGGCTTCCACCCGCCTGCGGATCAACGCCCGCTGCTCCGGGGTGCACCGGGGCGAAAAATCCCGCAATACGCGGGCTTCCACGGCGGTGCGCTCGTAGATCAGTTCGTCTACGATGCGGCGGTTCAGCCGGGTAACGGTGGTGCCCTTGTAAGGCACAATCTTTACCAGCCCGTTTTCCTGCAGCTTCTGCAGCACCACCCGGATCAGGGTGCGCGGTGCGCCAAAGCGGGCACAGAGCGGATTTTCGCTCAGCGAAGAGCCGGGGCGGATGGTCAGGTCAATGATCTCCCGCTCCAGCACAGCATAGATCTCAGCATCAGTTTTGTATTGTTCCATACCTCTCACCTAATGAAAATGATGTATTCCTTTAGCGGGCTCGCCCTCTCAGTCAAAGCCTGTCGGCTTTGCCAGCTCTCCCAAAGGGAGAGCCTTTGGCAGTCCACGCGGACTGTATCTCTATGCCAAGGCCTCTCCCTTTGGGAGAGGTGTCACCGCAGGTGACGGAGAGGGCTAGGATGCTGACCGTATACAACAATCTTATTCTAAAAACTCTTTCCACGGTGCGGCGTCCGGCAGCGGCAGCATAAATGCCATGGGCTTTCCGGTCTCCGGGTGCAAAAACTGCAGGCCGCAGCTCTGCAGGGCAATGCTGCCTTTTACGCGGCTTCCGTATTTGCCGTCTCCGGCCAGCGGATGCTTCCGGGATGCAAACTGCACCCGGATCTGATGGGTGCGGCCGGTGTGCAGCGTGATCTCAGCAAGGCTCATCTCTCCTGCCGTTTTCACGATGCGGTATTCCAGCACGGCTTCCCGTACGCCCTTGCGGGGGCGGCTGACCGGGAACACCCGGCCCCGGCGGCTGTCCTTGAACAGCCAGTCCCGCAGGGTGCCTTCGGCGGGCAGTGCTTCGTCCGGCCCGCCTGCAATGACGGCCCGATATCGCTTGATGAACTGCGGCACTTCCGGCTTCCCTTCGGCCCTGCCATCCTGCACAGCGTAGGCGTTCTGGCTCTGGGTGATCTGACGGCTGAGTGCGGCCGCAGCCCCGGGCGTTCTGGCAAACACCATCAGACCGGAAACACCCGTGTCCAACCGGTGCACCACGCCTACAAAGGCATCCGGCTGGCCCCACAGCTGCCGCAGGGCTGCGGGCACGCCCTCTTCGCTGGAAAGTCCGGCGGGCTTGTCCAGCACCACAAGGGCGGCATCTTCGTACAGGATATTCACAGCCTGCCCTCGGCGATCAGGGCCTTGAGCTTCAGGATACCGGCAATGGTCTTGCCGTCCCGGATCTCGCCGCTCATGACCATCTCATAAGCTTTATCCAGCGGCACACGGTCAGGGGTCAGGAATTCATCGGCATCCAGATGCATCTGGGTCTTGTGCAGGCCGGTGGCGACCCATGTATAGATCACTTCGGTGTCATAGCCCACGGTGGGGAAAAACTGGCCCAGAGAGATATAATTGTCCGCGGTCAGGCCGCACTCCTCGCCCAGCTCCCGCTTGGCGGCTTCAAAGGGGTCCTCACCCTTTTCCAGCTTGCCGGCAGGCAGCTCCCACAGCTCCTGCTGCATGGCGTAGCGGAACTGACGCACCATGCAGATGGTGCCGTCCTCAAAATAGGGCAGGATGCACGCACCGCCGTGGTGATGCACCACTTCGCGTTCGGCGGTCTTGCCGTTTTCCAGCAGAGCAGTGTCTTTTGTCAGGGTGATCACCCGGCCCTCGAAGAGCACCTCGCTGGTGAGTGTTTTTTCGTAATGCACGGTCTTCTCCATTTTATTACCCTCTTTGCCCGGCACAGCGCCGGTTTTCTATGGCTTCAGTTTACGGCAAAATGAGGTTTGTTGTCAATAAAGATGTGATAAATACAAGGGAGAGGGTTCTCTCCCTTTTTTGCGAAAAAAATTACAGGATCTGGCAAAGCAGGCAGGCCAAAACCGGAAAATCCGCGCCAGCGCTCACTTTAACGAACTAAAGACGTACAAAAGCGCTAAAAAAATTTCTTTATTTTTGGTGCGTTTGTTGAGCGGTTTGCGTTTACTTTATGGGCGGAATTTGCTATTATAGTATACAAGCAATAGTGCCTTTATGGGGTTCTCCGGTCCCATGTGGGGCATATTGCCCCGCGCAAAAGGTACCAAATTCTGAATAATGGAGGAAGAAAAATGCCTAGAGCAAAGCAAACTATGGATGGCAATACCGCTGCCGCCCATGTAGCGTATGCCTACACGGACGTGGCTGCCATCTACCCCATTACCCCGTCTTCTCCGATGGCTGACTCTGTGGACCAGTGGTCCGCAGCTGGCCAGAAGAACATCTTCGGCAATCAGGTCAAGGTCGTCGAGATGGAATCTGAGGCAGGCGCTGCTGGCGCTGTGCACGGCTCTCTGGGTGCAGGTGCTGTTACCACCACCTTCACCGCTT
>ENA-ORTF01004258-ORTF01004258.1-human-gut-metagenome-genome-assembly--contig:-NODE-4258-length-11146-cov-2.677486_pt1 | contig 11146 bp, 10 predicted proteins | sample MGYA00241908_ERZ509180 | MGnify/ENA primary metagenome ERZ509180 (study PRJEB26280, sample SAMEA2338814) | human gut metagenome | biome: human gut; feature: human-associated habitat; material: faeces... | reverse complement strand
AAAAGAAGAATGATAATCCAACTGCATCCGCTATCTCCGTTGCTGCATCCGCCACATGTTGTTGCTGCTAAATCACTCATAAATCCTCCATTTGTCGATTTCATCGACTTAATAATTATCTACAATCTCATAATATGCGGTGTGGGTTGTCTTATTTACAAAAAATTGAAAGAAATTTGAAAAAAGGTTAAAATGACTTTTGGAGTGGCGAAAAATGGAGGATGAATTGATTTTATTTAGAAAAAATTAATTAAAAATCATAGGGCTATATGATATAATCAATCTAAAAACAGGAAAGAGGTAATTATGTTTAGAAAGAAAATAAACAGCACATATGGAATTATAAAGGCAGCGGTGAGTTTATTGCTTGTCATTTCGCTTACAGGATGTTCGTTATCCGGCGGTGATAAAAAAGCTGAAAATACAAAGGCACCTGCGTCTACCGTAAAACAGGCAGAGGTAAAAACTTTGTCAAAGGAAGATGCATTTGCAAAGGCAGCACAGTATCTTAAGAATATGAGTGTTGAACAAAAAGTCGGACAGTTATTTGTGGTAAATCTTGAACAGCTCGATTCATCTAAAGGAAGTTATTATGAGTGGAAAAAATGCTCAAAGAAGATGAAAGAAGCTATTAAGAAAAACTGCATAGGCGGAGTTATAATGTTTTCGAGAAATATCGGAAAAAGAAAGCAGACGAAAAAACTTATAAAAGAAATTCAGAAAGCGGCTGACATTCCGGCATTTGTAACGGTTGATGAAGAGGGCGGAGAGGTTGCAAGAATCGCAGGCAATCCTGATATGAAAACAACAAAGTATCCTTCAATGGAGGATGTTGGCAAAAAGAAAGATGCTGATTATGTAAACAATATGGGAAAAACCATAGGATATGATATAAAAAAGCTGGGCTTTAATGTTGATTTTGCACCGGTTGCAGATGTAAAGACGAGTAACCTGAATCTTGAGATAGGTTCAAGGTCATTTGGAAAAGACCCGAACAAGGTGGCAGAGCTAGTGGAGGCATTTGTAAAAGGTATCCAGTCAACAAATGTTTCGGCAACACTCAAACATTTTCCGGGACAAGGTTCGTCAAAGGGGGATACTCATATTGAAAATGTAAATATTGACAGCAGTATAGCTGCACTTAGAAAAGTCGATTTTGTACCTTTTGAAAAAGGAATAAAGGCAGGTGCCGATTTTGTAATGGTATCGCATATATCGGTAAGCAGGGTTACGGAGACTGCACAGCCGGCAAGTATGTCAGAACTTATCATGAAGACCATACTCAGAGAGGAACTTGGTTTTGAGGGCGTTATAATAACAGATGCTATGGATATGGCATCAATAACAGACGAATACTCGTCAGAAGAAGCTGCACTAGGCGCATTCGAGGCAGGTGCCGATATAATCCTTATGCCTACGGATTTTGAAGAAGCATATAAAAATATACTTTCAGCGGTAGAATCAGGAGAGATAGGTATGGACAGACTCGATGAGTCAGTTCAGAGAATACTCACTGTTAAATTCATGAGGGGAATAATCCCTGAGAATGTGGATAGTCCGGTACAGGCTGCAACGGCACAGGCGGTAACAACAACACCGCAATAGATTTTTTTGTGTTTATATTTATGAAGAGTGAAAAGTAACCGTTTTTTGTTATATTTATACGAAAAATCAATATTAACTTGCGATTTTGTAAAAAATTGATATAATTATATTTGTGGTAATTGCGTTAAAATACAAATCCGGAGGAAACAATGAATAACGAAACAAATTATTGCGGGGAAAGAAAATCCTGTCAGAAAGGTGATTGCAAAGGTTGTCTTCTGAGAGGTATAGAGGAACCTAAACTCGGAGAAGAATGTGGAGTTTTTGGTATGTATGACCTTGATGGAAATGATGTTGCATCTTCAATCTATTATGGATTGTTTGCATTACAGCATCGTGGACAGGAAAGCTGTGGTATCGCAGTCAGCAGGACAGATGGTCCGCCGAGAAATTCAAATGTATGCAAAGGTATGGGACTTGTAAATGAAGTCTTTAATGCAGAAAATCTTGAAAAGATGGCAGGTGATATCGGAGTAGGTCATGTGCGTTATTCGACAGCGGGGGCAAGTGTTGCTGAGAATACACAGCCACTTGTTTTGAACTATATAAAAGGTACTCTCTCAATGGCACACAACGGAAACCTTGTAAATGCATTAGAACTTAGAAATGAGCTTGAGATGAACGGAGCTATTTTTCAGACAAGTATCGACTCAGAGGTTATTGCTTATCTTATTGCAAGGGAAAGACTAAAGACCGGAAAAGTTGAAGAAGCCGTTAAAAATGCGATGGTTAAGCTTAAGGGAGCATACTCACTTGTTGTGGCAAGTCCGAGAAAACTTATAGGAGCAAGAGATCCATTTGGATTCAGACCACTATGTATAGGAAAGAGGGACAATGCATATGTACTTTCATCAGAGTCATGTGCACTCGATACGGTGGGGGCAGAGTTTATAAGAGATGTAGAACCGGGTGAGATTGTAACCATCACACAGGATGGCATAAAATCTGACAAGAGTCTGACACAGGCAAAAGCGGCAAAATGTATATTTGAGTATATTTATTTTGCAAGACCTGACAGTTACATAGACGGCATATCAGTAAATTCGTCGAGGATAACAGCCGGAAGGATTCTGGCACAGACGCATCCGGTAGATGCAGACATCGTAGTAGGTGTACCTGAATCAGGAAATGCGGCAGCTATGGGATATGCAATGGAGTCCGGAATACCTTATGGCATTGCATTCGTCAAGAACAGTTATGTGGGAAGAACATTTATCAAACCTAAGCAGTCGGCGAGAGAGTCGAGCGTAAGAGTAAAATTAAATGCGTTAAGGGAAGTTGTAAGGGGCAAGAGAGTTGTAATGATAGATGATTCCATTGTAAGAGGAACGACAAGTGCAAGGATAGTAAAGATGATAAAAGATGCAGGAGCATCTGAGGTGCATGTACGCATCAGTTCACCACCGTTTCTGTATCCGTGTTATTTTGGAACGGATGTACCGTCAAGTGACCAGCTTATAGCATACAATCATTCAGTAGAACAGATATGTGAGATGATAGGTGCAGATTCTCTCGGTTATCTTGACATAGAAAGATTAAGTGAACTTATAGACGGAGACAAAGGTTATTGTAATGCCTGCTTCTCCGGAAATTATCCTGTAGAGCCTCCTAAGGAGGATATAAGAGGAGATTTTGAAAAGTAATCCTCAGACACAGGATACGATATGATACGAAAAGTTAAAAATTCAGACCTGATATTATAAACTATGGCACAAAGCTGATGATGTTTTATCATCACGGAAGGGAAAGGAATAGAAGATATGAGTTATGATAGATATACAAGCCCGCTTTCAGAGCGTTATGCAAGTAAAGAAATGCAATACATTTTTTCGCCTGATAAGAAGTTTAAAACCTGGAGAAGACTCTGGATTGCACTTGCAGAAGCGGAAAATGAACTCGGACTTAAAAATGAGCAGAGCCGGCGGTAACTAAAGAGCAGATAGACGAGCTTAAGGCAAATGCCGATAACATAAACTATGATGTGGCAAAACAGAGAGAAAAAGAAGTCCGCCATGATGTTATGTCGCATGTATATGCATACGGTGTACAGTGTCCTAAGGCAGCAGGAATCATCCATCTTGGAGCAACATCCTGCTATGTAGGAGACAATACAGATGTTATTGTTATGACAGAGGGGCTTAAGCTTGTAAGAAAAAAACTTATCAATGTTATTGACGAACTTTCAAAATTTGCAGACAAATATAAAAGCCAGCCGACACTTGCATTTACACATTTTCAGCCGGCACAGCCTACAACGGTAGGTAAGAGAGCTGCATTATGGCTTCAGGAATTTGTTATGGATCTTGAAGATGTTGAATATGTTCTTTCTACTATGAAGCTTTTAGGTTCAAAGGGAACCACAGGAACGCAGGCAAGTTTCATGGAACTTTTTGACGGTGATGAGGAAAAGGTTAAAAAGTTAGATGATATTATTGCAAAGAAGATGGGATTTGAAAAATGTTTCCCTGTTTCAGGACAGACATATTCGCGTAAACTTGATACACGTGTATTGAATGTTCTTGCCGGTGTTGCTGCAAGTGCACATAAATTTTCAAATGATATAAGACTTTTACAGCATCTTAAAGAGATAGAGGAGCCATTTGAGAAAAACCAGATAGGTTCATCAGCTATGGCATATAAGAGAAATCCTATGAGAAGTGAGCGTATCGCATCGCTTTCAAGATATGTCATGTCAGATGTGACAAACACAATGTTCACATCTGCGTGTCAGTGGTTTGAGAGAACACTTGATGATTCGGCAAATAAGAGAATCAGTATTCCGGAGGGATTCCTTGCAACAGACGGAATCTTGGACCTCGTGCTCAATGTTGTTGATGGACTTGTAGTTTATGATAAAGTTATAGAGAAACGTCTTATGTCAGAACTTCCGTTTATGGCAACTGAAAATATCATGATGGATTCAGTAAAGGCTGGCGGAAACAGACAGGAACTTCATGAGGAAATTCGTAAACTTTCAATGAAAGCCGGAGAAAATGTAAAGAAATATGGAAAAGATAACAATCTTCTTGAACTCATTGCAGACGATGATAAGTTCCCGGTAGGAATTGAAGAATTAAATGCAACGATGGATCCGGCAAAATATGTTGGACGTTCAGCTTCACAGGTTACGGAATTTCTTGAAAATATCGTAAATCCTATCTTGGATGCAAATAAAGATATATTAGGAGTTAAGGCAGAAATAAATGTCTGATAAAAATAATTAAATTAGGGCTTGCAAAAGGGTATGAATTGAAAATTTGGCAAGCAGAATGGAGGCTATATGGCAGCTAAGCGTATTTTGACTTCCAGGGCAACACAAAATATGATAGTGGCAGATGATGTTTATACATCAGATGATAAGCTGGTAATTCCTGAAGGTACGGTACTTACGGAAGATATTATTGATTCACTAAAAGAATATGGTGTCTTCGCAATTAGAATTAAAGTTGATGAGGATGGAAACAATGCAGCAGCGGAGAATGAAAAAGTCATGCCTGCCGGGGACGAAGTCTTGAACGAACAGAGGCAGGAAATTAAAAACTCAGCAGAACAGGAACAAGAAAGCTTTCTGAAACAAGTTAAAGAGAGCAAAGAGTTTGAAGTGTTTCACAGTGCATTTGTTGACAGCGTTGACAATCTTAAAAATGTATTCAGCAAGGTTGTAATGCACAATGAGCAGATAGATGGTGAGTCGATACTCAGCGATGTTGAAAATGTTGTATCGAAAGGAAGAAATAGTATTCATATTCTTGATATGCTTCAGTGTATGAGAGGGTATGATGATGTAACATATGTTCACAGTGTCAATGTTGCATTGCTCAGTAATATGATAGGGCGTATTGTATATCCGGACATTAGTGACGAGGAACTTAAGGTACTTACATTGGCAGGACTTCTTCATGATATAGGAAAAATGATGGTACCTGACAATATAATACAGAAAAAAGGCAGACTTACACTTCCGGAGTATAATCTTGTCAAGACGCATGTACTGTTTGGAAATAATATTCTTAAAGGCATTGACAATCTTGACCCAAGGATAGCAGAAGTTGCGATGCGTCATCATGAGAGATGTGATGGAACCGGTTATCCGGGGGGATACAAAAGAGAACAGATAGAGCCATTTGCGAGAATTGTCGCAATAGCGGATACATATGATGCCATGACATCAGACAGAGCATATAGGGCAGCAATATGTCCGTTTGATGTTATAGAGATGTTTGAACGCGAGGGAATCGTCAAGTATGATGTTGAGTTTTTGCTTCCGTTTCTCGAAAAAGCAGTACAGGCATATATGAATACTAATGTAAGGCTTTCCACAAATCAGATTGGAAAAGTAATAATGATAAACAAAAATGAATTTTCAAAGCCTGTTGTCCAGGTGGGAGATGAATTTTATGACTTATCAAAAGAAACAAATGATATTGTTATAGATAAGGTCTTGATATAATTCTTCAAATTAGGTATAATCCATTGTGGTCTTATAAATAAAGACATGAGAATGTTGTCTTACTGCCGGCGGTCATATCATAAGCACGAACAGTGGTATATTGTCAAAGGGGTCAGCAGACTCATCTATACATATCGTAAAATATATGGTGTCATACATATTATGACAGATTGGAGGATTTTTATGGTTACAGCTATCGTAGGTGCTAACTGGGGAGATGAAGGTAAAGGTAAGATTACTGATATGCTTGGAGAAGAGTCGGACATCATCGTTCGTTTCCAGGGAGGAAGTAATGCAGGTCATACAATTATAAACAACTATGGTAAATTTGCATTGCATTTACTTCCATCAGGTGTATTTTATGATCATACTACAAGTATTATCGGTAATGGTGTTGCACTCAATATCCCATATTTATTCAATGAAATAAATGAACTTGTTAAAAGAGGAGTACCACAGCCAAAAATCCTCGTATCTGACAGGGCTCAGATTCTTATGCCTTATCATGTCGCGTTTGATGAGTATGAAGAAGAAAGACTTGGCAAGAAGTCATTTGGTTCTACAAAGTCAGGAATTGCACCATTTTATTCAGATAAATATGCAAAGATTGGAATCCAGGTTTCAGAGCTTTTCCAGGATGATGATGCATTAAAAGAGAAGATTGAAAGAATTTGTGTCCAGAAAAATGTTATATTAAAACATTTATACAATAAACCTGAACTTGACCAGGCAGAGATACTTGATACACTTCATAAGTACAGAGATATGGTTGCACCATATGTATGTGATGTATCTGCATATCTTAGGAAGGCTATTAAAGAAGGAAAGAATATTCTTTTAGAGGGACAGCTTGGTTCACTCAAAGATCCGGACCACGGAATTTATCCTATGGTTACATCATCATCAACACTTGCCGCATACGGAGCAATCGGTGCAGGCATACCACCATATGAGATAAAGAATCGTTACTGTAGTCAAGGCTTATTCAAGTGCTGTTGGAGCAGGTGAATTTGTAAGTGAGATTCTTGATGAGGAAGAAGCAGACAAACTTCGTAAACATGGTGGTGACGGCGGAGAGTATGGAGCAACAACAGGTCGTCCTCGTCGTATGGGATGGTTTGATGCGGTTGCAACGCGTTACGGATGTGAGATTCAGGGTGCAACTGAGGTTGTACTTACAGTGCTTGATTGTCTCGGTTATCTCAAGGAAATTCCGGTATGTGTAGGTTATGAGATTGATGGAGAAGTCGTAAAAGACTTCCCTGTTACGGCAAAGCTTGCAAAAGCAAAGCCTGTTTACAAAGTTCTTCCGGGATGGAATTGTGACATAAGCGGAATCAAAGAATATGATAAACTTCCAAAAGAATGTAGGGACTACATTGAGTTTATTGAAAAAGAAATCGGAGTTCCTATTAAGATGGTATCAAATGGACCAAAGAGACATGATATTATTCATAGAGCTTAAAAATATATAAATCAAGAAAATATACGGGTTAGTTGGTTTTCAGATACGGCATAATGCTTTTGAAAAACGATTAGCCCGTATAGTGTTAAGTGGAAAGGAAATTATGAATTACGGCAAAAAAGAGATAGACAGCAAAATAGACAAAATTAATTCATCTAATAAAAAAATATTCAACAAAATAAAGCTTAATGTAAAGATTTTTGCTGTTATCATTGTGTTTACCTTGATTTTGTGTGCGGTATTTTCGGGAGTCGGGATAGTAAGAGGACTTACGGACAGTGCACCTGATATAAATGAAGAAAATATAATGCCTGATGGATATCCTTCCATTATATATGATGCTAACGGTAAAAAGGTTCAAAAACTGATGGGCATAAACGCTAACAGAGAGTATAAAGATAACTGACATTCCTGAGTGTGTTCAGAATGCATTTGTTGCAATCGAGGATGCAAGATTTTACAAACACAGTGGTGTAGATCTTCAGGGGATTTTGCGTGCGGTGTTTTCAGCATTATCTGATGAAAAAGTGACGCAGGGAGCGAGTACCATTACCCAGCAGCTTTTGAAAAATCAGGTGTTTGGCGGTGGAAATGAAAAGTCATTTTTTGGAAAAGTTTCAAGAAAGATACAGGAACAGTCACTTGCCATTAAGCTTGAAAGTACCATAGACAAGAAAAAAATACTTGAATATTATCTGAACACGATAAATCTTGGACAAAATACAATGGGGGTTGAGACGGCAAGCAAAAGATATTTTGGAAAATCAGTTTCAAAACTGACGGTATCTGAGGCAGCAGTGCTTGCGGGAATTACCCAAAATCCGACAGAATATAATCCTATCACAGAGCAGCAGAACAATGAAGCAAAAAGAAAGATTATATTGAAAAATATGCTTGATCAGGAATATATAACTGAAGATGAGTATGAGGAAGCATTGGGGGATGATGTTTACAGCCGGATACAAGATATAAATAAAGAAAAAAGGACATCTTCTTATGGTGATATAAACTCATATTATGTTGATGCGGTTATTGAAAATGTTGTAAGTGATCTTAAACAGAAACTTGGATATACGGAAACACAGGCATATAATGCAATCTACAGGGAGGGGTTGAAAATATATACTTGTCAGGATCAGTCACTTCAAAAGATATGTGATGATGTTATAAACAATGATAAATATTATCAGAAAAATACAAAGTCGTATCTTTCATATCAGCTTAAGGTAAAAAAATCAGATGGTAAAACTGAATTATATACTGAGGGCGATGTAATAGCATTTATAAATAATGCACACAAAAAGAGAATAAGTTTTTATTTTAAAAACCGTAAAAAAGCTGAGAAGTATATAAAATTGTTTAAAAAGAAAAATTTGGATAAACATGATAAGATACTGAGTGAGAGCATCAATCTGATAAAGCAGCCGCAGGCATCTTTTGTTTTGATGGAACAGTCTACAGGAAAAGTTAGGGCTATAGTGGGAGGAAGAGGTGAAAAGACAGCAAACAGAACATTGAACAGGGCATCTTCCTCAAAGAGACAGCCGGGTTCTACATTTAAAGTTTTATCGACATATCTGCCTGCACTTGATACAAGTGGTTTTACACTTGCAAATGTTATGGATGATGCACCATACAAATATCCCGGAACAAATAAGCGTGTAAAAGACTGGGATTCATCAGGATACAAAGGACTTACATCACTGCGACAGGGTATTGTCGATTCGGTAAATATTGTTACGGTAAAAACTTTTCAGAAAGTTACACCACAGACCGGATTTGATTATCTGTTAAATCTTGGATTTACGACATTAGTTGACCGGCGAGAGACTTCAGATGGGCAGATATATTCAGATATTCAGCTTCCGACAGCACTCGGTGGACTTACGGATGGTGTAACCAATGTTGAGCTTACGGCGGCATATGCTGCGATAGCAAATGGTGGAACATATATAAAGCCTGTATATTATACAAAAATAGTTGACTCTAAGGGAAATGTTCTGCTGCAAAACAGTAAGTCCGGTAAAAAAGTGATGAAGAATACGACGGCATGGCTTCTTACTGATGCAATGAAAGATGTGATAAAAAGAGGAACAGGAAAGAAAGCTGCATTTAAGAAAATCAAGATGACACAGGCAGGAAAAACAGGAACAACATCTGACAATACGGACTTCTGGTTTGAGGGATATACACCGTATTATACGGCAGGAATATGGCTTGGCTATGATTCGATGTTTACGCAGATGTCAGGAAGTGCAAGCAAGATAATGTGGCGTGATATTATGGAGAAAGTTCATAAAGTCAAAAAATTGAAGAATAAAAACTTTAAGAAACCGGAAGACATAATAACTAGAAAAATATGTAAGAAGTGCGGCAAGCTTGCGGTTTACGGTCTTTGTGACAGAGCACTTGATGGAAATGATATAAAAACCGAATATTTTGCAAGAGGAACACAGCCAAAGGAAAGTTGTGATTGTCATGTGAAATATACTTTTTCAAATTCAACCGGTAATATGGCAGAAACAGGTGCATCTGCTTCGACTAATGATAAAGTGTATCTCAATAAAGACGAATCAACTTATAAGGCACAGACAAAAGATACACCGTATCTTATACCAGGCTGGTTGAAATAAAGTCAGCGTGTCCCTGCATCCAGATAACGCCCTTGAAGCGACGACCTATCATAGGTTCTCCTTCAAGGTCTTTTCTGTTTATGGAGATGTTCATAACAACATCATTACAGTTTATAAGAAGCTGGAAAACATCTTCATTTGTGTAAGGATTGGTCGTAAGTGACCAGTTAAGTATGGTACCTATTATCATATAGTTGTCTGATTCCGAGCCATATGGAATAAATGTGGAATCGACTATAGAGTATAAATCTTCTGTCATAATTCTTTTCATGAGTTGGCCGGAGAGGTCTATCTCATCGAGAGTTAGATTGTCGATGGCATCCTGGTCTCCGTTTTTTGCCTGAATGATAAGCTGTCTTTTCATGCGTGTTTCATGTCTTAATCTTTCGATGCTGTCATCAGTTTTCTCTATGCCAAGTAAGATGCGTCCAGCAAGTGAAAGACCTGAGAGTGCAAGATTTGCCCTGTGCGGAGTATTATCAGTAAAATTAAGTTTAATATAATCTACGGAATTTTGCAGATAAAAAATAACAGAAACAGCCATGCGTATATCATCACACATACCTGTAAAAGCACTTGTATCGACACGCCGGTTTATTGTGACTTCAGTTCTCATAGTGATAAGTGAACTGTAGCAATATGGAAAATAATGGTCAACATGAAAAAAGCCGAGTTTATCGTATTCACCACGCACCGTAAGTCCTGTATTATGTGCAAATTCACGGCTCAGTTCCGTAATTTTTCTGCCATCCTTAGACAAAATCTGTTTGCTGACGGACGGTTTATCCATAGTGATACCAAGAAGTTTATCCATATCCTGTTTTGTTGTGATGTTGCTGAAACCGACAGCTCTTAAAAATCTATGCATATGATATTACTCCATTATTTATAAAAAATTTTATTTAATACTATTCTTATTTTGCTTTCCTCAAGTGCATTTTTTATTTTTAATTCTCTTAAAAATTCTGTTAATGGTTGAATTGTTAGGACATC
>ENA-ORTF01004257-ORTF01004257.1-human-gut-metagenome-genome-assembly--contig:-NODE-4257-length-11146-cov-2.804526_pt1 | contig 11146 bp, 11 predicted proteins | sample MGYA00241908_ERZ509180 | MGnify/ENA primary metagenome ERZ509180 (study PRJEB26280, sample SAMEA2338814) | human gut metagenome | biome: human gut; feature: human-associated habitat; material: faeces... | reverse complement strand
AGGGTTTACGAGGAAATAAGCCGAAATCGGGCAATAAAAGTAAAAAAAGTATGAGGAGGATTTGAAAAAATCCTCTTTTTTTATGCTTTAATAGGATTTACAGGAAAAAATAAAAAGTCTATAATAAAAAACGGCAAGAAGAATGCCGAAAAACAGAAAAAAGGAAGAACGTAAAGAAACAAAGGAGGTATCTCTATGAAAAAACGAATTGCAAGCATCGCGCTTTCGCTCGCAATGTGCCTGACATTGCTGCCGACAGCGGCGTATGCTGAGGATGTATCTGAGGGGGGGGCATTTGACAGCCAGCCAAGCACAGGTAACGGTGCGGCTGTTTATACAAACGAGGATACGGTTGATGATACAAACGAGGATAACGGTGTATCTTTATATAGTGGTGGCAGTGGTACAGTAACCGACCCGTGGGTAATTTCTACAGTTGATGATTTGCAGAAATTGGCGGAAACGGTAAATGACGGAGAATCTTATAGTGGGAAGTATTTTATCCAAGATACCGATTTGGATTTAATGGGAATCACATGGGAGCCGATTGGCTATACAGATGGTGGTTACTATTTTTCTGGACATTATGATGGCAAAAATCATTCTATCTCAAATGCAACAAGCACGGGTAAAGTGGATGTGGACGGACAGGCAACGGTAGGCATTTTTGGGTGTATTATCGAGGGTTCTGTGTCCAATCTCCATGTAAAGAATGCGAATTTTTCCGTAAATGGTGAAGGTGGCTATAGCCTTGCAGGCGGAATTGCGGGCATTACATTTGATTCTGATATTACAAATTGTTCAGTGGAAAATTCTTCTCTTAAAGGCGAAAAGACCCTTGTCGCTAATAATGCCTGTGTAGGGGGGATAACAGGGTATTCAGTTCATGGTATATTTCAGAATTGTGCATCTGCAAACAACAAAATTATTTCACAGACTTATGCAGGCGGTATTGTAGGTGAAATTGATGATAGCATCAGTAACAATGAAGGAGGTTCTGCATTTACAAATTGTTATGTTGCAGAAGGAAATATTTCTGCATTTGCAGATGATGTACAAGACTATAGTATTGCAGGCGGTTTTATAGGACAGGTGACTGCGGATAATCCTACTTTGGAGAACTGCTATGTTTATGATACATTGACCTCTATAACTGATACGAAAGCATATTTTAAATATACAGGAGTTATTGTAGGGAATCGTTATACAAACCTTCCTAATTATGAAGCGAAGATTACCACCAATACCTGTTATTATGGCGAATGTACGGTAGATGCGGATAATGTTTCGGATGGTAATGCTGGTACAGCAGTGGAGAAAACAGAAGTGGAATTTGCTGATGGTACAGTGAAAGGACTTCTTGGAGAAGTGTTTATCCAAGGAGAAAAATACCCGGTTCTGGCTTCTTCTCCTGCGGACTACACAAAGGTTGATGAAGCAATCGCGGCTGCTAAGGCAATCGACGGAAGCCGTTACACCAATTATGCAGATGTAGAAGCGGCAATCAGTGCGGTTGACAGAAATAAGAGCAAACTGGAACAGGCAGAAGTAGATAAAATGGCGAAGGATATTCGGGATGCGATTGATGCACTGGTTAAGAAAAGCAACAGTTCTTCCTCCGGCGGCGGCGGCGGCAGCAGCACCCCCAGATATGCTGTCACAGTGCCAGACAAGACCGAAAACGGTTCTTTGAGCGTCAGCTCCAAAAATGCGAAAAAGGGCAGTGACGTAACCATCACCGCTACCCCCGACAAGGGCTATGAGGTGGATGACATCGTTGCGAAGGATGCAAAGGGCAACAAATTGACCCTCAAGGACAACGGCGACGGCACATATACCTTCACCATGCCTGCCTCCAAGGTAACGGTTACAGCAGCCTTTGCGGAGAAAAAGGCAGAACCCATTGTGCCTGAGAAGCTTTTTGCGGATGTTTCTGCCGAGGAGTATTATTACGAAGCGGTGAAATGGGCAAGCGAAAACGGCGTGACAGGCGGCATTGGCGAGAACCTTTTCGGCGCAAATCTGCCCTGCACCAGAGCGCAGATTGTCACCTTCCTGTGGCGTGCGGCAGGCTCTCCTGAACCGAAGGGCATGAGCGGCTTTGTTGATGTTTCCGCAGATGCGTATTATGCGAAGGCGGTTGCATGGGCTGTGGAAGAAGGGATTGTCAGCGGCACCTCCGCAACAACCTTTAACCCCGATGCAGTCTGCACCAGAGCGCAGAGCGTTGCCTTCCTCTATCGCGCCTTTGGCGAAAAGGTGAATAAAGCGGCAGGCTTCAGCGATGTTTCCGCGGATGCGTATTATGCGGATGCGGTTGCGTGGGCTGTGGAAAACGGCGTTGCAAGCGGCATCGGCGGCGGTCTTTTTGCCCCCGATCAGGACTGCGCACGCGGTCAGATTGTGGCGTTCCTTTACCGCGCATATCAGAATAAATAAATTTGACAAAAGGGCAGGGTGAGCAATCACTCTGCCTTATTTACATATTTTTTATGGCAGAGGTTATTTATTTCTTCTCTCTTTTATGGTAAAATACCTCTTGGAAACCATCAGAGAAAAGACGAAGGGAGTTCGTATGGAAATTATCCTGCCAAAGGTGCTATATATCATTTTACTGCTGCTTGCGTGGATTGCGGCGTTGTTTTCGGGCATTGCCTTCGTTTACGGCATACAGCTTCGGAAAAGGGCGCGGGGCATCCTCGGCTGGTGCCTTGTGTTTGTCTGCTGTCTGTTTCTGATTTTCCTTCTGATGAAGGGACATATCACAGCAGGATGATAGGCTTGCAAATAAGACCGTTTTTGCGGTCTTTTTTTATTACAAAAATTTGCTTGACAGAATCGGACTACACTTGTAGTATAAAAGAAAAGGACTACGGCTGTAGGCTGGAAGGGGGGACTGGATATGGATTATAAAATTTCCGACAGCGAATGGAAGGTCATGGAAATTCTCTGGGAGAAGGGCACAGCCACGCAAAGCGAGGTGATGGATGCCCTGACGGAGGGGTGGAACAAAAACACGGTGTATACCTTTCTGAGCCGTCTGGAGCATAAGGGACTGGTGGTGGCAGAGGGCAGTCCGAAGCGGTATGCGGCAGTCGTCGGGCGCGAGGAATGTGTCAGACAGGAGGAGGAAAGCTTTCTGAACAAGGTCTATCATGGCTCGGCAGGAAAACTGGTGGCGGCGTTCGTGGAGGAGGGCAGGCTGACGGAGAAGGAGAAGGCAATGCTGAAGCAGCTTCTGGAGGGGATGGACGTATGACGAATCTATGGACAGTTCTGTATTTTACCCTCGGCATTACGCTGACGGGACTGATGCTTGTGCTTTTCAAGCGGCTGTTTCGGGATAAGCTTTCCGCAAGGTGGCATTATCTGGTGTGGCTGGTGCTTGTGGTGCGCGCCATTCTGCCCGAAAATCTGCGGCTTTTTTCGACAGGCTTTGCGCTGAATACACTTTGGGTTTCGGGGATGAAGCGTCTGCGTGCGGCGGTGGAGCTGGGGCGAAATTCGCTGTTATCCACGCCCTTTGGGATGGGCGGCGGCGAAATCTCCCTGCTGAAAAAAATGCCGTTTTCCGCATGGTCGCTGACGGATAGGCTATTTGCGGTCTATCTGGCAGGGGTGGCGGCGGTTTTGCTGTATGACGCACTGCTGTATGCAGGGCTGCGGCTGGAAATTCGCAAGGGGGCGGCGGCAACGCCCTCCTTACGGGAGAAAATCAGAAAAACGGCGGAAAAATATGACCTTCCCGCACAGAAAAGCGTGCGTATCTGCAAGGGAATCGAAACGCCGTTTCTCTGCGGCATGGTGCGCCCGATTCTGGTTGTGCCGGAAAGCATGGCGGAAACGATTGATGAAAAGGTGCTGCTGCATGAAATGCTACATTTGAAGCATCATGATGTATTGGTGAATTTCCTGCTGCATCTGTTGCAGGCACTCAACTGGTTCAATCCGTTTGTTTATTGGCTGTGCCGCATCATCCGCAACGACAGCGAGGCTCTTTGCGACCAGCGTGCATTGGAAAAGCTGCGCGGTGAGGAAAAACGGGAATACGGGATGCTTCTGCTTGATATGGCGGACAGCCGCTGTGCGAGCCGCATCGGGACAACTTCTATGGCGAACGGCGCGAGGAATATCAAAACGCGCATCGGGCGAATTGCGGATTTCGGGCGTGTGCCAAAGGGGGCAGCCTTTGCAACGGCGTGTATTACGGTGGTGCTTTGCCTTGCTTCGGTCAGCTTTGCCTATCAGCCCCAATATTTCGATACCTCCAAGGTGGAAACGGCGGAGGACTTGCGGCTGACACTGGAGGATGCGCGCCTGTTCGAGATTCCCTCGGCGGAAATGGCAATTTCGATTCTTTATGAAGCGTTTGAGGAACGGGATTTGGCGAAGCTTGCGCTGACCGTGCCGGAGGAGGAATTTGACACCTATCGGGATTGGGCGCTTGCGGAATACAAAGCGGCGGAGGACACCTATCATGCCCGTCTGGATTCCGGGACAAAGGCGGACTATACATATCGCTTTTATGATTCCATGGAGATGGAGGATTTTTATCTGCTGGATGAGCAGGCGGACGGCTCGATGGACGGGATTATGCAGGTCAATGAGCTTTCGGCGGAGAAATCGGTCACCCAGCATTTCCTGCACTTCCGTATTTTTGAGGAGACGAAGGGGAACTGGTCGATTGCGCTTCTGAAAGACGAAAGCAGGGCTTTTGATATCTACGGCACTGTGAACTATGGGATATATAAGCTGGAGGAGGAAATGGCGCAGGGCAGTTATCGGCAGGTCGGCGACTGGAGGGTCGCGGATGCGGCGTATTGTCGGCAGTGGGGCTTCCTTTTCGGCAGCAACGATGTGATGAATAGTCTGCTTGGCATAAATCAGGAGATGCAGTTCAATGAAACGCTTGCGCCGTTTGCGACCCACGCCGCCTATCTGGAATACACGGGCACGGCGTTAAGGGAAAAGCAGAACGTATTGGTTGCGATTGCTTGTCCGCAGGAAATGAAGGAGGACGACTATTGGGAGAGCATCGACAGCTTTGTGGTTGGCAGCGGCGGCAGCAGCTCCGCAGGCGTGGCATGGGAGATTATCAGCACAGACGAGGATTGGGACGGCAGAATTTCCTTTGCGGAAGGAGAGGACAGCGACAATCTGGCGGATGCCTTTGCTCGCCTGAAAACGCCCTACGAGGTGCGGCTGTATACGAATCATAAGGAATTACTGGAAACGATTCCGTTGAAGGGGGGGGCATTGGATGCAGGAAACAATCCTACAAAAGGAAATAACACAGGAAACAATAGCGCAGGAGCGGAAAACGAGTGATGCCCTCGGCAATATCCGCACGGCAATGCTTTTCTTTCTGATTGATATTTACATCCTCGGCTTCGATATCATCCCCGATTTTGTCGGCTGGATGAGCATGCTCGGCGCGGTGGCAATGTTGACGGGCAAGGTGAAGGGGGTCGAACGCATCCGCACCTTCGGGCAGGTCATGCTTGGGTATGAGCTGGCAATGGTTGTGCTCAATTATGTCGGCGGCATGCTGCCGTTTTATGACCTCATCATGGGCTATGTCGGGATTTTCATTCTCTGCATCCGCATGTATTTTATGTACATCATACTGACTGCGGCGGCGGAGGTCGGCATGGTCGAGGGCGGCGAGGAAAAGACGATACAGGGCATTTGCCGCAGCCGAAGCCTTGTGCTTCTGGCAGAGCTGACGCTTTATCTTTACGCCGCAATGCAGGGAACGGAGAGCATCGGCGGCTGGGGAATTCTGCTCTTTGGCGGCTATGTGGTGTTCTATCTTGCGTGCATCGTGTATCTCTCCTTTTTGAAGGAGGAGGTGCAGAAGCAGGAGAAAAAGCGGACAGAAATAACAGAAACGGCATAAATAAAAGCCTCCATTACGGAGGCTTATTTTAATGCTTATGTATTTTCTTTTTCTTTTGGTGCAGGATTCACGAAGGAAAGCAGCAACACCGCCGCAACGATGAAAACAAAGCCGATATAATCAATAAATTCCAGATGTACCTTGAGCCAGACAACGGAAACAACGGTAGATGCCAGCGGCTCTGCGGAGGCGTAAAGGCTGCTCTTGGTAGGCCCGATGTATTTTACGCCGTTGAGGAACATCAGATAGGGGATGGTTGTGCCGAAGATGACGATGAAAACCATTGCCAGCACGGTGGAGGTGTTCCAGTTGCCTGCGTAGTCCCACGAGGGATGCACAAAGTGCATCACGAAGCTCAGAACCAGTATCGACCACCCAATCAGGAGCATTGCATCATATTTTGCCAGAAGGCGCACAGGATAAACCGTATAAAACGCAAGCGCAAGGGAGGAAAGCGCCCCCCAGAATAATGCCTGCGGCGAAAGGCTCAGGCTTTTCAGATTGCCATGCGTTGCCAGAAGGATTGTCCCGACCAGACAGCCGAAAACGGCGATACATTCTAGCTTTGTCGGCAGCTTTTTCTCCCGAAATGCCAGATAGACCACAATCAGCACCGGCGCGGTATATTGCAGAACGGTTGCGGTTGCGGCATTGGAATGGGCAATGGCGGCAAAATAGCCATACTGCATGAAAAGCATGCCGCCCAGCGCAAAGATGATGATGCCGATTCTATCCTGCTTATCCATCCAGATGGAAAAAACACCGCCGTGCTTCACCTGATAAAACACCAGAAGTAGCAGCCCTGTCAACAGACAGCGCGCAGAAACGAGCCATTCCGGCGAAATGCCTGCCTGATTGAAAAGATATTGCCCAACGGCACCCGAAACGCCCCAAAGACAGGCACTCAGAATACAGAAAACAGACCCAATCCATACTTTGCTTTTGATTCTCATGCAATCACCCTATAAAAAATTACTACATTATATTTACCGGAAATTTCCGCTTGGAATTGTATTTTTTCGGAAACTGATTTCATACTATCATGTTCATTTTTAAAAGTCAATGTTCCTAAAATTGCAAATAAAAAAAGATTTCGATTGAAAAAATTGATTGCAGATTTTGCATAGATTTAACAAAAGTATGATTTTTTATTTAACCTTTCTCCCCTATACTCTTAACTGTAAACGAAAGGAAAACAGAAAAAAAGGAGAGAAATGAATATGAAAAAGGTATTTGCAGTTGCTTTGGCAATGACAGTAGCAGTCGGAATGTTAGCAGGCTGCGGCAGCAACGACAGCGCACAGGGCGGCGCGGCAGACGGCACGATTACGGTTGTTTCCCGTGAGGATGGCTCCGGCACAAGAGGCGCATTTATCGAGCTGTTCGGCATTGAAGAAAAAAACGACGCAGGTGAAAAAATCGACAACACCACAGACACAGCGGAAATCACAAACAGCACAGCCGTTATGATGACAACCGTAGCAGGCAATGATAACGCCATCGGCTATGTTTCCCTCGGCTCCTTGAATGATTCCGTAAAGGCACTTTCCATTGATGGGGTCGAAGCATCTGCTGATAATATTAAAAACGGCACCTACGCAGTCGCAAGACCCTTCAATATTGCAACAGGCAAGGAGGTCAGCGAGGTGACCAAGGATTTCATCAGCTTCATTCTGAGCGAGGATGGGCAGGCAGTTGTTGAGGAAAACGGATACATCAGTCAGGGCAATACGGGTGCATTCAAAAGCACCGAAGCAGAAGGCAAAATCGTTGTGGCAGGTTCTTCTTCCGTAACCCCTGTGATGGAAAAGCTGAAGGAGGCATACCTTGCCATCAACCCCAATGCAACGATTGAGGTACAGCAGTCCGATTCCACAACAGGCATGACCTCTGCAATGGAGGGCATGTGCGACATTGGCATGGCATCCAGAGAGCTTAAGGACAGTGAACTGGCGGCAGGACTGACCCCGACAGTGATTGCGATGGATGGTATCGCAGTTGTGGTAAACCACAACAACACAGTTGACAATCTGACAAGCGAACAGGTGAAGGAAATCTTCACAGGCAAGCTGACAGATTGGTCCGCTGCACAGTAACAAGGTTCCCAAGTATGAAGGGGGAAATGAAATGAAGGAAACTGTAATGAAATGGGTGTTCATGGCTGCTGCGGCAGTATCCATTCTCGCAGTTGGATTGATTTGTATATTCCTGTTTGCCAATGGCGTGCCTGCCATTGGCAAAATTGGCGTAGCGGATTTTCTTCTGGGGAAAACATGGAAGCCCGGAAATAATATATATGGCATCTTCCCGATGATTGTCGGCAGTGTGTATGTCACCGCGGGGGCAATTATCGTGGGTGTGCCGCTTGGCATTCTCTGTGCGGTTTTTCTGGTGTGGTTCTGCCCGAAGCGGCTGTATAAAATCATCAAACCTGCGGTAGAGCTTCTGGCAGGGATTCCCTCCATCGTCTATGGTTTTTTTGGTCTGATGGTGCTTGTGCCCATCATGCAGAGCCTCTTTGGCGGCGGTGGCAAGGGGATTCTGACCGCATCCATTTTGCTGGGGATTATGATTCTGCCGACTATCATCGGTGTTTCGGAAAGCAATATCCGCGCCGTTCCCATGAGCTATTACGAAGGCTCCTTAGGGCTGGGGGCAACGCATGAAAGAAGCGTATTCTTCGCTGTGCTGCCTGCGGCAAAGCAGGGGATTCTGGCAGGGGTTGTGCTTGGTATCGGGCGTGCCGTCGGGGAAACCATGGCGGTTGTCATGATTGCAGGGAATCAGCCTGTTCTGCCCGACAGCATTTTCAGCGGTGTCCGCACCATGACGGCGAATATCGTTATGGAAATGGGCTATGCAACGGATTTGCACAGAGAAGCCCTGCTTGGTACGGCGGTGGTGCTGTTCGTATTCATCCTGATTATCAATCTGAGCTTCTCGCTTTTGAAAAGGAGGGCTGACTGATGCAGGCAATCAATCAACAAAGCAGGAGAGAAAGGCTGGCTGCCTATCGCAGAAACCCGTTTTCGCTTTTTCTGGCGGCACTGGTAACGCTTTCTGCGGTGATTACACTGGCAGTGCTGGTTTCTCTGATTATCTATATTTTATCCCTACTAATAGTATATGTCTAATAGTAGGGATAATATCAATTAATAAAATTATTATATTAACATATATACATATCATAGTAAGTCGGTTTTGTAACTGTGAATAACGTAAATATCCCAGAAGAAAGACTTAGACTTTCATAGGCTGCAAATACTGATAGAGAAATATATTATAATATAGTCAATGTGGTGTATAGAGTTGATTGGTCTGATATTGTCCATATACCTTACTTCCCCGTTTCAACGATAATAAATATATAAACCTTATTATATTATGATTGACACAATTCCTTATTCAGATAATGAACTTCTTAAAATGGTAAAAGAAGGTAATGAAGAGGCTTTCAGGCAACTTTTCTTTAAGTTCTATCCAAGACTTCTCAGATATGCAGTGAGGTATGTAAATGATGAGGATATAGCTGAAGATATCCTTCAGGATTGCTTTATCTCTTTTTGGGAAAGAAAGAGTAGTATCAGATATATTTCGTTATCTTCTTTATTGTTTTGTATGGTTAGAAATGCTTGTTTGAACTATATAAAACATAACTCTTTGATTGAGAATATTTCTGTTGATTATGTATTTGATATAGGAGGAGAGGAGAAACTGTATTCATTGGATATGCAACTTTCGCCGGATGAGATACTTTTCCAAAAAGAGCTTAAGATACAAATATCAAAAGCTATATCATTATTGTCAGATAGAACTAGGCAGGTGTTTGTTTTAAGCAGGTTTAGAGGACTTAAAAATAATGAAATCGCTGATAGACTTAATATTACTACTAAAGCAGTAGAGAAACATATTACAAAATCTTTGAAAATAATTTCATCTTACTTAGAGAACCAATCTCTTGATACTAAGTATTTTATAATAGTATCTCTGTTTTTCTTATCCTAAAAGAAAAAAAACTTATAAAAATAGGTAGGGTAAGAATGGATAGAATTGTTTTATCAGTAGAAAGACTAATGATATGAAAAATATGGAAGAGATAAAATCAACAGCTTTTTTGTATTTTCAAGGTAAAATTTCTCTTGAAGATGAAAAGGTCTTGTTTGATTTTATAAATGATAGTAATGAGAATATGAAACTGTTCCGTCAATGGGAAAGTGAATGGATAAGTGGATATATTAATGAATATGAGATGGCAGATAAATGGGCGAGACTACAAACGCGGATGAATACTTCTAGAATATCTTTATCTCATGACAGGAATAGAAAGTTGAATTCGGGATGGTTGTCGGTAGCAGCTTCTATCATGATTATAATATCATTGTCTGTTTACTTGTATGATAGATTTACCGGAAAAAGCAATGACTTATATTTTGTAAGTGAAGTACCTTCAGGTCAAAAGTCGAAGTTGGTTCTACCGGACGGAACTATGGTGTGGTTGAATGGTGGGTCAACTTTGAAATACCCGAATAATTTCTCTGATAAAAAGCGTAATGTTGTGTTGGATGGCGAGGGGTATTTTGAGGTTACATCCAGAAATGGTGTACCATTTACAGTTTCAACGTCGGCATACGATATAATAGTAAAGGGAACTAAATTTAATGTATGTGCGTACGATATTGATGCAACTTCCTTGACAAGTCTTATTGAAGGTAAGATTGAAATAGATTATAAAGATGAGTTGTATGAAGTATCACCTGGAGAAGGTGTATGTATAAATAAGAATAAAGGAACTGTTGAAAGTTTTAGGTCGGATGTTGATGATTCAAATGCCTGGATTGATGGCAGGATAGAATATGAAAAAATTACTTTAGCGGACTTTGCTGCGAAGCTTTCAAGAAAGTATGGTGTAGAGGTGTGTATTGAAAACAATGAAATAAAATGTCATACGTTCAGAATTTCTTTGAAAAATAATGAAACACTAGTGCAAGTTCTGGATGGTTTGCAATTAATTATACCGTTTGAGTATACTATTGATAAAGATAGAATAATAATTAAATAGCTAGAGATATGTAATATATTTTTCTAAATTCTAAAATTTAATCACTATGTTTAACCGAACATGTCTTTTAAGATTACTGTTAGGAGCATCCATAGGTTGTGCAACTCTTAGTATTGATGCGCAAACAGTAAGTAAGACCTTTACAAATCAGTCTCTTAAGACTGTTTTAAAGGAAATTGAAACTCAAA
>ENA-ORTF01004250-ORTF01004250.1-human-gut-metagenome-genome-assembly--contig:-NODE-4250-length-11170-cov-10.133873_pt1 | contig 11170 bp, 15 predicted proteins | sample MGYA00241908_ERZ509180 | MGnify/ENA primary metagenome ERZ509180 (study PRJEB26280, sample SAMEA2338814) | human gut metagenome | biome: human gut; feature: human-associated habitat; material: faeces... | reverse complement strand
TACTGAGAATATTGTTTGTGCCTGAGCCGTAAGTACGAGACAACAGGACATACATAAAGTAATAAGTTTATATTTTAATAAATAATTCATATGTTATTATTTTAAAGATTGATACTATTAATACCTTGTGAAAAGGGAAGAAAGTCTTCCCTTTCACAAGGCTACTATTTTACAGATTCATCGCATTAGCGCCCAATACGCCCGCTACAGCCGAAGCTACTGCGATGACTACTTTGAGAATCATATCCCAAAGAGATTTTTTCATTGCCATAATTTTATACACCTCCTTTCCGAATGCTTTTAAATGGTTAGTTACTTCCCGAAAACTCTCTTTTTACTTCAAAGCAAGGACATGCCTTGATCCACTCTTCCGGTTCAATCTCCCCGTCTCCGTTCAGGTCCGGACTGAGATCCCGGTGTCCGCACACCCGGCAGGCGGGGAAGCATTGCTTCAGTTGGTTCACCAGCAGGCGGAGGGAGGCACGTTGTTCCGGTGTCCGTGTGTCTGCCGGGCGTCCCCGGCAGTCCAGACCGCCTTCATAGCAGATTCCGATACTCGACGCATTGAATCCCTTCACGTGTGCCCCGATACGTTCGATGGGACGGGTAAGAAGTGTCGTGCCGTCTTTGCGGATATAGTAGTGGTATCCTGTTCCGTTGAATCCCCGTCGCCGGTGCAGCGTCTCCAGGTCAAAGGCCGTCAGTGTCCGGTCCACCCGCGTTGCAGAGCAGTGGATCACGATTAAATCGATCTTTCTCATGATTTGGTGGAATTTGTAAATACCTGATTGACGGTTGCCTTATACCGTCGGGTCCGGAGCTTCTTCGTCGCCGTCGTCCGGGTCCGGCTTGGGCTTGGGGTTTTCCGGATCGATCTTGTCTCCTTCGCTGCTTTCCGGTTTGTACTTGCTGAAGTCCAGCGTTTTCAGTGCGTCTTTAATCTCCTTTCCGGGGCGGAAGCGGACACGGGCGCCTTTGATCAACCCTTCTTTCACATCCTTCTGGACGAGTACACCGTTGCTGCGCAAGGTAACATAAAATGAACCGATGTTCCCCAGTCGGACGATCTCTCCTTTCTTGAAACTGTCGATCATCTCCGTGTGCAGTGCACGCAGCACACACACTACGTCTGCCCAGTTCACGGTACTCGAACGCTGGATGCGTTCCGCCATTTCGTCTATATCAATCTCACCGCTCGACTTGGCGAGAGCGTAATACAGGTCCGGTTTGTCTTTTTCCATCATGTTCTTGCGGAGCACGCTGGTGAATGAAAATACTTTTGCCATAATCTTTTTCTTGTTTTAAGTTTTTTGAATCATTGAAAAATAAAATGTTGGGGTCACAAGTGGTTCCTTGCTTGTGACATGACAAAAGTACGGTAGTGGGGATGGGCGATGTCTGTATTTGTCCGTTGGTGTCCGCAGATGTCTTTTTTTATCCGGAAATGTCCGTGGATGTCTGTTCTTGTAGCGGTTTGAGGACGGGATTAAAAAGAAATTCCCTGATGCGAGCTGAATAATACTGTTCAGTTCACATCAGGGAATTGGAACGATTCGTTCCTGATTGGGGTTCAGGACTATGTTATGCTATATCTTATTCTGATACTTCGATATGTTTGATAAGGCCCAGTTCAATATCTCTTTCGTCGTACTCTTCGGTGAACGTCAGCATATCAAAAATATAGGGATCTTTTAATGTCTCTTTTACTTGCTTGGCTTGTATTTCGGGAAGAGTGGCGGCGAAGTTACTGGTCAATGCTCCGTGAGAATGATAATAGTCCTGCTTGATTGCCTCGATAAGGAAATCCCGGCTCCAACCGTTTTTCAGACATTGGATCATGTACCAGTAGCGGGCTTTTATATCTTTCACTTTTTGCATAAGTGCTACATTGTTTCCCCAACCTATTTGTTTTTGACTCTCGGTTAGTAATTTGCCAATATCCCAATACATTGAAAGCATTTCTTCATTGGCTGTGTAAATTGCCTTTTTTGTGCAAGTAGTACTCTTGCTTTTACTTGTCTGAGTAGATATGCATAGTTGAATGCATCGTTTTGATTTTCCATTTTGATTTCGTCTGTTCCGCTAAAGATACTGCTTATTATTGGTTAATCGCTCCCCCTGTTCGAATTATTTTCTTTGCTTGTCTGTATTTGTCCGCAGATGTCCGCAGATATCTTTTTTTATCCGGAAATGTCTGTATTTACCCCAATAAAACACGCTTATTATTTTACAAATTGAACTTTTATTAGTACCTTTATACCATTGAATAATGCTAATAGAACAAGATTATGGAAGAATTACTTGAAGAGAAAAAGTTTGAAATGAGAGCTTATGACAAGGCAGAGCTGGCTCTGCTCTATTGTCCGGGCCGTTCGGAAGAAACGGCACTTAAAACAATGATGAGATGGATCAGGCAATGTGAGCCGTTGATGGAAGCGTTGGACGCTATCGGATATAACTGCCGGCGGCACCGCTTCCTGCGTCGGGAAGTGGAGCAGATTGTCCGTCACTTGGGAGAACCTTGAAAAGAGGGAACGAAGTACCTTCCCCTACTGCCGTACATACGTCTTTTTCCAGTTTTCAGTATATCATTCAGCAGGTTGTTGTACTTCTCTTTCTCTCTTCTTGTACTTGTCCGGTCCATTTCTTGTACATCACAGGCTCCGTTTCAGTACCTCTTTTCCCTCATTCCAGTACTTGTTCCTCTCCATTCTGGTACTTGTTTCCCTTCTCTCTTGTACCGGTTTCTGTTCCGCTTCTGCGGACCTCTTCTCTTGTGATGTATCTATTTTATACCAACTTATCAGCTCTTTGAGGCTACTGCCACTGACAACTGACACTTAACGCCTATTTGTCTGTGAATTCTTTTATTCTGATATATCTATCTTCTTGTTTATCAATGTATTTTAATTCTAAGAGACTCTTTAGATACCTACAAGTGCTTCTTTCACTAATACCTTTTGTCAGTGCTTTCTCTTTGATCTCTTTGTAAGTAAAAGTCGTTGGAAGACTTTCTACGACCGTCCGGATTCGGAAGTAAGATTTCAAAGGTTTTGATTTCACCTCATCTCCCGGCAGTGAAGAGGAGACGAGCAGGCTGTGATTGAGGGTGGTTTGCACGATCTGCATAGCTGCATGGAAATCTTCGTCCGTGCAGATGTACTCCTTCATGCGCATGGCACCTTCATATTTGCGCAGGGCAGTGAAGATAGAGGCTATGCGTGCCACCATCAGTGCACCACGGAGAACGATAGAGCCCGGTGCATCTGCCTGCTCACTGGCTACTTCGTTGAGCAGGCGGTCGAAGTAGGTGGTATGTTCCTCCCATTGGCTGTCGGTCAGCGTGACTTCCGTAGGCGACTGCTGAAAGAAGTAGTACATCTCCAGTACTTGCAGACTAAATTCTTTGTAGAGAGTGACATAGTCTTTTTTTCCCTTGATGGGGGCTGCCGAACGATATTTCCATCGTGCCCCACAGGTGTAGATGGTGAAACGGGGGAAAAGTCCGTTCTCCATAGAGTGCATGAAGTTGGGTAGTTGGTTGGGCGTGCCGGACAGGCAGAGTGCCAGGCGCGGCACTTCAACAAAGATGAGCTCACCGTCTACTTTGTAGTCTGTGGCTGCCGATTCATGATGGTATGCGGCACGGAATACGTCATCGTGTTTGCCGTAATCCTGTTTGATGGCACCGGAGATCATGTCCAGTTCGGTAGCGTTGATAATGAGTCCGAGGTCACCATTATTTTTCAGCCGTCGGATGATTTGGTTTTTGGAGGTGCTGGGAGCACCGCATAAGTGGTAATATTCCGGTGCTTCGGGCTTCGGGCCGGGAGTGGATGCTCCTGCGGTCTGCGTCCCCTTCTTGAAGCATTGATTGCTTCGTTCCCATTCCATGAGCTCCCGTTCGTAGGTATCCTTTTTCCGTTTGTTTTCTCCTTTCAGATAGTTTTCGATCTCTCGCGGAAGCATACCTGCCAATGTGAGAAGCCCTTTGCCGGTGGCGGAAGGAGCGATGATCAGGATGTAGAGATGAGGGCTGTAAAAGCGCTGGTCGAAATTGATGCGGACAAGAGGGAGGCAGCCGCTTAAGTTGGCAATCAATCCCAGAAGCAGCATATCACGTTCGCGTTGTGTTCGTGCCGGTATCAAGGCTGCTTTCAGAAAATCGGGGAGGTTGGCGTATACTTCGTCCGGAATGCAGGGGGGGGAACCTCGTAATTCTTCATTTTTTATGGACAATTCTTCTTCTTTTCCCTGGTCGTTTTCCACAGAAACAGGCATAAAGGTGTCAGTTGTCAGTACTGTCAGTGAACGGGGAGTCTCTTGGGGAATGTAAGACAGGTCAACGTATTGATATCCAGCTGATAAGTCTTTTTGCAGCTCTTGCAGCGTATAGCCGTTTCCCACGATTTCTACTGACATAACAGATGTTAATTTTTCAACTTCCTCTTTCGAAAATCCCTTACGTCGTGCGCTTCTTCCCATTGCCAGCATGGATTCGTGGCGATTGCCTTTTTGCCAGGGATGGTATTGGGCGAAGTGGCGGACGAAAGCTTCGATGTATCCGCAGGCTTCGGTAGGAGGAGGGATAGGAGAGGCTTTTCCGTTGTTATTATCCTTGTTGTTGCCATGGTTGCCGCTGCCGTAATTGTTTTTAGTTTGGAGCAGATGGGCCAGCGAAGGATTGGCGGCAAGTTCTTCACGCCATGGGTAGGGTTCGGGGGCAGGGTTGTAGTAAGCGTCGGTATCCCACACACACAAGAGCAGGGCTGGGTGATGCGGGCGCATTGTCCGTCGCACGGGTGTCCGGCGATTTGTTCCAGTGTCTGCCGGCAGATAGCGTAGGCGAGGGGATACTCTTCCGGGGTACGGGCGTCGAGAAATACGATGACTTTGAGCCCTCTGCCGGAGATGCTGGTCTGTGTGTAAGGCACGTAGGGGAGAGCACGGAAAAGGGCTTTGACGGCAGATGTCCGTTCGTTCAGGTGGTCGAGGTCGTACATGGCTAGTCCGCTCATTTTTTCCAGATTGGCTGCGGCATGACTGCAATGCGGGCGGCAGATGCCCTCGATGATGACGACAGGCATGGCGTCTTTTACCATTTTGGCTTCATTGCTGCGGTCGGGACGGTCTTGCAGTTTCCGGTAGCATTCGGTTTGTGCCTTCCAGAGTGAGCTGATGGTTTGCAGGTAAAGGTTGTGTAGGGTGACGATGGTTGATTCTTTGCTCCAGGTGTTTCTAAAAAAAGAAAAATGAAATTGTAAATTTTTGCTTTGCAGTGAGTTTTGTCTTTCCATACTACTTTTTTTGTTTTTATTGATAAATCGATAGTATGAGATAAAGAAGGGAGGATAGTGCTTTCACTATTTACAGAATGCAGAATAGTCGGTTCTTTAAGTCGGCTGCAAAGATAGACCGGTTGTAAAGAAGCTTAAAGTGTTAAAAATAGCGTTTCTTTCGCGCTCTTTCTTTTATATTATCCGGCTACAACTACTTCTATGTCGTAATTGATGAAAAGTCCGCTTTCAATAACGCCCGTGATTGTTTTCAGCTGTTCTTCCAGTGAAGCGTCAATATAACGGAAACAGGTGTCGAGGATGAAGTTTCCGTTTTCTGTCAAAATAGGTCCGTCTTTACCATGGGCCGGTCGTAATGAAATTTTGGAGGCTCCCAGACGGTACAGTTCTTTTTCGACGTATGGCAGTGCATTCGGAAACACTTCCACCGGTATGGGGAATTTGCTGCCCAGCAGGCTGACAAGTTTGCTGGGATCGATGATGATAAAGGTTTTGCCGCTGCTCCTGATCAGCAGCTTTTCTTTGAACATGGCTCCGCCACGCCCTTTTATCAGATTGTGGTCGGGGTCCACTTCGTCTGCCCCGTCAAATGTCCAGTCGGGACGTTTGGTCCAGAGGGTGGTTTGAGGGATGCCCAGTTGGATGCAAGTCATGGAGATTTCCTGGGAGGCGGGGATCACTTCCAGAGGCAGGTGCTCTTCGTGAATCCGCTTGGCCAGTTCGAACAAAGTGAGGTAGACGGTGGAGCCGGAGCCGGCTCCTATTATGTCGCCAGCTTTGGCTGTGGCGGCAATCTCGCGTGCCACACGTTGTTTGGCTTCTCTGTTGGTAATTTCATTCGACCATTGCAGGTCTTTTATCAGTTGGTTTTCCCATTTCATTGTTCTTGCATTTTTAGAGTCTCCATATATATAACGACTGGAAGGGTAGGTTTGGTTCAATGAAAACGGGAGAATAAAAAAATAGATGGATGATTGCTTGGAATATAGTTTTTAATAACTATTTTTGTAACCTAAAGGTTTCTTTTTGGAACCTATGAGTGAAACTTGAAGATAAGAGTATGGACTAAATTCTATGGTTATGGAAAATTTTACGATTGAAAAGATGGAGATTAAAAGGTTTAATGCTCTATTGGTGCGGACTATTGCATCGGCGTTGCTTTTGGGAGTATTAATATGGGAGACATTCTGCCTGGATACCAGCAGCAAGGGGTTTATAGGAGGAATATGGTATATATTTGTATTTGCAGTTTTGCTGTTTGTTGTTGCGGCTATAAGGGCTGCCGATGTCCTGGAAAGAATAAAAAAAGATAAGAAGTTGATGGGAGCTTTGGATAGTGAAATTTATTCGGAATACAATTTCAAGGCTTTGACTGCAGGCTTTTATGCGGCTATACAAATGGGATTGTTAGTGTATTGTTTTGGAGATTTTTTTAATCTTTCGGTACGTATGGGTGCGCTGATTATAGTGACCGTGACTGTGCTTATCTCGGAAATAAGAAGACTGCTTCTGTATAATCCCTATAAAGATGGAAAATAAAGAACTGCTGAATAAAATAAAGGTGTACAGGGCGATGAAGAACATCAGTCAGGAAGAGCTGGCTGTAGCTATTGGAGTGACCCGTAAGACAATAAATACGGTAGAGACAGGAAAGTTCATCCCCTCTACGGTTCTTGCGCTGAAGATAGCACGTTATTTCGGAGTTCCGGTGGAGGAGATTTTCGTGTTGAATGACGACCTGCTGTAACTTACAATATCAACCAGATCGCTATCATATGTCCGATGCTTCCTCCCAGACAGAACAGATGGAAGGTGGCATGCATGTACGGTTTGCGCAGCGAATAAAACACCGCCCCGATGATATACGAAGCTCCCCCGCCTATCAGCCACCAGAAGGCCGGGGCGGCTCCCATCTCTGTTAAGTTATCCATCAGAGGTTTCATGGCCACCAGAATGCTGGCTCCCATGGCTACGTAGCAAACCGTTTCCAGATTACTGTGTTCTTTCAGTTTCTTGAAACTCAGTATGAAGCCGACGATAGCCGACAGCCAGACAAAAGAGAAAATGCCCCAGCCCCAACCTCCGGCATGCCTCATGACAAGCAGTGTGAACGGCGTATACGTTCCCGCAATGTGCAGGTAGATCGCCCCGTGATCGAATTTGCGAAGCAGCTCTTTCAATCTGCCCGGGTGATTGCCGTGATACCATGTGGAACTGACATAAGAAGAAAGCATGCCAAACAGATAAACGGATACACAAGCCACCGCCCAGTCCGGTTCGGTGCTGGCCGCCGCTTTCGAGAGCAAGAAATACCCGGCTATGACTCCAAGCAGAATACCTGCCCCGTGACTGAGCGTGTTTGCCCATTCTTCGACGTTATTATATCTTTTATTTTCCAATGTCTTCTTTCGACTTTTGTTATGTTAGAGCCGCAAAGGTACACTTTTATTTTTTCTTGAAAGCCAGACTGATTTTCTTTTTAATAGGTTGTATTTTCTTTTTATACCAACTTTCCTTTGCTGAAGGAACAGCCGGTTTATCTTCGGCATTGGATGATTCTATCAAAAACTTTCTCATCTGTTCTTCCGGTGGATAGATCCATACAAAATCAGTATCTTTGTACTCAGGATAATCATCCATAAAAAAGCCCCAGTCTTCAGTGTCAAAGTTATAGTAACCAAGATTGGTTATTCCGCGTTTATCGCAGGTTAGTACCGTGAGAGAAAATTCTTCTTTACCGTCCCGTGCAGGGAGGTCTGTTTTTTTGTGTATTTTCATTTTTCCTTTAATTTGGTTTTTTCTTTAGTATGATTTTCCCGTTATATTGCTCTGCTACTTGTTTCCGGAAGTCGAGGAAGGCCGCATATTCTTCGGGAGCATAAATCCCTTTGCGCATAAACAGGTTGTGAACAATCCATATCTCGTTCTCATTCACTCGAACCGAAGAATGGAAATTGCCGAATTTGCTTTTCAGGTCAGCCGGTCGCGGAAGCCCTTCAATGGTATATCCTTCGGGAAGCTGAATGCGGATGCTGTCGGCATCCGAGTAACCGAAATTGACGTGGATGGGGTGGGTGCGCTTTGTGATATGCGGTACGCTGAACCCTTTGCGAAATACATTGGCGGGGATAAACAGGCGGTTTCCCGTCTTGTTTCCGTACTGGTTGCTGCTTGCCGTATAGTCGAATGTGATAGACGGATTTGCCTCTTTGCATTCGCTGATGTGCAGGCTGGAAAATATAAAGTCACTTGACCCACTATTATACTCCCACTTGACCCATCAAAAATATATTAGAATTAAGTAGAGAAAAATGCATTTTAACCCGGGTCAGTTTTAATTATAATTCTTTACAGTAGATACTACTTCTTTTTAGCATTAATCTTTCTTACAGAATCTCCCGTAAGTTCAATTTTGTGTGCAGTATGTACAATTCTGTCCAGGATTGCATCAGCTACCGTAGGATCACCAATTGCATCATACCAACTTTCAACAGGAAGTTGTGATGTTATTATGATTGATTTTAATCCGTGTCTGTCTTCTATTATTTCCATAAGGATTGACCTTTCCTTGGCATCCAGTCCTATAAGAAACAGATCGTCAAGAATAAGAAGTGAACACTTTTCAATTTTTTTCATCTCTGCGTCAATAGTCCCCTTGTTTTTGGCAAGTTTAAGCTGTCCCATAAGCTTTGACGCATTAGAGTATAAGGTCCTGACTCCATTTTTGCATGCTTCATATCCTATTGCTGAAGCTATATAGCTTTTGCCTGTTCCAGAGCTTCCTGTGATAAAAATATTCTGTCCGTCTCTTATAAAATCAAGAGAAGCAAGTCTCTCGAGCTGGTTTCTGTCAAGGTTCCGTTTTATTGTATAGTCTATTTTCTCCATATATGCCTTATATCTGAAGTTTGCAGACCTTATCAGTCGTTCAATGCTTACATTACGTCTGTAATCATACTCGCTTTCAAGAAGCCATTTCAGGAACTCATCGTTTGTCATACCATCAGAGGATGTTGTCCTGCAGTCATTTCTGTATGTTTCAAGCATACCGTAAAAACGTAATTTAGAGAGTAACTCCATTATTCTGTCCATATTTTTTTCGACAGTTCTGTTTGTTTTATTATTACTTGTCATTTTTTTCTATGTTTTTAGAGTTAAAATAATCCTTACCTCTGAGATTTCTGTGTTTAGTGGTAAGTTCGGGAGCCAGCCCTTCCATTTGTACATGAAACTTTTCATCTTCCCTGTTTACCAGAAGACTTTCAAGTTCGTTGAATCCGAACATGCATGATTCCATTGCTATCTGGCATGCAAGAACCACTCTGTCGTGTCCGAAACGTTCGACAAGACATAATATACCATCAGCTGAACGTACGGCCTGAACGGGATATTTTTTGGCAACAGCCACTAGCTTTATATACTCTTCCATTACCGGATCGATTTCACGTGCCTTTCGGTATACATCATCCATTCTGATTCTGTATTCATGTAGTACTCCGGGAAGTTTATGGGAAGGTTTTTCTGAATATGTGAAAGGAGTATCATCTCTGCGGTGTGTCGTTATATGTCTGAATTTATGATATATCTCCACTGTGTCCTCATCATACAGTAATTCTACAGTATCGCCGATATACTCTTTAGGGACACTGTAATAGTGATTGTTAAGCGATACATAACTGTTTCTCATGACAGTTGCCGTTTTTCGGCTTTTTGATATAAATCTTGTAGTCGGTAATGTATGCAGCCTGTCTTTCTCTACCTCCAGGAAACGCTCCTTACGGCTGTAGCTGCGGTTGTACATTTTTCGACTGTTCAATGCATCCGTATGTTTCATTATTTCTATGTTCAAGGCTTCAAGATCATTGAATTTCAATCCTGTCATCTTTGAGTAGACCTCCCTGTAAAGCAGTCTTACGGCATTTTCAACCAAAGCCTTGTCTTTGGGTTTGCGAACTCTTGCCGGAAAGACAACACATCCGTAATGGTCTGCAAATGCAGCAAAGTCATCATTTATTACAGGCTCTATTCCACCGGGCTTTGTTACTGCAGATTTTAGGTTGTCGGGAACTATGGCATTGGGAACACCTCCAAAATAATGGAAAGCATTTTCACATGCCTGGATAAGATATTCTTTCTTTTGCGATGGTACAGCCTCGTAATAAGTAATCTGGCTGCAAGGAAGTATCGCAGCAAAGACTTCTACGGGAATCTTATTCCCTGTATTACTGTCTGAAATATAGAGTTTGTCACCGGCAAAATCCACATACATCTGATCACCCGCTATATGATCTATGCGTCCAACAGGTATTTTTACTTCCTTCTCACGTCTGATATATAAGCAAAATGAACAGTAACTGTAACCTTGAGGACGGTTTTTCAGATATTCCTCATACAAGGACCTTCTTGTTGTTCCACGGGATTTAAGTCGTTTAATGTACTCTGGTATATGTTCTTGAAGATACATATACTCTGCAGATCCTGCTGATTCGTTGTCTGTCTCAGCACTGAAAAGTTCATACAAATGATGCTCGTCCATTTTCAATAGGCGTTCCAGCTCTATACCCATATCTTCGTATATACGGACATACCGTTTTACTGTATTACGTGAAATCAGAAGGGAAGAACTGATACTACGGATACTCATTCCTGACTGGAAACACCGCAGTATGTGCTTGATTCTTATTTTCATTCTTTAAAATTTTTATTCGGTTAATAATACCGGGTTAAAATGCTTTTTAAAGTACAAAAACAAGACTGAAATATGGTAATTCTGTAGGGTCAGTTTTGGTTATAATCCAAGTGGATCAGTTTCGGTTATAAAGGTGGGTCAGGTGACTTTTATAATAATGGGTCAAGTGACTTTATATTTTCCA
>ENA-ORTF01004245-ORTF01004245.1-human-gut-metagenome-genome-assembly--contig:-NODE-4245-length-11175-cov-3.498561_pt1 | contig 11175 bp, 9 predicted proteins | sample MGYA00241908_ERZ509180 | MGnify/ENA primary metagenome ERZ509180 (study PRJEB26280, sample SAMEA2338814) | human gut metagenome | biome: human gut; feature: human-associated habitat; material: faeces... | reverse complement strand
CGACTGGATGAAAGTTGAACAGGAACGCGGCATTTCCGTCGCCTCCTCCGTCATGACCTTCGATTACCGCGACATTACCTTTAACCTGTTGGACACACCGGGCCACGAAGACTTTTCCGAAGATACCTACCGCGTGCTGACCGCCGTAGATTCCGCCATTATGGTGCTGGATTCGGCCAAAGGTATCGAAACCCAGACGAAAAAGCTGTTTGAAGTTTGCCGCCTGCGCAACGTGCCGATTTTAACTTTCATCAACAAACTCGACCGCGAAGGGCTGGATCCGTTCCTGCTTCTGGACGATATTGAAAAAACGCTGGCCATGGACTGCACGCCTGCCAGCTGGCCGATTGGCATGGGAAAAGACTTCCTCGGCTGTTACGACCTGATTAACGACCAACTGATTTTAATGAACAAAACCGGTGACAAATCAACCATTAATGCGACCATTGAAACCTGCAAAGGGTTGGACGATCCCAAACTTGACAATCTGTTGCCGGCCCATGCCGTCGCCAAATTGCGCGAGGACGTTACCATGGTTCGCGAACTATGCCCGGCATTCGACCTGGAGCTCTATCTTGCCGGTGCAATGACCCCGGTCTTTTTCGGCAGTGCTATCAATAACTTCGGCGTCAAGGAAGTGCTGGAAGGCCTGCACCGGATGGCTCCGTCTCCGCGGCCGCAGCCTGCCGCCGAACGAACCGTTCAGCCTCAGGAAAACAAGGTTACCGGCTTCGTCTTCAAAATCCAAGCCAACATGGATCCGAAACACCGCGACCGCATTGCCTTTATGCGCATTTGTTCCGGACACTTCAAACGCGGCATGACCCTCACCCAGGTTCGTACCGGCAAAGGGCTGAAAGTACCTACTCCCGTCATGTTCTTAGCCCAAGAACGCGAACTGGCGGAAGATGCTTATGCCGGGGACATTATCGGCATTCCCAACCACGGTCAGCTCCGCATCGGCGACACCCTGACCGAAGGGGAGAAAATCCACTTCACCGGTATTCCTTCCTTTGCCCCGGAACTGCTCAAAAGCGTCCGGGCGCTTGACCCGCTCAAATCCAAACACCTCGGCGCGGCACTTCAGCAAATCGCCGAAGAAGGCGGCGCCAGTATTTTCAAACCGGTCATCGGTTCGGAATATATCGTCGGCGTTGTCGGCACCCTGCAGTTTGAAGTTATGGCTGACCGTATCCGCACCGAATTCAACATTCCTGTCATGTTTGAGCCGACATCTTACTACACGGCCCGCTGGGTAACCTGCGAAGATAAAAACGAACTCAAGAAGTTTCTTGATGCCAACCAGTCCTGCGTTGCCGAGGACCACGACGGCGCTCTGGTCTTTCTGGCTCGCAACGCCTGGCACTTGGGCAAAATCAAAGAAGACTTCCCCCGACTGGTTCTGAGCACGACCCGCGAACAAACTTTTTAATAATCGGATACAAAAACCCCGCCCTTAAACGGACGGGGTTTTATTTACAAAGTTAGTCCTGAAAGCCGCTTTCAAGCTGTCGGATAAAATCATCGTACTCCTCGGCCGAAAGACGATTGACCACATGCATAACTGTTGCATGACATTCCTCGTCTCCCAGCCAGCTTTCAGCCAAAACATCTGCACCGACCAATGTCAGTTTCGGTTTTTCGTCAGACATTTCAATCCTGACCACCGGATGCAGTGTCCTGCTGCCCAACTCAACAACCGGAAGGCAGCCCAACAGTCCGGCTTCAAACTGATTGGCTATGCGATATTCTTTGCGGTTGTTCTTCCACAACAGAGCTTCACGATACAGTTCCCGATTCTTTTCCCGGCACTGTTGCTGCTCCTTCATCACATTCTTAAGTTTTGCACGGCCGCGCAGAACCAAAACCGTTGCGGCGGCAGCCCATACGAAAAGGAAAATAACCAGATATTCCATCACTCTTTGATTTTTAATTGCTTTTGGTATTCTTCAACGCTCATCTCATGATTATGCACCCAATTTTCCGAATAACCGTCTTTTTCGTCATTATCAATGGCTTTAACAAAAACAGACGCACCGGAAAGTGCAAAAATCCAATTGCCATACAAACGGCGAACCATAAACTTCGGACGAAGCTCCATCAGTTCACGATGAATAATCGGATAAGGCAGCTTAAAACGGGCAACATCCTCATCACTCGCGGGCACAAATTCTTCGCCTTTGCGGCTCCACAGAAAAATTTCTTTCTGCTGCGCGTCAATCTCCGCCTGCAGCCTTTCATTCTCAGCCGCGGCAGCCAGATAAAGCGAACGATTCTTAAACAGCTTAAACGCCAGATAAACCACCAGCAAAACAAACAGCGGCAAGACATAAAAAATAATACGTTCCATAATTTAATTTTTTAAAGATTTATAATAATGAATTTTGGCTTTCAACTTACCAACAATATTGACAAAAAGCAAGACAAAAAGAGCTAATTATTCCACAATCTCCGGCCGATAGCTCCGCGAACCGTTTTCACCGTCACGTTTTTGCCGTCTATATAGAAATTACTTCCCAAAGCCGACGACAAATCATAATCCTTGCCGTCAATTTCCAAACCGCCGTATTTAATAATCCTGATCCGTTTTTTATACAGGCAGCTGCGTTCATCACAAGCCATGTCAATCCAGGTTCTGTCCGTTTTCCGCCCGTCGTAAATTGCCTTCAGTTTTCGGCTCTCTTTAGCCGTCAGCTTTCGCGCCGCAGTCTTCTCCAACCAGACTTTCTTCAAATAATTATTACCCCTGGTCGGCAAAATAACCATTTTGCCGCTTTCATCCCGAACCGCAAAAACCTCTCCGTCGGCATCGGCCATCACATCCGGCACCTTAACCGTCCAAATACTCATTAATCCCGCCGCAATCAAAACAAAACCCCAGCCGCGCCATTTTCGCTGCCAGATACAAACCCACAAAGCGCCGTAAACAATCAGCAGAAGCCCCCATAACGGCATTGACATCACCTGATAAGCCGCCTCCGGAAGCCCTGCAACATAAGACGTTATCCGATTAACCAGGTCAATTCCCGCTCCGACCAGTTTCAACGGCCAATAATCCAGCCCTAAAGGCATCAGCAACAGCGCCGCCAGCACAAAAGGCATAATCACAAAACCGATAATCGGCCCGGCCAGCAGGTTTGTCAGCGTCGTAAACACGGCAATGCGGTTAAAATGGTAAATCGCAAAAGGCAGCGTAGCCAGACTGGCCACCAAATCCGAAACCATAATACCGATAAAATAAGCCCATAAAATCCGCATAACCCGCCCCGGCAGCGTAATGTCCCGTCCGTTGCTTCCGGTCAGAAAGCGATGCAAACTCCCCGCATAACGTTCATAAAAAGCAATCAAAGCCGCCACTGCGGCAAAAGACATCTGAAAGCTGGCACCGATTAAAGCCTGCGGCGAAACAATCAAAACAATCAGTGCCGCCCAGCCCAGCATTCGCATCGAAATCGCCTGCCTTGCAAACAAGACCCCGAGCAGCACGATAAAAGTCATAATGAAAGCTCTCTGGCTGGGAATTTCCGCCCCGGATATCTGCAAATAAACAAAGCTCATCAAAATGGCAAAAAGCGCCGCCGTTTTTTTGGCATCATAACGCAGCGACCAGGCCGGAACCAAGGCCATTGCCAACCGCACCAGAAAAAACATCATTCCGGCCACCATACTCATATGCAACCCGGAAATCGACAGAAAATGCGCCAGTCCCGAATCCCGATAATTTTCGGTTATTTTCCGGGAAATGCCGCCCCGTTCGCCGGCAACGATTGCCGCCGCAATTCCCGCTTCATCACGAGGCAGAACCCGGTTAATCCGGTTGACAATTCTTTGCCGCAGCCCGGACACGCCTTCCGCCCATAACAGTCCCGCTCCCGGTTTTTGTTCACAAACCGCAGGCAAAACCCGGCTTGAAATAAAACCGCCGCCGGTCAACCCTTCAAAATAAGCTTTACGGTCCAGCTGATAAGCACCGACCGCCACCGCGTGAATATGCGGACGCACCGTTGCAACCATTTCCACGCAATCACCGACCCCGGCCCGTGAAGACTTTGAGGTCAGCGTCAGTTTATAACGCCCGGCAACCGAATTCCCGTCATAGTCTTTCATATTTTCCAGAACCAGACGCTGATTGCCGCGATAATTGGTGTCTGCAGCGACGACACGCCCTTGCAGATAAAGTTTATCCTCGTTTTTGACCTGAGGCGTTTCACTGAGATAAATCGCTTTAAGCTGAATATTGGTAAAGCCGGCCAGCATAACACCCCAACCGGCCAGCAGCCATAACAGCTTCGCCTGATGCCGCGCCAGCCAAACCGCCAGCAAAGTCAGCTCAATCACTGCCAGCGTCAGCCACATCGACGGTTCCTGCGGCAAAGCAAAATAAATTCCTATGCCGGTGGCAAACAACACCGGCAGCCACAGCACCCACCGCTCCCGTTCGGCTTCCAGATTTCGGGTTATATAATACCGCCAGACATGCAGCATAAGCGTCTCCTCCGGCATTTAATTTAATGCCGGCTAAATTTAAAAGCAAAAAAAAAGTTGTTAAACCCTATATTGTTTAACAACTTTTTCTAATGTATCCAGTTAAGGAAATCACTATACCGAAACAGCTTCTCGAGCTATTTTGTTATCCTTCGGTGTCTCCCGATACCGGCAAAACGATTCTTTCATCAACTTCGCCGATTACTTTTTCATCTTTTTTCATAACTGATAAAGATTTGAAATTAATACTCGTGTTAACTAACTCCGGATTCTCCCGCCGGAAAATCAAATACAAATCTCATTGACAATAATATCCTCGTCTTTACGGTTGAGAACATAACTTGCATTATTGATATTGACACGCATTCCGTCTTCAATTGAAGAAACAAAATGCAGCGAAATCAGACAATCGCCGATTGAAAGCGATGACACCTTGTCAATCCGCCCGTCTAACTTAACCAGCCAATAATTTTTCCCTTTAAGGTAAACAAAAGCCAAATCGCGCTTTTCCTCCGGACTGTCATGGTCAATAATCAGTCCGACTGCCATGTTTTTCAACTCAACCTGAACGGTTTTCTTATCTTCAGCCGAAAAAAACTTTTCCAAAACGGAAACGGCTCTCGATAAACTTGCTTTACTTGTATTCATCTTTAAATGTTATTTAGTTAAACATAAAACATATAAAATAATTCAAAATTGCCTTAACTATAAACAATTTTGTCCAAATGTCAATGAGACTGTTGGTGTTTTGAAACTGAATCTATCTTAAACTTGATAAAGCATTATGCGGCGCTGTTAATCTTTTTCGCCGCGTAAAACAAGTACATTAAGAACAAAAATTAATCGGCACGAAAAGGCTTTTGCAAGTTTATGACACGTTCAGTCGCCTTTATCGCCGCCTTAACCTGATCCGATGAAACGGCATGCGTCGTCTTGCCGTTGTCCCATTTGATAACGGCCTCGACCAAAGCATTGGTACGTCCGCCGGGCGGAATGGAAATTTCAAAATCCGTCAGCTTGGGAATGGTCAGCCCCATTTTCGGCGCCAGCTTGTGCAGGGCATTCATAAAAGCGTCATAACCGCCGCTGCCTTGCGCCGTGTCTTCATAAATTTTTCCGTTGTATTCAACCTGAATATTGGCACAGGGTTTCATCCGCATGGTGGTGGTCACCACACAGTTCAACACCCGAAATGTTTTATAGCGCTGACCGCCCAGCATATCCGCCACCAAAAAAGGCAGATCGTCAACCGTAACGCTTTTCTTCAAATCACCAAGCTCGACAATTTTCTGCAGCAGCTTTTCTTTCTGCTCATCATTCAGATTAATCCGCAGTTTCTGCAGGTTGATTTCCAAACTGGCCTTGCCGGACAGCTTGCCCAGCGCATAATCGCGGTTACGGTCAAAACGGTCAGGAGTCAGCCGGCTGACATAAAGGTTGCCCTTTTTGTCACCGTCGGCATGAATTCCCGCCGTCTGCGTAAATACGTCATTGCCCAGCACAGGCATATTGGCGGCGATTCGTTTGCCGCTGAACGTCTCAACCAGCATGCTGATGTCTTTCAGCTTCTTTTCTTTCACTTTTGTCGTCAAACCGGTATGGTCATGAATATTGGTCACAATCTGAGCCAAATCGACATTGCCCGTACGTTCGCCCAAACCGTTCACCGTCACATGCACCCCTTTAACCCCTGCTTTAACCGCCGCCAGCGAGTTTGCCGCCGCCAAACCGTAATCATTATGGGCGTGGAACTCAAATTCCACACCGGGATAACGTTTAACCGTCTCCGTCACCAGTTCAAACGTGTTAAACGGATTCAGCACGCCCAGCGTATCGGGCAAAATAATCCGCCCGAACCCGGCGGCGGCATAGCAGTCAAGCATTCGCCATACATAATCCGGCGAATTCAAGATACCGTTTGACCAGTCCTCCAGATAAACATTTGCCGCAAAGCCGTTGTCTCGGGCATATGCCAGCGTCTTCATCACATCGGACAAGTGTTCTTCCTGCGATTTTTTTAATTGGATTTCACAATGTTTCCGCGAACCTTTGGTCAACAGATTAAGATGACGGCACCCTGTCGGCAACAGCCAGTCAACCGATTTGTTGAAATCTGTAAAACTCAGCACTTCCACCGCATCGGCAAACCCGTCCGACTTTGCCCAGTCCATAATCCGCGCCAGCGAGTTCTGTTCTTCCCGGCTGACTTTGGCGCTCGAAACCTCACAACGGGTAACGCCGGCTTCCGCCAGCAGATGTTTGACAATAATCAGTTTTTCTTCCGGTTTGAAAGACACGCCGCTGGTCTGCTCGCCGTCACGAACGGTCGTATCTACAACATCAATCACATTCATCGGGTCTGTTTCTTTTCTTCAATCAATTTTAAAACCGCATCACAGGCATTTTCACTCGGCGTCTGTTCACCCAGCCCCAAAATTTCCCGCACTTTCTGAAAGCCGTCCGTCTGCCGTTCAAAAATATCGTCTTTAGCCAAAAACCGCTTAATATAGCGGCAGATATTTCCCGGCACACACTGCTCCTGCAACAGTTCGGGCACCACTTCCCGCCCCAGCATGATATTTGACAGATTCACAAACTGAATATGCATAAACTTCCGCACCAGCACGGCCGTCAGCGGCTCCATAGCGCCGAGAATCGAGGTCAGCGTCGGCCCGATGCGTTTGATGGCCTGCACCAGCGTCATGTTCGACACGGCCGTGGCCGGAAGCGCCACCCCGAGGATGCAGAGCCACGCCGTGCCGTCCGTCTCGATGCGGATACCGCCCGTAACGAGGCCGCCGGCAATGAAATACAAAGCCCCCAGCCCCATCACGTAACAGGTCAGCACCGTGGAGTCGATCCCCACGGCACGGCTCTTGCGCACGCCGACGATATAACCGCCGTAAGAGACGACCGAAACGGCGGCCGAGACCATGCCCAGCGTGGTATTCCCCCGGGTGAAATCGACGTTGCCCAGCGAAAGGAGCACGGCGCCGACGATGGACATGCCGATGGCCGCAAAGACCCATACGGAGCCTTTTTCGCGGAAGAAGCACATCATGGCCAGGGCGACGGCCAGCGGATACATGAAATGAATGGTCGACGCGACGCCGCTGGCGATATGCTGGTAGGCGATGACCAGGCTCAGCGACGTGGCGGCGCGGAAAAGGCTCAGGAAGAATACCGTCCGCAATTCCGGCCATGAGAGGCGGAAACTGCGCCCGGCGAGCAGCGCCAGGGCACCGAGAAACAGCGACGCGACACCCCAACGGTAGGACAGCACCTCGAACGAAGAGTAGCCCAGGCCGAGCAGTAACAGTGTGAAGAGCGGCGCCAGCCCGAAGGTCGACGACGACAGGGCCGCGTAGAGAATACCTTTGGCACGTTCCATAAAACCGGGATTTCAGGAGGCAAATGTAGGAAATATTGCCGGTTTACACGAAATTTTTTGCAATTTTGCAGCGACTATGGATAACAAGATGGACAACCAGGAAGAAATACGGCTCCGGCTCGTCCGCCCCGACACCTCGACCCGCACGGAACTTCCCGTGGCGACGAGCGGCGTCTCGGCGGGTTTTCCCTCGCCGGCCGACGACCACCTCGACCCGCCCCTCGACCTGAACCGGGAGCTGGTCCGCAATCCGGGTGCGACATTCTTCGCTCGGGTCGCGGGCGACAGCATGCAGGACGACGGCATCGCCGACGGCGACCTGCTGGTCGTGGACAAGTCGCTGGAGGCCTACGACGGCTGTGTCGCCGTATGTTTCCTCGACGGGGAATTCACCCTCAAACGCCTGCGGATGGGACAGGGCAAGATCGTCCTCGTGCCCGCGAACAAGCGCTACAAACCGATCGAGATCGGCCAGGAGAGCGATTTCACGGTATGGGGCGTGGTGACGTACGCCATCAAAAAGGTCTGAAGCGGCCGCCGAAACGCCGCAACTACCTCACCCCTAGCAATATCCCAGCGAGGGAGCGGCAACGCCCAGGGAGAGGGCGACGGACGACATGCAACACGAAAAAACGATGTACGGACTTTGCGACTGCAATAATTTCTTCGCCTCGTGCGAGCGGGTCTTCCGCCCCGAACTGGAAGGGCTGCCCGTGGTCGTGCTGTCGAACAACGACGGCTGCGTGATCGCGCGCTCGAACGAGGCCAAGGCGCTCGGCATCCGCATGGGACACCCCTATTTCCAGATCCGCGACCTCGAAAAACGGCATAATGTAGCCGTCTTTTCGAGTAATTTCAACCTCTACGGCGACATGTCGCGGCGCGTGATCTGGACGCTCCGCCGCATGGTTCCTGCCGCCGAGGTATACTCCATCGACGAGGCGTTCCTCGACTTGCGGGGCATCGAAACCGGACGACTGGAGGAGTTGGGACGGCACATCAGCCGCACGGTACGCCGCAATACGGGCATCCCCGTGAGCATCGGCATCGCCCCGACCAAAACGCTGGCCAAGATCGCGTCGAAACTCTGCAAGGAGTACCCCAAGTTGCAGGGCGCCTGCCTGATGTACCGTCCGCAGGACATCGAAAAGGTACTGCGCAAATTCCCGATAGAGGATGTCTGGGGCATCGGGCGCAAGCACCGGCGCATGTTGCAGGCCGCCAACGTACGTACGGCATGGGACTTCGTGCAGCGTCCCGAGGCATGGATACGCGGCCGCATGGGGGTCACGGGGCTGCGCACATGGAAAGAGCTTCAGGGCGAGGCGTGCATCGACTTCGAGAGCGCCCCGCCGGCCAAACAGCAGATCACCGTCTCGCGCAGCTTCGCGCACGAGCTGACCCAATACGAGGAGATACACACCTCGGTGGCGGCGTTCGTCTCGATGGCCGCCGAGAAACTGCGCCGCCAGCAAAGCCTCTGCGGCGAGGTGACGGTCTACATCCTCACCAACCGCCACCGCGAGGAGCTGCCCCAGTATTTCGAAAGCCAGACCGTGCGCCCCGTGGTGCCGACCGACGACACGCTGGAGCTGGTGCCGCTGGCGGCAAAGGCCCTGCAACGCATATTCCGCAAAGGCTACGGCTACAAGAAAGCCGGGATTACGCTTTCGGACATTTCGTCGCGCACGGGGCTGCAAACCGACCTGTTCGACCCCGTGGATCGTGCCAGGCACGCCCGGCTGATGGACGCCATGGACGCGACCAACCGCACCTACGGCCGCAACAGGGTCGTGGTGGCGGCACAGGGGTTCGCCCCGCTGAAGATGAACCGCCAGCACCTCTCGCAGGAATATACGACCGACTGGAAACAGATCATCACCGTAAAAGCAGACTGAAACGACCAACCATGAATAGCAAGACCTATCCCCGCACGAACGACCGGCAGACGGTCTACCTGAACACGGTCATCGGCAACCCGATGATCGAGGTCGGGGACTACACGATCTACAACGATTTCGTGAACGACCCGACGCAATTCGAAAAGAACAACGTCCTGTACCACTACCCCGTCAACGGCGACCGGCTGGTGATCGGCAAGTTCTGTTCGATAGCGTGCGGCGCCAAGTTCCTGTTCAACAGTGCCAACCACACGCTGGGATCGCTGGCCAACTATACGTTCCCGCTCTTTTTCGAGGAGTGGGGGCTGGACAGGAAGGATGTCGCCGCGGCGTGGGACAACAAAGGCGACATCGTAATCGGGAACGACGTATGGATCGGGTACGAAGCGGTCGTCATGGCCGGTGTGAGGATCGGCGACGGCGCGGTGATCGCGGCGCGGGCGGTCGTCACCAGGGATGTCCCGCCCTACACCATCGTCGGCGGCGTGCCGGCCAGGGAGATCCGCAGGCGTTTCGACGCGGACACCGTAGCCAGGTTGCAGGAACTGCGATGGTGGGACTGGCCCATCGGGAAAATCCGCGAAAATCTGCCCCATATCATGCAGGGCGAGATCGGGAAACTCACCGAAGAATAGGCTTTGCACGCGGCAACGGCCTAAAACACAGCGACCTGTCCACAGCCGGAAGGCAGCCTGTCCACGGACGGAAGGCAACCAATCCACGGCCGAAAGGCAATCTGTCCTCGGCCGGGAGCGTTTCGTCGCAGCGGATTTTCAGAACCCTTCGGCGCCGAGGCCCCGTATCGCCCCTGGCCGGGATTACGCCCGAACGGCACGACACCCCGCTGTGAGGCGGGGTGTCTTACAATCGTATCGGAATCGGAAATGCCCTTACGGAGGCGGCGGGCGCAATGCGACGGCAAGTCCGGCGCAGGCTCAAAACCGCTTGGTATAGGCGTGGCAGTACGGCTGCGTACCCTTGCGCTCGTAGTATCGCTGGTGGTAATCCTCGGCGGGCCAGAAACGGCCCGCAGGGGTGACTTGCGTCACGACGTCGTAGCCTTTGCGCCGCAACTCGGCGATGAGCCTCTCGGCCGTCGCCTGCTGGGCGGGCGAGGTGTAGAATATCTCGGAACGGTACTGGTCGCCGAGGTCGGGGCCCTGCCCGTTTTCCTGGGTCGGGTCGTGGATTTCGAAGAACAGGCGTGCCAGCGTCTCGTAGGACACCTTTGCAGGATCGAATACCACACGTACGGCTTCGGCATGTCCCGTACGGTGGCTGCATACCTCTTCATAGGTGGGATTTTCGGTCGTGCCGCCGATGTAGCCCGACTCGACCTTCAGGACTCCGGGCACTTTCCAAAGCATATATTCCACGCCCCAGAAACAACCTCCGGCA